>WNGA01005747.1_pt1 | contig 33205 bp, 27 predicted proteins | sample 5400061 | NCBI WGS metagenome assembly WNGA01 (sample SAMN13153366, study PRJNA577476) | soil metagenome | isolation source: 100 cm soil or saprolite under grassland replicate 2 | place: USA:California | collected 2016-06-15 | reverse complement strand
GCCCTACGTGAGTCGCGGGGGGGAGAAGCTGGCCCGCGCTCTGGGGCATTTCGGGACCCGGGTGACCGGGCGCGTGTGTATCGACGTCGGCGCCTCCACCGGCGGCTTCACCGACTGCCTGCTCCAGCAGGGCGCCACCCGCGTGTTCGCCGTCGACGTGGGGACGGGACAGCTCGATGCGCGATTGCGCAAGGACCCGCGGGTGCTCGTGATGGAACAGACGAATGCTCGCGTCCTCGATGCGCGCGTCTTCCCCGAGCGGCCGTCGCTGGCCGTGGTCGACGTCGCCTTCATCTCGCTGGAGAAGGTCCTGCCGGCCGTGTTCGGCGTTCTGGCGCCGCGGGGCGAGGTGATCGCGCTCGTGAAGCCGCAGTTCGAGGTCGGCCGCGAGATCGTCGGCAAGGGGGGCGTGGTGCGCGATCCCGTCCACCATCGGGCCGTCGTCGCGCGCCTCGCCCGCTACTCGGTGCTGCGGGGCTGGCACGTGCTCGGAGTCACCGCCTCACCGCTGCGCGGGCCCAAGGGCAACCGTGAGTTCTTCCTGCATCTGTCGAGCCACGGGCGGACGGCCGCCGACCTCGAGACGTTGATCACCAGAACCGTCGAGGCGCTCGCGTGAGACGCCTTGGCGTCGTCGTGAAACCCGACGCCGCCGAGGCGGGGGGCGCGCTGAGAACACTGGCGGAATGGGCCCGGCGGCGCGGGCTGTCGCTGCTGGTCGAGAAGGAAGCCGCGGACCTCGTTCCCGAGCTCCACCTGCCGACGGCGCGCCGGCCGGAGTTGCCGACCCAGTCCGACTTGCTGATCGTCCTCGGCGGCGACGGCACCCTCCTGTCGGTGGCCCGCGTCGTCGGCGAGCTCGGCATCCCCATCGTCGGCGTCAATCTGGGAGACCTCGGCTTCCTCACCGCGACGACGCTCCACGAGATGGTGCCCGCCCTGGAAGCGCTGCTGCGCGGCGAGATGGTCGTCGAGGAGCGGATGATGCTCGCCGCTCGCGTGCGTCGTGGCGGCCACGTGGTGGGCGAGTGGCTGGCCCTGAACGACGTGGTGATCACGAAGGCCGCGGTGAGCCGCATCATCAACCTGTCGGTCTCCATCGAGGACCAGCATGCGATCGCATACCGCGCCGACGGGCTGATCGTCTCCACGCCCACGGGCTCGACGGCCTACTCCCTGTCCGCGGGCGGTCCCATCCTCTATCCGACCATGGACGGGATCGTCGTCACGCCGATCTGCTCGCACACGCTGACCAATCGTCCCGTCGTCGTCCCCGGCACGCATCGCGTGACGATCACCCTCTTGACGCCTCAAGAAGTGATGATGACGGTCGACGGACAGCTCGGCTTCGGCCTGCGCGAGGACGACGTCGTGGAGGTCGGCCGGGCGCCGTCGACGATCCGTCTCGTCCGCTTCAAGGACTTCTTCTCGGTGCTCCGCACCAAGCTCAAGTGGGGCGAACGCTAATCGGGGTCAGGCTTTGACTTCTAAACATCTCGCACGAGCCGCCGGGACCATGGTGCGCGTCAGGCGAGATGTTTAGAAGTCAAAGCCTGACCCCGTGCTGTGTGAATCGGGATACGTCTTGAGCGCGGCGCGCTCGCTCGTCTAGCATCGCGGCGATGCTACGCGAGCTGCGGATCCGCAATGTCGCCGTCATCGAGACGGCGTCCATTCCATTCGAAGCGGGGCTCAACGTCCTCACCGGCGAGACCGGCGCCGGCAAATCCATCCTCGTCGACGCGATTCTGCTCGTCCGGGGCGCGCGGGCCCAGGCCGATGTGATCCGGGCGGACGCCGACGTGGCCACGGTGGAGGCGGTGTTCGACGTCGACGGCGATGCGGGGGTCGCGGCCGTCCTGGACGCGGCCGGGCTGGCGGCCGAACACGGCGAGCTGGTGATTCGCCGGGAGCTCACGCGCGCGGGCCGCCACCGCGCGTTCGTCAACGACTCGCCGGTGACGGTGGGGTTGCTGGAGCGTCTCGGCGATCACCTGGTCGACGTGCACGGCCAGCACGAGCAGCAGCGGCTCCTGGAACCGGGGGCGCAGCTCGACCTCCTCGATCGCTTTGCGGCCGCCGAGGAAATCCGCGCGCGGGTGGCCGAGCTCCACGCCTATTACCACGCCGGCCTCACGGCGGTCGCCGAGCTGCGCGGGGCCGCGCGCGACGCGGCGCAACGGGAGGATCTGTTGCGCTTCCAGCTCTCGGAGCTCGCCGCGGCCCGGCTACGCGCCGGGGAGGAAGAGGAGCTCCGGGGCGAGCGTCGACGACTGCAGCACGCCGAGCGCTTCAGCGCGGGGCTCGCGGAGGCGACGGACGTGCTGCGGGACGACCAGGACTCGGCCCTCGGCCGGCTCGCCCGGGCGACGAAGGTCCTTCAGGATCTCGGCCGGCTCGACGTGGCCTTCGCGGCGCCGGCCGAGGCGCTGACGGCCGCCGGGGCACAGATCGAGGAGGCGCTCCTGGCCATCCGCGAGCTGCGCGCGCAGGTCGTCTTCGAGCCCGGCCGCCTGGAGGCGATCGACGACCGGCTCGACGCGCTCACCCGGCTGAAGCGGAAGTACGGCGACTCCATCGACGCGATGCTCGCCTTCCGTGACCGCGCCGCGTCCGACCTCGACCGCCTCGCCCGTCACGACGAGGTGCTCGCCGCGGAAGAGGCGCGCCTGGAGAGCCTGCGGGACGAGATCCTCGCCGCCGCCGCAGAGCTGGGTGCCCTCCGGCACGCGGGCGCGGCCCGGCTGTCCACCCTCGTCCAGAAGGAGATCCGCGGACTCGGCATGGACCGCGCCGTCTTCGAGGTGGCCCTCGACGCCCTGCCGGCCGAGCAGATCTCGGCGCGTGGGCTGGAGCGGGCGGAGTTCCGCTTCTCCGCCAATCCCGGCGAGGACGTCCGGCCGCTCGCGCGCATCGCCTCGGGCGGGGAACTGTCGCGAACCATGCTCGCGCTCGAGGTCGTCATCGCCGCGGCCGACCGCATCCCCACGATGGTCTTCGACGAGGTCGATGCGGGCATCGGCGCCCGGACGGCGGGCGCCATCTCCCAGAAGCTGGCCGCCGTCGCCCAGCGCCGGCAGGTGCTGTGTGTGACCCACCTGGCCCCCATCGCCGCCGCCGCGCACCATCACATGCGGGTGACGAAGTCGGTGCGCGCGGGGCGGACGCGGGCGTCGGTGGGCGCGCTCAAAGCGGGGGAGCGCGTCGACGAGATTGCCCGGATGCTCGGCGGCGACCCGCCGACGGCCGCCGCGCTCGGGCACGCGCGCGAGCTCCTCGGCGGTGCCGCGCGGACGCCGCCTGTATAATGGTGGACGGATCATGCTGAACGCCGTCCTCCGGAAAATCCTCGGCACCAAGCACGAGCGCGACGTCAAGCGCATGATGCCCACGGTTCACGCCATCAACGCCCTCGAGGCCGGCCTGCAGTCGCTGAGCGACGCCGAGCTGCGGGCCAAGACCGGCGAGCTGCGCCAGCGGCTCACCGACGAGGTCGAGCTCGACGACGTCCTGGCCGAGGCGTTCGCCGTCTGCCGCGAGGCGGCGCGCCGCGCCCTGGGGATGCGGCACTTCGACGTCCAGCTCATCGGCGGCATGGTGCTGCACAGCGGAAAGATCGCCGAGATGGCCACGGGCGAAGGCAAGACGCTGGTGGCCACGCTGCCGGCCTACCTCAACGCGCTCACGAGCGAGGGGGTGCACATCGTCACCGTCAACGACTACTTGGCGCGCCGCGACGCGCAGTGGATGGGGCCGGTCTACCACGCGCTGGGCCTCTCGGTGGGCGTGATCCAGCACGAGGCTTCGTTCCTGTACGATCCAAGCTTCGTCACGCCCGACGTCCGCATGCTGGCGCTCCGGCCCTGCACGCGGCCCGAGGCGTACCAGGCCGACCTCACGTATGGCACCAACAACGAGTTCGGCTTCGACTACCTCCGCGACAACATGCGGTTCACGCGCGAGGAGATGGTCCAGCGACCGCTGAACTACGCGATCGTCGACGAGGTCGACTCGATCCTCATCGACGAGGCGCGGACGCCGCTGATCATCTCCGGGCCGGCCGAGGAGTCCACCGAGCTCTACTACAAGATCGATCGCATCATCCCCAAGCTCCGGCGGGCGGCCACCATCGTGGAGGGCAAGCTCTCGGAGATCGAGGAGCAGAAGGAAGGCGACTACATCGTCGACGAGAAGTCGAAGGCGGTGGCCCTGACCGAGCAGGGGATCGCATCCTGCGAGCGGCTCCTCGGCGTCGACAACCTCTACGACCCCCAGCACATCGATTCGCTCCACCACGTCCAGCAGGCCCTCCGGGCCCACGCGCTCTTCAAGAAGGACGTGGACTACGTCATCAAGGACGGGCAGGTCATCATCGTCGACGAGTTCACGGGGCGGATGATGCCCGGCCGCCGCTGGTCCGACGGCCTGCACCAGGCGGTCGAGGCCAAGGAAGCCGTGCGCATCGAGCGCGAGAACCAGACCCTGGCCACGATCACGTTCCAGAACTACTTCCGGATGTACAAGAAGCTGGCGGGCATGACGGGCACCGCCGAGACCGAGGCCGAGGAATTCGCCAAGATCTACAAGCTCGACGTCACGGTCGTGCCGACCAACCGGACCCTCATCCGGCTGAACAACCCCGACGTCGTGTACAAGACGGAGCGCGAGAAGTTCAACGCCGTCGTGGAGGACATCCTGAAGTGCCACGAGCGGGGCCAGCCCGTGCTCGTCGGCACGGTCTCGATCGAGAAGTCGGAGCAGCTCTCCAAGCTCCTCAAGAAGCGCGGGGTTCGCCACGAGGTCCTCAACGCGAAGTACCACGATCGCGAAGCGGAAATCGTGGCCCAGGCCGGGCGCGAGGCCGCGGTCACGATCGCCACGAACATGGCCGGACGGGGGACCGACATCCTGCTCGGCGGCAACCCCGATTTCCTCTCCAAGGAGATCCTGAGAAAGCGCGGTCTCGACCCCGCCACGGCCCCGGCCGAGGCCCGCGCCTCGGCGATCGAGGAGGCCCGCCGCATCACCCAGCCCGAGCACGAGCGGGTGGTCGAGCACGGCGGGCTGCACATCGTCGGCACCGAGCGCCACGAGTCGCGCCGGATCGACAACCAGCTGCGTGGCCGCTCCGGCCGGCAGGGGGATCCCGGCTCCTCGCGCTTCTACCTGTCCCTCGAGGACGACCTCCTGCGCATCTTCGGCTCCCAGCGCATCCAGCGGATCATGGACCGCCTGGGGATGGAGGAGGGCGAGCCGATCGAGCACAAGCTCGTGACGCGCGCCATCGCCACCGCGCAGAAGCGCGTGGAGAACCACAACTTCGAGATCCGCAAGCATCTGCTCGAGTACGACGACGTGATGAACAAGCAGCGCGAGATCGTCTACGGCATGCGCCGGCAGGTCCTCGACGGGGAGAGCCAGGCGGAGACGATCGCCGAGTGGATCGACGATCTCGTCGGCGCGGCCCTCGACAGCTATGCTCCGGAGTCCGCCCACCCGGAGGACTGGGACCTGGCGGGGCTCGGGGAAGCGCTCTTCCGTCAGTTCGATGTCCGGGTCCCGGCGACCGCGTTCCAGGAGATCATCTCCCGCGATGGCCTCGAGGAGCTCGGCGGCGGCGCCGTGCGCGATCGCTATGCGGAGCGCGAGCGGGAGCTCGGCGCCGATCTGCTCCGCGCCCTCGAGCGTCACGAGATGTTGATCGTGATCGACACGCAGTGGAAGGACCACCTGCTGTCGATCGATCACCTCAAGGAGGGCATCGGGTTGCGCGGCTACGGACAGCGCGACCCGCTCACGGAGTACAAGCGCGAGGCCTTCGACCTGTTCCAGGACATGGCCGAGCGCGTGAAGGGGCTCGTCGTCGAGCGACTGTTCAAGGTGCAGATCGTGCGCGACGCGCCCATCGACATGCCCGCGGTCACCGCGTGGGCCAACACGACCGAGTCGCGCGGCGACGCGCCCATCGAGACACGGCCGGCCGGCTCGAGCCCCCGCGCTCCCGCGCCGCGGGCCGCCGACGGCAGCAAGGTCGGTCGCAACGACCCGTGCCCCTGCGGGTCCGGGAAGAAGTACAAGAAGTGCTGCTACCTCAAGGGAGCCTGAGCCTCCTCCACATCTAGCGCCCCCGGGGTGTCCCGCCCCCAATCCCTGGTGTTTTTTATTTGGTGGATTTCAGGGGGTCGTGCTACACAACGATATGCGCCTCGAATCAGTCACATTGCACGGTTTCAAATCGTTCGGCGACCGTACGTCGGTCAAGGTCCTGCCCGGTATCACCGCGATCGTGGGCCCGAATGGGTGCGGCAAGAGTAATCTGTCCGACGCGGTGCGGTGGGCGCTCGGCGAGCAGAGCGCCAAGACCCTGCGCGGCCTGAAGATGGAAGACCTCATCTTCCACGGCTCGGCCTCCCGCAAGCCGGTGGGCCTCGCCGAGGTCGAGCTGACGTTCAGCAACGACGGGACGCTGACCGTTCCGTGGAGCGAGATCGCGGTCAGCCGCCGTCTCTACCGGACCGGCGAGAGCGAATATCTACTGAACAAGTCGGAGTCGCGGCTCCGTGACATCCTCGACCTCTTCGCCGGCACCGGCGCCAATCCCCGGGCGTACTCGGTCATGGATCAGGACAAGCTCAATCACGTCCGGCAGGTCCGGGCGCGCATCGCGCAGCTCGCCGCGCGCGAGGCGACGCAGCGCGAGGTCATCCAGGAAAGCGACCATCGCGTCTCCGACCTCCGGGGCGCGCTCCAGAAGATCCAGTCGGAGCTGGAACGGCTGCTGGAGCGCCGCGAGCAGATGGGGGTGCAGATCCGCGAGGCGGAGGAGGAGGCGCAGCGGCTCGTGGACGAGATCCGCCAGACCGAGGAGCGTCTGGCGTCGATCCTCGGCGACCGTAACGGTACCCGGACGGCCCTCGGTGCCGGCGAGCGGCTCGTCGGCGAGCACGCGTCGGCCGTCCGCGAGCTGGAGCTGACGCTGGAGCGGCATCGCGCCGATCTGGCCGGTGAGCGGGACCGCCTCGAGGCGCTGCGGCTCGAGCAAGTCCGCATCGCGGGCGAGCGTAGTGACCTGACGCGCTCGGCGGGGGAGTTGCGCGAGCGCGTGCTCCATCTCACCCGACGGCGCGAGCGCCTCGCCGCGGAGCTGGCCGAGGCGGAGACCGAGGCGGCGCGCCTGGTGACCGCGCGCGCCGCGATCGAGGCCCAGCGCGACCGGACCCTCACGGAGCTGCTATCGCTCGGGCGCGAACGCGAGGAGATCCAGACGTCGCTCCGCGCGCGGGCCCGTGCGCTCGAGGCGGCCCAGACGGAGTTCGGCGAGGCTCGGCTGGCGTTGACTGCTCGACGCTCGAGCCTGGAGGCGCTGCAGCAGCTCGAGCGCGCGCGCGAAGGCTATGGCGCCGGTGTCCGGGCGATCCTGGCCGAGGGCGCGGCGGCGCCGGCGGGTGTCGTGGGCACCGTCGCCGACGTGCTCGAGGTCCCGCGTGAGCTGGAGCGGGCGGTGGAGGCCGTGCTCGGTGAACGACTGCAATGGATCATCGTCGAGCGTTTCGAGCACGCGCGCGCGGCGGTGGCCCATCTGTGCTCGATCCAGGGCGGCTCGGCGACGTTCGTGCCCCTCGAGCACGTCCCGCCGGCCGGGCCCTCGCCCTCGGACAACGGTGTCCGCTGGATCGCCGGTCGGGTGGGAGCGCGCTGGGCGGGGCTCGTGCCGTATCTGCTCGATCACGTGGCCCTGGTCGAGCACCTGGACGAGGCGGAGCTGCTGTGGCGCAAGAACGGGATCGTCGCCACCTACGTCACTCCCGCCGGCGAGGTGCTGGCGCCGGCCGGGCGCTTGCGCGGCGGCGTCGGCGATGACGCGTCGCCCGACAGCGTCCAGTCGCTCCTCGCCCGGAAGCGCCGGACGCGCGAGCTCGAGGAAGAAGTCGCCCGCCTCGACGCGACGGTGGGCGCGCTGCAGGCGACGGTGACCGGGCTCTCGACGGAGGTCGCCGCGCTTGAGGCTCGGCTGCCCGCGTTCGAGCAGACGATCCAGGCGCGGGAGACCGCGCGCACGGCGGGGGAGAAGGACCTCGAGCAGGTTCTCCGCGACGAAGAGCGCGTCGAGCGCCATATCGCGACCGTGCGGATCGAGTCCGGGCAAATCGAGCACGAGTGCGGTGAGGCCGTCGGGGTGCTGGCGCAGCTGGAGCAGCGGATCGCCGTCGCGCGCGAAGCGGAAGTGGCGCGCGAGGCGGCCATGGCGACGCTGCGGGCGGCCATCGAGACGACCCAAGAGCGAGAGACCGCCCTCGTCGCCGAGCTGACCGGTCGCCGCGTGGATGCCGCGGCCGCCGCCGAGCGCGTGGAGGCCCTCGGGCGTGAGCTCGGGCGGCTGGACGAGATGGAGACGGACCTGGGCGCCCGCCTGAGCCAGGCGCGCACCCGCGCGAGCCAGCTGGAGGCCCGCCGCGCGTGGCTCGGCGAGGAGTGCCTGCGCACGGACGCCGCCGCGCGCGACGTGGCGATCGAGCGCGATCGTGCCGAGGCCGACACCAGGCGCGTGGCCGAGGCGCACGAAGGGTTCCTCGGCGACCTGCGCGTCATCGAGAGCGAGCTCCGCGGCGTCGAGGCCGACCTGCGGCGCCTCGTCGAGTCGATCCACGAGATCGAGCTGGCCGCGACCGAGCGACGCGTCCGCCGCGAGGAGCTGGCTCAGGAGGCGCAGCGGACCTACGGCGTCGACGAGGCCGCCTTGCAGGCGCGGCACGCCGCGAACGGCGATCTCGGCGCCCTCCGGGATCGCCTGGCGGAGTTGACGGACAAGCTGGGCTCGATGGGTCCCGTCAACCTGGTCGCCGACGAAGAGTACCGGGAGCTCGACGAGCGGCTGACGTTCCTGAGGACGCAGCACGATGACCTCACGGCCTCGATCAAGGATCTCGAGAAGGCGCTGCGCGGGATGACTCGCACGGCGCAGGAGCGCTTCGTGCAGGCGTTCGAGGCGATCAACAGCCAGTTCGGCCAGCTCTTCGAGCGCCTGTTCGAGGGCGGGCGGGCAGAACTGCGGCTGGTGGAGGCCGAGGAGGGCGGCGACCCGCTCGACACCGGCGTCGAGCTGATGGCGCAGCCGCGGGGCAAGCGCCTGCAGTCCGCCACCCTGCTCTCCGGCGGTGAGCGCGCGCTCACCGGCCTCGCCTTGCTCTTCGCCATCTTCTACTTCCGCCCGAGCCCGTTCTGCGTGCTCGACGAGGTGGACGCTCCCCTCGACGACGCCAACATCCACCGATTCCTGCGCGTCCTGCGCGAGCTGACGAGCCAGACGCAGTTTCTCGTCATCACGCACAATCGCAACACCATGGAAGCCGCCGACGTCCTGTACGGGGTGACCATGGAGGAACCCGGACTTTCCAAGCTCGTCTCCGTCGACCTGACGACCGCGCAGTAAGCGCGGGTGAAATGCCGCGGGAGATACGTTAGACTCGACCCCTGCCCAATGATATGTCGGGGCTGGGTCAGTATCTGAGCGGTCTGCGGGCGGAGCGCGGCCTCTCCATCGAAGAGATGGCCCGCGTGACCCGGGTCGCGCCCCGCTACCTCGAGGCCCTCGAGCGCGAGGATCTCACGGCGCTGCCCGCGCCGGTCTTCACGAAGGGCTACATCCGCGCATATTGCCAGGCGCTCGGGGTCCACGCCGACGAGGCATTGGGGCGCTATCCGGGGGGCGCGACCGTCGCGGCCACGACGCCGACCCCGGCGCCCGCCGCCCAGGCATCGAACGGACGACGCGGGCGCGGGACGTTGCTCGTGAGCTTCGCCCTCCTGGTCGGCTTCGGGCTCGCCCTGTTCGTCGTTGCCCTCTACCTGCAATCGGGACGGCCGGAGGTCGGCAAGCGTCACGCCGCGGTCCCGGCCGCGGGCGACGCGTCCGCGCCCCCGCCGGCCGCGGGCGGCGCGCCGCCCGCACGGGCTTCATCGCCGGCCCCGCGATCGACGACCGATTCTCCGGCGGGGGCGTCGGCCCCGCCGACGGCCCCGGCGCCGCCGGCAGTGCCGGCACCCGCTGTCCGTCAGCCCGAGGCCAAGGCGGCGAGCCCGAGCCCGGCAGAGTCCCGGCCGGCCGGGGAGGCGCTTCCCGGTGCCGCGATCGTGTCGACCGCTCCCGTCCTGCGGCTGGGCAGCGTGGTCTCACCCTATCGTCTGATCGCCCGGACGTCGGAGGCGACCTGGCTGCGCGTGCGAACGGAGGACGGCCGCACCATCGAGGAGACCATTCCGCCGGGTGAGGTACGCGAGTGGATCTCGAACCGTCCATTCGTGCTGACCGTCGGCAATGCCGGGGGGATCACCCTGGAGCTGAACGGGCAAAAGCTCCCCCCGCTCGGCGCGCGGGGCGTCGTCGTCGGCAATCTGGTCCTGCCGCCGGCCGCGCAATGAAGTTCTTCTCCGGCCTCGGTGAGCGACTGCGCGCGGGCCTCCAGCGCTCGCGCGATCTCCTCGGGGCCGAGCTCGCCGCCGTCTTCGAGCCCGACCGTCCGATCGACGAGGCGCTCTTCGAGGAGCTGGAAGAGGTCCTGGTGGCTGCCGACCTGGGCGCCGCGATCGCGGCGGACTTCACCAACCGCGCGCGCGAGGAGGTCATGTTCGGCACGGTGACGCGCGCCGAGCAGCTCCGCCCGCTGTTTCGGCGGTTCCTGACCGAGACGCTGGCGCCTGCCGTGAAGCCCCTCGCGCTCGATCACCGGCCGACGGTCATCCTGATGCTCGGGGTCAACGGCTCGGGAAAGACGACGACGTGCGCGAAGCTTGCGGCGATGCTGCAGGCCCCCGATCACGAGGTCCTGCTCGCCGCGGCCGATACGTTTCGCGCCGCCGCCATCGAGCAGCTCGAGACGTGGGGCGCGCGGATCGGGGTCGAGGTGATCCACCAGACCGCAGGCTCCGATCCGGCGGCGGTGGTGTTCGACGCGGTCAAGGCGGCGACCGCGCGGAGCGTCGAGGCCTTGATCATCGACACGGCGGGCCGGCTCCACACGAAGTCCAATCTCATGAGTGAGCTCACGAAGCTCCGGCGCGTCATCGAGCGGCAGCTTCCGGGCGCCCCTCACGAGAGCCTGCTCGTCCTCGACGCGCCGACGGGCCAGAACGGCTTCGCGCAGGCGCGACAGTTCCACGAGGCCGTCCCCTTGACGGGGATCGTGCTCACCAAGCTCGACGGCACCGCCAAGGGCGGCATCGTCGTGCGAATCGTCCGAGAGCTTCAGCTGCCCATCAAGCTCGTCGGTGTGGGCGAGCGGGTCGAGGATCTGCAGCCGTTCGACCCCGCCGCCTTCGTCGACGCGCTGGTGCCCCGGACGTGAGCGCCGAGCGCGACGCGCGCTTCATGCGGCGGGCCCTCGAGCTGGCGGAGCACGGGCGGGGGTTGACGTCGCCGAATCCGATGGTCGGCGCCGTCGTGGTGAGCGGCGAGACGATCGTCGGCGAAGGTTTCCACGAGCGGGCCGGCGGGCCGCACGCCGAGGTCCTGGCCCTGGAGGCGGCGGGCGCCCGGGGCCGCGGCGCGACCCTGTACTCGACGCTCGAGCCCTGCGTCCATCACGGACGTACGCCGCCCTGTGCCCCGGCCGTGATTGCCGCGGGCATCCGCCGGGTGGTTGTCGCCCTCGTCGATCCGAACCCGCTCGTCGCCGGACGCGGCCTGGCGGTGTTGCGCGAGGCCGGCGTCGAGGTGGTGGAGGCGACCCTCGCCGAGGCCGCCGAGCGGCAGAACCGCGCGTTCACAACCGCGATGCGGCTCGGGCGTCCTCATGTCACCCTCAAGGCCGCGACGACGCTCGACGGCCGCATCGCCGACGTCCAGGGAGAATCGAAGTGGATCACCGGTCCCGGTGCCCGGGCGGCGGCGCATCGGTTGCGGAGTGAGGCAGACGCGATCGTCGCCGGGGTGGGAACGGTCCTTCGCGACGATCCGGCCCTCACCGTGCGCCTGGATCGGCCGTGGCCTCGCGAGCCGTATCGCGTCGTGCTCGATACCGGGGCGAGGACGCCGGCCGATGCGCGGCTGATCACGGCCGCGACACCGGCGCGCGCCCTCGTCATCGTCGGCGAGCACGCCGACGCGGCGCGGATGACGGCACTCACCGCGGCCGGGGCCACGGTGATCCCGGTCGAGGTGCGGGACGATCGGATCGACCTCCACGCGGCTCTCGCGGCCCTGGCGAAGCGCGAAGTCCGCGCGGTCCTCGTCGAGGGCGGCGGTGAAGTCCACGGAGCCTTCCTCGACGCCGCGCTCGTGGACCGCGTGGCCTTCTTCGTGGCCCCCCGGCTCCTGGGCGGACGCGCCGCGACACCGGCCATCGGCGGCGCCGGCAGCCCCCTCAAGAGTGCGGCCCGCATCATCGACGTCGAGGTCACACGCCTCGGCGAAGACCTCCTCATTGAGGGCGACATCGAGCGGATTGTCCCCGACCGCCCCGACGGCGAATAGCGATGTTCACCGGGATCGTCGAGGAGCTGGGGGCCGTCCGAAGCATCTCGGGTAACGGCGCCACGCGGCGACTCGACATCGCCGCCTCGGCGACGCTCGAGGGCAGCGTGCTGGGTGCAAGCGTGGCCATCAACGGCGTCTGCCTCACGGTGGTGGAGACGGCGCCGGATGGGTTCGCCTTCGACGTCGGTCCGGAAACCCTCGCGCGGACGGCGATTTCACGCCTGGCCGTCGGCGACCGCGTGAACCTCGAGCGTCCCCTCCGGCTCGGTGCCGCCGTGGGGGGCCATCTCGTCCTGGGGCACGTGGACGGCGTGGCCGTCGTCACGGGCGTAACGCGTGTAGAATCGACGGCACGGGTGCGCTTGTCTCTGCCCGGACCCGAGATGGCGCCCCTGCTGGTGATCAAGGGGTCGGTGGCGGTGGACGGCGTGAGCCTGACGATCGCGGCCCTTGACGAGACGGAGTTCGAAGTGATGCTGATTCCGCACACGCTGGAGGTCACGACCCTGGGGCGGCTCGAACGCGGTGTCGCGGTGAACATCGAGGCCGACGTGATCGGGAAGTACGTGCTCCGGTCGCTCGCTGTCAGGGGGACATCATGACGGGCTTCTCCACGGTCGAGGAAGGGATCGAGGAGATCCGGCAGGGGCGGATGCTCATCGTCGTCGACGACGAGGACCGCGAGAACGAGGGCGACTTCGTCATGTCCGCCGACAAGATCACCCCGGAAGCCGTCAACTTCATGACCAAGCATGGTCGTGGCCTGATCTGCATCCCAATGCTGGGCGAGCGCCTCGACGAGCTGCAGATCCCGATGATGGTCCTCGACAACACCGCGCCCATGGGCACGGCCTTCACGCAGACCGTCGACGCGCGGCACGGCGTCACCACCGGCACCTCGGCCTGGGACCGCGCGGTGACGATCCGGGTGCTGGTGGATCCCGCCACGCGGCCCGAAGACCTGACCCGTCCCGGTCACATGAACCCGTTGCGGGCGATGCAGGGGGGCGTGTTGCGCCGGGCCGGTCACACCGAGGCCGCCGTCGACCTGGCCCGCCTGGCCGGCTGTTATCCAGCCGGCGTGATCTGCGAGGTGCTCGACGACGAAGGGCGCATGGCCCGCGTCCCCGACCTGACGCGGCTGGCCGGCGAGCACGGCCTGAAGATGATCACGATCAGGGACCTCATCGAGTACCGCCGGCACAAGGAGAAGCTGGTGCGCCGGATCGCCACCACGCGGCTGCCCACGGAGTTCGGCGAGTTCACGGCCATCGCCTACGAGACGACCGTCTACCGGCGCGAGCACATCGCCCTCGTCATGGGCGACGTCGCCGGCTCCGAGCCGATCCTGGTGCGCATGCACTCCGAATGCCTGACCAGCGACGTGTTTCGCTCGCGCCGCTGCGACTGCGGCTCGCAGCTCGAAAAAGCGCTGTCCATGATCCACAAGGAAGGTCGCGGCGTCGTCGTCTATCTGCGGCAGGAAGGCCGCGGCATCGGCCTGCACAACAAGATCCGGGCCTACGAGCTGCAGGACCAGGGGCAAGACACGGTGGAGGCGAATCAGACGCTCGGCTTCAAGGCCGACCTGCGCGACTACGGCATCGGCGCGCAGATCCTGGTCGATCTCGGCGTACGGCACTTCCGGCTGCTCACCAACAACCCCAGGAAGATCGTGGGGCTCGAGGGGTACGGGCTGCACTTCGTGGAACGCGTGCCCATCGAGATCCCGGCCAACGAAGAGAACCGCAAGTACCTCAGCACCAAGCGCGACAAGCTCGGCCACCTCCTCTCGTCGCTGCCCGACTAGCATGGCCGGACGCGCGCCGGCATCGCGGACGCCTGCGGCCGATCTATCGGCCCGTTACGCCATCGTGGCGGCGCGCTTCAACGAGCGGATCAGTCAGCGCCTCGTCGACGGTGCGCTCCACGCCTTCGCCGTGGCCAAGGTCCCGGAGGAGCGCGTGGAGGTCCACTGGGTGCCGGGCTCGTTCGAGCTCCCACAGGCGGCTCATCACCTCGCGATCACCGGACGGTATGCCGGCATCGTCTGCGTTGGGGTCGTCATCCGCGGTCAGACGCCGCACTTCGAGCACGTGGCGCGCGAGGCCGCGTCGGGGATCCGGCATGTCGCGCTCACGACCGGCGTCCCGACCGGATTCGGCGTGATCACGACGCTCGACGAAGCCCAGGCCTGGGCTCGCTCCGGCGGCGACGTCGGCAACCGCGGCGAGGAGGCCGCCGCCGCCGTCATCGAGATGGCCGCCTTCGTCCAGACCGTCCAGGCCCTGGCCAAGCCGCGACTCCAGAAGAAGTAACCATGGGAAGACGGCGCAAGTCGCGTGAAGTTGCGCTTCAGTTCCTCTACCAGCTCGAGTTGCACGACGAGAGTGATCCGGCCGCGCACGAGGCGGATTTCTGGGCGCGGCATCCCGTGGACGACGACACGCGCGCGTTCGCGTCGGCGCTCGTGACGGGGACCAAGCGGCGGCAGGGCGAGATCGACGGGTTGATCGTTCAGTACGCCGAGCACTGGGAGCTCGAGCGCATGGCCGTCGTCGATCGCAACATCCTCCGCCTGGCCGTGTACGAGCTGCTCGACCAGGGCAAGGTGCCCCCCAAGGTGGCCATCAACGAGGCGATCGAGATCGCGAAGAAATTCGGCACGCGGGAGTCGGGCCGCTTCATCAATGGGATCCTCGACCGCGTGCACAAGGAACTTCGCGCGGCATCCTGACCGACCAGCTCGTGCGGTACGCCATCCTCTCGGACATCCATGGCAACCTCGAGGCGCTCGACGCGGTGCTCGCTGACGCCGGCCCGCGCGCCGACGCCGTGCTGTGCCTCGGCGACGTCGTGGGCTACGGCGCCGACCCGGCGGCGTGTCTGGAGCGAATCGCCGGTGGCCGGGCTCCTCGACCTGGCCTGGTTCAACGACTGGGCGCGGGCGGCGGCGGAGTGGACGCAGAGCCGTCTCGACGAGGATCACCGCGCCTGGCTGGGGACGCGTCCGCTCGTGCACGTGATCGATGACGCCACGCTCGTCCACGCCTCTCCGGCGCGTCCCGAGGAGTGGGACTATCTCATCTCCGCCGAGGACGGCTACGAGGCGTTCCCCGCCTTCGCGACGCGGGTGTGCTTCGTCGGGCACTCCCACCGGCCGGGGGCGTGGTCCCTCGGCTCGTCGGGGCCGACGCACGAGCCGAATGCCACGGAGACGGTGTTCGAGCACGGCCGCCGCTACCTCATCAACGTCGGCAGTGTCGGGCAGCCGCGCGATCGGGACGCGCGCGCGGCCTACGCGCTGTGGGACACCGACGACCATCGCGTGACCATACGGCGCGTCCCATACGATCTCGCGACCGCGCGGGGAAAGATCCTGGCCGCGGGGTTGCCCCCGTTCCTCGCCGAGCGCCTTTTGAAGGGCGCTTGATCGCGCGCCCGCTGCGCGACGTCGCCGTCGACGGCTTCCTCGTCGTCCTCGGGGCGGTGGCCCTCGCGCTGGCCTTCCCGCGGACCGACTGGTCGGGGACGGCGTGGATCGCCCTGGCGCCACTCGTCGCGCTCGCGCTCCTGCGGCCGCCGCGCGCGGCGCTGGCCCTCGGCTGGCTGGGCGGCTTCGTTTTCTTCCTGCTGCTCTTGCGCTGGCTGAACTTCACGTTCCGGGTGTACAGCGCGATACCGTGGCCGCTCGTCTGGCTACCCACGGGATTGCTCGCCGCCTACTGCGGCCTGTACTTCGGCCTCTTCGCCGGGGCCGTGTCGTGGCTCGTGGCGCGCCGATCGGCGGTCGTCGCAGTCGCCGCGGCGCCGTTTCTCTGGGTAGCGGCCGAATGGCTCCGCGGCACGCTGATGGGCGGCTTTCCGTGGGGGACCCTCGGCTACTCCCAGTTCCGTGAGCTGGCGGCGATCCAGATCGCCGAGCTGGGGGGGATCTACGCCGTGTCGTTCGTCGTGATCGCCGTGAACGTCGCCCTCGGCTCGATCGTCGCCCTGTCAGGCCGCGCGGCCGGAGCCGCGCTCGGCGTCGCCGCCGTCCTGGTCGTGGCGACGCTGGCGTTCGGCTCGGCGCGCCTGCGCGAGACGGATCGCGCGTCGTCGGAGGGCGTCTCCGTGGCCATCGTCCAGCCGTCCATCGCCCAGCCGCTCAAGTGGGACCCGGGCTTTGCCTCGGCGTCGCTCCAGATCTACTTCGGCCTGACGCGACAGGCCGGGCGGGCGCGGCCCGCCCTCATCGTGTGGCCCGAGACGGCGTCCCCCACGCTCCTGCGCCACGACCCGGAGCTCGTCCGGGCCCTCCAGGCGCTGTCGGCGGAGGTGAGGGCGCCGCTCCTGGTCGGCTCCGTCGACGCCGAGGCGACGTCTCCGCCGACGTACCGTAACACCGCATTTCTGCTCGACGAACGAGGCATCGAGACCAGGTATGATAAGATTCACCTTGTTCCGTTTGGTGAGTACGTACCGCTCTCGTGGGTGCTCGGGTTCGTCAGGGGCTGGGCTGAATTCATCGCGGATCTCGAGCCCGGCTCGCGCGCCGTGGTCTTCGCGGGTCCGCCAGCTCCGTTCGGGGCCGTCATCTGTTACGAAGGCATCTTTCCAGCACTGGTGCGTCGCTTCGTGCTCGGCGGGGCGCGCTTCATGGTGAACATGACGAACGACGGTTGGTTCGGACAGACCGATGGGCCGCTCCAGCATCTCGGAATGTATCCCTTCCGGGCCGTGGAGCACCGCATCGCCGTCGTGCGCGCGGCGAACACCGGCGTGTCGGCTCTGATCCTCCCGAACGGCGAGATCGTGCGCTCCTTGCCCCTGTTCACGCGCGACACGCTGGACGGCCGCATACCCCTCCGCACCCGCCGGACCCTCTACACGCGCTTCGGTGACTGGCTCGCGTACGTGGCGCTCGCCGTCTCGGCCCTCGTGCTCGCCAGCGGCCGGCCGTGGCGACGGGGACCCGGGAGTCGAACATGCTAGGGGAGCTGAAACGGGATGTGAGCGATCTCGGCCGCCGCGTCGACGAGCTACGGAGGCATCTTTGACATTCCCGCCAAGGCCGAGCGCCTGGCCGCCCTCGACACCGAGATGGGCGCGCCGAGCTTCTGGGAGGACAACCGCCGAGCTCAGGAGTTGATCCGCGAGCGGTCCGATCTGAGCCGGACCGTCACGCGGGTGGCCGAGTTCGCGACGCAGGCCGAAGAATTACACGTCTTGCTGGAGCTGGCCGACGAGACCGACGACGGCAGCCTCGACGCCGAGATCGCCGAGGGGGTGGCAACCCTGCGGCGTGAGCTCGACGAGTTCGAGCTCAAGGTCATGCTCGCCGGCGCGCACGACGGCAAGCCCGCCGTGCTCTCGATCCACCCGGGCGCAGGCGGCACGGAATCCCAGGACTGGGCCCAGATGCTGATGCGCATGTATCTGCGATGGTGCGAGCGCAAGGGCTTCAAGGCGGAGGTCGTCGACCTGCTGCCGGGCGAGGAAGCCGGAATCAAGTCGGCCACGATCGAGGTCACGGGCGAGTATGCCTACGGCTACCTGCGCGGGGAGATGGGCGTGCACCGCCTCGTGCGCATCTCGCCCTTCGACGCGTCCAAGCGCCGGCAGACGAGCTTCGCCTCCGTGGCCGTCGCGCCCGAGGTCGACGACGTCGAGGTGACGGTGCGCGAGGACGAGCTGCGGGTCGACGTCTTCCGCTCGTCGGGCCCCGGCGGGCAGGGGGTCAACACGGCCGACTCGGCCGTCCGCATCACGCACCTGCCCACGAACATCGTGGTGCAGTGCCAGAACGAGCGCTCCCAGCTCCGCAACCGCGATACCGCCATGCGGATCCTCAAGGCGCGTCTGTACGAGGTCGCGCACAAGAAACAGCGGGAGGAGCTGCAGGAGCTGACGGGAGAAAAGAAGGAGATCGCCTTCGGCAGCCAGATCCGCTCGTACACCTTCCACCCGTACCAGCTGATCAAGGATCATCGCACGAGCGTGGAGATCGGCAACGTCGAGGCCGTGATGGACGGCGACCTCGACCCGTTCATCAAGGCGTATCTCCTGTGGGCGCGGGGACGTGAAGCGTGAGCGCCGACGAGCTGCCGCCGCTCCTCCGCCAGCGCCGCGACAAGCTCGAGGGCCTCCGCGCCCGCGGCATCGATCCCTTCGGCACGCGCTTCCCGGTGACCCACTGGGCGGGCGACCTCGGCCGACGTCTCGGCGCCGCCGGCGAGGATGAGCTCACGACCTTCGGGCCCCTGCGGATCGCCGGCCGCGTGGTCGCCCTGCGCCACCACGGCAAGACATGTTTCGCCCATCTCATGGACCACACCGGTCGGATCCAGCTCTACGCCCGCGCCGATCAGCTCGGCGACGACTACCGGCTCTTCACCGAGCTCGACATCGGTGACTACGTGGGTGTGACGGGCGAGCCGTTCAGGACGCGCACCGGCGAGCTGACGATCGCGGTCAAGGGGTTCACCTTCCTGGCCAAATCGCTGCGCCCGCTCCCGGAGAAGTGGCACGGCCTGCGGGACGTCGAGACGCGCTACCGCCGGCGGTACGTCGATCTCGTCGTGAACCCGGACGTGCGCGAGATCTTCCTGCTGCGCTCGCGGCTGGTGAAGGCGCTGCGCGAGTTCCTCGATGGCCGCGGGTTCCTCGAGGTCGAAACCCCGATGATGCAGCCGATTCCCGGGGGGGCCACGGCGCGGCCGTTCGTCACACACCACAACGCGCTCGACGCGGATCTCTACCTGCGCATCGCGCCGGAGCTCTATCTCAAGCGTCTGGTCGTGGGCGGCTTCGACCGCGTCTACGAGATCAACCGGAGCTTCCGCAACGAGGGGGTGTCCACCCAGCACAATCCCGAGTTCACGATGTGCGAGTTCTATCAGGCCTACGCCGACTACACGGACCTCATCGCGCTCACGGAGGAGCTGTTCGTCCATCTCGCGCAGACGCTCAAGGGCACGCTCACGCTGCCGTGGGGCGACGACGTGATCGACCTCAAGCCGCCGTGGCGACGCGTGTCGTTCTTCGGGGCGATCTCGGAGCGACTCCGCGCCACCGTGGCCCCGGACGCCGCCATCGAGGATTTTCGGGCCCAGATCGACGCGGTCAGAGCCCTGGCGCCTCCGGGCGCCGGCGGGGAGTCGAAGCTCCCGGCCGTCACGAGCTGGAAGGACTGCTTCGAGACCCTGGTCGAGCCGACCCTGGTACAGCCCACCTTCTTCACTGACTTTCCCATCGAGCTGTCCCCGCTCTCCCGCCGCAAGCGCGAGGATCCCCGGCTCGTCGACCGCTTCGAGCTGTTCGTGGGCCGGCGGGAGCTGGCCAACGCCTACTCCGAGCTGAACGACCCGCTCGAGCAGCGGGAGCGATTCGTCCAGCAGGCCGCCGAGCGCCAGCGCGGTGACGACGAGGCCCACTGGCTCGACGAGGACTACGTGCGCGCCCTGGAGTACGGCATGCCGCCGACGGCGGGCGAGGGGATCGGCATCGACCGTCTGGTCATGCTCTTCGCGAACCAGCCATCGATCCGCGAGGTCATCCTGTTTCCGCTGCTCCGTCCCGAAGCGCCGGGCGGTGAGGCCGAGGAGGAGTCTGAGCCGGGCTCCTCCGGCGGCGTATGAGGAGCGGGCTGCCGTTCGAGCTGTTCCTGGCGCTGCGCTATCTCGGGGCGCGGGGCCAGCGCACGAACCTGTCGCTGTTCGTCTGGATCGGCGTGGGCGGCGTGTTCCTCGGGGTGGCCGCGCTCATCGTGGTTCTCGCGGTCATGACGGGCTTCCAGGACGGGATTCGCGACAAGATCATCTCCGCGAACCCCCATCTGCTGATCTTCCAGATGGGTACCGGCGGTCTCGCCAACGCCGACGGCGTCGCCGCCCGGGTGCGCGCGGTGCCCGGCGTTCGCTCGGCCACCCCCTTCGTCCTGCAGCAAGCGCTCTTCACCACCGAGGCCGGCGGGGCGCACGGCGGCCTCGTTCGGGGCGTGGCGCTCCACGATCCCTCCGTGGTCGCGGACCTCCAGCGACAGGTCCACATGGGATCCCTGGCGCCGCTCGCGGAGGGACGACCGAGCATCCTGCTCGGGGTGGAGCTGGCGCGGACCCTGGGCGTCGTCCCCGGCGATGCCGTCACCGTCATCTCGCCCAAGGGCGCGATCACCGCCGTCGGCATGGTGCCGAAGATGCGGCGATTCACCCTCGCCGGGACTATCGAGGTCGGCATGTACGAGTACGACTCGTCGATCGCCTATCTGGCCCTGCCGGCGGCGAGCGAGTTCGCCGACCTGCCGGCCGGCGTCACCGGGCTCGAGGTCAAGCTCGACGACCCGTTCGCCGCCAAGCGCGTCGGCGCCGCCATCACGGCGCGCCTGGGGTTTCCCTTCTGGGTCCGTGACTGGATGGACATGAACCGGAATCTCTTCGCGGCGCTGCAGCTCGAGAAGCTGGCGCTGTTCGTGATCGTCACCATCATCGTGCTCGTGGCGGCCTTCGCGATCATCGGCCACCTCGTGCTGCTCGTCGCCGAGAAGCGAAAGGAGATCGGCGTCCTCAAGGCCATCGGCGCCTCCAGTCATAGCATCACCCTCGTGTTCTTCAGCGTGGGCATGATGATCAGCGTGGTGGGCACCGTGGCGGGCAGCGCGGTGGGGCTCGCCCTCATATGGGTCCAGAACACCTACAAGATCATTCGCCTCGCCGGCGACGTCTACCAGATCGATTACCTGCCGATGAAGCTCTCCCCCTCGGACTTCGTCTTGATCGTCGGCGCCACGCTCATCCTGTCCTTCCTCGCCACCGTCCTGCCCGCCCGCCGCGCCGGCGGCCTGGCCCCGGTGGACGTCCTGAGATACGAGTGAGCGCGATCCACGCGGTCGAGCCTCTCCTCCTCGGCGAGGACATCGAGAAGGAGTATCGGGTCGGGCCCGAGATCGTCCGGGTGCTCAGAGGCGCCACGGTGGGCGTGGGGACCGGTGAGGTCGTGGCCCTCGTCGGTGCCTCCGGAGTCGGCAAGTCGACGCTGCTCCACGTGCTCGGCACGCTCGATCGCCCGACGGTGGGACGGGTCCGCTGGTGCGGGGAGGATCTCTTCGGGCGCGGAGAAGCGGGGCTGGTCCGGTTCCGCCGCGAGGAGATCGGGTTCATCTTCCAGTTCTACAACCTGCTGGGCGAGATGACGGCGCTGGAGAACACCATGCTTCCCGCGCTCCTGTGTCGCCGGTCGCAGCGCGATGCCCGCGCGCAAGCCTCCGAGGCCCTGGCCGAGGTCGGCCTGGCCGATCGCCTGGGCCATCGGCCCGGTGAGCTCTCGGGGGGCGAGCAGCAGCGGGTCGCCGTCGCCCGGGCCCTGATCAACGGGCCCCGCCTCATCCTGGCCGATGAGCCGACCGGGAACCTCGACCCCAAGACGAGCGAGGTGATTTTCGATCTCTTCCTGCGGCTCGCCGCGGAGCGCAGACTGGCCTTCCTGATCGCGACCCACAATCCCGAGCTGGCTCGGCGAGCCGACCGGGTTTATCGGCTCGTGGACGGTCGCGCGCGCGAGATCGCCCCCGGGGAAACCGCGTGAAGCGCGAATTCCGGCGCCCTTACGCGGGGTTAGTCGCTCGTGAAGAAAAAGGCTAGCGACGGTTGGCGCCGGGGGCTATACTCAAATCGATTAACTAGGCGTCGGGGAAAGAAAAATCAGCAGCGGACGATACGCGAAAGGGGTGGGGGCCACTCGTGTTTGAACGATTCACCGAACGAGCGCGACGCGTCATCATCCTCGCACGTGAAGAAGCCGGACGGTTCCGCCACGATTTCGTCGGGACCGAGCACGTCCTTCTCGGCTTGATCCGAGACGGCGAAGGCATTGCAACGGCCGTGTTGCAGCGGCTCGGGCTCCGGCTCGAGACGGTCAAGGCGGAGGTCGAGCGGGCCCTGGCCGGATTCCCCAAGACGCTCACGTTCGGTGAGGTTCCCTTCACCCCGCAGGCCAAGCGAGTCCTCGAGTTGTCGATCGAGGAAGCACGCCAGCTCGGCCACAACTACATCGGGACCGAGCATCTGCTGCTCGGGCTGATGAAGGAAGGCCAGTCGATCGCGGCCAAGATCCTCGAATCGCTCGGCGCCCGCCTCGACGAGGTACGGCAGGAGACGCTCGCCCTGCTCGGTGACCAGTATTATCCGCGGCCCAAGAAGCGCTCCCAGACTCCCGTTCTCGACGAGTTCGCTCGCGATCTCACCCAGCTCGCGCGCGAGTCCAAGCTCGACCCCGTCATCGGGCGTGAGCAGGAGATCGAGCGGGTCATCCAGATCCTCGCCCGGCGCACCAAGAACAACCCCGTGCTCATCGGCGAGCCGGGCGTGGGCAAGACGGCCATCGTCGAAGGACTCGCGCAGAAGATCGTCACCCACGACGTCCCCGACGTCCTGCTCAACAAGCGGCTCCTGCAGCTCGACCTCGGCGCCCTCGTGGCGGGGACCAAGTACCGCGGCCAGTTCGAGGAGCGGCTCAAGGCGGTGATGAAGGAGATCCGGCAGTCGGAGAACGTGGTGCTCTTCCTCGACGAGCTGCACACGCTGATCGGCGCGGGCGCCGCGGAAGGCGCCATCGACGCCTCCAACATGCTCAAGCCGGCGCTCTCGAGGGGAGAGATCCAGACGATCGGGGCGACCACGCTGGACGAGTATCGCAAGTACATCGAGAAGGACGGCGCCCTCGAGCGGCGCTTCCAGCCCGTCATCGTCAAGGCTCCCTCGATCCCGGAGTCCATCGAGATCATCCGCGGCCTGCGCCACAAGTACGAGGCGCACCATCGCGTGAAGATCACCGAGCAGGCGATCGACGCCGCCGTGAGACTGGCTGATCGCTACATAACGGATCGCCAGCTTCCGGATAAGGCCATCGACGTCATCGACGAGGCGTCATCGAGGACCCGCCTCATGGCCCTCACCCCGCCCTCCGAGATCAAGGAGATCGAAAAGGAGCTCGAGCGGGTGATCCGTGAGAAGGACATGTACCTCGAGGCGCAGGAGTTCGAGAAGGCCGCCTCCCTTCGCGAAAAGGAAAAGGTCCTCCGCCACCGCGAAGAAGAGATGAAGCGCGAGTGGGAAAAGAACAAGGGCAAGGGGACGCAGACCGTCGGCGAGGAGGACATCGAGTTCATCGTCTCGCGCTGGACGGGCATCCCGCTGTCCAAGCTCGAGGAGAAGGAGTCGGCCAAGCTCGCCCGGATGGAGGAGGCGCTGCACGGGCGGATCGTGGGCCAGGACGACGCGCTCGCCGCGGTCTCCCGCGCCATTCGTCGCTCGCGGGCGGGCCTGAAGGACGCCAAGCGTCCCGTCGGCTCGTTCGTCTTCCTCGGCCCCACCGGCGTGGGCAAGACGGAGCTCGCCCGCGCGCTCGCCGAGTACCTGTTCGGTGACGAGAATGCGCTCATCCGCGTGGACATGTCGGAGTACATGGAGAAGTTCTCGGTCTCGCGTCTGCTCGGCGCCCCGCCCGGCTACGTCGGATACGAAGAAGGCGGGTTCCTGACCGAGAAGGTCCGCCGGCGGCCCTACTCCGTCGTGCTCTTCGACGAGATCGAGAAGGCCCATCCCGACGTCTTCAACATGCTCCTGCAGGTGCTCGACGACGGGCGTCTCACCGATTCCCTCGGCCACGTGGTGGACTTCAAGAACAGCATCCTCATCATGACGTCCAACCTGGGGACCAGTCTGATCGGCAAGCGGGTCTCCCCGGGGTTCCTGCAGGGCAGTGACGACCAGGCCACCTACGAGAAGATGAAGGACCGCGTGATCGAGGAGCTCAAGCGCGCGTTCCGGCCCGAGTTCCTCAACCGCATCGACGACACGATCGTCTTCCACCCGCTGTCCGAGGCGCACATCAAGGACATCATTCGGCTGATGATCGCGCGGATCAACAAGCAGCTCGAGGACAAGGGCATGGAGCTGGTCCTGACGGAAGCCGCCGAGGCCGCCCTGGTCGAGAAGGGGTACGACCCGACCTACGGCGCCCGGCAGCTGCGGCGCACCATCCAGAAGCACATCGAGGATCCGCTCGCGGAATCGATCGTCCGGGGTCAGGTCCCCGAGAGCTCTCGGATCGAAATCGACATCGACGGTTCCGGGTTCGTCTTCCGCGAGGCCCAGGCGGCCGAGCCACCGCTCGAGCTCGCGGAGCATTAGAAAGCCCGACGGATTCGAGCGCCCGGTGAGGACCCGGGGGAGCACGCGGCTCTCCGTTCTCTGCGCAGTCATCATCCTCCTCGCCACCGGCGTCGGGGCGAGGGCACAACAGCAGCCACCCATCGTCATCAAAGAGATCGCCGTCGAGGGCAATCGGCGCGTCCAGGAAGCGGTCATCCTCGGCCGCGTGCAGAGCAAGCTCGGCGGCCAGTTCAATCCGGGGCTGCTCAGCGAAGACCTCCGGTCGATCTTCGGCCTCGGCTTCTTCGACGACGTCCAGATGCGCGTGGAGGACTTCGAGGGCGGGGTGAAGGTCGTGTTCGTGGTGATGGAGCGGCCCTTCGTTCGTGACGTCGACTTCACGGGCAACAAGAAGCTCGCCACCACCACCCTCCAGGAAAAGATCGACCTCAAGCTCGGGAGCGTCTACAACCCGGTCGATGTCCAGCGGGCGCGCGAGAAGCTGAAGGAGTACTACGAGGAAGAGGGCTACTTCGAGGCGCAGATCACGCCCGAGGTGGAGAAGTTCGCGGACGGCGACGTCCGCATCGCCTTCAACATCAACGAGGGCCGCCGGATCACCATCGATCAGGTCGTCATCGTCGGCAACAAGGGTCTGACCGCCCGCCAGATCAAGAATGTCATGGTCGTCCAGGAGCGCGAGTACTTCATCCTCGGCGGCACCGTCCAGCGCCAGAAGCTCGACGAGGACATCGAGCGCATCCTGGCCCTGTACAACGACCACGGCTTCATCCAGGCCCGCGTCGAATCCCACGACATCGCCGTCGACCGCGAGCAGGCGCGCGTGATCATCACCATCACCCTCGTGGAAGGGCCCCAGTACCACGTCGACGAGATCAAGCTGACCGGCGTGACCCTCCTGCCCGAGAGCGAGGTGCGGCGGCAGCTGAAGTTCAAGCCGGGCGACGTCTTCTCGCGGACGACCCTGCGCGAGAGCGTCAACGGGATCGCCGACCTCTACAGCACGATCGGCCGGGCGTCGGCCGACATCACCCCCCGCACGGAGCAGATCGCGGCGGCGGCCAAGGTGAACGTCACCCTGGAGATCGTCGAGGGCCCCGTCGTCTACGTGGAGCGGATCAACATCAGCGGCAACCTCCGCTCCGAGGACAAGATTCTCCGCCGCGAGGTCCCGATGGTGGAAGGGGACATGTACACGCTGCAGAAGATGCAGCGGGCCCGTCAGCGACTCATCAACCTCGGCTACTTCGACATGGTCAACGTCACCACCGCGCCGGGGTCGGACAAGACGAAGATCGTCGTCAACGTCGAGGTCACGGAGAAACCGACAGGCATCTTCTCCATCGGTGGTGGATACTCCTCGGCCGACAGCTTCGTCGGCACCATCGATCTCTCCCAGCGCAACTTCCTGGGTAAAGGCTACGAGGCCTCGCTGCGCATCCGTGCGGGCGCCTTGACCCAGCAGGGGGTCATCAGCTTCACGAATCCGTGGATGTTCGATCGGCCGCTGTCCGCCGGCTTCGACATCTTCAGCACAAGCCGGGTCTTCACGGACTATACGTACCGGTCCGTGGGCGGGGGACTCCGCGCGAGCCACCCCTTCGAGGAATACTGGCGCTGGCATCTCGGCTACCGCCTCTCGCAGGACACCATCAGCAATCTCGCGGACGGCGTCGTCTCGCCCGAGCTGATCGATCAGAAGGGCACGCGGATCACGTCGCTGGTCAGCGGCTCCGTCACCCGCGACAGCCGGGACAACTTCCAGGCGCCCTCGCGCGGCGGGCAGACGGTCCTGTCGCTGGAGGTCGCGGGGCTCGGAGGCGACTCGCGGTTCGTGAAGGCGATCGGGTCGACGACGTACTTCAAGACGATCTGGTTCGGCCACATCATCTCCGGACGGGCCGAGCTCGGCTACATCCTCGGGTGGGGCGGCAGGGATGTCCCGATCTTCGAGCGCTTCTACCTGGGCGGTCCCAACAGCCTGCGCGGGTGGAAGTTCCGGCAGGTCTCGCCGGTTGACAGCACCGGGTTCGCCATCGGCGGCACCACCGAGGTTCTGGGCAACATCGAGTACCTCGTGCCCCTGCCGTTTGGCCTTCGGATCGCCGGCTTCTACGACGCGGGCAACGTCTATGCGTCGGGCACGCACCTCGACGAGGGCATCCGCTCCGACGTCGGCGCGGGCGTGCGCTGGCTGTCTCCGTTCGGTCCGCTCCGTCTCGACTACGGCATCAAGGTGGATCGCCGGAAGGGAGAGGAGCTGGGCGCCTTCCAGTTCTCGGTCGGATCCGCGTTTTAGGAGGATGGGCATGAAGGTACGATCTCTGGGGCTCGCCCTGCTCGCCGGCGCCCTCGTGCTCGGCGGCTCGGGTGCCGGAGCTCAGGCCCCGCCGGGGGGGCAGCGCATCGGTTATATCGACCTTGCGCGTGTGCTCGCGCGCTCGGCCTCGGGCGTCGCCGCGCGCGAGCAGCTCGAGCGGGAGAAGGCGGGAATGCAGAAGGAGATGGACGCCAAGCGGGTCGAGCTCGACAAGCTCCGCGAGGAGCTCGAGAAGAAGGGCCCCCTGATGACCGCCGACGCGCGTCGGGATCGCGAGGAGGTGATGGAGCGCAAGCGCCGGGACGCCGCGCGGCTGGCCGATGACTTCCAGCGGGAGCTCGGTCGGAAGGAGCAGGTGCTCGCGCAGAAGGTGATGCAGGACATCAGCGGGGTCATCGAGCGCGTCGGCAAGCAGAAGGGCTACTACCTGGTTCTCGAGCGGGGCCGGGCCGGCGTCCTGTACAGCTCCCCGGAGGCCGATCTCACCGACGACATCATCAAGGTCTACGATCAGGAGAGCGTCAACAAGGGGAAGAAGTAGGTGATGGGAGCCGGCGCGGGCTTCACCCTCGGCCGGCTCGCCGAGGTGCTGAACGCGACGCTCGACGCGCATCCCGAGCGGGTGGTGACGGGCGTGGCGCCGCTGGCGAGCGCGGGCGCCTCCCAGCTCGCCTATGTCGCCGACCGCCGCCATCTCGACGCCGCGCGCGCCTCGCGGGCCGGCGCGTTCCTGGCGCCCGGTGACGTGAGCGGCTTGCCCGCGCCCACCCTGACGTGTCGCGACCCACGCCTCGCGCTCGCGGAAGTCCTGGCGCTCTTTCACCCCGTGACGCCGCCCACGCCCGGGATCGACGCCTCGGCGCGTGTCGCCCGCGACGCCCGCGTCGATCCCACGGCCGCCATCGGGGCCTTCGCGGTCGTCGAGGCCGGCGCCGCGATCGGTCCGCGTGTGCGTCTGCATCCCCTCGTGTACATCGGGTCCGGGGTGGAGATCGGCGAGGAATCGGTGCTGTTTCCTCACGTGGTGGTGTACCCGCGCTGCCGCATCGGCCGTCGCGTGATCGTTCACGGCGGTTCGGTGATCGGCGCCGACGGCTTCGGCTTCATTCCCGGCGCCGACCACCACCGGAAGATCCCGCAGGTCGGCATCGTGGTCGTCGAGGACGACGTGGAGATCGGCGCCAATACCACCATCGATCGCGCGACGCTGGGCGAGACGGTGATCGGGCGAGGCAGCAAGCTCGACAATCTGGTCCAGGTCGGCCACAACGTGGAGGTCGGCGAGCGCACGCTCATGGCGGCCCAGGTCGGTATCGGCGGATCGAGCCGCATCGGTGCCGCGGCGGTGCTCGGCGGGCAGGTCGGTGTGGCCGACCACGTCACCGTCGGCGAAGCGGCCGTGCTCGGCGCGCAGGCCGGCACGACGCAAGACGTCGCGGCGGGCGAGCGCGTCAGCGGGTCGTGGGCCCGCCCGTTCGCGCAGGCGATGCGCATCTGGCACGCCGAAGCCCAGCTTCCAGATCTCCTGCACGACGTGAAGAAGCTCGCGCGCCGCGTCGCCGCCCTCGAGGCGCGTCTGGGCGGGCCGCGTGCGGACGATCCCCGATGACGGACGGTTTCATCCATCCCAGCGCGGTCGTCGATTCCCGGGCGATCCTGGGCCCGGGCGTGCGGATCGGACCGTTTTCGGTGATCGGCCCCGAGACGACGCTGGAGGCCAACGTCGAGGTCGGCAATCACGTGACGCTCGAGGGCCGCGTGATGCTCGGCGCCGGCGTCAAGGTCGGGCACGGCACGATCGTGGGGGGTGTGCCCCAGGATCTCAAGTTCAAGGACGGTACCCCCTCCGGCGTGCGCATTGGGCCGGGGACCGTGCTCCGTGAGTACGTCACCATCCATCGCGCGACGACGCCCGACGGGTGGACGGAGATCGGCCGCGACTGCCTGCTCATGGCCATGAGTCACGTGGCGCACGATTGCCGTCTCGCCGACAACGTCATCGTCATCAACTACGCCGGCATCACCGGCCACTGCGTGATCGAGGAGCGGGCCACGGTGGGCGGGCTGACGGGCATCATCCCGTTCACACGGATGGGCGCCTACGCGTACCTGGGCGGGTGCTCCAAGCTCGTGGCGGATCTGCCGCCCTTCATGCTGGCCGATGGCGCGCCCGCGACGGTCCGCGGGGTCAACGTGGTCGGCCTTCGCCGCGCCGGGATGTCCGCGGACGTCCGCCGCACGATCCAGGACGCGCACGCCGTGCTGTACCGGAGCGGGCTGTCGCCGCAGAGTGCGCTGGACCGCATCCGCGGCGAGGTCCCCCCGAACCCCTACGTCACTCGTCTCGTCGAGTTCGTCGCGTCCACGCGGCGTGGGATCTGTGGCCCGCCCCGCGGCGGCGTGACCGCGCTCGAGAACGAGCAGGTGTTCTGATGAGCGCCGCCCCGCGCCGCCTCCGCGCCGCCGTGGTGGGGGCCGGCCACATGGGCGCCTACCACGCCCTGGCCTATGCCGAGCTGCCCACGGTGGACCTGGTGGGCGTGGTCGACCTGGACCTCGACCGCGCGCGGGCGGTGGCCCAGCACTACGACTCGCTGGCCTTTCCGGACCACCGCGACATCATCGGCCGCGCCGACATCGTGAGCGTGGCCGTCCCCACCGAGGAGCACTTCCGGGTGGCGCGCGATCTCCTCGAGGCGGGGATGAGCGTGCTCGTCGAGAAGCCCATGACGCCGACCCTCGAAGAGGCGCGGGAGCTGTTCGCCATCGCGCGCCGCGCCGGCGTCGCGCTCCACGTCGGACACGTGGAGCGCTTCAACGGGGCCGTCCAGGAGCTGCGCAAGATCGTCGACCGGCCGATCCTGATCGAGTCGCGGCGGCTCGGGCCGTTCGCGCCGCGGGTCCAGAAGGACACGGTGATCATGGATCTCATGATCCACGACATCGACATCGCCCTGATCCTCGCGGGATCCCGACCGCGGCAGATCACGGCGTTCGGCGCGGCCGTACATTCCGAGGTCACGGACGTGGCCAGCATCCAGCTCACCTTCGACTCCGGCACCATCGCCACCATCACGGCGAGCCGCGCGACCGAGGAGAAGATCCGGACGCTGTCCATCACGCAGCCGGGCGCCTACATCGTGCTGGACTACATCGATCAGGACATCCAGATCCATCGCCGGGCCGCCCAGGAATACTTCGTCAACCGAGAATCGATCCGGTACCGTCAGGCCTCGTTCGTCGAGCACCTGTTCGTGCGGAAGGACAATCCCCTGAAGCTCGAGATCCTGCACCTCGTCCGGACGGCCCAGGCGCTCCGCGACGGCACCCCCGTGGAGCCGGGCGATGCCGACGATCTCCGCTCGCTCGCGGTCGCGCTGGCCGTGGAGCGGATGATCCGCGACGGTGTCGTGTCCGAGACGTGGCCGCAGGAGTCGCCGTGGAGCGTTCCCTCGCGCTGATGTGCGGCGCCGGCGTCTTGCCGGCGCGCATGGCCGAGGAGGCGCGGCGTCGCGGTTGGCGCGTCGTCGCCTTCACGTTCGCCGAGGCCTCCGAGCTCGCCGGCCGCGTCGATCGGGTCGTTCCCGCGCGCATCACCGCGCTCGGCCCCGTCCTGGCCGCGCTCCAGGAAGACGGCATCTCGGCGGCGCTGTTCTCCGGTGGATTCTCGATGGCGGACGTCGTCCGCGCCGACCGTGGGACCGCGGACGTGGTGGCCCGCGGGTTCGAGACGCGGGCCGGATCCCGCATCGACGCGCGGCTGGCCGACGCTATCATCGCGACCCTGGCCGGGCTCGGCGTGCAGGTGCTCGACCAGCGCGAGTTCCTGGGCGATTGGCTGCAGGGAGTCGGCTGCTGGTCGGCGCGGGCGCCCACCGAGGCGGAGTGGGGTGACGTGCGGCGAGGCCTCGACGTGGCCCGCCAGATGGCGGAGGCGCGCATCGGTCAGACCGTGGTCGTCAAGCACGGCGCGGTGCTGGCCGTCGAGGCCGTGGAGGGGACCACCGAGACGATCCGGCGGGGCGGGGCGCTCGGTGGTCCCGGTGCCGTCGTCGTCAAGGCCGTGGCCCGTGATCACGACTACCGGTTCGACGCGCCGGCGGTGGGTCCGGAGACACTGCGGGCCGCGTCCGAGGTGGGGGTGACCGTCGTCGCCTTCGAGGCCGACCGGGTGCTGCTCTTCGACCGCCAGGAGACGCTTCGCATCGCCGATACCGCGAACATCGCCGTGGTCGGCATCGACGGAGCCGGCTGAGCCGGGCCCGCGATGGGAGCGGTATCGATCATGGTGGTCGCGGGGGAGGCCTCGGGAGATCTGCATGGCGCCGGGCTCTGCGCGGCCATCCGCACCCTGTCGCCCGGCGCGCGCGTCTTCGGCATGGGCGGCGAGCGCATGCGGGCGGCCGGCGCCGAGCTCCTGGCCGATGTCAGTCGACGGGCCACGGTGGGAGGGACCGAGGCCGTGTCCGGGGTGCCGGCCCTCTACCGGATCTTCCGGCGCCTGCGTCGCGTGCTCGAGGAGGAGCATCCGGACGTGCTCGTCCTCATCGACTTTCCCGAGTTCAACCTGCGTCTGGCCCGCGTCGCGCGGCGCGCCGAGATTCCCGTCGTGTACTTCGTGCCTCCGCAGATCTGGGCCTGGCGCCGCGGCCGGATCCGGACGATTCGCCGGCTCGTCTCGCTCGTGCTCGCCGCGTTTCCGTTCGAGCGGGCGCTCTATCGCGACGCCGGCGTGGCCGTCGAGTTCGTCGGCCATCCCTTGGTCGATGGGCTGGCCGCCGCTCCTTCACGCGCGGCGGCACGTCGGGCGCTCGATCTGGCCGCCGATGCGCCCGTCGTCGGCCTGCTCCCCGGAAGCCGTCCTGGCGAGGTCGCGCGCATGCTGCCGCTCATGCGCGAGACCGCGGTCCGCCTGTCCGCGCGCTGGCCGACGGCACGCTTCGTGGTCGCTCAGGCGCCGACACTCGACGGGCCGCTGGTGCAGGAGATCATCGGCGGCACACCCGGGATCGGCATCGTGCACGATGCGACCCCCGCCGTGATCCGCGCCGCGGATCTGCTGCTCGTGACGTCGGGGACGGCCACGCTCGAAGCGGCCCTCCTGGGCACTCCCATGGTCGTCTGCTACAAGCTGTCACGCACGAGCGAGTTGCTGGGCCGGATGACGTTGCGGGTGCCGTGGATCAGCCTCGTGAACATCGTGCTCGGACGCCGGGTCGTGCCCGAGCTCTTCGAGCGGCGGCACGTCACCGTCGATCGGATCGTGAAGGAGGCGGCGGCACTCCTCGCCGACACGGAGGCGCGCACCGCCCAGCTCGCCGCGTTCGCGGAGCTGCGCGCCCAGCTGGGCGAGCCGGGCGTCGGGTTGCGGGCGGCACATATTTTACTCGGAGGGGGGCTGCGCCCCCCGATTTCGACCACTGAAGGGCTCGGCTCGCCGCCCGAGGGCGCCTCACCTCGCACTGCAACCGGTCGTCGCGCGCCTTCCGGCGCGCTCCTCCCTGCCTCCCCCGAGGATCAGGATTGCGCGGGCGAAGCCCGCGCTCGAACGAGGCAATGATCGACGCGCGAGTACGTGTCGCGATCCTGCCACTGCTTGCGGCTTGGGTTGTTCGTGCGCTGGGTGCGACGCTTCGGATGCGTATCGTCGGAATCGATGAAGTGGCGCCGTTGTGGCGGGAAGGCAGGCCAGTCATTTACATGATGTGGCATGGGCGGATCCTGCTCGTGCCGTGGCTCAATGCGCGGTTGCGCAAGAGCCGGGGTGCGCGAACGCCGATCGTGCTGGCGAGCCGTTCGCGTGACGGCGAGCTTCTGGCGCGGTATGTCGGATGCTTCGGCGTGCCCGCCGTGCGAGGCTCGTCGTCGCGCGGTGGCGACGTCGGTCTGCGGCAGGTTGCGAAGGCGGTGCGGACCGGCACGGATGTGGCGATCGTTCCCGACGGGCCACGGGGGCCGGCGGAGCAGCTGCAGCCGGGGGTCGTGACGCTCGCCGTGTTGACGGGCGCGCCCGTTGTCCCGGTCGCTGTGGGAGCGTGGCCGGGGCATCGGTTGCACAGCTGGGATCGGTTTCTCGTGCCGTGGCCGTTTGCGCGGTGCGTGCTGGTGTTCGGGACTCCGGTGCATGTCGAGCGGACGGCGGATCGCGAGCGTGCCGGCAAGGAGCTGGAGCGCGCGCTCACCGAGGTCACGGCCCGCGCCGATGCGCTGGCCGCCGGGGCGAGCGCCTCGTGATCCTCGGCGTGTACACGGTGGCCCTCGGCG
>WNGA01001982.1_pt1 | contig 33211 bp, 36 predicted proteins | sample 5400061 | NCBI WGS metagenome assembly WNGA01 (sample SAMN13153366, study PRJNA577476) | soil metagenome | isolation source: 100 cm soil or saprolite under grassland replicate 2 | place: USA:California | collected 2016-06-15 | reverse complement strand
AGATACCAGGCCGTCTTGTAAGAGACCTTGAGCATCCGCTGCAGCTGCTTGGCGCTGATCCCCTTCTTGGACTCCACGATCAGGTAGGCGGCAAGGAACCACTTCCAGAGGGGCAGGTGCGAGTCGTGGAAGAGCGTCCCCGCCGTGACCGAGAACTGATAGCGGCACTTGGAGCACTCGTACTGGTTGCGTTCGCGGATGCGCGAGATGTTCTTGGACTGGCAGCGCGGGCACTCGACGCCGTCAGGCCAGCGAAGCTCTTCCAGGTAGGCGCGGCACTTGTCCTCGGAACCGAAGCGTTCAATCAGAGCGGGAAGGTTCATTTCGTCCACGGAGGCTCCTATGGGTAGACCGCGCAAGAAGGCGCGAGACCTGACGAACGAGCAGGCGTTACGGAAGCTGTTTCCGAAGAAAGTTGCAGACAAAGCGGTCGAAGCGGCTGAAAAGAATCGCCCGAAACCATCTAAGGAACAAGGATAGTGGCCGATCAATCCTGTGTCAAGGGGATAATCCCGCGTCCCTTGACACGAACGCGTGTTCGCGTTACCATGGCGAACACATGTTCGGAAAGGTCATCCTGATTGCTGCTCTCGCCCTGATCGCCTGGGCCGTCGTCGCCCGGGCCTCGGAGGGTGCCGGGCCCGGCCTCCGCTACACCGTGCGGCCCCACGACACGCTCTGGTCGATCGCGGTGGCGCACTACGCAGGCGACCCGCGCGACGGGATCTGGAAGATCGAGGGCCGCAATCACCTGAGCGGAACGCTGATCCGCCCAGGCCAGCGGCTCCTCTTGCCTTAAGCCCGCGAGCGAAACCTCCATGTTCCGCCGGAGCCGCGCTTCGCCCGGCGGGAGGCTAGCTGCGGCAAGACCACCTTGAGCGCGTTTGCCTTCGGCGGCTCCTGAGCCAAGTGGACCTCAGCAACCGCCGTGAAGGAGGGGGCTCACGGGGGAACCAGGGGTTCCCCCGTGCTAACGACACGCTCTGGTCGATCGCGGTGGCGCACTACGCAGGCGACCCGCGCGACGGATCTGGAAGATCGAGGGCCGCAATCACCTGAGCGGAGCCCTGGTCCGCCCGGGCCAGCGGCTCGTCCTGCCCTAGGTGCCTGGAAGCGGAAGGCCGGCCGTGTAGACGCGCTCGCCTCTGAACTTGCGGCGGTCCGGATCCCAGGGGAAGAAGATCGCAACCTTCCAGGCGAGGCGCTTGCCCGACGGCGGGATCCCGAGCCACTCCGCCTCGTGCGTGCCGGTGACGTCGGCCTGCTCGCAGACGCCCTGCGGCCCGATCACGATGTCGGTCAACTTGAAGTCGATGTCCGGGAAGGCGCCGAGGAGCCCGGCGTAGAAGCGGGCGGCGCCCTCGTGACCCTCCCAGCGATGGCCTGTCTGGACGAGCTCGTAGACACAGTCTTCCGTGAGGGTCGAGATCAGCCCGGGAAGGTCGCGGTTCTCCTCGGCGATCGAGTGCCGCTTCCACAGCTCGCGGATCTCGTCGTGCTCGGCGGCGGCGGGCTCGCGCCGGATCAGGCTCAGGACGTCGTCCCGGAAGTCGCTCACGGCAAGGGCAACCCTACAATCGGCCCGTGGACCTCGACCTCGTCTTCTTCGGGACCTCCGGCTCGGTGCCGACCGCCCAGCGGGCTCCGTCCGCGCTGCTCGTGCGGCGTGGCGGCGAGCGGCTCCTGTTCGACTGCGGCGAGGGAACGCAGCGCCAGCTGCTGCGCTCCTCGGTCGGCCTGACCGAGCTGCGTGAGGTCTTCGTCTCGCACTTCCACGCCGACCACTACCTCGGTCTGCCGGGGATGCTGAAGACCTTCGCCCTGCGCGGGCGCGAGGTGCCGCTCACCGTCTACGGCCCGCCCGGCCTGCGCGAGCTGTTCGGAGCCCTGCGGCGCGTCTTCGGCAAGCACTACAACCTCGTCACCTTCCCGGTCGCCCACGGCGTCCGGTCGCTCGGCTTCGCGCTCGTCGAGCATCCGCGCCCGGGCCGCTTCGACGTGGACGCCGCGGACGCGCTCGGCGTCCCGCCGAAGAAGGAACGCGGGCTTTTGCAGGCGGGGGAGTCGATCCAGCTGCCCGACGGGCGAGTCGTGACGTCGGACGAGGTGCTCGGGCCGCCGCGGCCGGGACGCAAGGTCGTCCTGAGCGGCGACACAGCGCCGTCGCCGACGGTTCTCGAGGCCGCGCGTGGGGCGGAGGTGCTCGTCCACGAGGCGACCTTCCTCGACGAGGAGCGCGCGCGGGCGCGAGAGACCGGGCACGCGACGGCGCTCGAGGCCGCGGAGATCGCTCGCGACGCGGAGGTCGGCCTGCTCGCCCTCATCCACCTCTCGAATCGCTACTTCGGCCCCGAGGTGGCCCGCGAGGCGCGTACGATCTTCCCTGACACCGTGGTGCCGAAGGATTTCGACGTGATCGACGTGCCGTTCCCCGAGCGGGGCTCGCCGCAGCTCGTCAAGGGCGGCGTCCTCCATGGGCGGGAGCAGCGGGAACCCGCGCCGGAGCCGGAGGCGGTCCCGTGAGGCGTGCGCGAGCTCCGCTCGTGCGGCCGTCTGAAATGACCGGTCGACACCTCTACCGTCAGCGGAGTCGCTGGTGACCCCGCTCGTCCAGGTCGCGCTCGCCGAGAGCGTCGCCGAGGCCGAGGAGCTCCAGTCGATCCTCCAGGCCGCCGGAATCGAGTCCGAGCTCGAGACGGCGGTCGAGCACCACCCGCGGGAGACGGAGGACGCGCCGCAGAAGGTGCTTGTGCCGGAGCACTCGCTCGAGGCCGCTCAGCACGCGATCGAGGCCCTCACCGACCCGGACGAGCTCATCTCCGACGCCTGAGCTCGCTGAAGTGAGCTCGAAACCCGATTTCGGTCGCCGGGCGGCGACGTACGACGAGCTTCGTCCCGCCGACGACGACTGGCGCGAGGTCTGCGAGGCCCTCGTGCGCGAGGGCGATCTCGCAGGACGCCGGGTACTCGACGTCGGCTGCGGCACCGGTCGCTTCGCCGCGGCACTCGTCCGGCGCTCGAGGGTCTGGGCGGTCGATCCGTCCCCGGAGATGCTGGAGGTCGCCCGTCGGCGAGCGCCGGGCGTCCGCTTCAAGCAGGCGTCGGCATACGCGCTGCCTTTCAAGGACGCGTGGTTCGAGCGCGCCACGATGTGGCTCGTCGTCCATCTCCTCGAGCGGCCCCGCGCCTTCCCGGAGCTTCGCCGGGTGCTCGCCCCGGGCGGCAGGCTGGCGCTCGCAACGTTCGACCCGAGCTACTTCGGTGGCTTCTGGTTCCGTGACTACTTCCCGTCGATGGAGGTGATCGACCGGGCTCGCTTCCCGACCGCGGATGACCTGGCTGCCGAGCTGCCGGCGGCGGGTTTCCAGGAGCCCCGGCTCCTGCGGCTGAGCCAGCGGGCGACGATCAGTCGCGAGCAGGCCTTGGTGCGTATCCGCGGGCGCCACATCGCCACCTTCGACCTGATCTCCGACGAGGAGTACGCCGAGGGTCTCGAGCGCGCGGAGCGCGAGCTGCCGGAGCGGGTCGACTACCGTCAGGAGTGGCTGATCGCCGTCGCCGAGGCGTCCGTCCGGCCGGCCGGGTAGAGTCCCGCGCGATCCGCACCCCTTTAACTCGGTCCCGTGAGGCCGGAAAGGAGTCGAAGTGAGCAGGACCAGCTCGAGCGCGCCCTGACCGCGCGCACCTCCTCCGCGAAGGTCGTCCTCGACGCCGAGGCGATCGAGCGCACCCTGACGCGGATCGCGCACGAGATCGTCGAGGGGAACCCCGACCTCGAGCACGTTGCCCTCGTCGGCATCCACACGCGAGGCGTCCCGCTCGCTCAGCGCCTGCGCCGGCGGATCGCCGAGCTCGCGGGCACCCAGGTCGCGCTCGGGCAGCTCGACATCACCTTCCACCGCGACGACGTCCACGTCCGGGCCGGCGAGCCTCCCCAGCACGCCCAGCCGCTCGTCCGCTCGACGACGCTCGACTTCTCGCTCGAGGGGAGGACCTGCGTCCTCGTCGACGACGTCCTCTACACCGGACGCACGATCCGCGCCGCCATCGAGACGCTCTTCTCCTACGGCCGCCCCGAGCGCGTCCAGCTGGCGGTGCTCGCCGACCGCGGCCACCGCGAGCTCCCCATCCGCCCGGATTACGTCGGCAAGAACCTGCCCACCGCCCGCAACGAGCGCATCCAGGTCGAGCTCGTCGAGGTGGACGAGATCGACCGCGTCCTCCTGATGCCCGCCCCCGAAGAGGAGTCCAATGGGTGAGATCCACGTCATGCGGGAGGGCTTCCTCCCGCCGAAGCCGCCTCCCCGGCGGCACCTGATCTCGGTCGGCGACCTCTCGCGTGCCGACGTCGAGCGGCTGCTCGCCACCGCGCGCAGTTTCTCCCGCTCGCTCGAGCGGGAGGTGAAGAAGCTGCCGACGCTGCGCGGCCACACGGTCGTGAACGTCTTCTACGAGTCCTCGACCCGGACCTCGTCGAGCTTCGAGCTGGCGGCGAAGCGCCTGTCGGCCGACACGATGTCCATCAAGGCCGCGGGGTCGTCGGTCGACAAGGGCGAGTCGCTCAAGGACACTGCGCTCACGCTCGGGGCGTACGACCCGGACGTGATCGTGATCCGGCATCCGCAGATCGGGGCGCCCCAGCTCGTTGTCCGTTACACCGACGCCCACGTCGTCAACGCCGGCGACGGGAAGCACCAGCACCCGACGCAGGCCCTCCTCGACCTCTACACGATCCGCGAGGAGCTCGGCCGTCTCGAAGGGGTGCACGTGGCGATCGTCGGCGACGTCCTCCACTCGCGCGTCACTCGCTCGAACGTCCAGGCGCTGACGCTGATGGGTGCCCGCGTGACGCTGGTCGGGCCGCCGCCCCTGATCCCGCGCGGGATCGAGGCGATGAGCTGCGAGGTGTCGCACGAGATCGGCGCGATCGGTGCGGCCGACATCGTCTACGTCCTGCGGATGCAGCGCGAGCGGATGCAGGAGGGCGCGAACTACGTGCCCTCGCTGCGCGAGTACGCGGCGCGCTGGGGCGTGACGCCGGAGCGGCTCCGGCCGGGGCAGAAGGTGATGCATCCCGGGCCGATGAACCGCGGCGTCGAGATCGATCCGCGGGTCGCCGACGCCGCCGACGCGCTGATCGAGACGCAGGTGCGCGCTGGCCTCGTCGTCCGGATGGCGGTGCTCTACGACCTGCTCACCACGGGCCCGGTCGGGGTGCGATCGACTGAGCCTTTGGAGGTCGCGTGATGCTCTTTGCAAAAAGCGGTTCAAGGGACGACCTCGTCGTGCGCGGCGCGCGCGTCGTGGATCCGGTCGAAGGGATCGACTCGGTCTGCGACGTGCGCGTCGACGGCGGCACGGTCGCCCAGCTCGGAACGAGCCTCGAGCCGAACGGGCACCAGGTAATCGAGGCGGACGGCCTCCTGCTCGCCCCGGCCTTCATCGACCCGCACGTCCACCTGCGCGTGCCCGGGCGTGAGGACGAGGAGACGATCGCCTCGGGCACGGCCGCCGCGGCGGCAGGAGGCTACTGCGGGATCCTGGCGATGCCGAACACCGAGCCGGTGGTCGACTCGGCCGCGGTGCTCGGCTCGCTGATCGAGGACGCGCAGGCGCAGGCGGAGGTGCCGGTCGGCTTCCTCGCGGCGATCACGCGCGGCCAGGAAGGCGCCGAGCTGACCGACATGGCCGAGCTCGCGGAGCAGGGCGCCGCGGGCTTCACCGACGACGGGCGGCCGGTGGTCGCGCCGGGCCTGATGCGCCGGGCGCTCCAGTACCACGGGATCACGGGCAGGCGGCTCGCGCTCCACTGCGAGGAGCCGACGCTTTCGCGGGGCGGGCAGATGCACGAGGGCGCGGTCTCGGCCGAGCTCGGCTTCGCCGGGTACCCGTCGGTCGCCGAGAGCGTGATGGTCGAGCGCGACCTCGCCCTCGCGGCGTTCGAGGAGCAGCCGCTCCACCTGCTGCACCTCTCGGCGCGCGAGTCGGTGGAAGCGCTCTCTCGCGCGCAAGCCTCCGGCCTGCACGCGACAGGGGAGGTCACGCCTCATCACCTCTGTCTGACGGACGAGGCCGTGCGGACGCTCGATCCGAACCTGAAGATGAACCCGCCCTTGCGCAGCCCGGACGACCGCGCTGCGCTAGTGGATGCGCTCAAGGACGGGACGATCACGGCCGTTGCAACCGATCATGCGCCGCACGCGCGGCACGAGAAGGAGGTCCCGTTCGAGGCGGCGCCCTTCGGCGTGACCGGCCTGGAGACCGCATTCAGCTCGCTCTACACGCACCTGGTCGAACCGGGCCTGCTGAAGCTGGAGACGCTGCTCGAGCGAATGTCGGCCGGGCCGGCGCGCGTGTACGGGCTCGACGCCCCGCGAATCGCGGTCGGCGCGCCGGCGAACCTCGTGCTGCTCGACCTCAAGGCAGGCCGACGGGTGGCCGAAGGCGATTTCCGCTCCCGGTCGGCGAACTCCTGGCTCCTCGGCGAGACGGTCAAGGGCCAGGTCCGCCTGACGGTCGCGGCAGGGAGAGTCGCGTTCGGGGGATGACGGTGGCGAGCGCAACTCAGCTCGACGCGCGTTCGGAGGCCTATCTCGCCGAGGTCCTGCGCGCGATCGACTCGTCCGTGACGGTGGTCGAGGCATACCTTCTCGGCTCAGGGGCAGGCGGCCCGTTCGACCCGCAGACGAGCGACATCGACGTCGTGGTGGTCGTCGCGCGCCCGTTCGAGGACTCGGAACGAGAGCGGTTCCTCGGGCAGCTCTCCGAGCTCGACTGTCCGGCGCGCGACCTGGAGCTCGTGGTCTACGTCCAGGGCTCGCAGCCGCCGGATTTCGAGCTGAACGTGAACGAGGGCGAGGAGCGGCCCGACGAGGAGGCGTTCTGGTTCGTGCTCGACGCTGCCGTTGCGCAAGAGCGGGCCGTGCCGGTCTGGGACGAGCGGCCGTGGGTGCAGTTGTTCGAATCGATCGCGCCGGAACGCATCCGTTCTGCGATCGCGGAGTCGCTCGCCTGGTCCGAGCGGCAGCCGCGGGACGACGAGTTCGCACGGTTGAACGCGGTCCGGGCGCGTCACTACCTCGCCCGCGGCGAGTGGATCTCGAAAGCGGAGGCACGGGAGGAGGCAGGGCGATGAGCGGGTTCCTGGCGCTCGAGGACGGGACGGTCTTCCGCGGCGAGTCGGTCGCAGCCGAGGGCTTCGCGTTCGGCGAGGCCGTCTTCACGACGGCGATGACCGGTTACCAGGAGGTCGTCACCGACCCGAGCTACGCGGAGCAGATCGTCTGCTTCACGGCACCGATGGTCGGCAACTACGGCGTTGCGGCCGACCGCTGCGAGTCGGGCCGGACCCATGCGCGCGCGGTCGTGATGCGCGAGGCGCGCGGCCCCGGCTGGACGGACTGGCTGCACGAGCGCGGTGTCGTCGCCCTCTCCGGGATCGACACCCGCTCGCTCGTCGTCCACCTGCGCGGGGCCGGCTCCATGCGGGCGATCACCGTCGCCGGCGAGGCCTCGGTCGACGAGGCTCTCGCGGCTGTCCGGGGACAGCCGCTGATGAAGGGAAGGGCGCTGGTTGCCGGCGTCTCTTCGCGAGCGTCCTCCGTCTTCAGCGATGCGGGTGTAGCCCGAATCGCGGTGCTCGACCTCGGCTGCAAGCAGTCGATCCTGCGAAGGCTCGCCTGGGCGGGTGCCGCGGTCACGGTCTACCCGCACGACGCCCACCCCGACGAGCTCGCCGGCTACGACGGCGTCCTCCTCTCGAACGGCCCCGGCGATCCCGAGCCGCTCTCCTCGGAGGTGGAGGCCGTGCGCGACTTGCTTGGCCGCGTGCCGCTGTTCGGGATCTGCCTCGGGCACCAGCTGCTCGCGCTTGCGACCGGGCACGAGACGTTCAAGCTCCGCTTCGGCCACCGCGGCGCCAACCACCCGGTGCTCGAGAAGGCGACGAACCGCGTCCTCGTGACGAGCCAGAACCACGGCTTTGCGGTCGCACCGTCGGCGGAGCAGGAGGCGACGCACGTCTCGCTCTACGACGGCACGGTCGAAGGACTCGACTACCCCGAGCTGCGCGCCCGCTCGGTCCAGTTCCACCCGGAGGCGAGGCCGGGCCCGCACGACGCCTGGCCGTTGCTCTCCACCTGGGTACAGGAGGTTTGCCAGCTTGCCGAGGCGGCGTGACCTGCGCTCCGTCTGCCTGATCGGCTCCGGGCCGATCGTGATCGGGCAGGCCTGCGAGTTCGACTACGCGGGCTGCCAGGCGCTGAAGGTGCTGCGCGAGGACGGCTTCCGGACGGTGGTCGTCAACTCGAACCCGGCAACGATCATGACCGATCCCGGCTTCGCCGACCGCACGTACCTCGAGCCGCTCGACCTCGAGGGCGTCGCCGACGTGCTCGGGCGGGAACGGCCGGACGCGCTCCTCCCGACGATGGGCGGCCAGACCGCGCTGAACCTGGCGCTCGAGCTGGCGGAGGCGGGAGTCCTGGACGCGCTCGGGATCGAGCTGATCGGGGCGCCGCCGGAGGCGATCCACCGCGCCGAGGATCGCGAGCGCTTCCGCGAGACGGTGCGCGAGGCGGGCCTGAAGGTGCCCGAGTCGCTGGTCGTGACGTCGCTCGCCGACATTCCGCGTGACCTCAGCTTCCCGGTGATCCTGCGGCCGGCCTTCACGCTCGGCGGGCACGGAGGCGGCACGGCCCGCTCCCGGAGCGAGTTCGAGTCGCTCCTCGACCGCGCCTTGCGAGAGAGCCCGGTGCGGCAGGTCCTGGTCGAGGAGAGCCTCCTGGGCTGGGACGAGTTCGAGCTCGAGCTGATCCGCGACCGCGGAGACAACGTGGTCGTCGTCTGCTCGATCGAGAACCTCGACCCGATGGGGGTGCACACCGGCGACTCGGTCACGGTCGCTCCGCAGATGACGCTCTCGGACGAGGCCTACCAGGAGCTGCGGGACGCGGCGGCCACGGTGATCCGGGCGGTCGGGGTCGAGTGCGGCGGGTCGAACATCCAGTTCGCGCGCGAGCGCGAGAGCGGGGAGGTGCGCGTGATCGAGATGAACCCGCGCGTCTCGCGCTCCTCGGCGCTCGCGTCGAAGGCGACCGGCTACCCGATCGCCAAGGTGGCCGCGAAGCTCGCGGTCGGGTACACGCTCGACGAGATCCCGAACGACCTCACGCGGACGACGCCGGCCAGCTTCGAGCCGACGCTCGACTACGTCGTCGTCAAGGTGCCTCGGTTCGCGTTCGAGAAGTTCCCCGGCGCCGACACGACCCTCGGCACGCAGATGAAGTCCGTCGGCGAGGCGATGGGAATCGGCCGCACGTTCACTGAAGCGCTCCTGAAGGCGCTCCGCAGCAGAGAGCTCGAGCCAGGCGCTGACACGCCGTGGCTCGACCTCTCCGCTAGTCCGGCGGAGATCCACCCATGGTTCCGCGATGAGCTCGAACGCATCCGCGCGGCTCTCGCCGGCGTGCGCTCGGTCGAGGACCTCGTCGCGGACGACTGGCTCCGCCTGAAGCGGCTGGGCCTCTCGGACGCCGACGTTGCCGTCGCTTGCGGCGTCAGCGAGGAGATCTCCCGCGCGAAACGGAGGGCGTGGGGGGTGCGGCCGAGCTACCGCCGCGTGGATTCGTGCGCCGGCGAGGTCGAGGCGGCGTCGAGCTACTACTACTCGACCTGGGGCGAGCAAGACGATCTTCCTAGCCACCGGCCGAGCAGGCCGGTGGCGGTGATCCTCGGCTCCGGGCCGAACCGGATCGGACAGGGGATCGAGTTCGACTACTGCTGTGTGCACGCGGCGCAGAGCTTCAGGGCGCTCGGCTACGAGGCGGTGATGGTCAACTGCAACCCGGAGACCGTCTCGACGGACTACGACACCTCCGACCGGCTCTACTTCGAGCCGCTCGGCGTCGAGGAGGTGCTCGCGATCTGCGAGCGGGAGCGGCCCGAGGGGGTCGTGATCCAGTTCGGCGGCCAGACCCCGCTCAAGCTTGCCCGCACAATCGAAGCGGCCGGCTTCCGGATTCTCGGCACGCCCTTCCAGGCGGTCGATCTCGCCGAGGACCGCGAGCGCTTCGCCGCCCTCTGCGAGGAGCTCGGGATCGCCGTCCCTCCCTGGGGCACCGCCGGCTCGGCCGACGAGGCGGTCGAGGTGGCCGAGCGAGTCGGCTACCCGGTGCTGGTGCGCCCCTCGTACGTGCTCGGCGGGCGAAGCATGCGGATCTGCTACGACGCCGAGGCTGTGCGCGAGGCGGCCTCGGCCGGCGGGCGGCTGCTCGTCGACCGCTTTCTCGAGAACGCGATCGAGATCGACGTCGACGCGCTCTGCGACGGGAGGGAAACCCACGTGGCCGCGGTGATGCAGCACGTGGAGGAGGCAGGCGTCCATTCCGGCGACTCGAGCTGCGTCCTCCCGCCGCCCTCGCTCACGCGGCGCGAGCAGGACGAGGTGGCCGCTGCCGTTGCTCGGCTCGGCCCCGCGTTGGGGGTCGTCGGCCTGCTGAACGTCCAGCTCGCGCTGACCGACGACCGCCTCTACGTCCTCGAGGCCAACCCGCGCGCGTCGCGCACCGTGCCCTTCGCCAGCAAGGCGACCGGCGCCAACCTCGTCGAGGCGGCGTGCAGGCTCGCCGCGGGGGCCCGCCTGCCCGAGCTGGACTTACGCCACGCGTCCCCGGATCACGAGCAGGTCAGCGTCAAGGCGGCGGTGCTGCCCTTCGCGCGCTTCCCGGGCGCCGATCCGGTACTCGGCCCGGAGATGCGCTCCACCGGCGAGGTGATGGCGAGCGCCTCCGACCTTCCGAGCGCCTTCGCCAAGGCCGAGCGCGCCGCGGGCCGTCGCCTACCCGCCGGCGGGACTGCGTTCCTCTCCGTCCGCGACGAGGACAAGGCGATCGTCGTTCCCGTGGCGCAAACGCTCGCTGCGCTCGGCTTCCGCCTGCTCGCAACGGCGAGCACCGCCCGCACCCTCGCCGCCGCGGGGCTCGCGGTCGAGTACGTCCGCAAGGTGACCGAGGAGGGAGCCGGCCCGACGGTCGTCGACCTCGTCCGGCGCGGCCGCTGCGACCTGGTCGTCAACACGCCGCAGGGGTCAGGCGCCCGCACCGACGGCTACCTGATCCGCGAGGCCGCGCTCGTCGCGCGGATCCCCTGCGTGACGACGCTCTCGGGCGCCGCGGCGGCCGTCGAGGCGATCGCACACGCGCGCGACGAGGTCGCAGTCAGCCTCCAGGAACGGATCGATGCTCAGGCGCGAAGCGCTTAGGGTCGCCGGCGCCGAGCCCGTCGGGCCCTACACGCTCCTGCGGGTGGAGCGGGGCGGACTCGACCCCGGTATCCCGGGGCAGTTCTTCATGCTCGAGGCACCCGGTCGCCTGCTGCCGCGCCCGATGAGCCTCTGCCTTGCGCGCCCCGCCGAGCTCGGCTTCCTGATCGACCCGATCGGCCCGGGCACCAGAGCGCTCTGCGCGCTCGCCCCGGGCGACGAGCTCGGGATCCTCGGCCCGCTCGGCAACGGCTTCCGGCTCGACGTCGAGGGGCCGCTGCTGGTCGGCGGCGGGATCGGCGTGGCTCCCCTCCCGTACCTCTCGGACGCGCTCGGCGGCCCGCCCGCGCTGCTCGGCTTCCGCACCGCCCACCACGCCGAGGCGGCCGGGCTCGTGCCGAACGCCGAGGTCGTGCTCGAGCCGACCTACGTGACGGAGCTCGTCTCCGGTGGGCGCGACGTGCTCGCCTGCGGCCCCGAGCCGATGCTGGAGGCGGTGCGCAGGATCGCCCCGCGCGCACAGCTCGCGTGGGAGGCCCCGATGGCCTGCGGCTACGGGGCCTGCTACGGCTGCGCGGTCGAGATCGACGGCGAGCTGAGGCGCCTCTGTGTCGAAGGACCCGTTCTTTGGTGACGGCCCCCTCCCGCACGTCTCGCACTCGCGAGGGCGTTGCAACGGGCGCTCTCGCCGCGTCCTCAGTCACGCCCGTAGCCTCCGGCTACGAGCGCTCCCTGCGTCCTTGCGAGACCGGCGTTTCGCGGCTCGCGAGCACGAGCCGCACGGGAGGTGACCGTCGTGCGGCTGCTTAACGCCTCCGGGTGCCTCGACGCGCTTGCCGCGCCGGAGGTTGCTCGCTCCTTCGACGCCTTCGTCACGAAGACGGTCACCCCGCGTCCGCGGGAGGGCAACGCGCCGGCACGGATCGCCGAGGCCGACGCCGGCATGCTCAACGCGATCGGACTCGCCAACCCGGGCCTCGAGCGGTTCCTCGTCGATCACCTACCTCGGCTGGCGCAACTCGGGATCCCGATCTGGGTCTCCGTCGGGGGGTTCTCGAGCAGCGACTACGAAGCGATGTGCGGCGCTATCGACGAGCGCGACGAAGTCGCGGTCGTCGAGGTGAACCTCTCCTGCCCGAACGTGGACGAGGTGCCCGGGAACGTCGGCGAGGTCGTCGCCCGCGCGCGGGAAGCGACGGACAAGCCGCTCTACGCGAAGCTCTCGCCCGCGGTGCCCGACATCGGCGAGCTGGCGCGCGCGGCCGCGGCTGCCGGCGCCGACGGGCTCAGCCTCGTGAACACGATCCGCGGCCTGGCTCTCGACGAGCGGAGCCTACGCCCGGTGCTCGCCCGCGGCACCGGAGGGCTCTCCGGTCCCGCGCTGCGGCCGGTCGCCCTCGCCGCCGTGTACGCCTGCCACCGGGCGACCGGCCTGCCGATCGTCGGCATGGGCGGAGTAGCAAGCGGACGCGACGCGCTGGAGCTGCTCGCGGCCGGCGCAAGCGACGTCGCGGTTGGCACGGCGCTCTTCGCCGACCCCGGCGCGGCGGGCCGAATCCGGGCCGAGCTCGCCGTCGAGCTCGCGGCTCGCGGTTTCGCCAGTCCTGACAACGCGGTCGGCGCCGCGCATCGGAGAGACTCGGTAACCCTCGACCAGGAATCGAGGGTTGCGGGCAAAAAACGCCTGCATATCAGCGCAAATATGGCGGGTTGACCCCTGCCTCCTTCTTGTTAGTATCCGGCGCCGTGGCCGCGGTCAAGACTCAGGCGCAAGCGCCGCTCCGCTCTCTCGACCAGCGAATGGAAGCTCTGAAGCGGGCGAACGACATTCGCGTCCGGCGCGCACAGCTCAAGAAGGACCTCAAGTCCGGCTCGGCCCACATCGAGGAGATCCTGAGCAATCCACCCGAGTACGTGTCGACCGCGAAGGTATTCGACATGCTGATGGCGGTGCCGAAGTTCGGGCGCGTGAAGGCCGCGCGCTTTCTGAACCAGTGCCGGATCAGCCAGTCCAAGACGGTCGGCGGCCTGTCGGAGCGGCAGCGGGCGGAGCTCATTGGCCTCTTCAACCGCTGAGCCCAAGAAGCCCGTCTTCGTCCTGACCGGGACGTCGGGCGAGGGCAAGAGCACGCTCGCGCGACGGCTCGTGGAACGGATACCGGAGCTCGAGCTCGCCGTCTCGGCCACCACGCGGCCGCGCCGGCCCGGCGAGGAGAATGGCCGCGACTACTGGTTCCTCTCGGATGAGGAGTTCGAGCGGCGCCTGGCCGAGGGCGGCTTCCTCGAGCACGTCGAGCTCCCCTGGGGCGAGGGATACCGCTCCGGCACGCTCTGGTCGGAGCTCGACCGGATCGGCGTCCACGGCCGCTCTCCGTTGCTCGAGATCGAGACAAGCGGCGCGCTCGAGGTCCGCGACCGTGTTCCCGCGAGCGTCGTCGTCTTCGTGACCGCTCCGAGCAAGGAGGAGCTCGAGCGGCGGCTCCGCGCCCGGGCGACCGAGAGCGAGGGCGAGATCGACGAGCGGCTCGACGTCGCCGAGCGCCAGCTCGCGCTGGAGTCGGAGTTCCACCACACGATCGTCAACGACGATCTCGACCGGGCTCTGGACGAGCTCGAGGGAATCGTCCGCAGCGAGCTCCAAGCCTCACGTGCCGGTGGAGTTGCTGGCACAAGTGCCGGCTCCTGAGACGGTTGGCTCGAGTGTCGGCCTCGCAAGGAGGGGGCTCGCGGGGGAACCAGGGGTTCACCCGCGCTCCTGCAGGTAGCATTCCGGCCCGTGATCCATCCCCGCATTGACGAGCTTCTCGAGAACGTCGATTCCCGCTACGCGCTGGTGATCGTCGCCGCCAAGCGCGCGCGGCAGATCAACAACTACCACCACCAGCTCGGCGAGGGCACCTTCGACCAGTTCCTGCCCCCGCTCGTCGAGTCGCGCTCGAAGAACTACTTGACCATGTCCCTGGAGGAAATCTCCGAGGGCAAGATCAAGTACAGCTATCCGAAGTAACGCGGGGGAACCCCCTGGTTCCCCCGCGAGCCCCCTCCTTGCGGGCGGTAGCTCCATACCCTCGTGTCAGGAGCCGCCGGCTGCTTGCTCTGGTTCCACCGGCATGGTCGTGGTGCGGCTACCGCCGAGCAAAGCCCGGCTCCGCCGGCGAATGCCGGTGACCCAACCGGCGTTACGTCACCTTGAAGAAGCCGAACATTTGGCTTTCGTGGACCGAGCAGTAGTACTTCCATTTTCCTCTGCGCAGCCTCACCGTGACGGTCTTCGTCCCCTTGAAGGCGGTCGAGGTCAGGTGCTTCTCGAACTTGCCGCCGCGCTCTTGCTCGAGCGTGAAGTTGTGGAACGGTGACTTGTCGCTGATCACGAACGTGTAGCGGCCGGGCTTCAGCGTCATCACCCGCTTGCCGGCCTTCTTCAGCGAGATCGAGTAGCCGGGACCGACGACTCCCTTGAGCGTCGGCGCCGACGAGTCTTGGCCGACGGCGGCTCCCGCGACCACGAGAGCGGCGGCGGCGGCAACCACGACGAGCGGTTTCTTCGACATGTAGCTCCCCTTCCGTAGACGGAGTTCGATACGGGTGCGCGACCCGGTCGGTTTCCTGGGAGGAGCTCGTGGGGGAACCAGGGGTTCCGCCACGCTGTACTGAGGGCAGAATGTGTCCGTGGGACGGGTGCTCCTCGGCGTCACCGGCGGGATCGCCGCGTATAAGGCGTGTGAGCTGACGCGCCTGCTCGTTCGCGCGGGCCACGAGGTGACGCCGATCCTGACGCCAGACGCCGAGCGGTTCGTCGCGGCGCGCACCTTCGAGGCGCTGGCGAGACGGGCGCAGCCGCGGGAGCTCTACCCGCACCTGGTCGAGGCCGACCTGCTCGCCGTCGCGCCGCTCTCGGCGAACACCCTCGCCAAGCTGGCGCAAGGTCTCGCCGACAACGTGCTCACCCAGGCCGCACTCGCCTTCGACGGCGCGGTCGTCGCGGCGCCGGCGATGAATCCGCGTATGTGGAAGCACCCGGCCACGCAGGCGAACGTCGCGGCGCTTGTCGCGCGTGGGGTCGAGCTGGTCGGGCCCGAGGAGGGCGACACGGCCGAGGGGGATTGGGGTCTCGGGCGGATGAGCGAGCCGGAGCAGATCTACGAACGGTGTGTGTCCCTTCTGGAGAAACGCGGGCAACTGCGCGGCAGGCGGGTGCTCGTCACCGCGGGCGGCACGCGAGAGCCGCTCGACGCGGTGCGGTTCCTCGGCAACCGCTCGTCGGGCCGGATGGGCGCGGCGCTGGCGGCCGAGGCCCGCCGGCGCGGGGCTGAGGTGACCCTGGTCGCGTCGAACCTCGGCGTGCCCGCGCCCGTGGGAGTCGAGGTCGTGCAGGCGCCGACCGCCGCCGACGTAGCGCGAGAGACGCTGGCGCGGGGCGAGGCGGACGTGGTCCTGATGGCGGCCGCAGTCGCCGACTATCGGCCGGCGAAGCCGGACGAGGAAAAACGGGCCAAGGACGACGAGCCCTGGACGGTGACGCTCGAGCCGACCATCGACGTCCTGCGCGAGCTCGGCGCGCGACGCACCAACGGCCAGCTGCTGGTCGGGTTCGCCGCCGACCGCGGCGAACGGGGGCTCGAGCGCGCCCGCCGGAAGCTCGCCGCCAAGCGCGCCGACCTGGTCGTCTTCAACGACGTCTCGGGGCCCGACATCGGCTTCGACGCCGCCGTCAACGAGGTCGTGCTGGTCTCCGCCGAGGGCGAGAGGCGCATCGAGAAGGCCGCGAAGGAGCGGATCGCGGCGGCTATCCTCGACGAGGTCGCCGCGAGGCTGGAGGTCGGGTAGGGGTGGACGAGCAAGCGGTCGGAGCGGAACGGCCTACGGCTCCTGAGACGAACGGAGCCGAAGCCGTGGGCGCAATCGTCGAGAACCTCGCGCTCGTCGTTCACGCGCCCGAGGAGACCCTGCGGCTCGTCGTCCTCTGCCTGCTCGCCGAGGGCCACCTGATCGTCGAGGACTTCCCGGGAGTGGGGAAGACGATGCTGGCGAAGGCGCTGGCACGGTCGGTCGACTGCTCGTTCTCCCGGCTCCAGTTCACGCCCGACCTGCTCCCCTCGGACGTGACCGGCGTGAACGTCTTCAACCAAAAGGCGAACGAGTTCGAGTTCCGGCCGGGCCCCGTGTTCGCGAACCTCCTGCTCGTGGACGAGATCAACCGCGCATCCCCGAAGACGCAGGCGGCGCTGCTCGAGTGCATGCAGGAGAACCAGGTCACCGTCGACGGCGTCAGCTACGAGCTGGAACTGCCCTTCATGGTGATGGCGACCCAGAACCCGATCGAGTACGAGGGCACCTACCCGCTGCCCGAGGCGCAGCTCGACCGCTTCACGATGCGGGTCGCGATCGGCTACCCGCCGCTGCCCGAGGAGGCCCGGATGCTGACCGAGCAGACGAGCGACCCGCCGCTCGACTCGCTGCGGCCGGTCGCGACCGCCGAAGACGTGCGGGCGCTGGTAGCGGCTGCGACGGCGGTGTTCGTCGAGGAGAGCGTCAACCGTTACGTCGTCGCGTTGCTGCGGCAGACTCGCTCGGAGGCCCGGCTCTACCTCGGGGCCAGCCCGCGCGCGGGGATCGCCCTCCTGCGGGTGGCCAAGGCGCTGGCGCTGGCCGACGGGCGCGGCTTCGTCTCGCCGGACGACGTCAAGGCCGTCGCGGAGCCCGTCCTCGCGCACCGCCTGATCCTTGCGCCGGAAGCCCGCTCCGGCGGCCTCACGGGCGCGGACCTCGTCCGCGAGGCACTCGAGCACACCCCCGTCCCCGTTTAGTGCCCCTCCCGGCAACATCATCCAGGCCCTTGGCGCGCGATCACGCGGCGCCAGGCGGCGTCCTCAGTCGCACCCGTATCTCACGTGATCCTAGGACGCGTAGCGTTTGCGTCCTTGCCTGGCTTGGTGCTCGCGCGCCAGGAGCGTGGCAATGTCACCGGGAGGAGCACTGACCGAGCGAGGTCGGCTCGCGCTCGCACTGGGCGGCCTGACCTACCTCGCCGCCTGGGCGTTCGGGTCGAAGGCCCTCTACCCGGTCGCGCTCGGGCTGCTCGCCGCCGTCCTGCTCGCGTGGCTCTGGACGCGGCTCGCCAACCGCCCGCTCGAGCTGCGGCGTTCTCTCAGCGCCGGCGATCGCGTCGAGGGAGAGAGCGCGGTGGTGAGGGTGAAGCTCCTCGCCGAGCGTCGCCTCGTCCCGGCGAAGTGGGTGCTGCGCGAGCGGATCGGCAAGCTCGGCGAGCGGGAGACCCCGCTGGCGCTCGACGGCCGCGCGCGGTACGTGCTCGCGGCGCTGCCGCGCGGCCGGTACGCATTCGAGGAGACGCGCGCCGTGCTCGAGGATCCCCTCGGCCTCGAGCGGATCGAGCAGGCCTTGGCGGCTCCCGGCGCGCTGCTCGTCTACCCGCGGCTGGTCGAGCTCGAGCGTCTCTTCTCGGAGTCCGGCGACCGCGCGCTGGACGGGCGGAGGCTGCTCCTGCGACGGCCCTCCGGCTTCGACCTACACAGCGTGCGCGAGTACGAGCAGGGCGAATCGCTGCGCAAGGTCCACTGGCGCTCCACGGCGAGGCGCGGCCAGCTGATGGTGAAGGAGCTCGAGGACTCGCCTCGGGACGAGGTTGCGGTCGTGCTCGACGCCGATCCGGCCGCCGTCGTCGGCGACAGCTTCGAGGTGCAGGTACGGGCGGCAGGCTCGATCCTCCAGGCCCACGCTCGGCGTGGGCGCCGCGCCGTCCTGTTCGTCAACGGGGGTCGCGGAGAGCAGCAACGGGTGCATTCGAGCGACGGCGACTGGCGCCGGGCGCTCGATCTGCTCGCGGCCGTCGAGCCCGAGCCAGGCCCGCCGCTCGCCGCGCTGCTCTCCGACGAAGCGGGTGCCGCCGCGCGGGCGCTGGAGCTCGCGGTCGTCACCGGCTCCCTGGAGGAGCGGCTCGCCGAACGACTCGTCGCCCGCGCGCTCGGGCACGGAAGCGTCTCGCTCGTCTTCGTCGACACCGCGACCTTCAACGGCTCCGAGCCGCAGCGGCTGCCGGAGCTGCTCCGCCTCCAGGCCGCCGGGGTGGCGGTCGCGGTGCTGCGGCGCGGAGACGATCTGGCCGAGCGGCTGGCGGCTCCTGCGCTCCCGGAGGCGGCGCATGGCTAGGACGATCGTGCTCGGAGCGCTCGCCGGCGTGCTGGTCGCCGCGAACTGGCTGCGCCTCCAAGAGGGAGAGAGCGGTCGCCAGGCGGCCCTCGTCGTCGTGCTCGCCCTCCTCCCGGCGCTCGTCCCCGGAGTCCGGCGGCGGGCGGCCGCGGGCGCGGTTGGGTTCCTCGTCGCGGCGGGAATCGCCTTCGACCTGGGTCCCGGGCCCCACTTTCCGGGGCGTCTACTCGCCCGTTTCGGGGGCGGGTTCCTGGACTACTACGACGTCCAGCTTCCGTTCGACCATGTCGCGCATCCGCGGATGGCGGGTGTCCTCCTGCTCGCGATCTTCACCTTCACGCTCCTGGTCGCGCTCGGGGCGGCGGCGAGGCGGCCCGGGCTCGCCGCGCTCGCGCTCCTGATCGGCGTCGGCTGGCCGGCGACGCTTCTGCCTGGGCACGATCTCCTCCGCGGGGCGCTGCTGCTGGTGGGCGTCCTCGTCCTGCTCGTCGGCCTGCGGCGCGACCCCCTGCGTGGGCTCGGCTACGCCGCGGCGGCGGGCGCCGTCGTCGTGCTCGCGGCCGTCGCAGGCTCGAGCTCGCCCGCGCTGGCGAAGCAGGAGTTCCTCCGGTGGCAGACGTGGGACCCCTACACGCGCCCGGCCAAGCCGGTGGACGTCCGGTACGTGTGGAACTCGATCTACAGCGGCCTCACGTTCCCGCGCAAGAGGACGACGGTCCTGCGGATCAAGTCCGCCGCGCCCCACTACTGGCGGGCGACCGTGCTGACCTGGGTCGAGGGAGGCCACTGGCGGGAAGAGCTGGCGGGGCTCGAAGGCGACCGGGGTCTCGCCCCGCCGCGCCAGACCGATCCCCGCCGCTGGGAGCACCAGCGGGTGACGGTCGAGGCCCTGCACGACCATCACCTCGTCGGCGCAAGCGTCCCGGTCCAGTTCGACGATGCGGACTCGAGTCTCCAGTTCGTCTACGACCCAGTCGGGGTCGCCTACGCGGGCGACGCCCCCCGCCGGGGCCAGTCCTACAACGTCTCGAGCTATTCGCCCCGGCCGTCGCCGGCGCAGCTGATCCGCTCGAAGCCGGACTATCCGGCTCTGATCACGAAGCGAAGGGCCTACCTCGAGGTCGAGCCGGACATGACGGTGCCGCCATTCGGGACACCCGGCCGGGCGCGTAAGGTCGAGCAGCTGTTCTCCGGCCAGACGAGAGGGTCGACGCTCGAGCCCTACCGGCCGCTCTACGTGAACGCGCAGGAGGTGGCAGGCGGAGCGAAGAGCCCGTACGCGGCGGCTGTCGCCCTCGAGCGCTGGTTCCGCACCGGCGGCGGTTTCGTGTACGACGAGCATCCGCCCCGGGCTCCGCGCGGCGTGCCCGCACTGGTCGATTTCGTCACGAGGACACGAAGCGGCTACTGCCAGCACTTCGCCGGCGCGATGGCTCTGATGCTGCGCTACCTCGGCGTTCCCGCGCGCGTCGCGGTCGGCTTCACGAGCGGCCGGTACGACCGCGGCAAGGACGAATGGGTCGTTGCCGACCGGGACGCGCACGCGTGGGTCGAGGTCTGGTTCCGGGGCTGGGGCTGGCTCCCGTTCGACCCGACGCCGAGCCGAGGCGGCCTTCCCGGCGGCTACTCGGCTTCGTCGTCGCAGTTCGACGCTGCCGCGGCCGCCGCCGTGCTCGCCGCGAAGACGGGCTTCGGCAGCGCGTTCGAGCGGCACCGCGGCGAGCTCGGCTTCGCCACCGGGAGCCTCTTCCTCGGCCGCGACGTGCCGCGCATCGGCGAGGGCCGCCCACCGGGAACGAAGGGCCGCTCGCACACGCCCGGCCTGCTGCTGCTCGCGCTCGTCCTGGCCGGCCTGGTGGCCCTCGTGGTCGTTACCAAGCTCGTTCTGCGGCGCGGGCGCTACCTGACCCGTAACCCGCGCCGGCTCGCGACCGCCTGCCGCAAAGAGCTCCGGGACCTTCTCCTCGACCAGCACATGGAGGTGCCGCCGAGTGCGACGTTGCGCGAGCTGGGGGAGCTCGTCGAGAACGAGTTCCGCGTGGAGGCCGCGGCGTTCGCGCTACACGCGACCACCGCCCGCTTCGGGCCGGCCGCCGGCGCGCGCGAGGCTGCCCGCACGATGCGGCGCGAGTTGCGCGCCCTCCGGCGGGAGCTGCGCGCCGAGCTGACATGGCTCGAGCGAGGGCGCGGACTCCTGTCGCTCCGCTCCCTCGGTCTCGCCTAGTTGAGAGCTCCTTTCGTAGGGGACACGGTCGTGATGGCCGCCGGCGAAGGCCTGCGGATGCGACCCCTGAGCGAGCGCTGGCCGAAGCCGGTGCTGCCGATCGACGGCCGGCCGGTGATCGCCTCGCTGGTGCGTGAGCTCGCCGCGGCCGGGCTCACCCGCGTAACCGTCGTGACCGGTCATCTTGCCGAGCAGGTCGAGACATTGCTCGGTGACGGCAACGCCTACGGGCTCGAGCTCCGCTACGCCCGCCAGCCTTCCGCCGACGGCTCCGCCGACGCCGTTCGCCGCGCGCTGGTGGCGGGCGCCCGTCCGCCGCTCCTGGTCACGGCCGCCGACACCCTGTTCAGGCCCGGCGACGTGCGCCTGTTCGCCGACGCCTTCGCGGCCTCCGGCAGAGCGGCGGCGATTGCAGTCAGGCCGGACGGCGGCTGGGCGCCACTCTGGGGCCTCTCCGAGGCGGTCACGGGCGTTCTCGACGATCTCCCGGGCCCGCCGTACGAGCTCCTCCAGGCGGTCCGGCAATCCGGCAGCGAGTTCGCGCGGATCCAGATCGGGAACACGCGAGATTTGACGGACCCGCTTGACTTGGTAAGAGAGAACGTTTCGTACCTGGATGACCAAGGCCTTTGACTTCCAACTCGTGATCGGCGCTTCGATCAGCCGCTGGAGCCGGGCTTGGCCCGGCGGGAGGCAAGCTACGCCAAGGCCGATTGGCGAGCGAGCCCAGATGGCGGCTCCTGAAACGAGAGGCGACGCTGCCGCCTGCAAGGAGGGGGCACACGGGGGAACCAGGGGTTCCCCCGTGCTTTTGAGATGAGTGAAACGTTCGAGCTCTTCCAGCAGGGTCGCGCCCACCTCGCCAGAGGCATGGCGGCGCAGGCCACCGTCGCGCTCGAGAAGGCGAAGGCGCGCGAGCCCGAGAAGGCGTCCATCCGCGAGGCGCTCGGGATCGCCTACTTCCGAATCCGCCGCTACGCTGAAGCGGAGTCCGAGTTCCGCAAGATGCTCGAGCTCGCGCCCGTGGACGACTACGCCCACTACGCCCTCGGCCGCTGTCTGGAGAAGCGCGGCCGAACGGCGGAGGCGAACGGTCACTACAAGCTCGCCAGCTCCCTGAGACCGGGTCGCCCCGCCTACGAGACCCGGATCCGAGACCTCGATCGCTAGCGCGAGCCGCAGGTCGTCAACTGTTCTCGAAGGCTTGCTTGACGTGGTCCACGCAACATGAAGGCCGTCGTGCAACGGGTCGCGGGCGCGCGCGTCCGCGTGGGCGAGGAGACGGCCGGCAGGATCGGAGCCGGCCTCTCCGTCCTGCTCGGGGTGGCGCGCCGCGACGACGAGGCGGAGGCCGCTCGTCTGGCCGGCCGGGTCGCAAGGTTGCGCATCTTCGAGAACGAGGAGGGGCGCTTCGACCGCAGCCTGCTCGACACGGGGGGCGCTGCCCTGGTGGTGAGCCAGTTCACGCTGATCGCCGACACCGCAAAGGGCAACCGCCCGAGCTTCACCGAGGCGGCGCGGCCCGAGGAGGCCAAGTCCCTCTACGAGGCGTTCTGCGCCGAGTTGCGCGAGCTGGGGGTGCCGGTCGAGACCGGAATCTTCGGCGCTCGGATGGCGCTCGAGTTGACGAACGACGGCCCGGTCACGATCGTCCTCGACGCCTAGCCGCGGTCCTGGCGCAGCTCACAAGGTCTGCGCGAGCGCGACCGCCCCGAGCACGCCCGCGCGCGGTCCGAGCGCCGGGAGCGTCACGAAGCCGGAGATCCCGTCCCCCATCTCCTGAGCGTCTAGGTACCCGTTCATGAGCTGCACGACCTCGCGCTGTACGAGGGGCAGCAGCCGAGGCTCGCCCATCACTCCGCCGCCGATCACGATCCGCTCCGGCGAGAGCACGCAGATCACGCAGACGAGGCCAAGCGCCAGGTAATGAGCCTCGAGCCGCCAGGCCGCCTCGTCGGCCACCTCGGCGGCCGGCCGTCCCCAGCGCGCCTCGATCGCGCGACCCGAGGCCAGTCCTTCCCAGCAGTCGCCGTGGTACGGGCAGACGCCTGCGAAAGGGTCTGCTTCACGGTCGTGCGGGATGCGCATGTGGCCGAACTCGGGATGCACGAGCCCGTGCAGCAAGTTCCCGCCGGCCATCCCGCCCCCGCCGATGCCCGAGCCGACGGTGATGTAGCAGAAGGTGTCGAGGCCCTGCGCCGCGCCCCACCGGTGCTCGCCGAGCGCGGCTGCGTTGACGTCCGTGTCAAAAACGACCGGCACCGAGAGGCGCCGGCGGATCTCCTGGCCGACGTCGGTATGGGCCCAACCCGGCTTCGGCGTCGTGGTGATGTGGCCCCAGGTCGGCGACGACACGTCTCCGTCGACGGGGCCGAACGAGCCGATCCCGATCGCGTCGACCGGTCCCTGGCGCTCGAAGAACGCCACGACGCGGTCAATCGTGTCTGCAGGTGTCGTGGTCTTGAGCGTCTCCGTCGCGCGAAGGTCGCCCGGTCGCGTGCCGACCGCGCACTCCCATTTAGAGCCGCCGGTCTCGATCCCGCCGTAGACGCTCACGCCCCGTTCCCCCGCTGCAAGACCCCGCACGACCTGCGGAGGATGAACTTGCCGGGAAGGACGACCACGTGCCGTCTCGCCGGGCCTCGGCCCTGAAGGCGATCCAGCAGAAGCTGCGTCGCCAGCGTGCCGAACATCTCTGCCGGCTGCTCCATGGCCGTGAGGAAGGGATACAGCCTCGACGCGTACTCGATGTCGTCGAAGCAGACGAGCGCGACGTCGTCGGGGACTTCCAGGCCGGCGGCACGCACCGCCTCGATCGCGCCCAGAGCGACGAGGTTGTTGACGGTGAAGACCGCCGTGGGACGCTCCTCGAGCTCCAGGAGGCGGCGCATCCCCGCGTAACCGCCGCGCGGGTCGGCCGCGGTGTCCACGGCAACGAGGGCCGGGTCGAGCGGGATCCCGGCGGATTCGAGCGCAGCCTCGTAACCTTGGCGCCGGTCCCGCGCCGTAGAGACCTCGTCCGACTCGACGATGAGGCCGATTCGGCGATGGCCGAGCGCGATCAGGTGCTCGACGAGCTGCCGAGCACCGCCAACGCTGTCCCCGACGACTGCGTCGCAGTCGACGCCCGGCAACGTCCGATCGACGAGCACGGAGGGCACGCCGAACCGGTCTAGCCGCCGGAGGTGGGCGCTCGACCGGTTGTTGACGGGCGCGATCACGATCCCCTCCACCCGGTGGGCGATCAACTCCTCGACGGCGTCGCGCTCGACGCTCAGATCGGCGCGGGTGTCGCAGAGGATGACACGGTAGTCGGCGCGCCGGGCCACCTCTTCGGCGGCACGCACGATCATCGTGAAGAACGGGTTGGCGACGTCCGGGACGATCACGGCGAGCGTCCCGGTCCGCTGGCGGCTGAGCCCGCGTGCCAGCCGGCTCGGCACGTACCCGAGCTCGGAGATCGCCTCCTCGACGTGCCGGCGCGTGTCCGGCCTCACCCGGCCGCTCTCGTTGATCACCCGCGACACGGTCATCGGCGAGACGCCGGAGAGGCGGGCCACGTCTCTGATCGTCACATTGGTCGAGCGTATGCGCATCAATACAGTGATATCGGTACCACAGAAACCGCCCAGCCGCTTACGCAGCTTCCTGGAGCCTGCCCTTGACTCCGTCACTCCCGACGTGTTATCGGTAACTAAACCACCGCCCGTGTGAGACCGGGCAAGTGAAGGGAGACACACATGCGCCATCGGCAAGGACGACCTCCGTCGGGTCGCGCGCGACGTCCACTGAGGCTCACACTGGCGCTCCTCACCCTCGTCGGCGTCACGGCCGGCGTGGTCGCGGCCGCGTCGGCCACGACAGGGTCGAAATCCGCCACGATCAAGGTCGGGCTGATCACGAAGGACGTGACGAACCCGTTCTTCGTCAAGATGAAGCAGGGAGCGACGGCTCAGGCGAGGAAGCTCGGCGCCCAGCTGAAATACGCCGCCGGCAAGAGCAGCTCCGACAACGCGAGCCAGATCGCGGCGATCGAGAACATGACCACCCAGGGAGTCAAGGGGATCCTGATCACCGTCGCGGATGCGAAGGCAGAGAACCCCGCGATCGCGAAAGCCCGGAAGGCGGGCGTGCTCGTGATCGCGCTCGACTCGCCGACGACCCCGAAGAACGCCACCGACGCGCTCTTCGCCACCAACAACTTCCACGCCGGCGTCCTGATCGGGAAATACGCGCGAGCGGCGACGAAGGGCAAGAAGGTGACGATCGCGATGCTCGACGAGCATGCCGGCTCCTCCGTCGGTGCGCTTCGGCACAACGGCTTCCTGAAGGGCTTCGGGATCACGAAGTCGAACCCGCAGATCGTCTGTGTGGGGAACGGCCAGGGCCAGACGTCTCCTTCGCAGACGGCGATGGAGAATTGCCTCCAGAAGAACCCGAAGATCAACGTCGTCTACACGATCAACGAGCCGAGCGCAGCCGGCGCATGGACCGCCCTGAAGAACGCCGGCAAGTCGAAGAGCGCAACGACGATCGTGTCCGTCGACGGCGGTTGCCAGGGCGTGCGCAACGTCCGGGCCGGGATCATCGACGCGACCTCTCAGCAGTACCCGCTGAAGATGGCCTCGCTCGGCGTCTCGGCGGTCGTCAGGTACGCGAAGACCGGCAAGAAGGTTCACGGCTACACGGACACCGGCGTCAATCTGATCGCCAAGAAGGCCGTGGCTGGCGTTCGCTCCAAGGGCGTCGCCTACGGTCTCGCAAACTGCTGGGGCTAGAGGAAGTCTCTCATGCCACCCGCGACCGGAGCCTCGCCGCTCCGGTCGCGGGACCCTTCGGGCGCGTCTAGGATCGCCCGGATTCCAGCGGATCGACGGTGACGACCACCGACACCACCTCAGTCGAGAGACCCAGCCCACGGACGACGCCCCTCCAGCTTCTCCGTCGCGTGGCCACCGCGCCGGCCATCGGGCCGCTCGTCGCGCTGCTCCTCACGATGGCGTTCTTCTCCTTGAAGAGCGATCGCTTCCTGCAGACGCAGAATCTCTCGCTCGTGCTCCAGCAGGTGATGGTCGTGGGGGTGCTCGCGATCGGACAGACCCTCGTGATCCTGACCGCGGGAATCGATCTCTCGGTCGGGACCGTGATGGCGCTCGGCCAGATCATCATGAGCAAGCTCGCCGTCGCGAGCGGGGTCGCGCCGATCCCGGCCATCGCCCTCGGCATCCTCACGTGCGTCGGTTTCGGGATCCTGCACGGGGGGCTCGTGACACGGGTGCGGCTGCCGCCGTTCATCGTCACGCTAGGCACGCTGAACATCGCGTTCGCCCTGACACACGTCGTCTCCAACGACCTGACGTTCTCGCCGCTGCCGAGCGAGGAGCTCTTCTTCGGCCGAACCTTCCGGCTTGCAGGTGCCGACTTCACCTACGGCGTCGTCCTGATGCTCGTGCTCTACGTCCTCTTCTGGTACGGCCTCACCCAGACGGCCTGGGGCCGGCACGTCTACGCGGTTGGAGACAACCGTGAGGCGGCGCGGCTGACCGGGATCAACACGGACCGGGTCCTGTTCGGCGTCTACACGATCGCGGGTCTCACATACGGAATCGCGGCGATGCTGCTCCTCGCCCGCACGGAGCTCGGCGACCCGAACGCGGGGCAGACCACCGAGAACCTCGACAGCATCACCGCCGTCGTTCTCGGCGGCACAAGCCTGTTCGGCGGGCGCGGCACCGTCGTCGGGACGCTGATCGGGGCCGTGATCGTCGGCGTCTTCCGCAACGGCCTGACGTTGATCGGGGTCGAGGTCATCTACCAGTATCTCGTCACCGGCATCCTCGTCATACTCGCGGTCTCGGTCGACCAGCTCACCCACCGGAGGCGCGCATGAGCTCGCCGCAGCCGATCCTCGAGGCACGAGGGCTCGTCAAGCGGTACGGACAGGTAGTCGCGCTCGACGGGGCCGACTTCGAGCTCTACCCCGACGAGATCCTCGCCATCATCGGAGACAACGGTGCCGGCAAGACGACGCTGATCAAGGCGCTCTCGGGGGCGTTGCAGCCGGACGAGGGCAAGATCCAGCTCGACGGCAAGCCGGTGCACTTCCGCTCTCCTCGCGACGCACGCCGAGCAGGCATCGAGACCGTCTACCAGGACCTCGCCGTCGCGCCGGCGCTGGACGTCGCTGCGAACATCTTCCTGGGGAGAGAGAAACGGCGGCGTGGCCCGCTCGGCCGCGTGCTTCGCCTGCTCGACAAGCGTGCGATGAGACGCGAGGCCGCGCGCCACTTCTCGGAGCTCAAGATCGGGGTGCAGTCGATCAAGCAGCCGGTCGAGAACCTCTCGGGCGGCCAGCGTCAGGGCGTCGCCGTCGCCCGGGCGGCCGCGTGGGCGCACCGGCTGGCGATCATGGACGAGCCCACGGCGGCGCTCGGGGTCAAGGAGACGCGTCAGGTGCTCGACCTGATCCGGCGGGTGCGCGAGCGCGGCCTGCCGGTGATTCTGATCAGCCACGACATGCCTCACGTCTTCGAGCTCGCCGACCGGATCCAGATCATGCGCCTCGGCAAGCGCGTTGCGGTGGTGACGCCGGAGACGCACACGATGCCGGAGGCGGTGGCGATCATGACCGGTGCGACCCGCGCCGAGCTCGAGCGGTCCATCGTCAAGGAAACTCCGTCGCCGTCGCTGCCGGAGCAGGAATCCCCATGACCTACGCACCCGCCGCGGACCGGTACGAGCGGATGGTCTACAAGCGCTGCGGCCGCAGCGGCCTGCTACTGCCGGCGGTCTCCCTGGGCCTCTGGAACAACTTCGGCCATGACCGTCCCCTCGAGATGAGCCGGGCGATCGTCCGTCGCGCCTTCGACCTCGGCATCACTCACTTCGACCTCGCCAACAACTACGGACCGCCGTACGGCTCGGCGGAGGAGAACTTCGGCCGCCTGCTCGCGAGCGACCTCGGACCGTACAGGGACGAGCTGGTCGTCTCGACGAAGGCCGGCTACGACATGTGGCCCGGCCCCTACGGCGACCACGGCTCGCGCAAGTACCTGCTGGCAAGCCTCGACCAGAGCCTCGGGCGGATGGGGCTCGACTACGTCGACATCTTCTACTCTCACCGCTTCGACCGGGAGACGCCGCTGGAGGAGACGATGGGCGCGCTCGCCACCGCCGTCCGCCAGGGCAAGGCGCTCTACGCGGGCGTCTCCTCCTACTCGGCCGCGAAGACGCGGGAAGGGGAGGCGATCCTGCGCGACCTGGGCACGCCGCTTCTGATCCACCAGCCTTCCTACTCGATGCTCAACCGCTGGATCGAGCCGGAGCTGCTCGGCGCGGTGGGAGAGCTCGGCATCGGCTGCATCGTCTTCTCGCCGCTCGCCCAGGGGATGCTCAGTGACAAGTACCTCGATGGCATCCCGGAGGGATCGCGCGCCAGCCGCGAGAGCACGCTCTCGGCCGACCTCCTCACCGAGCGGACGCTCGAGAAGATCCGCGCGCTGAACGAGATCGCGGCCCGCCGAGGCCAGACGCTCGCGCAGATGGCACTCGCCTGGGCGCTGAGGGACCCGCGCGTCTCGTCGGCGCTCGTCGGCGCGAGCAGCGTCGAGCAGCTAGAGGCGAACGTGGCGGCGCTCGACCGACTCGATTTCAGCGGCGAGGAGCTGTCCGAGATCGATCGCTACGCCTCGGACAGCGGGATCAACCTCTGGGCGGAGTCGAGCAGCCTCTAGTACGAAGGCTTGCGGAGGAGGCGCTCGCCGCGGTGGACGCATCGCCCGAGCGGTTTCTCCTCGGCATCACGGGCCCGCCGGGCGCGGGCAAGACGGCGCTCGCCGAGGCTCTTGTGGAGATCGTTGACGAGCGACGCGGTGCGGGCTTCGCAGTGGTGGCGCCGCTGGACGGCTTCCATCTTCCGAACAGCGCGCTTGACGCCCGAGGTCTGCGCGCCGTGAAGGGCGCGCCACAGACATTCGACGTCCAGGGGTTCGTGCGTCTCCTTCGTCGCATCCGGAGGGAGCCCGGAACCACGATCCTCTGGCCGGAGTTCGACCGTACGCTCGACGAGCCGACGTCTGAGGCCATCGCAATCACGCCGGAGGCCAGGCTCGTGATCACCGAGGGGAACTACCTGCTCCTCGAACAGCCCTGGTGGTGTGAGGTGGGGTCGCTTCTCGACGACGTCTGGTACGTCGATGCTCCGCGGGAGCTCCTGCGGAAGCGATTGATCGAGCGCCAGCTGGCCGGGGGCCGCTCCGAGGCAGATGCCGTCCGCCACGTGGACGGAAGCGATCTGCCCAACGCGGAGCTCGTGACGCCCACCAGGCGACTGGCCGGCAGAACGGTTCGGCTCTGATCGAGCCGATGCGTGCAGCTGTCAGGCCGGGTCCTGGTCACCTTGTCGATTGGGTTGCATTAGACATATGTCTTTTACCTATACTGATGGCGTGAGACATCGACATCACCCACGCTCACGGAGCCGGCGGCTCGTCCGGCCCGGTCACTGGGACGTTCGGGCGCGCGTCGAGCGATTCGTCGAACCCACCCTGTTGCTGCTCCTGCGTGAGCGGCCGCTGCACGGGTACGAGCTGCTGGAGCGGATCCCGGAGCTTGGCATCGAGGGGCGCGTCGACATCGGCAACCTCTACCGGCTCCTGCGGGCGCTGGAGGAGGAGGGGCTCGTCCGCTCGGAGTGGAGCGCCGACCTGCCGGGCCCGGCGAAGCGAACCTACGAGCTCACCGACGAGGGCCGCCGGCTGCTCGATCGCTGGGCGGAGGCACTCGGCCGCGCGCAGGGCACGATCACAAGCTTTCTCGACCGTTACGAAGAAGGGAGGTGAGCACATGCACCGTCACCGGCACTTTCGCGGCGGCTTCGGGCCCCACCAGCGGCGTTTCCCGAGCCGCGAGGAATGGCTCCGGAAGCTGGAGGAGTACCAGCGCGACCTCGAGCAGGAGATCGCCGACGTCGCCGACGTGATCCGGCACCTGAAGGGCGACGAGCCCTCCGAGACCGGCACCGTCTAGGAATCGGGCAGGCCCCGCTGCAGCGGGGCCAATCGCCCGCCCTCGCTTGCTATCCTGCTTTCACCACATTTCACCGGTTGGCGAAATGGGCGCGTTGCGCCCATTTTTTGTGAAGGGCCGTGCCAGGCTCTAGCCTGGCTCGGCGGAACAGTTCCAATGCCGTGCCTGACTTCAGTCTGGCTCGGCCGAACGAAGAAGGAGCAAGTTGCCGGACGTCTACGACAAGGAGCGAACGCTGGGGCACGAGATCTCGGAGCAGGTCGAACAGGCCCTGCCCGGCGTCGAGGTGCTCGCGGTCGAGCTGACCGGGCCGGAGCGGTTCACGGTCTTCATCGACCGCGCGGAGGGCGTCGACCACGCGCTCTGCGAGGAGGTCACGCGCGTCCTCTGGGAGTACCTCCGCCAGTACTCCGTGGACGTCTCCTCGCCCGGCCTCGAGCGGCCGCTCCGCAAGCCGCAGCACTTCCGACGCTTCGTCGGCCGCCGCGTCGCACTCCGCACCGAGCGCGAGCTGGACGGCCGGAAGAAGTTCAGGGGTACCGTCGTCGCGGCGGACGGCGAAGCTCTAGCGCTCGCCGTCGGAGACGGCGAGCGCATGGACATCCCGTACGAGCAGATCGTTCGGGGCAATCTGATCGACGAGAGGGAGCGATGAGCCGAGAGATCATCGAGCTCGTCCACGAGCTCGAGCGAGACCGCGGAATCGAGGGCGACACGCTGGTCGCCGCGCTGGAGGACGCGCTGCTCGCCGCATACAAGAAGACACCCGGCTCGTCGCGCCACGCCGTGGTCGAGCTCGACCGCGAGGAGGGCGATTTCCGGGTCTTCTCGATCGAGCTGCCCCCCGACATCGAGGAGCGGCTGCTCGAGGAGGCGCGCGAGCGCGTGCTGACCGAGCTCGAGCTGGCAGAGCAGGAGAACGGGGAGCGCTCGCACGTCCTCGTTACCGACGACGACCTCGACATCGACTGGTCGGACGTCCCCGAGAGCCAGATCAAGCGCGAGGACGTCACGCCCGAGAACTTCGGCCGCATCGCCGCGCAGACCGCGAAGCAGGTGATCACGCAGCGGATCCGCGAGGCGGAGCGCCAGATCATGTACGACGAGTACGTCGACCGCGTCACCGAGGTCGTGACCGGGATCGTCCAGCAGGCCGGCGACCGCAACAACGTCCTCGTCGACCTCGGCAAGGTCGAGGCTCTGCTGCCTCGCTCCGAGCAGGTAGACGGCGAGCGCTACGAGCAGGGCTCGCGGATCAAGGCGGTCATCACGGAGGTGCGCTCGGGCACGAAGGGGCCGCAGGTAATCCTCTCTCGCCGCGATCCGGAGCTGATCCGGACGCTGTTCGAGCTCGAGGTGCCCGAGATCGCCGACGGCCTCGTCGAGATCCGCGCCGTCGCCCGTGAGCCGGGATACCGCTCGAAGATCGCGGTCGAATCGCACGCCCAGGGCGTCGACCCGGTCGGCGCGTGCGTCGGCCCGCGCGGCTCGCGCGTGCGCATGGTCGTCTCGGAGCTCCGCGGCGAGAAGATCGACATCATCCCGTGGAACCCGGAGCCCGCCCGATTCGTCGCCAAGGCGCTCTCGCCCGCGCGCGTGCGCGAGGCCTACCTCGACGACGAGGCGAAGGAGGCGACGGTGGTCGTTCCCGACGACCAGCTCGCTCTCGCGATCGGCAAGGAGGGGATGAACGCCCGCCTGGCCGCGCGTCTGACCGGCTGGAAGGTGGACATCAAGTCCGACACGGAGTTTGCGACGGAGGAGGCGGAGGCCGCCTACGCCGGCGCGGGCGAAGAGGAAGGCGAGTTCACCGGCCGCTGCGCCGCGGTGCTCTCGACCGGCAAGCGCTGCCCGAACGCGGCTCTGCCCGGCTCGCGGTACTGCGGCGTCCCGGCGCACCAGGAGCTTGCCCACAAGGAAGCCGAGTTGCCGGCCGACGCCCCGGCCGATACGCCTGTCGCCACGCAGGAAGAGGTCGAGCAGGCCGAGCCGGTCGCGCGAATCGAGGAGCCCGCAGGCGACGTGCCCGTGGCAACGCCGATCCCCCGGGAGGACGTCGTCGAGGGCGGCGGGGAGACGGTGCCCGAGGAGCGGCCCGCGGGCATCCCCGTGGAACCGCCCGCGAGCGGAAGCGAGGAGGACGAGCCCGCTGCGTGACCGTCGCTCGCCTGTGGCTCGCTCGTGTCATCCCAGGACGCGTAGCGTTCCCACGAGCCCCCTTCTTAGGATCCAACGTGGGGGAACCTCCCGGTTCCCCCACACCCCCTCCACACGCTCATGGGCCGGAGATCGGCCCATGAGCCACCCGATCAGGACCTGCGCGGGCTGCGGCCGGAAGGCGCCGCAGACGGAGCTCCAGCGTTTCGTCGCGAGAGACGGCATGCTCACGGCTTCGCGGAAGGGCGCGGGGAGAGGCGTCTACACGTGCCGGCGCCTGGCCTGCTTCGAGCGGGCCGCGTCCCGGCGCGCCTTCGACCGTACCCTGAAGGAGCGCGTACGCATCGATCCAGAGCTGGCGCGGATCTACACTGACGCCCATGGCTGACCGTCCGAACAGGCCCAACCGACCGATCCGGCCCCGCCAGGGGGCGACCGGAGGCCGCCGCAAGCGCCGAGTCGTGATCGACACTGGCGCCGCCCGGCCGCGCCAGGACGGCCGCCAGGCCCGCGAGCGCACCGACGTCAAGCCGAAGGAGAAGACGCCGGTCGCGCCGCCGACCGGGCCGGTGACCGTCGAGTCCGGGATCACGGTCAAGGACCTCTCGCAGGCGCTCGGCGTGCCGGTGCCGAAGCTGATCACGATGCTGATGGGCCTCGGCGCGCCCAAGACCGTCACCCAGTCGCTCGCCGACGAGGAGGTCGAGCTGATCGCGACCGAGGTCGGACGGGAGGTCAACATCAAGCACGCCGCCGAGGAGGAGCTCGAGCCGGAGGTCTACGAGGACGACGAGGCGGACCTCGAGGCGCGCCCGCCGGTGGTCACGATCATGGGGCACGTCGACCACGGCAAGACGACGCTGCTCGACGCGATCCGGAAGACCGCTGTCGTCGAGACCGAGGCGGGCGGGATCACGCAGCACATCGGCGCCTACCAGGTCGAGCACGACGGCCGCAAGCTGACCTTCCTCGACACTCCTGGACACGAGGCGTTCACCGCCATGCGCGCCCGCGGGGCCAAGGTGACCGACATCGCCGTCCTGGTCGTCGCGGCCGATGACGGAGTGATGCCGCAGACGCGCGAGTCGATCTCGCACGCACGCGCGGCCGAGGTACCGATCGTCGTCGCCGTCAACAAGATCGACCTCCCCGACGCGAACCCCGACCGCGTCCGCAACGAACTCGCCGGCGACGGCCTCCAACCGGAGGAGTGGGGCGGGACGACGCAGTACTCCGAGGTCTCGGCCAAGCAGGCGCAGGGCCTCGACGACCTGCTCGAGAAGGTGCTGCTCGTCGCGGACGCCGAGCTCGAGCTCACCGCCAACCCGTCGGCGGACGCGTCGGGCCCGATCGTCGAGTCGCGCCTGGACGTCGGC
>WNGA01001745.1_pt1 | contig 33212 bp, 31 predicted proteins | sample 5400061 | NCBI WGS metagenome assembly WNGA01 (sample SAMN13153366, study PRJNA577476) | soil metagenome | isolation source: 100 cm soil or saprolite under grassland replicate 2 | place: USA:California | collected 2016-06-15 | reverse complement strand
CTGGTTGCCGACAAGCCGATCGTGACCGTCGAGGCGCTCGCCCAGGACGGCCGCCTTCACCCGATCCAGCAGGCCTTCGTCGACCACACCGCGTTCCAGTGTTCGTACTGCACCCCCGGCTTCATCCTGACCACCAAAGTGCTCCTCGAGGAGAACCCTTCGCCGACCGCCGACCAGGTCAAGGACTACCTGGCCGGCAACCTCTGCCGCTGCGGGAGTTACCTGAAGATCATGGACGCCGTACTGGATGCGGCGGACCGAATGAAAGATCAGGCATGAAGCCCGCATTGTCATCGGAAAACCACATTGTCATCGGAAACCACGTTGTCGCCCAGACCATATTGTCATCCTGAGCGAAGCGAAGGATCTCATGCTACCCAACATCGACTCTCGAATTCGGGTCAACGACGTTGCGACATTGATGAGGCACGTCAGGTTGATTTAAGTGATAGATGATTCGCGGGTGAGGAGCATGAGATCCTTCGCTGCGCTCAGGATGACAATGAAGGCTCAGGACGAAAACATTTGAAGCATGAGAGCCTTGGCTCGATCACGATGACAGCAACCTCGCAGTGGAACGATCTGCGCCAATGGCTCGCGCTCGCGGAGCACCTTGGCGAACTGCGCCTGGTTCGGGGTGCGTCGTCTGAGGGGGACATCGGCGCCATCACGGAGATGCTGGAGCATTCCGAGGACAGCCCGTGCGCGCTGTTCGATGAGATCCCTGGCTTCGAGAAGGGCTTTCGGGTCGTAGTGAACTGCCAGGGGACGCGGACGCGGCAGGCTGCCACCCTGGGGCTAGATCCGGGCGAGGCCAGCCACGAGCGGCTCATGAGCTACTGGCAAGGGCTGCTGCGGGGCCTCGAGCCGCTCGCGCCGGTCGAGGTCAGCTCAGGCCCGATCCTCGAAAATGTCCAGCGCGACGGCGAGGTCGATCTGTCGATCTTTCCCGCCCCGATCTGGCACCCCCAGGATGGTGGCCGGTTCATCGGCACGGCCAGCCTCAACGTCATGCGCGACCCCGACTCGGACTGGATCAACGCTAGCGCTTACCGCAACCAGGTCTTCGACAAGCAAAGCATCGGCATTTGGATCTCGCCCGGCAAGCACGGCCGTCTGATTCGAGAGAAGTACTTCGAGCGCGGGCAGGCGTGCCCGATCGTCGTGGTGGTCGGTTCAGATCCACTGTTGTTCATGGCCGCTTGCGCCGAAGGGATCAGGTACGGAGTCAGCGAGTTGGCCTGGGCCGGGGCGGTGCGAGGCAGACCGATCGAGGTGATCCCGGGCGAGTTGACCGGACTGCCGATTCCCGCTCACGCCGAGATCGCGCTCGAAGGCTTCATCGACCCGACCGAACTGCATCCGGAAGGCCCGTACGGGGAGTGGATGGGCTACTACGCGACGGGCGAGATTCGAACGCCGGTCATCCGGGTCAAGCGCGTCTACTACCGGAACGATCCGATCATCCTCGGCTGTCCACAGGGCAAGCCACCACACGAGGACAACCGCTTCCTGGCCTACCTTCGGTCGTGCCTGATCAAGGACCAGCTCGAGAAGGCGGGCGTGCCGAATGTGCAGGCCGTCTGGAGCCCGCCCGTCGGCGGCAACCGCCTGCTGACGAGCGTCTCCATCCGCCAGTCCTACCCGGGCCACGCCAAGCAGGCCGCTCTTATCGCATCGCAGTGCTCGGCCGGGGCCTACATGGGCCGCTTCGTCGTGGTGGTCGACGAGGACATCGACGTCACCAACATGGACGATCTGCTCTGGGCGCTATTGACCCGCTGCGACCCGCAGCGCGACATCGAGATCATCACCCGCTGCTGGAGTGGACCGCTGGACGCGCCGATCAGGCCCGACGAGCGCGGCCTCAACTCACGCGCGATCGTAGACGCCACGAGGCCCTACGAGTGGAAGCACCGCTTCCCCGAGCCTGTGGTGACACCCGGCGAGGCCGCGGAGACTCGGCGCCTGTGGGGCTGGCTGCTGGACCCAAAGGGCACGCCCCCACCGGAGCTGGCGGGGGTCGAGTGAAGAGTTAAGAGTGAAGAGCGGAGAAAACCAGCCGTCAATGTCACCCTAAGCCCCTATTTGTCATCCCGAACCCTTATTGTCATCCCGAGCCCTTATTGTCATCCTGAGCCCTTATTGTCATCCTGAGCGAAGCGAAGGATCTCATGCTTCTCAACAGTAAGTCGTTGAATGACCCATGCACAACAGCGTGCCTGATCCAAACGCCAACACACGGACTGACTGGAAATTGGAGGTCACGTTGGCAAGCATGAGATCCTTCGCTTCGCTCAGGATGACAGTAGACGTTTATTCTTTATTCTTCATCGCGGCGTGACTGCGCTCGCTGACGTCCGCGTCCTGGAGCTCGGGCAGGTCATCGCCGGGACGTATGGCGGCATGATCCTGGCGGACCTTGGCGCCGAGGTCATCAAGGTCGAGCCGCCGCGTGGGGATCTGGGTCGCAATCCAGACGCCGCCGACCTCAAGGGCGAGGCCGCTATCCACGTCACGATGAATCGGGGCAAGTCACCGACCGTTTAACCAACTGTGGGACCTGGAGCGCAGGCTGGCATAAATAATGCACTCTGACCACTAAGGAAGCTTTATAATACCATTGGCAAGGTGGTCCATCCACCGGGCCAGCTGAGCTGGACCAGGAAAAGAGGCGAGGTTCTGATGATCCCATTCGAAAAGCTCACCGAGCAGGCCCGCGAGGCCCTCGGGCGCTCGCAGGCACTGTTGCTCAAGCTGGGTCACAACGCGCTCGATACGGAGCACCTGCTGCTAGTCCTTCTCGGACAGCGTGAGGGCCTGGTGCCACTAGCCGTGAAGCATCTGGATGCGTCGCCAGCGCCGATCTTGCAGGCGCTGCAGCTCGACCTGGCTCAGCGTCCGTCCCTCGGGCCGACGAGCTCCTTGTACGTCACCGCGCGCGCGAACGCGGCGCTCGATCGTGCTCTGATCGACGCCGAGCGGCGGGGAGACAGCTTCGTGGGCACCGAGCATCTGCTGCTGGCGTCGATCGGCGATCCGGCCGACCCGGCCGCCAGGCTCTTTGCCGAGCACGGGCTCGATCGGGCTCGACTCGAGAAGGCCTTCGAGGCGGTGCGCGGCGGTCGCAAGATCGATAGCGGTGGCGCCGAGGGCCAGTTCCAGGCCCTCGAGAAGTTCGGCGTCGACCTGACCGAGCTAGCGCAGGCTGGCAAGCTCGACCCGGTAGTCGGCCGTGAGGACGAGATCCTGCGAGTGATGGAAGTGCTGGTCCGTCGAACGAAGAACAATCCAGTCCTGATCGGCGAGCCAGGCGTGGGTAAGACAGCCATCGTCGAGGGCCTCGCGCGGCTGATTGCGGCCGACAACGTGCCCGAGCCGCTGCGTGGCAAGCGACTGGTCGCCCTGGACTTGGGCCTAGTGCTGGCCGGTGCCAAGTATCGCGGCGACTTCGAGGAGCGGCTGAAGGGGATCGTCGAGGAGGTCAAGGCCTCGCAGGGACAGATCATTCTATTCATCGACGAGCTCCACACGATGGTTGGCGCGGGTCGCGCCGAGGGCGCGATCGACGCCGCCAACCTGTTGAAGCCGGCCCTGGCGCGTGGCGAGCTGCGCTGCATCGGGGCGACCACGCTCGACGATTACCGCGAGGGGATCGAGCGCGATCCGGCCTTGGAGCGGCGTTTCGCGCCGGTCTTCGTTGACGAGCCGAGCCTGGAGGAGACGATCGAGATCCTGCGTGGTCTGCGCGACCGCTACCAAGAGCACCACGGGCTGGAGATTGAGGACGGCGCGCTCGACGCCGCTGCTCGGCTGTCGCAGCGGTACATTCAAGACCGCTCGCTGCCCGACAAGGCGATCGACCTGATCGACGAGGCGGCTTCGAAGGTTCGCCTGCGGCTGGCCCGCGAACAGGCCAACACGCCGGCGACCGAGATCAAGCGCCTGCAGGCGCAGGAGGACGAGGCCTGGCAAAACCGTAACTACGAGGCCGCGGCCGGCTTCCGCCAGCAGCGTTTGAAGCTGGAGAGCGAGCACCCTGAGTTGACCGAGCAGGCGGCGTCTGGCCGAGCGGCGGTTGGGGCTGAGGACGTCGCCGAGGTCCTGGCGCAGTGGACCGGCATCCCCGTTCGCAGCATCTTCTCGGAGGAGGCAGAGAAGCTCCTCCACCTGGAAGAGGCGCTGCACGAGCGGGTCGTCGATCAGGACGAGGCGATCGCGGCCATCGCGGACGCGATTCGTCGTTCGCGGTCTGGCCTGGGCGACCCGCGTCGCCCGATCGGCTCGTTCCTCTTCCTGGGCCCGACGGGGGTTGGCAAGACCGAACTGGCCAAGTCACTGGCGGCTTTCCTGTTCGACGATGTGGACGCTCTGCTGCGGATCGACATGAGCGAGTACCGCGAGCCGCACACCGTCTCGCGGCTCTTCGGGTCGCCGCCAGGCTACGTCGGCTTCGATCAGGGTGGTCAGCTCACCGAGGCGGTCCGACGCCGGCCGTACCAGGTGATCCTGTTCGACGAGGTCGAGAAGGCTCATCCTGAAGTCTGGAGTGCCCTGCTCCAGATCCTGGACGACGGTCGGCTCACCGATGGCCACGGGCGGACCGTGGATTTCCGCAACACAGTCGTCATCATGACCTCGAACGTCGGCTCGAGGCAGGCGTACTCGAAGCGCGGCGGGCTGGGATTCCAGTCGGCTGGCAGCTCTGAGGCCGGCCGTGACGAGGTCATTCGTGAGCGGCTCACCGCTACCCTGAAGGAGACGTTCCGACCCGAATTCCTCAACCGCATCGACGAGATCATCATCTTCCGCCGCCTGGCCCCGGAGCGCCTGCGGCTGGTGGTCGACAAGATGCTCCGCGAGCTGCGCGACCGACTGTCGGAACGACGGCTGAACGTCGAGCTAACGGAGCGGGCCAAAGACTGGCTGGTCGAGACCGGCTACGACGAGGAGTACGGCGCTCGGCCCCTCCGCCGCCTGATCCAGCGGGAGGTGGAGAACGTCCTGGCGCGCCACGTCCTGAGCGGGGAGTACTCCGAAGGCGACCGGATCTCGATCGACGTCGAGGACGATGCCCTGACCTTCCAAAAGGTCTTCACACCAATCGCGGAGCCGGCGCCTGTGGCGGCGTGAGGCTAGGTAGGGGCACGCAGCAGCCTCGACCGAGCGCTGGCGACCGCGGTGCAGGAAGGGCGGCCGCAGACAGCCAACCAGCCATGCCCGCGGCACTCCCCGTCCAGGCCTTCACGAGATCGGCGGGCGAGTAGATCGATCAGCCGCGGGTGGGGGCCGATCTGGGGTGCGACCTGAATGGCCAACCGCGGGTGCTGCTGGCGGATCGGCCCGAGGCGCGGCCCGATCCGTCGCAACAGGACACCCGTGTTCAAGAAGTACGGCACGAGGGCGATCCGCCGAGCCCCAAGCGCCACGCAGCGGTCCACGGCCTGGCGGACATTTGGCGTCGTGAGGCTGATCCACGCTACCTCGACCAGTGGATACGGGCTTCGCTCCCAGAGCAGGCGGGCCACCTTGCACAGGTCGCCATTAGCGTCCGGGTCGCTGGTCCCGGCCCCGACCAGGACCACAGCCGTGAGACCGTCCGGATCGCCCGCCAGTTGGGCGATCGCCTGGCCGGCGCGCTCCTCCAGCACGTCCAGCAGCTCCTCGGCCGGCCCGAGCGGCGGCAGTAGCTCGAGCGTTGCGTCGAGATGCTTGGCCCGGGCCTGCTCAAGCTCGCCGGGCAGGTCGTCGCGAACGTGGCCGGCCGGGAACAGGAAGAACGGCAGGACGACCACCCTCCGTGCGCCCGCTGCCACGCAGCGCCGCCAGCCCTCCTGAATCGAGGGCAGATGGTCCTGGTCAGGGAACTCGAGCACCGAGAAGACAACGACCTCGTCGGACAGCCGCTGCGCCAACGCCTCGCGAATACGTGCGTACTCATCACGGGCGTCGGCGTCGCGGCTGCCGTGGGCAATCAGCAGGAGGGCCCGGTCGGTCATGCGTGGATGTATCCAGGGGCGCCGGTTCGAGCATAGCACGGGGTTCGGGCTGGGTTCACTGCTGCGCCTGGCCGGGCTTGCACCAGGGCGTGTCGGTGTTCGATGATGGTGCCAGCGCCGAGAGTTACGCGCCAGGAGTTAAAACAAATGCCTCGTGTTACGCAGCTGGGCCACGTCGGCCTCTTCGTCGAAGACCTGGCCAAGATGCGGGACTTCTACACGCGAGTCCTGGGCCTTACCGTCACGGACGAGGACCAAGAGCGCGGGATGGTGTTCTTGAGCTCCAGACCGGATGAGGAGCACCACGAGCTCCTGTTGAGGAGCGGGCGGAGCGTGCCGCGCGAGGTGGAGCTCGTCCAGCAACTGTCCTGGCACGTGGCGAGCCTGGATGACCTGCTCGCCTTTCACAAGGTCCTGAAGGAAGAGGGCGTGACGCTGGTGAGGGAGGTCTCTCACGGGATCGCGGTCGGTATCTATTTCCTCGATCCCGAGGGGAATCAGCTCGAGGTGTACTGGCCGACCAACAAGCGCGTCCCTCAGCCGTACTCCAAGAATGTCGATCTGGAGCAGCCGGCTGACGCGGTGCTCGCGCAAGCCGAGGCCCTGCTGAAGGAGCATCCCTCGCTCGCCTCTTCCAGCAGATAGCGGCGTGCGCCCTGGCCGGCGCTGGTCGCTGTCCGGGCTTCTCGCGGGACTGATCGCCGCGTCCGAGCTGGCCCTGGCCGGCTGCGACGCGGTCCTGCCCGGCGGCGGTCCGACGCCAGCTGCCACGGCCACCTCACTCCCTGTCCCGAGGCCCACCGCCGAGTCACCGTCGGTGGTCAACACCTGGTATCAAGCGGCGCTCGGCGAAGGCGAGGTCCGGGTCTACGCAGACCTCAGCCCGCAGGAGACCGAGGACGTCGCGCGGCTGTTCGGGCAGCGCTTTCCCAATATACGCGTCAATTGGACCCGCGGGCTCGATCGAGAGCTGGTCGGTCGAATTCTCGCCGCGGCGCGTGATGGCCCGGACTTCGACGTCTTCGTGGGCGACGCCGGCACGCTGCTCAGGACGGTCGGCGTGGCCGAGCGATGGACCCCACCGGAAGCACGCTCAGTTCGGCCCGAGTACGTCGACCGTGAGGGCGCCTGGTACGGCGTGGCGGCCACATATCACGTCCTCCAGTACAACACCGACCAGGTCCCATTCGCCGCGCGGCCAACCCGGTACGAGGATCTGGCCAACCCGACCTATTTCGGGCGGCTGGCGGTGGAGGAGGACGCCCTCACCTGGCTGAAGGGCCTGATCGAGAGCCGGGGGCGCCAGGAGACGGTCGACACACTGAAGGCCCTGGCGCCACAGGGCGTGACACTTCGGCGGGGACCACAAACGCTGGCCGACCTCGTCTCGGCCGGCCAGCACGCCGTTGCGATTGACAACCGCCTGGAAGCGGTGGAGCGCGACAAACGTGGCGGCGCCAAGACGAACTGGGTGGCGATCGAGCCGGCCGTGGTCCAGCCGACCGCGGTCGTGCTGTCGGCCCGTGCGCAGCATCCTAACGCGGCTCGCCTCTTCGCGGATTTCCTCCTCTCGGGCGACGCCCAGAACCTGCTCGCGCAAGGCGGTCGGATCCCCACACGTACGGACATCGATCCGGAGCCACAGAGCCTGGTCCGCGCCGTCAGGACCCACTTCACCCTGCCGCCCGAAGGCGCCGTCGAGCGCGACCTGCGGGCCCTCTACCAGGATCTGTGGCGCGAGCGATAGGCCCTCACCCCCTCGCCCCCTCTCCCAAAGTTGGGAGAGGGGGATGGGGGGCGAGGGCTGGCAAGAAGACAGTTGCCCGCCCGCGGCAGAGCGACCTATTCTTCGGGGTCTCAGCCAATTCTTCTGTAGACGAGAGGGATTCGTGCGCCCTAACACGGACGCGAACATCTCACCTGTCCCGGGCGGCTCGGCGGAGGCGGCCACCGGCTACGGGATCGCACGGCGCGTGCTCGGCAACGGCGTTGTCGTGCTGGCTCGGCAGATCCTAGATCCAGATATCGTGGCCCTCAGCGTCGGCGCGCGGGCCGGTTCACGGTTCGAGCAAGAGGAGACCGCCGGCGCGGCCAAGTTCATGGAGAAGCTGTTCCTCCAGGGCACCGAGCGCCGGCCGTCGGCAGACCAGGTGCAGCGGCCAATCGCCGTCCGCGGCGGCTCGCTGTGGTCTCAGGCCGGCTCCGAGCTGGTGATCTTTCAGGCCCAGGTCAGAACAGTGGACGTGGACGTCATGCTCGACCTGGTCGCCGACGTGCTGCTCTGCTCGACGTTCGCCCAGGACCGCGTTGAGAACGAGGCCCGCGTAATCCTGGAGGAGCTGAGCGCCCGGCGCGCCAACCCGGGCGTCCTGGCCGGCGACCTCTTCTTGCCAGCTGTTTTCGAAGGCCACCCGCTGGCCCGCTCACCAGCTGGCGATCTCGACAACACGACCAGATTGACTCGCCAGACGCTGGTCGACTACCGCGATCGGTTCTTCGTGGGTCGCAACTGCGTGGTCGCGGCAGCCGGCAACCTGCCCGCCCCGGATGCGCTAGACATGGTCGAGCAGGCTCTCACCCATATGCCAGCAGGGCAAGCGGCACCCGCATCGTCCGTGCCACCGCCAGCGCCCCGTGATCAGCGGATCGACCAGACCGCCGGGACATCGCAGGCGCGGATTGTTATCGGTGGGCCGCTGCCGGGTCTGGGGAGCGAGGACCGGTTTCCGCTCAGCGTGGCGAACGCGGTGCTGGGACCTTCAGGCTTCCGCCTGTTCAGGGAGGTCCGAGACCGGCGTGGACTGTCGTACGACCCGGCTCCCGGCCAGATGCTCTATCCCGACGCGGGCGTTTGGATGGCGGCGGCCGGGACGGACCCGAGCACCACGGAGGTCGTGATCGACCTGCTGAGGTCGGAGATGCGCCGGCTGCGCGAGGAGCCGATCAGCGAGCAGGAGCTGGCCGACGCGAAGAGCTTCTTGGAGGGCAGCCTGGTGGTAGGCTTGGAGACGCCGCTCGCCCAGAGTGGACAAATGATCCGCGACGAGGCGCTCGGCTCGCCCGTCCTGTCCGAGGAGCACCGCCAGGGCATCCGCCGCGTGAGCGTGGACGATGTTTCGCGGGTGGCGCAGACTCACATAGATCCGGACCGTGCCACGCTGGTGGTAGTACGCCCATGAGCGAGCCGGGAGCGCGTAACCTGGATTGGCCCCAGGATGCAGCTCGGACAGACCTCCCGAACGGCCTGGCCATCTTGACCCGCGAGCGAGCGATGGCCGACGTCACAGCGATCAGCATTAGCGTTCGCGGCGGGTCCCGCAATGAGCGCGAAGAGACGGTTGGAGCCGCCCATTTCATGGAGCACATGTTCTTTCAGGGCACGCCCCGGCGGCCGAGCTCGGAGCTGGTCTTTGGGCCGATCAGCGCCCGCGGGGGCTGGCTCAATGCGTACACCTCCTTCGAGAACATCAACTTCCAGGCCGTGGTCAAGAACGATGACTTCGATCTTGCGCTGGACATCCTGGCGGACATGCTGCTGAACTCGCTGTTCGCCCAAGAGAAGATCGAAAACGAGCGGCAGGTGGTTCTGGAGGAGTTGATTCGTGGCAAAAACGAGCCGCGACGCTACGCTGTGGAGCTGTTCTTCCAGACGGTCTGGGCCGATCACCCGGCCCGCAACCTGCCGATCGGAAACCGCGAGGCGATCACCAACTCGGACCACCGTGTGCTGAGCGCGTTTCGGGAGGCGAACTTCCTGGCCAGCAACATGGTCGCGGCGGTTGTGGGCAACCAGCGCCACGTCGAGGTCGTTGACCAACTGGCATCCGCTTTCGAGCCGATGCCGACCGGCCAGCCGCCCCCCTTTCCAGCTGCCCCGTTCCCAACGCCGATTGCGCGACGTGTGGCGGAGAACACAGTCGGGAGCCAGGCACAAATCGCGCTAGGCCTGCTCGTCCCGGGTGCCGATCACCCGGACACGTATGCGCTCGACATCGCGAGCGCCATACTCGGCGAGGTTGGGCGGCGACTCGTGACCGAGATCCGTGACAGGCGCGGTCTCGCGCCCGGCATCAGCTCCTCCTACAGCAGCCTGACCGACGTCGGGGCATGGTGGACACTGGTCGGGACCTCGCCAGAAAACGTCGACACGGTGATCGATCTGGTGCTGGATGAGCTGCGCCGCATCCGGGAACAGCGGCTCACAACCGACGAGCTCGCCGACGCCAAACGCTACATCGAGGGCCGGGCGGTGCTCAACCTGCAGACCAGCTCCGCCTTTGCCCAGTACCTGGCCGACCGCGAGGTGCTCGGCGTGGAGCCACCCCTGCAGGAATATCTCAGACGGGTGAGCAGGGTGACCGTCGACGACGTCGCGCGGGTGGCAAACACCTACCTGGACGTGTCAGCGTACACATTGGTCGTCTTACGCCCGGGCGCATCCGCGTAGGCTCGGATGGCCGAGCCCTACAGCACGATTACTTCCAGCCTGCCAGCCCCCGAGTCGTACACGGCACAGGCTGGGGGCCCCTTGCCCGCGAATGGAAGGCCGGTCGTGCCGACGTTGATGGCATAGCGGACGCTCGGCACCGGACGGCGCAGGGCGATCGTGGCGGGCTGGCTACTGACGACCGCGTCGTAGATGAGTTCGGGGGCTTCGTCCGGGCCAGGCAATCGCCAGACCCGAGCGCGGTGGGTGTGGCCGAACAGGAAGAGGCCGGCCCGCTCTCGCTCAAGTCGACGGTACGCTCGACGAAAGCCGTTTCGGATCTCGCTCGAGTTGAGGTCGCGGTCCAGGCGCGGGTCGCCGTGGACAGCCACGAAATCGTCGGCCCGCAGACTCGCGGGGAGGCCCAGCACGTAGGCTCGGGTCTCGTCCGCGACACGATGTTGCCAGTCCAGGTCCCTGTTTCCAACCACCGACACGTCGGCCAGCGATCTGATCAGCGCCACACAGCCATCAGGATCGCCACGACCGAGCGAGTCCCCGAGAAAGGCAAACCGTTCGGCGCCCCCCAAACGACACAGCCGCACTGCTTCCTGGAGAGCGGGCAAGTTACCGTGGACGTCCGAAACGACTCCCCAGATCGTCATCCTGGGCCTTCATTGTCATGCTGAGCCTTGATTGTCATCCTGAGCGAAGCGAAGGACCCGTGCGCAGGCCCGGACCACGGATCCTGGCTGCGCTCAGGATGACACCAGGCGCTCCACTCGCCACAGCCCAAAACCGGCCCGACGGCGGAGACGCTCCTCTTCTTCACCGGGCAGGGGCAGAAGCCGCAGGCTGGTCGAGAGGCGACTCGCGGTCTGGGGCGAGAGGACGGCCACCTGGCCCCTGGCTGGCCGCAGGGCAGTGTCCATCTCAGCCGGCGGCACCCGCCGCACTTCGAGCCCACCGTCGAGGATGAGCAAGTACTCGAGCACGCCCACACCTTCCCGAGCAGTCGATAGGCGTGTGCCGCTCAGCGAGGCATCGAAGACCACCGGTTGGCGCGGCTCGGCCGCCCGGACCAGCGCCGCGGCTCGGTACAGCTCGTAGTTGTTCGGCCCATCGCGGAGGGCCGCGCGGTAGTAGCCAATCAGGGAAAGTAGCGGGACCAATGCCAGGGCAGCGACTGCCAGACCGCCGCGATTCTGCCAAGACGGTGTCGGCAGGCGCTGGCGGACCAGCTCGACCGCCACGGCGAGCGCGGCGAACGCCGCGGGCAGGAGCGGGGCGAAGTATCGCCCGTTGAACAGCGGCTCGAACTTGCCGCCCAAGAGCGGAAGCGCCAACACCGTCGAGCCTACCGCCCACAGGGGCAGGCCTACTCTGCGGCGGGCGAGGACCACCAGGCCCAGCAGGGACAGGAGCGCGTAGCCGAGCGCGATTGGCTGGTCGAGACCGGTGAACGCCCCGCGCCTCTCGCCGATTGCACTGCCGACGAGCAGCGGTAGGGACGCCAGCAGCGCAAGGATGTTCTGGACGTATCGCTCCGGGGAGCCAGGTCGCCCACCCGAGTAGGCGGCCTCGACCTGACGGGCCTCGTCGAGCGACTGAAAGCCCGTCGCGACGTTGAAGGCGACCAGTGGCGCGTTGACCAACAGAAAGAGGGCGAGGGCGAGGCACGCTGGCCGCCTGCTGGCCGAAACCAGGCCGTGGCTGGCCGCCCAGATCAGCACGCCAGGCAGCAGGGCCACGGCGGACGGATGGGTGTGGATTGCCAGGCCAAAGGCGAGCCCGGCCAGCGCGAGCGAGCGTCCGCTGCTGCCTACTGCTCGCACCAGGAGCCAAAGTCCGGCTGTCGAGAAGAGGGGGGTCAGCGAATGAGACCAGGCGATGTGGGAGCTGACAACGACGTGGACCGCCGAAGTGGCTAACAGGGCCGACCCGAGCGCACCGATCGTGCGCTCGACGTGCGCCAGTTCAGCGGCTCGAGCGAGGTCGCGAGCCAGAAGATAGGTGACCCCGACGGTCGCCGAGCCGATCGCCAGGATTACAGCACGCGGCAGCTCGGAGCTCGGCCCGAGCAGCCAGAAGCCGAGCCCTAGGATGCAATTCCAGAGCGGGCCGATGTAGGCGTCGACGTTGGTCACTGGTACGAGCTGGCCGCGCGCAACGGCCAGGGCCCGGATGACCTCGTCCGTCTCGTCGGTAAAGCGCGGGATCGCCCAGATGTACGGCGCCCGAACCACGGCCGCGGACAGGACGAGTCCGGCAGCCAGAACGGCCTCGCTTTCGAGGAGCCGATTTCCCCAGAATCGGCTGGACACGACGGGCGAAACGGCCACCACTAGCGAACGGTGATCGTGCCCAGGTCCAGCTGGTCGCCGAGCGCCGCCAGGGTGGACCCAGGCCCGGCGTGGATGGGTGCCGGACCGCCGTTCGGTCGCTCGAGGGCCAGGGTAAGCGTGTAGGCGCCTGGCGATACGTCGTTGTCGACCTGGACGCGGACCGTCTGGAACTGCCAGCGGCCGGCCGTCCAAGTTGGCAGCTCTTGCGGTCCGTCGCCAACCCGCCAGTCGCTCTCCTGGACGGCACGGCCATCTGGGCCGCGGAGCCGCAGCACGACGTGATGGTCGGGCGGTGAAGACACCAGCGCCTCCCAATGGAGCGTGAGCGCGAACCGCAGGCCGGGCTTCAGCTCGGCCCGATCGATACTGTACCCGAGCAACGCCGCGGGGCCGATCTCCGCCCGCAGCGAAGTCTGGATTCCCCCCGATAGAGCGGCGCCGGCGGCCGCCAGGTCGACGTCCGGACGCACGTATACGCGCCGAAAGCGGTTCGGTCGCCGCTGGACGTAGGACTTGACGAGCAGGTAGTTGCGGTCGGCGAAGGCAAGGTAGCGCGGCAGTTGCCCGAGGTGCTCGTCCTGTACGACGAGGACGCGCGCGCCGAAGCGCTGCGTCTCCGCGATGGCTTGCTCGGCGGTCAGCGCTCGGGCGAGGATGCGGTTCCAGGACAGGTCCGCCAGATACGGCGGCACCAGCCGTCCGGTCGCCAGGGCCAGGTACGCGTCGTCCATGACGATGAAGTCGCTGGGCCCGGCTACGGCTCTGGCGAGCCGCACGTCGTCCGCGTAGCGCTCGGCGTCGTCGCCAGGCGAGCGGCTGATCAGGCCGTTGTCTTGCGCCACGATCCCAGGTCCGCCACCCAGGTAGACCACGCTTGCGGCCATGGAAGCCACGCCCAAAGCGGAGAGACCCTCGCCGCGCTGGAGCAGCCCCCTCGCGGCGCGCGTCGCGTCCACCAGTGCTACGCCGGTGAGGAGCGCCAGCGGCGGCATCACGTAGACGAGGTGCTTGGGCCAGAGCGGCGAGTAGAGCAGCATCAGCCCCAGGGCGGCCCCAAGCCACGCCACGAGGGAGCCCACCAGAATGGGCCGGCGGCGGGCGAGCGCGGCGGCCCCCACCCCTGCCGCCAGCACAAGCCCGATCCCTTCCCGGCCCAGCTCGCTACGGACAAGGCCCCAGTTGGCCGCCAGCTCCCAGCCCCGGGCGGCCCGCGCCGCGAGGCGGTAGCCGATGACCTGCTCGTAGATCTGAGCCGGCCCCGCCAGAGCCACGACGACTCCCACCCCAAGCAGGCCAACAGCCCCGAATATCAGGAGATCAGTCAGGCGCGAAGATAAACCTAACCCCCCTGGCCCCCCTTCCCTAAAGGGAAGGGGGGAAGAGAGCTCCCCCTTCCCTTTGGGGAAGGGGGCTGGGGAACAAGTGCGCTTCGCGGGGTTAGGTTTACGAACCAGGATCAACACGAGAGCCGCCGCGCCGGCCACAGCCGCCATGGGCTTGGCGAGGACACCGAGGGCGAGCAACAACGCCGATCCCACCAGCCAGATTTGCCCGCCGCCGCGGCGATACCTGGCCAGAGCGCAGACGGCCAGGACGGCCGGGACGAGCGAGGGCACCTCGACGAAGGCGAGCCGGGAGTTCTCCAGGTAGATCGGGCTGACGGCCAGGATCGCGGCGGCTGCGAGGCCGACGCGCGCTCTCTCCAACTCGCGTCCGAGCCAGTACACGCCCGCGATACCTGCCAGCGAGTAGACGACCACCGCCAGGCGCGCCGCTACGATGTCGCCACCGAACAGTGCGTAGAGTGGGTAAAAGACTGCTAGCGAGAGGGGGCCCTGTGAAGCATAGATCTCCGTGACGGGGCGAAAGCCGGCTGCCATGAGCCGGAGCTGGAGGCCGCGGATGCCCTCATCTGAGATGTCAGTATCCTTGGTGATGCCTACCAGGCGGAGCCAGAGGGCCAACGCCAATACGACGACAGTAGGCAGTAAGCAGTAGGCAGTAGGCAGCAGACCGGATACGGCCGGCCAGATGATCCACCTCTGCCGTGGCCGGTGCTGCGACACCGCCGCCGCACGCTGAGCGCTACTCACCGCCTACTGCCCACTGCCCACTGCCCACTGCCCACTGGTCAGGGCAGCAGTTCACCCGCGACGATCCGACGGGTGGCACCCTCTGCGGTGCAGACTAAGAGCGTTCCGTCGGAGGCCGAGCCCAGGATCACGCCTTCGATCTCCTCGCCCTGCTCGCGGACTCTGACTCGCTGGCTGACGCCCCACAGACGCTCGTTCCAAGCCGGCCAGAGAGCCGTGGAGAGCCGCTCGGCGGGAAGCTTGAGCCAGACATCCATTCGCTCCAACATCACCACCAGCAGCTCACCTCGATGGACCGGGCGGCCTGCCTCGAGCGCCAGCGAGGTGGCGTTCGGCAGCCCGGCAAGCGTTGCCTGGTCGACGTTGACGTTGATCCCGATCCCGACGACGACCGTGCGCTCGGCGCCATCGTCGGTGGCCTCGGCTAGGATCCCGGCCGCCTTCTTGCCCGCGAGCATCATGTCGTTCGGCCACTTGATGGCTGGCTCCAGCGCGAGCAGACGCTCAACAGCCTCACAGACGGCCAGTGAGGCAAGCATCGTATAGGCGTGAGGTGCCACGCCTGAGCGCCGTAGCAGCACGCTGACCAACAACCCAGAACCAGGCGGGGCCGTCCACGACCTTCCGTGCCGTCCGCGGCCGGCGGTCTGGTAGTCGGCGACGAACGCCGAGCGGTCTGGCCAGCCACGTCGCGCCGCCGCGCGTGCCAGATCGTTCGTCGACGTCACCGAAGACTCGTGCACCACCTGCCATCCGTCGGGCAGAAGGGCTCGCTCCAGGAAGCGCCCCAGATCGACGGCGACGGCTGGATGGCTCATCCCGGGTCGCGATTATATCAGTGAAGTCCCCCACCCTCTCGCCCCCTCCCCCAAGCTTGGGGGAGGGGGTTGGGGGTGGGGGCTTATGTGGGACTCCAAAGTCCAAAGTCCAACAGTCAGAGGCTGTGAAGAAATCGCAGTGGGCCGGATTGTCATTCTGAGCGCAGCGAAGAATCCGTGCCCGGACAGCGGATCCTTCGCTTCGCTCAGGATGACAATGAAGGCTCAGGACGTGCTGAGCTCGGGTTGGACTAGACTTCGGACGCGAGCCCTGGGACTTTGGACGTTGGACTTTGGACGTTGGACTTTCGACCTTTGGACGCGCTGCTGATCGGAACCACCAGTGACGGCAAAATGCGCGAGTACAGGGACCTGTTCGCCGAGCTTCCAGCGGGGCTGGTGACGCCGTCCGAGCTGGGCATCGAGCTGGACGTCGTGGAAGGCGACCACTCGTTCGCCAACAACGCGGCCCAGAAAGCAGGGGCCTACCAGGCGGCCAGCGGACTGCTAACCGTGGCAGAGGACTCGGGCTTCGTGGTCCAAGCGCTCGACGGGGAACCGGGCGTCCGCTCGGCACGCTGGGGCGACACCGACGACTATGCAGTCAAGAATCGGCTGATCCTCGCCCGCCTCGAGGGGGTTCCGTGGCCCGAGCGCCGCTGCCGGTACCTGTCTCATCTGGCGATCGTCGAACCGAACGGCCGACTACATCACCGCTCTGGCGCGTGCCTGGGTTACGTTGCATGGGAGCCGGCTGGGACTGGCGGCTTCGGCTACGATCCGATCTTCTTCGTGCCGCGCTTCGGCCGCACCATGGCCCAACTGTCGGCCGAGCAGAAACACCTCATCAGCCATCGCGGACGGGCGGCCCGGCGTGCCATCCCGTTGCTCCGTTCGCTGCTTACCGGGCCGCGGTCGTAGGCGCCCCGGCGCAGGCCGTATACTCCCCCGCGCGGGCGGACGCACCACGCCCGCGTCGTCCGCTAATCAGAGGCCGCTTTGCGACATCTGTTCCGGGCTGCCGCGCTGGCCGTGGTCGCCCTCAGCCTGGCGATCGCCTGCTCGCCGGCCGCTCCGGCGCCAACCGAAAGGGCGCCAGCCGTCAGGCTCCGTGCCCCAACCCCGACCCCTAAACCGCCACCCACGCCAGAGCCACGGTCGCACAATACCCCCACGCCCGTCGCCCAGTTGCCGGCCGACATTCGGCTCACGCAGCTTCTGGACGAGCTCCAGTTGCCCACCGCGCTAAGCTTCGCCCCGGACGGACGGCTCTTCTTCACCGAGGTCAAGAAAGGCATGGTCCGCTTGATGGACGCCGACGGGAGCTTGCGCCCAGACGCATTCGCGACCCTGAAGATCACACGCCGCACGGAACAAGGGGTGCTTGGGCTGGCGCTTGACCCGAACTTCCCGGCCAACCACTACGTCTACGTCTTCTACACTCAGGCTGCCGCGAACGGCGAAGAGCCCCAGGCGAACCGGGTCGTCCGATTCGTCGACCGTGACGGCATCGGCACTGACCGGACCATCATCTTGGACGACTTGCCGGCCGGCATCTGCTGCCATAACGGCGGGCGGATGGGCTTCGGCCCAGATGGCAAGCTGTACGTGACGCTCGGCGACAACAACAACACCGAACGTGCCCAGAACATGAATCGTCTGCATGGCAAGATCCTGCGAGTCAACCCAGACGGTAGCGTGCCGGCCGATAACCCGTTCCCCGGCTCGCCGATCTTCGCGCTCGGCTTTCGCAACCCGTGGGGCCTGGCGTTCCACCCGCGAACGGGCGTCCCGTACGTCACCGAGAACGGCGAGGTGGGCCACGACGAGCTCAACCGTGTAGTGGCCGGGGGCAACTACGGTGCCAGTGAGGTCGACGGCATCGCGAATGACCCGCGTTTTGTCGATCCGATCTGGGAATCGGAGCTGGCCCGGCTCGCGCCGACCGGGGCGACTTTCTACACCGGGCGGACCATGCCCGAGTACCAGAACGACTTCTTCTTCTGCGCCTTCAATACTGGCGACTTGACCAGGATGCGACTGGGCGTCCCCAACTACGACCAGGTGCTCGAACAGGAGGTCCTGGCAAAGGTGTGCTACCTGGACGTGGCCAACGGTCCCGACGGCGCGCTCTACCTTGCCTCGTTGACCGGCATCTACCGCTTCGGGCGGTAGGGCGCGTCAGGCCCCTTCCCGTCGCCCCTCCCCCGAGCTTGGGGGAGGGGTTGCGGGTGGGGGCGTGCTGGCCGCCGCACACCAACCCGCGCCCGGCGTCACATCGATCTCTTAGCGTGTTGCTGTCTCGGGGTTGTCCGCCGCGCCGCTTTGGGCAAGGCGGAGCAGCTCACGGTAGGTGGTAAAGGAGGCCACGGCCATCAAGACGGAGAGCTGGAAGCCGAGCCGGCCCTGGCGGTAGCCGCGCAGCTCCAGAAGGCGCCGTCGCAGCTCGCGCAGTGGCTGGAGGACCAGGCTGTGGGGCCGGGCTCGGATCCCCCGTTCCCAGAGCGCCCTCGCCTCCAGCTTGGCGTAAACGGCCTGCTTGGCCTGGAACTCGGTCAGGGTCGCGTAATTCAGGTGGACGAGGGGCTCAGCCAATACGCCAGACGGTCCGTCTAGCTGGGCGACCTCGTGGACCACGGCAGACTCGTCGTACCGCGCCCGTCCCCGGCGCAGCAGGCGAAGCTGCCGATCGGGCCACCAGCCCGCGTAGCGGACCCATTGCCCACAGATGATGTTTCGACGCGAGATCCAGAAGCCCGCTATGCCGGGTCGCTCTACCACTGCCCGCCTGACCTCCTGCGCCAGGGCTGGCGGGACCCGCTCGTCGGCGTCGGCGAAGAGCAGCCAGTCAGTGCTGGCGAGGCCGAGGGCAAGGTTGCGCTGGAGCGGAAAGCCGCGCCACGGCGTCAGCTCGACCCGCTCGGCGTAGCGCCGCGCGATCTCGGGCGTGGCGTCCTGGCTGGCCGAGTCGACCAGCACCAGCAGCTCGTCGACCCACCCGAGGCTCCCGAGGCAGTCGGCGAGGAAATCAGCTTCGTCTCGGGCGAGCACGGCCGCGCCGACGGTGGCAGCGCCTGGCGCAGCCGTCAGAATCCGACCTCGATCCAGGTCCCGCCCACCTTGTCGTCTTGGAAGGCGATGCCCTCGTGGATCAGGCCCGCATAGAAGAAGATCCGATTGGCGGGTGGGCCCACCTCGCGGATCAGGTTGGGACCGTGGTCAATTCGTACCCGGCCTTCGACCGTGGCCTCGTCGCCTGGCTCCAGGTCACGCCCCAATCCCCACCGATAGGGATACTTCGAGCCTGTCGCGGACGGCGAACCGGCCCAGTCGACGCCCAGCCGCCAAACGCCGACTCGGTCGACGAACTGCTGCCCGGCGATGGAGCTGAAACTCTCCAGGCTGCTGTACAGGTGTCCGGGTGGCGGGCCCTGGGTGCGCAGAGGAACCGGGCCGACGTTTTTGACGGTCGCCTCGACTCGCAGCTCGTCGCCGACCATCAGCCGACGTGGCCTGAAAGCGACGCGCAGGATGCGGGCGTCGGGTCGCCCGCCGCCGATCAGCTCGATTGGTACTCGAGCGACGGCGACGTTGCCGGCCAGGTCGGCGGCGCGGACCGAGAACTGGTACGTCGCATTGGGCAGAGGCCGATCGTTAAAGGTCCCGTCCCATGCCTCGCGATACTCGCCGGGCTCGAGCAGCTCCTGTTGGCCCAGGTAGACGCGGCGACCGCCCGGGTCGGTAGCCGAGGCGAAGACGCGTGCTCGCTTGGTCAGCCGATAGGTGATCGAGGCGATGTCGTCGAGACCGTCGAAGTTGGGCGAGATAGCCTGCGGGTAGACCGCCAGGTTCTCGATACGCGGTGACATCGTATCGGCCCCGCGGATGGTCACGCTTGCGGCCGCCGTACCGCGCTGCCCAGCCGCGTCGCGCGCCTCGAGGACGAGTTGATACTCGCCGTCGGGCAGGACGCGGCGCTGGTCTGGATCACCAGACTCGGACGGGTACGTGCCGTCGAACGGATAGACGTAGGCGCCGGGCGCCGGCCGAACCTCATCCTCGCGGAGCGTCACTCGTCGGCCACCTGGCATCTCGATCGACAGGGTCACCCTGGCCGAACGGCTGAGTGTATAGGCGAAGTCGAGTCGATCGGAGCTCGACGGCGTCAGGACGGGGCCCGAGAGTGCGGCGGCGGGGAGAAGCGGCTGCGCTCTGACGCAGCCAGCCAGCAAGGTCGGCAGCAGCGCAGCCGCGCCGAGCACAACTGCCGGGGGGACGAACCGAAGCAATACGGAAACTCCGTACGGCTCGGCCCGATGGATCCCACCGGGCCTCGCGCTCGAATCGTACCAGCGCCGACTCGTGGGGCACAAGCTGCGAGTTAACTGGCTCGGTCAGCCTTCTGCGACGGTCTGCAGGCCGCGGCGGTCCAGTATCCGAATGTGCTTCCGACCCAGCTCCACCAGCCCCCGCCGCTGAAACTCGTCCAGCGTCTGCGTTGCCGTCTCCCGATACGTCCCCACCATCTCTGCCAGATCCTGGTGCGTCTGCCCGCTCAGCTCCTCGCCAGCGCTCGCCGCCGCGAGCTTCAACAGCACCGTCGCCAACCGCGCCGACACGCTCTTGAACGCAAAGTCCTCGATCACCGACTCCGCTTCCATCAGCCGCCGCCCGATCACCTCCAGCAGCCGAATCGCTACCTGCGGCCGTTTCTCGATCAGCCGCTCCAAGTCCCCCCGATTCAGCACACAGATCGTGCAGTCCTCCAGGGCCTCCGCGTACGCCCCGTACATCTGCTGCCCGGCCAGCGGCATGTCCCCAAAAAACGTCTGCGCCCCCAGCGTCGAGAGCACCAACTTCTTCCCATCCGACGACAGCCGATAGATCTGGACCTTCCCTGCCTTGAGCAGAAACAGCGCCTCGCTCGTCTCACCCGGCATGTACACCAGTTGGCCCCGCCGCGCCATCACCATCGTCGTGTGCGTTGCCAGCCATTCCAAGTCCTCTGCCTGCAGGTCGCGAAAGATCTCGACCGCGGAGAGGTGGCACGAGGCGGAGTCTCTCACCCAGTTGGCGAGTGTCGCTGGCGCGGCGGCCGAGCGGCGTTGGGCCCGGGGGCTACCAAGCCGGCCCCGGAGTAGGCTCACCAGGCTGCGCTCAATCATGTCGTCGCGTTCACCTCCGAGACGAGCCCCACCCTGGCACACGTCCATACGAATACTAGCCGCTCGCGGATCTTACGGGTCGTCAGGGCCGAATGCTGCCGTCCCAAAACGTAAGCCTGACTACATACGCGCTCGCGCTGGAGTCCGATAGTGGATTTGTTGAACAACGGCATGGAGGGAACGCATGCATCGACCCCACCTGCTCACGCGCAGGGAAGCGATCCGTTTGACGTTTGCTCTTAGCGCAGGTCTGGCATTAGGCGCGGCGTGCGCCCAGCCGACCGCCAGTCCAGCCCCAGCCCCGCCGAAACCGACCGAAGCGCCGAAGCCGGCCGCTCAGCCGACGCTGGCGCCTGCCGCCCCCAAGCCGACCGAGGCTCCGAAGCCCGCCGCGGCTGCGCCAACGGCAGTGGAGGCGCCACAGAAGATCGTGGGAGACGTGCTGGACTTCAAGCTCGAGCCGGAGGGCCGCTGGAAGGGACCGTTCGGCTCGGTGACGCTGAAGCTGCACAAGGGCCATTTCGAGGACAAGGATGTCTGGTTCATCCGCACGGACGGCTCCGAGCCCAGCTTCGCCCAGGAGCAAGGGCTCGTGTTCGTGCCGCTGATGGCAGCCGCGCTGACCGCGCCCGGCAGCTTCGCTAACCTGTACATGTTCGCCCAGGGCGCCAGCGGCCAGGGCCCGGTGGTGACCACCGTGCCGGGCCGGGACGACTACACGCCGGCCTTCCGGGTCCACAAGGTGACCTCGTCCGGTGCGCCCGAGCTGGTCACTTCGGAGCAGGCCATCAAGGTGGCCGAGCAAGGCGGCAAATTGAAGGTCGAGCCGACCAACATCATCGTCAACTACCCGCTGGTCAAGTGGCCCGGCGGCGGGTTGCCGAAGGATGGGGAGCTAGCCGAGCCACTCGGAAAAGGGCCATTGGTCGAGGAGCCCGACACGGCTGGTGGAAAAGTGGTCTTCAAGCTCCACCAGTGCTTCCCGGGCAGCCGCTACATCGTGACGGACACGTCGGCGGTCCCGATGGCGCCGATGATGGGCGTGGTCGGCTCCGCGGCGACCCAGAAGCTGAAGGACGCCAAGGGGGTCGCGCCGATTACCATCTTCCTGAACGGCCTGAAGGGCCCCGGCGTGATGGGATTTCAGCCGGCCATCTTCAGCGCCAAGGCTGGCGAGCCGGCCTGGAGCCCGTTCTGGGACCACTTCGCGGTCAAGTGGAAAGACGCCACCAAGGCCGTCGTGCTTCGCTCGCAGGCTGATCTGGAACAGAAGGTCGGAGCGGGCGAGCTGGAGCGCTTCAACGGCGTGCCGGAGACCCACCCCAACGGATTCGTGGTCAACTGCCCGTCGCCGGTGCTCGCTCCGAACACCTACACCGGCGCGTAGCGGCGCTGCCCAGTACGTACTACGCGCTGAACGAGCGCGCCCTTATCACTGCATGTTCCGCCCCTGGATGAAGGGCGCGATTACCGTCACGCCGTAGCGCGGGACGTCCTAGCTTGAGTGGTCGCGGGCAACCACACGCTGACGGTGGTGCCCTGGCCGAGCTCGCTCGCCACCTCAATTCGGCCACGGTGCGCGCGCGTCACCCAATCGCAGATGGCCAGACCGAGGCCGGCGCCGCCGGTCGCTCGCGCGCGAGCGCGGTCAACACGATAGAAGCGCTCGAACAGGTGGGACATGTGCTCGGACGCGATGCCCTCACCTGTGTCGGCTACTTTGAGAATGGCGCCACCCGGCCCGGGCTCGGAGCAGAGCGCCACTCGACCGCCAGGGGGAGTGTGGCGGAGGGCATTGTCGAGCAAATTCAGCAGTAGCTGTGTAAGCCACGTCGCGTCGCCACGGACGGGGCCCACTTCACCGGCCGTAACCACCAGCTCCACGCCTTGCTCATGCGCCAGTGGTGCTACTCGGGTGCCCGCCTCCGCCACCACCTCGTCGAGGTCGAGCGGAGCCAGCTCGAGCGGGTGTCCAGCATCGGCGCGTGCCAGAACAAGGAGGCTCTCGGCGAGGCGGCCGAGCCGTTCGCTCTCCTCACCAATACTGGTCAACACTCGCGCGTAGTACGCTGGCGTGCGCTCGCGAGTCAGTGCTACCTCAGCCTGGGAGCGGATCACGGCCAACGGACTGCGGAGCTCATGGGACGCGTCTGCCGTGAATCGTCGCTGGCGCTCGAACGCGTCCTCAAGACGCTCGATCATGTTGTCGAAAGCAGCCGCCAGCCGGCCGAGCTCGTCATCGGGGAGCCGCAGGCCCAGCCGCTGTGACAGGTCGTCGGCATTGATCCGCTCGGCGGTGCGGGCGATCCGATCGACCGGTGCCAGCGCCCGGCACGCCAGAAAATATCCTCCCGCTGAGGCGAACGCCAGAGCCACCAGAATCCCGCCGAGGCCGAGCAGCCGGAGCTGGGCAAGGACCTCCTCGACCTCGGTCTGGGAGCGAGCCACCTGAACGACCCCCTCGATCCGTCCGGAGTCCCGCAGAGGCCTGGTGTACAGGCGGATTGTGGTCCCGTCGGTCGCGCGAACGGTCTCGTATTCAGGCTGGCCACCGAGGACTGCGTCGAGAACAGCCGGATCGACCGGCGGAAGCTCGTAAGGACCCTCCTGGACATAGAGCGGACGCCGGGCCCGATCCCAAATGCGGACCGCGTCTAGCCCGGCCGTCAGCGTGCTGGGTTTGCTCTCCCGCCAGCTCACGTTCGTCCGCCCGACCTCAACGCCAGCCTCGATCGCCACCGCCTTGGATCGAAGGACGTCGTCGGCGCTCTCGTAGAGCATGCGCGCGATCCACCACAGGCCAACGCCGCCGAGCACCACCATCGTCCCCGCTAGGACCAGCGCGTACCACAGAGTCAGCCGGGTTCGAGCCCTCAGCTGGCGGTAAGCCGTGATCACGGTGCCGGCTCCTGTAGGCGGTACCCAGATCCACGCACGGTCTGGATCAGGTGCGGTGCACCGTTCTCGCTCAGCTTGCGACGCAGGCGCCCGATATACACCTCGATGAGATTCGATGAGTCTGGGTAGTCAAAGCCCCAGACGCTCTCGACGATCGCCTCACGCCCGACGACCCATCCGGGGCGACGCACGAGCGTCTCGAGGATGCGGTACTCTCGCGTGGTGAGCTCGACGGTGCGGTCTCCCCAGCGGACACGCTGAGCGGCGGGGTCGAGGCTCAAGTCCGAGACTCGCAGGATGCCCTCCTTCTTGGACGAGTCGCGGCGCAGCAGGGCGCGCAGGCGCGCCAGCAGCTCGGCGAACGCGAACGGCTTAGTCAGATAGTCGTCGGCCCCGCTGTCCAGGCCAACCACCTTGTCGTCGAGGGCGTCGCGGGCGGTCAAGAGCAGGATCGGCGTGAGCGTGCCCGCGGCGCGGAGCCGACGACAGACCTCGAGGCCGTCTACGCGAGGCAGCATGACGTCGAGGATGATAGCGTCGTAACTGGTCACGCGGGCGAAGTCCAGCCCCTCCTCGCCATCGAGGGCCAGGTCGACGGTGTACTGAGCCTCGCTGAGTCCCTCCTCCAGGGCCGAACCAAGCTTCAGCTCGTCTTCAACGACTAGGACGCGCACCAGCCCACCTCCCGCACGCATCGCCCAGTCTACCAGGCGTCAGCGCCGTGCTCGAGCGAATTCATCTCCGGTTCAGGTTTCATGTTCATGTGGAGTTAGCGAGCGCCTGAAGCCAGACCACATCCCCGGAGGAGACACTGTTTGAACACGCTGCTGCGCGCCCAGGACGTATCCAAACGATTCGGAGGTTACGAAGCGCTGAGCGACATCAGCTTCGACATCCGAGTTCGGCGCCCTCGCGCCGGGCGACTCAAACAGCATCACCCTCGATATGCCGGCCGGACACTACGTGCTGATCTGCAACATTCTCGGCCACTACAAGAAGGTATGTCGACGGAACTCAAAGCAACGTAGGCACCGTTATGACCGAGTGCGTGGCTGAGCGTCGACGTGGAGGCCAGATCGGGACGCAACGTCGCCGGGCCTTCATCTCCAGTTTAGGTGCGCGCCCTACACTCGACACTTGATCCAGGGGGTGGGGCAACGCGCGCCGCCCGCTGAGACCAGCCACATCCTGTGCGAGGATCAGATGGCCTGGAGCCCTATCGTCGGCGCCGCCATACTCATTACGACATCGATAGGAATTCCTCCACCGGCTAACACCCAGCAGGTCATCGCGACGAGACCGATCGTGCTGGCAACGCCGCAGAAGCACTCGCACAAGAAGCACTGCTCGCGGATCGGTGCTGGTGAATCTGGCGCCCGAACCAAGGAGAAGCACTGTTGGCCCACAACTGGCCCCGGGTCCGTCACGGTCGCTCCGATCGGGACCGTCCGCAGGGGCCAGTGGGTCGACGTCATCGGAACCGCCGTCTTCCCCGCGCTGTTCTGCGAGCTCAGAGTGACGTACGCTGACCGCTCCGTAGACGAGCCTCAGTCCGCGACTGCTGATCGTCCGTGCACCAACCTGGTGCATATTCCCGATAGGCCCGAGGTTTTGGGGCGCGCGAGCGCTAAGGTGACAGCCAAGGATGCATCCGGCAAGAAGACCGGGGTAGCCGTTCAGACCTTTACTGTGACTTGATCGCCTAATTAGTTGAAACAGGAAGCGAGCTTCGTACAGATTGCCGGCGTCGCCGTCGAGTCTTAGGCGGCAAGCTCGCCCGGCGCGACAGGCTAGCCCGATCCGGCTTCATGGACCCGAACCCTTTCCGGGGCCAGGTTGAGCGCGGAGCCATCGGCGGGCGGCCCGGATTCGCGCTACGTGCCGACCCGCTGGACTCTCGGTGACTCGAGCGCCTGCGCCAGCGCGGTGCCCTGCGGGAAGACCTTCGCAATCGCCGGAAGCGCCGCCAACGCGAGGAGCTTCTTCACTAATTCCCGTCGTTCCATGGGAAACCTCCAAGATGAGAGCCGTCCCCAACCGGGACATTGTGGACGCTGGCAGGTTTGAGTCTGACGCACCGGACTAAGGGCCCAGAGGCATCTGACCGTCGCTGCCAGCATGTGTAAGTTTGGACGGGGCCGGTCGCTCACCGTCGCCCCCGATCGACCAGGACCAAGCATAAGCCCGCAACATGAATCGGATGTGAACCAGAGGTGAGCCGACGGCCGGCCGACACGCGTGCACTAAATTAGTCGCCCTGAGTCACGGCGTTCCGGCTACGAGTCAGCCGTTCCGGGTTGCTCCGCCAAAACCCTCTGAGCGAACGTTAACCCGAGGCTGGCGAGAACCCATCTCGGTCTATCAAGCTAAAGCCGGCGAGAAGGCGACCGGACCGTGACTGAACCCAGCTCCCTGTCGACGACCGTCCAACTAACCCAGAGGATCCTAGACTCTATCTATCAGCGTGTCGTCGGAGCCATCACTGAAGTGGAAACCGCGGATCACGTGGCAGCGCTCACCTTCGACGATGGTCCGGATCCGTCTTACACGCCCCGCGTGCTCGACGTTCTAGAGCGGCACGATGCGCGCTCCACCTTCTTCATGGTCGGGGCGGGGGCGCACGGGCGGCCGGATCTCGTCCGGCGTGTGGCCGAAGCAGGCCACGCCATCGGCAACCACTCCTGGGACCATCGGTCGTTTACCACGATCAGCGGCCGTCGACGACGGTGGCAGCTCCGCGCGTGCCACCAGGCGCTTGCCCCGTACGGCCTGCGCTTCTTCCGACCGCCATATGGTCGCCAGATCGTCGCCTCGCGACTGGATGCCTGGCTCCTTGGTTTCCAGGTCATCACCTGGAGCGTCCACGTCGAAGATTGGCGAGATGGCGATGCCGAGCGGATGGCCTGCCGGCTGCTCGACCGTATCCGCCCCGGCAGCATCATCCTGCTCCACGACGCGATCTTTCGGGCCGAGCCTGATCAGATGGTTCGGTATGACCGGGGCCCAGCCCTCCAGGCGCTCACGATGTTCTTAGAAGAGCTGCGGGGGCGTTACCGTTTCCTGACCGTGCCCGAGTTGCTTGCGCATGGACGACCGGTCGTGCGTGAATGGTACGCCGACGAATGGTGAAGCATAGGCATCGCCCACTATCACACCGTCGGGCCTGAAGCGGCCGATTTGGCTCGCGGACGGTGCGGCTGAACACCTGACACGGTCAAGTGCCGGCCGTTGGCACCGTCAGAGGCGACGCGCCAGGCGCGTTCCACGCTGTCGTAGCTGCTTCGCGCCCTCGACGAGCTCGGGCCAGGAGCTCAGTAGACGACCGTAATCGGCAAGGAACCGCTGGAGCTCTCGGCGTGCCGCTTCGGGTGGGCGATCCTCTAACTCACGGAGCGTCACGGCCTGGTCGGCTTCGAGCCGCTCTCGCAACGCGTCCAAGTAGCGCCGAAGGTCGGCCGCCCAGGTGCGCGGCTGCTTGCTACCGTGCTCCCGGAGAGCCCGCTCGATGAAGGCGGCCTCCGAGCTACAGATGGTCAGACAGACGTCGCGGAGACGCGCCTCGAAGTCCGGCGGCGGCAGTGCCCCAAGCTCGCCAAGGAAGGCGCCGAGAGACGCCATCCGTCGTGCCACCGTCGAGCGGCCCGGCGGTTCGGGCCAGCTCCAGATCAGGTGCAAGATCGTGTCGGCGGCTTCGAGAACGCCGACCGTCTCGTGGAAGCGATCAACTGGGAACACGCGACGCCTGACAGGAGCATGCAGGACGGTTCGTGGCAAGAAACCGATGAAGGTGCCTGGCATGCAATGCTTGACCAGCGCGGAGAAGATGCCGTCCTCGTTCCGGGCAGCGGTCTGGAAAGGAGGTAGAAGAGCGCGGTTGTCCAGGCCGATGTTGGCGCCCATGCAGAACTCAGTGTCGCTTATTGTCGTGCGCCGCACGCCACGCGCCATCTGGCGGTTGGCCATCGCACCGCGATGGCCGTGCTGAGCCGAAAGTAAGCGCTCAAGAGACGGTCCCTCCACGAAGAAGAACGGCAGTGACTCTTTGAGACCAGAATCGCCAAGGACGCCCGCCATCGTATACGTCACGATCCCACCATCGGGCTCCAGGTTCTTGAGGAAGTGACTACTCACTTGATCGAGGTCGATACCCGACCGCGGATCCCGCTCACTGGCGAGACGGCCGACGTTGTGGCCGAGCAGCGATTCGTGGGCCGCCAGAAAATCCTCCTCCACGAACTCGGCCGCGTCCAGGGCCGCCTCGGCGCTCGGGTAGAACCAGAACTCCGTCGGATCTCCAGTCGACGTCAACGTCAGACCATTCTCGCCGGCCGGCAGCCTGGCGACTTTGCAGATCATGTCGTCGTCCAGCATGAGGAGGGCGTCCCCCGCCGTATGAAGCAGGAGCGCGTTGCGATTCGCGCCGGGGGCCGGCGGCCAGCCGGCGGCTCCGAACAGGGCAAATTCGACCAGCGCGGGCGAGACGCCACACAGGTTTGCCAGGTGCCGGGCGAACTGCGTCTTCTCCCTCGGCCCGGCGTACCAGATGTCGATGCCAAACCGAGCGGTTAGGTCGCCCAGCACCGCCATATTCCGCTCCCGAACCAGTTCCTGACCGGAGTCGTCCGCCACGACGAACTCGACGCGTCGTCCCTGGAGGGCGGCGTTCTTAATGCAGCTAGCCACCACCCGCTGCAGCCCGGCCGGACGATCGCTGGTTGGGATCCCGACGACCGAGATGGTGGCGGGACAGTGGCGACCGACGAATCTCCCGCAGCGTGCAGCGAGCTCTCATGGCGGACCAGCAGGCCGGCTGACGCCAGGCCAGCCAGCAGCTCGCGGATCGTATCCGTCGACACCCCGCGGAACGGATCAGCGCGACAGATGGTCCGGGCGTGCTCGTCCAGCGTTCGGAAGCGATCGCAGGCAGTGAGCAGCACCTCGCTGATCGCGGGTAGAACCTGCCGCGACCCGTTGAGCGGGGAAACGAAGAGCTTGAAGTCGCATCCCGCGTAGTACGAATCGCAGTCGAGGGAGCGATAACAGACCTTCGCCGAGGAGGCGCCGTCAACCCAGCCCAACGCTGGCGAAGCATCCTCTTTTCCCTCGTAGCCCCTGGTGTGCTCCGTCGCAGTGGACCCGGCGCGGTCAGGCTCCATCGAGACCTCTCTCATCTGTGCGAACTGGCCCGTCCAGAGCCGATGACGGAAAGCCTAGATCGTAAGCCTAAATCGTGGATGAACGACAACCATCTCGGGGCCGCCGAGCGCGGACTCGACAACGACCAGTCGCCCGCCATCACCGTTGACGCGGTCTCTAACAAGGCTGAGCGCCTGATCATCAGCCGCCGCTGGGACCGTTCATCTCGGGTTCACCTGGCTCCGATACAGTGGCGCGAGATGGATTCAGCCTCTGGACACCGAGAGGGCGAGTCGACCGGAACCACGGAGGCACCGGGAGGCAGGGACTCATGGCCGCAAGAGCGGAGTTGGGGCACTGGATCGCCCATTCGGCGGTGATTGCGGCGATGCTCCTAGGGGCGGGTACAGGCGCCAACCCTAGCATCGCAGACAGGTCACCGGCCCGGCCGTCGAAGCATCGCGCCTGGAAGCTCGGGCATTACTCGTGCGACTGCTTTCCCGTTCCTTCGCGGCCGTTGCACTCGCCGCCGCGTGCTTCGTTTTCGGCGCCGTGACCGACCCAGCCGGGGCAGCGAACACGTTCGATGTCAGCGGTACCGTCTTCGCCATCGACGGAGCGATCCTGTCGATCATCACGTCGGACCTCATCGGCCAGCCGCAGCCGATCATGGTTGACGTCTCGCAGCTCAAGGGACTCCAGGTTCGGGTCGGCGATCCGATCTCAATCACCATCCGACCGCGGGAGTTCGACACGTTCCTGGCAATCGGCCTGGTGCGTGAGAGTCCATTCGTGAACGGCCTCGACTTCGGAGCCCGCGAGGAGTTTACTGTCAAGCAGGACTCGATCGAGGCTGGCGTCGGCAACGTGCCAAAGGACGACGAAGCGCTCGCCAAGCAGCACCGCGACCACAACCTCCGCAGGCGCAAGAAGGACTAGCCGGGAACCCCGAGCGTCAGCACGTCAGGGCAGATCGGTGAACGTTTCCGGCTCCTCTACCCGCTCGCGGTAAATCACGCGCGGCACGCCCTTTCCGGCCACGCCGAACTGCGCGACGGGCTCGAAGTCGTCTGCGAGCGTCAGCAGTAACGATTCGAATCGGGCCAGCTTGCCAGTCCACAGTACCACCACGTCCGGATCGTAGAGCCGCAGTGTGCTGGCCAGCTGTTCGGCGGTCAGGGCCCCAGCCCGGATCCGCGCGTCCGACGGATCGATCAGGGTGGGCGGGACCTTGCGGCCGGCCAGGAACGCCAAGTAAGGCTCATCGGTCAGCACGAAGTCATCGTCATCGGTCAGCGCGGCGATCTCGCGCGCAGCTGTGACCTCATCTGTCGTGCCGTCGCGGTCGGTGCTGAGCCGCCCCTCGACGAGCCGCGCGTCGCGGTCCAGCACCGCCGGTATCGACGCGGCATACCAGAGCGTGACCAGGGCGGCGGTCAGCGTCATAGCTGACCAGCGCCGAGCGAATGCCGACGCGCCAGTCGCCAGGCCGGCTCCCGCGAGGATGGCCAGCGGGGCGACTAACGTCACTCCCAGGTGGGATTTCAAGTCGGTGTAGGCCAGCAGTAAGCCCAGCTCTATAACCAGCCAACCAAGCACGGCCAGGCCGGCTCGCGGCGTTCGCGCGAGGAGCGCGAGGGCACCCACCGCGGCGAGAGCGTAGAAGCCCGGCCGCTCCTGGTGGAACATCTTATCGGCCAGCAAGCCGGTGTTGTGCTGGACCACGGCCAGGTCGAGCTCCTGACCGGCCAGCCGCCAACTGACCAGCTGGCCCAAGGCCTCTCCAGGGCCGGCAATCAACAGCCCAGCACCCCCAACCGCCAGTCCCACCACGGGTCCGAGCAGGCTTGAGCGCAGCGAGCGTCTGCTGGCCGCTAGCACAGCCACAGCCAGCGCGGCTGGCGCGACGACCGGCTTGACCAGGCAGGCCAAGCCCAACAGGCCGCCCGCCAGGAGGCGCATGCGGTCCTCGTCGGTGCGGCCGGCCCACGCAGCTGCCCCAACGGACAGTGCGGAAAGGGCCACGGCCGGCGCTTCGGGCAGCGCCTGGCGTGAGACCCCGAGATAAGTCGGGCCAAGGCCCAACGTGAGCGCCGCTCCCACCCCGCCGATCGGCCCTCCAAGCGCGCCACCGGCCCACGCGACGCCGATCAGTCCCACGAGCGAAGCGATCACCGAGCCAGCGCGCGCGGCCTCCAGCGTGTGACCGCCGAGCGCGTACGGCACGTACGCGACATAGAGATGAAGCGGCCCCTGGGTGGAGATGATGTCCGAAAAGGGGCGATAACCCCGATCGATCATCAACAGCGATTCCAGGTAGACGCCCTCATCGTAGTTATCGTTCGGCTCGCTCAGGTTCGGCAGCCGAAAGCCCAGGGCGACCATTAGCACGAGGGCAAGCGCCACGAACGTGGCCAGCCGGCGCCGCCTCATCCGGGAGCCATCCGAAACGAGTCAGGAGCCACACGCTCGCGACGCGCAACGCGAGCGAACGTGCACAGCATGTCATGCCAGCGTACTGTTGGAGGATGAATCCCAGATGAACGAAGGACGCGTTGTTTCATGTTCCATTTATTCGCCAGCGATACGCTAGCGAGAGCGTCGAGCCACGAGCCGGTCGACACAGTGGAGCATTCAACGCTCGGCGACAGCTAACTCGTGTAAGTGCCGCGATATGCGTTGGAGGTTGGCGGCCGCAGGCACGCTGATCGGGCTGGCCCTGTGTGAATTACTGTTGCGCCTGGCCGGCCCTTGGCTGCCGGTGGATCTCACCACGCGGGCTCTTCAAGAGCTCCATCCTGTTTACGGCGTATTCCATCGCCCAGGCGCCTCGGCCTGGATCCGCGATCCGGAATTCAAGACGTTTGTCCGCTTCAACCGCGAAGGGCTGCGGGGCCCGGAGATTCCCAGCTCCCCCGCGCCGGGCGTCACGCGCGTGCTCGTGCTTGGCGACTCGTTCGTCGAAGGCGCCGAGGCTGAGGAGGACCAAACACTGCCCTCCGTTATGGCCAAGCGACTGACTGAGGCCGGCTTCGCTGCTGAGGCGTTGAATGGCGGCGTTCGAGGTTGGGGGACGGCCCAGGAATATCTTTACCTCACCGATCAGGGTTTGGCCTTACACCCGGACATCGTCGTCCTGGTCCTGTACGTCGGCAACGACCTGGTCGATAACAGCGTCGAGCTCAGCGGACTGGCCCCTGACGGCACGTTCAGCCGGCCATTCTTCGTACTCGATCGCGGCCAGCTCGTTCAGCTGCCGGCCATCCCGGCGCTGGCGTCTGCGATCGATCCGCTCCTTCACGTCGCTCGTTCACACTTCACGCTGGTGAATTTTCTGGAGAGTGCAGTGGCGGTCAGGCTGGCGTACGCTGACCGCGCTGAGGTCCTTCGGTCAGTCCACAGGCTCGTGTTCGCCGACCCCCCACCCACGCAGTGGGAACAAGCTTGGGCAGTGACGGAGGCGGTGGTTGTGGCGATACAGGAGGCGACCGACGCGCACGGCATCCGGTTCCTCCTGGTGGCGGCGCCACACAAAGCGCAACTGGACGCCACGGAGTGGGACCGCCTGGTCCGCGGCTCAGCGCCGCCAGCGGGTGCCGCGTGGAATCCGCGCCTGCCCCAGCAGCGGCTGGTCGAGCTGGCCGCGCGGCACAACATTGAGTCCGTGGACTTGCTGCCGACACTCCAGGAGGCCGCGACGCTCGGTCCGTTGTTCTTCGCGCAGAACTCTCACTGGACCGCCCTGGGCCATCAAGCTGCAGCCACCGCCATCGCCCGTGCAATCACCAATCGAGCGAGTCACAAGTAAGCCGGGCGCGCCAGCCCCGCGCCCGCTGCTGGGACAGTACATCTATAGCCATCTAGCCCCTGCTCCCTCTAGCCGACCTGGGCGACCAATCTGCGCTCACGAGTAATGCCTGCCGGGCCCACAGTTGCGCCGGCGACGCGCCGCAGAGTGTCGTCATGGGCCTGACCCTATGCTTCCCGGGTCAACCCCCTGCGTCGGTGGACGTACCACACGACGCCTGCGACGATCGCCAGGACAATGGGCAGATCGAACGGCCGCATGATCGCGCGCAGCCCAGTCGTGAGCGAAGACGTAGCCACCCCAGGCCAGTCCCGCGCACCAGATGTACGACCCAACGAAGCTATAGACGGTGAAGGTGCCGAAACGCATCCGGGCGACGCCGGCCGGGAACGAGATGAAGGTCCGCACGATCGGGAGCAGACGCGAGACGAAAGCGGCCCAGTCGCCCCAACGGGCGAACCAGCGCTCGGCCTGCTCCAGATCGCGTTGTCGTAGGAACAGGTAGCGGCCGTAACGCTCGAGCA
>WNGA01007509.1_pt1 | contig 33224 bp, 36 predicted proteins | sample 5400061 | NCBI WGS metagenome assembly WNGA01 (sample SAMN13153366, study PRJNA577476) | soil metagenome | isolation source: 100 cm soil or saprolite under grassland replicate 2 | place: USA:California | collected 2016-06-15 | reverse complement strand
AGGACCTCGGCGATGCTGCGGTAGTCGAGGTCCGCGTAGTACCGGAGGAAGAGAGCAAGCCGCTGGCGCTCCGGGAGCGTCGCCACGAGCGCCGCGAGCTCCGAACCCACTTCGGCCGGATAGCTACTCCCGTTCGCGCTCGGAGCCGAGGGCCGTGCCCGCGCCTCACGCGCGTGTGCCCACCGCTTCTTTCGAGCCGCGTTGACGACGGCGCGCCAGGCCCAGGCCTCGAGCGGCGCATCGCGGCGGAACCTCCGGCGGCCGCGCACGAGCCCGGCGAACGCATCCTGAACCGCTTCCCGCGCGGCCTCACGGTCTCCGACGACAGCGGCGGCGGCTGCGACGAAGTCGGAGAACCGGTCGCGATACAGCGGCTCGATCTCGGCAAGCAGCTGCTGATCCCCTGAGGGCATCCCCTCTTTCGATCCTCCCAGGCCGGGGTTTGTTGAGCCGTGGCACGATCTTGCCGTGTCGCCGTACGACTGGTCGCTGCACTGGGACATCCTGCTGGCGGTCGTCCTGCTGGCGGCCCTCTACGCCTGGATCCAGCGGCGTTGGCCTTCCTACGCCTGGATCCAGCGGCGTTGGCCTTCGGGCACGAACCGGAGAGCCGCTTTCGACCTTGCCGTCGTCCTGCTCGCCGTCGTCTTCGTCACGCCCCTGCACACGATCGCGCAGCATTACCTCCTCTCGATCCACTTTCTTCAGAACGTCGTCACCGCCGAGTGGGCGCCCGGGCTCGTGGTCTTCGCGCTGGCGCCGGCATTCGCGCGCGAGCTCGCGCGCTACCGCGTGGTCCGTGGATTGACGCATCCCCTGTTCGCGCTACCCGTATGGCTCGGCACCTATTACGTCTGGCACGTTCCGGTGATCTACGACACCGCCCTCGAGCACCCCAACTCACTCCTGCACCTCGAGCATGCGACGTACTTCGCAGCGGGCGTCCTGATGTGGTGGCCTGTCGTCCACGGCCGCTTCTCCGACGGGACGAAGGCGCTGTACCTCTTCGCCGGCTTCGTGCTCGCGTCCCCCCTGGGCCTCTTGCTCGCGCTCCTCCCCCGGCCGGTCTACGACTTCTACAAGGACGCCCCGCCGCTCTGGGGCCTTTCCGACCTGACCGACCAGCAGATCGCAGGAGTCACGATGGCCGTCGAGCAGGCGGTCGTCTTCTTCGCGGTGTTCGCGTACTTCTTCTCGCGCTTCCTCCGCACGGAGCAGATCGCAGGCGTGTTCAGCGGAAGCTCGAGATGAGCGCTCCGCCGCCGACGACGAGCGCGGCGGCGACGAGCAGACGCAGGCCGATCCGTTCCGAACGGCGCAGGAGGACGATCGAGACGAGCACGGCCCACAACGACTCCGTCGCGACCAGCGGCGCCACGACCGTGACACGCCCTCGGTCGAAGGCCGTGTAGAGACATGCGTAGCTGACCCCGTAGACGAGCCCGGAGAGCAGGAACGGCCGGAACGCCTGCCCGATTCGCGCGGCGGCGTTCGGACGTAGCGCGACGACGAGCAAGATCACGACCGACGCCGACGCGAGCGAGGCGCTTGCGGCGATGAAACCGGGGACGTCGCTGCCGCGCGCGGCCCAGCGCACGAGGTTGTCGCGGATCGCGAAGAGGAGTGCCGCGCTCAAGCCGAGCCCGATCCCGAGGGACAGCAACGCGGCGGGACCCCCACGTTCGCGAACGAGAAGCGTTCCACCCGCGACGACGAGCAACGTGCCCAGGACGAGCGCCACGTGCAGCGGCTCGCCGAGCACGGTGACGGCAACGGCCGCGGACAGCACCGGCGAGACGCCGACGAGGATCGCGGTCCGCGACGGGCCGATCACGCCGACGGCGCGCGTGAAGAGGATCTGGCTGATTCCCGGAGCAAACAGCCCGGTCACGAAGAAGGGCCAGGTGTCCAACCAATCGAGGCTGGAAAGGTCGCCGCCGACGACGGCGAGCACGACGCAACAGACTCCTGCGAGGAACGTCGTGACGAGCGAAGCCGCTTCCGCATCGATCGGCGAGTGGAGCGCCAGCCGGATCGTGACGGCGAGCGCACCGAACGACACCGCCGCGCCCGCAGCCAGGAGGACGACCAAGATCGGGGCGGCCGGATTCGAACCAGCGACTTCTGCCTCCCAAAGGCAGCGCTCTGACCAGGCTGAGCTACGCCCCGCTGGCAGGAGACTAGCGGGCTGTCAACAGCCGGCTAGGATCGCGGGGCGATCCACAGCCGATCCCGGTGCAGGCGTCCGGAACCCCCGCTACTCTCCCCGGCATCTCGCCGGCCCGATCACCCCGCTAAGAGCGAATTTCATCTCACACGTTTGGGGGAGGCGACCCCCCTGATTCCAACTTCAAACTGCCCCGAATGTTGATCAAAACCAAGATTCTCATAGCTTTTTTGGCAGTTTTCGCCCTTCTGGGGCCGGCGGCCGGGGCTCAGGCCGGCACGCTCTCCGGCTCTGAGAGCTCACTCCTCAAGACGATGAATGCAGTCCGGACGAGCCACGGCCTCGCCCCCCTGCGGGTCGACATCCGGCTCGTTCGTGCGGCGCGCGGCCACTCGGCCGACATGCTGCGCCGCCAGTACTTCGCACACGGATCCGTTGCCGGCCGGGCTCTCGCCGCGGGCGCCCGCGGGCCCCTCTTCGGCGAGGACCTCGCCTGGGCGACCGGCTTGACCGCCCAGTGGGTCGTCGACCACTGGCTCGCGAGCCCGTCGCACCGGGCCATCCTGCTGCGACCGGGCTTCCGTCGGGTGGGGATCGGGATCGTCTTCGGCACGTTCGCGGGTCACGGCGGTGCCGGGCTCGTCACGGCCGACTTCGCAGGGCGCTAGACCTAGGGCACGTCGGGAGCAACAAGGCGCGGAGGCCCCCTGGGGAGAGGGGCCTCCCAGCGCTCAGCGCTATTCCGATTCCATCAGCGAGCGGAGATCGGAGAGCTTTTCCGCACGCAACTCGTCCTTCTCGCCGCGCTCGATGCGATCGAGCAGGGCCTCGACGAGCGGCGCGAGCTCGAGTGGGTTGAAGGGCTTCGTCACGTAGTCGACGCCGCCGATGTCGAGGCCACGTGCTCGGTCGCGAAACTCGGCGCGCGCGGTCAGGAAGATGATTGGAATCCCCTTCGTCCGGTCGTCCTCGAGCAGCTGCTCGGCGACGCGCCAGCCGTCGAGCCCGGGCATCATCACGTCGAGCAGGATGACGTCGGGCCTCTCCTTGCGTGCTTTCTCGACGCCGGAAGGCCCGTCCGCAGCTTCGATCACGTCCATCTTTTCCGCCTCGAGATTCACCCGGCAGAGGAGACGGATCGGAGCTTCGTCGTCGATAACGAGAACCTTCGTCATCCCGGGCCTTCGCGCGGCTATACCCGTCGTGTCAGGCAACTACTCCCGCGCGGCCGGGAGCTCGAAAGCGAAACTCGACCCTTCGCCCTCCGTCGAATCGACCCAGATCCGTCCACCCATCGCATTGACGAGCTCCTTCGCGATGAAGAGACCGAGCCCTGTGCCCGCCGCACCGCCGCGCGCGGCGGATTCCGCGCGGTAGAACTTGCGAAAGATCCGCTCGCGCTCGGCCGCGGGAATCCCCATCCCCTCGTCGACCACGCGCACCTCGACGCGGTCGTCGTTGCGTCGCGCGCCGACGGTCACCTTCCCGCCCTGCGGTGAGTACCGCAGTGCGTTCTCGACGAGGATGCTGAAGACCTGGCGGACCTTGTCGCGGTCGGCCTCAGCAGCGAGCGGCTCGTCAGGGAGATCGATCTCGAAGCGATGGCCGTTCAAGACGTCGCTCTCCTCGACCGTGCCGACGACCTCGGAGACGACCGAGCCGACGTCGATCCTGCCGAGCTCGACCTGGAGATCTCCGGTGTCGAGCCGCGCGACGTTGAGGAGCTCGTCCACGATCTCCGTCAACCGCTCCGACTCGGACGCGATGTAGCCGAGGAAGGTGCGGCGCTCGTCTTCCCCGAAGGGGATGTCCTGACGGAGCAGTGTCGCGGCGAACCCGTAGATGGACGTCAGCGGCGTTCGCAGCTCGTGCGAGACCGCGGCCACGAAGTCGGACTTCACCTGCTCGACCATGCGGTCGGCAGAGATGTCCCGGAACGCGAAGATGCGGCCCGCCACCGCGCCCAGCGGGTCGCGCATGACCGCCTCGCTGAGCGACAGCCAGACCTCCTCCCCGCCTCGCAGAATCGAGACGAGCCGCTGTCCCGACTGCGGCTCGTCCTCAGCCGCTTCGAGCTGGCGCCGCAGGACCTGCACCGTCGTCCGGCCGATCGCCTCCTCCTGTGGAACGCCCGTGATCTCCTCCGCGGCGGCATTCCAGAGCACGACCTCGCCGTCGCGGTCCACCGCCACGATTCCGTCGGCGATGTTGGCGAGGATGGCGACGCTCCGTTCCTTCTCGAGCGAAACGCGCGAATAGAGCTCCGCGTTTGCGAGCGCGGCCGAGGTGTTCCCGGCGAGCGCGAGGAGTGCCTCGATCTCCTCGGGACGCCACGTCCGTGGCCGGCTGCCGTAGACCGCCAGCACGCCGGCGAGCGAGCCTTCCGGCCCCGTGAGCGGCACGCCGAGGTACGCGGTGTAACCGGCGGCGAGGATCGGGTCCGCCTCGATGAGCCTCTGATCGGACGAGGCATCCTCGAGGGCGAGCGGTGAGCGCGACTGGAAGACGTCGCCTGAGAGCCAGTCGGTCGCGGACACGCGCATGCCGACGGCCTCCTCCGCACCGATGCCGGACGCCGCGCTGACGACGAGGTCGTCATCCTCGAGCGTGCGAACCGCACAGGCGTCTGCGCCCAGTAGCGCGGGCGCCTGCTGAACGACCTCGTCGAGGACGGCCGCCGGATCGAGCTCAGTGGCGAGAACCCCTCCCGTGTGCGCGAGCTGCTGCGAGAGCGCACGCGCGGTCCGCTCTGCCTCGAACAGCTCGCTCCGCTCGAGCGCACCTCGCGCCGCATCCCCGAGGTAGCGGGCAAGCTCGAAGTCCTCGTCCACGAAGACGTGCTCCTCCGCGAAGAACACGATGACGAGGCCCGGGCGCTCGGCACGCACGCTCGCGACCGGCACGGCCAGAAGCGCACGGTAGCCCGAGTCGCCGGCGAGCTTCTGCCACGCCGCCTCGAAGCGATCGTCGCTGACGACATCCGCTGACGCGAGCACGCGCCCCTCTTCGGCGGCGGCGCGCAAGCAGTCGGCCGATTCCGGGAGCCCGTCGGCGAGTGCCTCCGAGAGCTTCGCGGGAAGGCCGGCGGCGGCCACGAGCTCGAGGGTCGCGGCCCGCGGCATCAGCACCGCGGCGAAGGCGCCGCCCAGCGCTTCGTTGGCGGCCTCACCAAGGGCCTGAAGGGTCTCGGACAACGACAGCGATTGCCCGACGATCGCCGCGATCCGGAAGAAAACGGCCTGCTGTGCGATTCGGCGCTCGTTCTCCCGCAGCAGACTCGCGGTATGGAGGGCGAGCCCGACCTCGTGGGCGACGGCCTCGGTGAGCGCGGTCTCTTCCTTCGTCCAGGGTCCTGACTGCTTGCGATGGAGTGCCAGCACGCCGATCAGCTCGTCGAAGACGACGATCGGCACGGCGAGGACCGCGTGCGAGCCGAGCCTGAGCAGCGTGTCGCGCCCGCCCAGCGAGACGTCCTCGAGCTCCGGGGCGGTTTCGGCGTCCTCGATCGCGACTGTCTCGCGGCGCCGAACGGCGAGATTCGAGACCGCGAGCCGCTGTCCAGTCTCGATCGGCGCGAGCCCCGGCGCGTGCCACTGGGCGGCAATCGGGATCTCGTCTTGGGCGCTGCCGAGCCGGATGAAGCAGCGGTCGACCCCGAGCGCCGTCCCGGTCTCAAGGACGGCAACTCGCAGAAGCTCGTCGATGTCCAGCTCCGAGCGAACCCTGGCCGAGATGCGCGCGACGAACCGCTCGCGCTCGAGCGCTTCGGCGAGCGCAGCAGCCGAGGCGGAATCGTCCTTTACGACGTTCCCACGACCTCCGGGCTCCGGATCGGCGCGTCGCCGCCGGCGCGTCGGCGAGAGTCCGCCGATCGCCTTCAACCACCGAGCGAGGTTGCCGCGTGCCACTGAGCGCTTTGATTGTAAGGAGCGGTCGCGGGCCCGTCGAGCGTGCCGAGCCTCTTTCAGCCGTCCTTTTCCATGATGCGACCCACGCTCCTGCCCGTTCGAAAGATGGGCCGATCGGCCTATTGGAAAGCGCTTGCGGACTCGTTAGCCTCAGCCGCACTGGGCGATGCGAACCGCGGTGCGTTCCTGGCCTTGCAGTCCGCGGTGAGCACTAGGAGGAGGCTCGTCGCCACCGACCCCCCCGAGCGACGAGCCTCTTCCTGCTTCCGAGCCCTTCTTTCAGCGAGCCCTGAGGGCCGTTGCTACCGTGGCCGGCGGTTTGATTCAGCGAGTCTTGCTCGCATCGCCCAGGGGGTATTGCGCCGGAGTCGAGCGCGCCGTGGAGACGGTGGAACGGGCCCTCTCTCTGTATGGGGCACCCGTCTACGTCCGCAAGCAGATCGTCCACAATGCTCACGTCGTCCGAGATCTCGAAGAGCGGGGAGCGATCTTCGTCGACGACGAGGCAGAGGTCCCCGCAGGGTCGACGCTCGTGCTCTCGGCCCATGGGGTCGCACCTTCCGTCTATCAACGTGCCGGAGCTCGACGGCTCCATACGATCGATGCGACGTGTCCGCTCGTGACGAAGGTCCACGTGCAGGCGCGACGGTATGCCGCGGAAGGCCACCGAATCGTCCTCATCGGACATGCCGGCCACGAGGAAGTCGTCGGGACGATGGGCGAGGCACCCGACTCGACGGCGCTCGTGCAGAGCGTCGAAGAGGCGGAGGCGCTCGAGCTCCCGGCTGACGCCTCCGTTGCGTACATCACCCAGACGACGCTCTCGGTGGACGAGACCGCGGAGATCATCGACGTCCTGAAGCGTCGCTTCCCGCACATCCGCGGGCCACAGCGGGAGGACATCTGCTACGCGACCTCCAACCGGCAATGGGCGGTGAAGGAGCTCCTGGCCGAGATCGATCTGCTCCTCGTCATCGGCTCCCGCAATTCATCGAACTCCAACCGCCTCGTCGAGGTCGCCCGCGCCGCAGGGGTCCCCGCTCAGCTGATCGACGACGAGACCGAGATCGACGAGCGCTGGTTCGAAGACGTGGAAACCGTGGGCGTCACATCCGGAGCATCGGCGCCGGAGCGGTTGGTCGAGCGAGTGTGCGACTGGTTCCGCGCCTACGGCGTGAGCGAGATCAGGCCGTTCTCGAGCGTGTACGAGGACGTCGTCTTCCGGCTGCCCGTCGAGCTGCGTCGAGCAGAGACGCCGGCGGCCTGACCGGCCGGAGGAAGCGCGCCACGCGTCCTGCCTCCCGCTCGTCGAGCGAGACGGCGCTTTCCGCGACGCCGCTCTCGTCCCAGACGCTGAAGCGGACGTGCGGATCGTCGGTCAGGTAGCGCGTCACCCGCAGCGCCTTCCCCGCGTCGCGCGGGTGCGCAGAGAAGAACTCCACGATCTTGCGGCGCTGCGAGGCGCCGCACCAGGGACAGAAGCGGAAACGCTCCTCCACCTGCCCCCGACAGCGGGCACAGCGGGCCATCGAAGCTGGAAGCATTCCATACCATCCTGTGGTGCGCGAGGCGCCGGAGCGGATCCAGCGGTTGCCGGAGCAGTACTTCACGGCGCTGCTGGCCCGCGTAGCCGCCGCGGCGGCCGAAGAGGGCGACCCGCTCGTCGATCTCGGGCGCGGGAATCCCGAGGCCGGGCCGCCCGAGCACGTCGTCCGTGCACTCTCCGAGTCGGCGGCGCGGCCCGGCGTGCACGGATATGCGCCGTTCTCGGGTCTGCCGGAGCTGAAGGACGCGATCGCGGGCCGCTACCGCGACGTCTACGGCGTGGACGTCGATCCGACCCGCGAGGTCGCCGTCCTGCCGGGCACGAAGACCGGGCTGATGGAGTTCGCCCTGTGCGCGGTCGAGCGCGGAGGGACGATCGTGCTGCCCGATCCCGGTTATCCGGACTACCTCTCCGCGGTCTCGCTCGCGGGCGCGCAACATGTTTCCTTCTCCGGCTTCGACGGCGAGGGAGACGCTCTCTATCTCAACTTCCCCTCGAACCCGACTGCGGTCTGCGCGCCCGACGGTTTCTTCGAGGAAGCGATCCGCTGGGCGGAACGGCGTGACGCCTGGGTCCTGCACGACTTCGCCTACGGCGACCTCGTCTTCGACGGCCGCAAGCCGCGGAGCTTCCTTGCCGCTGAGGGCGCGCGCGAGGTCGGCGTCGAGCTGTTCAGCATGTCGAAGAGCTACGGCATGGCCGGCTGGCGCCTGGGCTTCGCCGTGGGAAATCGGGAGCTCGTCCGGAGGATCGAAGCCCTACAGGACCACGCCTTCGCCGGCATCTTCCGGCCGATTCAGGAGGCGGGAATCGCCGCGCTGCGCGGCCCGCAGGACTCGGTCGAGGAGCGGCGGGCAGGCTACGAGCGCCGACGGAACCGAGCGCTCGCCGCGCTCGACGGCGTGGAGGCGCGATCGGAAGGAACGTTCTTCGTCTGGTTCCGCCTACCGCGAGGCGTCACTGCCGAAGGCCTGCTCGTCGACCATCGCGTCGCCGTCGCTCCGGGCGAAGGTTTCGGCGCGCGCGGCGCCGGGTGGGCGCGCCTGTCGCTCGCGGTCGCCGACGAAGCGCTCGACCGCGGCCTCGAACGCCTACGGGCCGCGTTCGGCTAGCGCCTGCAGCTCACCGCGGTATGTGCGGAGCGCGTCCGCGGCGCGCGACCGCGACACGTTCCACGCGCGCCAGTCACCCGCGGCGGCGTCACGCTGGAGCAGCTCGCGGGCGAGCTCCGTCTGTTGCGCGGCGGGCAGGCTCGCGATACGCGAGACGAGCGTCGGCACCGCGTCGTCGCTCAGACCGGCGAGATACGACACGTCGACGATCGGCCGCGTCACGTTCGTCCGCGCGATCAAGGCGTCCGGACTGAGCACGTTCAGTGCGAGCGTCGCGGCGAACCCGGCGAGGAGCGCACCGACGGCAAACGCGTGCCGACGGCCGCGCAGCACGGTGACCGCGAACCAGGACGATACGACGGCCAGCCACAGGATCAGACCGGTGGCGTAGAGCCGGAGCTCCGTGAGCCCGAAATGTTGCACATACAGGCGCATCCGCTCGAGCGCCGACGCGATGACGACCCCGAGCAGTGCCAGCAGAACCGCAGCGAGCCAGCGAAACGCGCGGCGACCGCGGCCGTCGGGCCCGAGCGCCCAGTCGGCGAGCAGCAGCACCGGCAACGTCAGCGCAGTCACCGAGACCAGTTCGAAGAACCCGTGCCGCGCGTACTCCGCGTAGGTGAGGTGAGCCTCCGACTGCACGAGCGCGCTTCCGCCGAAGAGATAGCGGAACTGCACGAGCACAAAGGCAAGAAAGAGCAGGTCGAGGAATCCGAGCGCGATGCAGATCTCGAGCGCGCCGAGACGCGGCCGGGCTTGCGCGAACGGAACTTCCTCGTCGTCCTGCCGCGAGGCGAGCAGATTGCGGAGCAGTCCGCCGGAGAGCCAAGCGCAGATGCCGATGATGAGGACGCGCTCGACGAGGGACGCGTCGAGCGTCGGCACGGTCGAGGAGACCAGGTGCTTGAACACTGCGTCCGCCGCGACGAAGAGGCCCCCGAAGAGGAGCAGCAGCGGCGCGCCGAGCGCGAGTCCACGTGCGACCGCCTTCACCTTCTCCGAACGGCCGCGGCCGACGACCTCGTTCCAGCGGATGTCGCTCATCAGCAGCCCGATAGCGCCGAACGCCGCCGAGCAGGCCGCGCCAACGAAGCCGCCGCCGTAGTCGCTCAGCGTCGCCGTGCGCAGACGCGGACCTGCGCCGCGCAGCGCGCCCATGCTCACCGCAGCGGCAAGCGCAAGGAGGTTCGCCGCGGCGAGCAGCGGCGAGTCGTGCCACACGAACAGCGCCGCGAACACAAGCAAGGGCGCGACCATGAACCGCCGCCCTTGATGGAGCGGAGCCCGTGCGACGTGGAGCAACACCGTCAGCGCCGCAGCGAAGGCGAGCGTCCAGAGCGGGACGTTGAGGCCGAGCGCCTGACCTTGGAAGAGCGCGTCGCCGAGCAGGCCGAGCGTGAGAGCGCATCCCATCAGCGCGACCCCGAGCCTCGTCTCGCGACTCATGGACGCTTATTCAAGCACGCACACTTCGATTAGCAACCGTTATACGACCTTTGCGATCCGTGGCTCGTCGACGCTGTCGGTCGCGAGCTCGGTCGCAAGCACTTCTTCCTTGATCCAGTCCGCGTGCTGAAGAAGATCCGCGTCCGCCTCCGGCAGCGTGACGCGGATCCGGTCGGTGAGGGCGAGCCCGGCGTCCTTCCGCATCGTGTTCAGCCGGTGGATGAGATCGAGCACCCGCCCCTCGCGCCGCAGCTCCTCGTCGAGCTCCGTCGTCACCGCGACGGTCAGGGAGCCGTCCTCTGCGAGCGCCCAGCCTTCGCGCGCCCGGCGCTCGACCAACACCTCCTCGGCACCGAGGTCGCGACCGTTGACGCGCACCCCCCCGCCCTCGAGCTGCTCGAACTCACCCGCCTCGAGCGCCGCGCGGATCGAGCCGAGCTCCTTGCCGAGCTTCGGACCGAGAAGCGGAAGGTTCGGCTTGACACGCACCTCGATCGCCTCGACGGGGCCGAACTCGACCTCCTTGACGCGCAGCTCCTCCGCGATCTCGTCTGCGTGCCGCTGTGAAAGCCGGGCCCCTTGAACGACGAGACGGCGCAGGGGCTGCCTCAGCTTCAGCCCCACGTCGCCACGTGCCTGGCGGCCGAGCTCGACGACGCGGCGCACCTCGGCAACCTCGGCGAGCAGGTCTTCGTCCCGCTCGCCGACTTCCGGCCACGGCTCGAGGAAGACCGATGCAGGCTGAGCGTCGATCCGAAGCGTGCGCCAGAGGTGCTCGGCCAGGAACGGCATCACCGGACCGATCACCTGCACGGCGCGGATCAGCGCGGTCCAGAGCGCTTGGAGCGCAGCCGCGTCGCCCTTCCAGAAGCGACGCCGCGACCGGCGGATGTACCAGTTGGAGAGATCGTCGTGATGTTCTGGCTCGGAATCTGCTCGCAGTAGAGCCAGCGGACGATGTCGGCGCCCATCCGCTCGATCGCCTCGTTCGCCTCGATCGCATTCCCCCAGGACTTGTGCATCTCGCGGCCGGTCTCGTCGCGCACGCGCTCGTAGGCGAGCACGGCGCGGTACGGCGACCGGCCAACGAGGGTCTGCGCCATGAAGCACTGCGAGTAGAACCAGAGCCGGATCTGCTCGCGGCTCTCCGAGACCCAGTCCGCCGGGAACCATTCCTCCCAGTAGGCATGGTCGGGAAGATCGGCCCCCGACAGCCCGGCCGACGCGCCGTTCGCGTAGCCGTGCGGCTTCCACCCCGGGTTCTCCCAGCCGAGCGTCGAGAAGGGGACGATGCCCGCGTCGAGCCATGCGTCCCCGACTTCCGGGATCCGGCGGACTTCTTCGTCGCAGGCCCCGCAGCGGATGACGACGTCGTCGATCCACGGGCGGTGGAGCTCCTGGAGTCCCACGATGCCGGTGGTCGCACGCTCCTCGACACGCCGGCGTTCGCGTCTCGCAGCGGCTGTCTGATCTCGTCGCAGGAGATGAACCAGTCGTCGACGACGCGGAACACGAGCGGCGTCCCGCAACGCCAGCAGATGGGATACCTGTGCGTCACCTCGCCGGACTCGATCAGCAGGCCGCGCTCCCGCAGCGAGTCGATGACGGGTACGGCGACTTCGTCCGTCGTCATCCCCGCGAGCTCGCCGAACCGCGGCAGCATCCGGCCCGACTCGTCGATCGGCATCACGACTGGTAGGTCGTGGACGCGCGACAGCTCGAAATCCTCCGCGCCGCACCCCGGCGCGATGTGCACGATGCCCGTCCCCTCGTTCGTCACCACCTCGTCCCACGGGATCACCCGGTGCACGACGCCCTCCTGGGCCGGAAGGTCGTCGAACGGGCCTTCGTACTCGAGACCCACGAGCTCCTCCCCTCGAGCGATTCGCTCGGGGGTCGCGTCCGGCTTGAGCTCGCGGAGCCACCAGGCGCCGTCGATCAGGCCGTACTCCGCGTCCGGCTTCACCGCGGCAGCGACGTTGGCGGGGAGCGTCCACGGAGTCGTCGTCCAGACGGCGAGCGCCTCCTCCGCGCGCCCGCGCAGCGGGAAGCGCACGAAGAGCGACGGATGGGTCAGCTCGGTGTACTTGTCCTCGCCCGCCTGCTCGTGCTGCGAGAGTGAGGTGCCGCAACGCGGGCACCACTGCGTCGAACGATGGCCTTTGTAGAGCCAGCCGCGTGCATGGCACTCCTTGAGGAAGCGCCAGATGTACTCGATGTTCGTGTCCGAGAACGTGTAGTAGTCGTTGTCCCAGTCCATCCACATGCCGAGGCGTCTCGACTGGTCCGTGATGACCTCCGCGTAGTGGGCGACGCGTTCCTTGCAGCGCTCCGCGAACTCGGCGAGGCCGTACGCCTCGATGTCTCGCTTCGAGCCGAGCCCGAGCGACTTCTCGACCTCGACCTCGACCCAGAGCCCCTGCGAGTCGAATCCGTTCTGGTACCGCTGGTCGAAGCCGCGCAGGGCCTTGTAGCGCTGGAAGACGTCCTTGAGCGCGCGGCCCCACGCATGGTGAACTCCCATCGGGTTGTTCGCGGTGATCGGCCCGTCCATGAAGCTGAACTTCGGACCGCCGCGATTCTGCTCCCGCAGCCGCTCGAAGACGCCTTCTCGATCCCACCAGTCGAGGACCTCCTCTTCGAGGGCCCGGTGATCGGGATACTTGGGCAGCGGCTCGAACACAGCTTCGATTCTAGGTGGGGACTAGAGGGGTGATTCGAAGCGTTTATGTAGGGGTACGACCGATCGATCAGTTAAGAAAGGACCTGATGGCAACTGCAGTAACGGAACAGAGCTTCGAGCAGGAAGTGCTCCAGAGCGAGACCCCGGTCCTGGTGGACTTCTGGGCCGAGTGGTGTGGCCCGTGCCACGCCGTGTCGCCGATCCTCGAGCGCATCGTCGACGAGCGAAACGGCGACCTGAAGCTCGTGAAGGTGAACATCGACGAGGAGCAGGGGCTCGCTGTGCGTTACGGCGTGCAGTCGATCCCGACGATGATCCTCTTCAAGGGCGGCGAGCCCGCCGCGGCGGCGATCGGCGCCCAGCCCAAGCCGTCCCTCGAGAAGGCTCTGGGACTCGTAGAGGCCTAAGGGGGCTAGCCCCCCTCGGCCATTTCCTTTTCCGGGTGAGGCTTGGGTGAGACCGCCCGCTCCGTCGGTTCGTCGACAAGGCTGAGCACGCGCATGCCGTGGACGTAGACGACGGCTCCGCCGAGCCAGCCTCCGAGCGTCATGAAGCCGAAGCCGATCAGCGTCAGAACGTAGGAGCCGCTGCTGACGTTCGCATGCGTGTAGGCGTCGTGGCCGAAGATCGCCGCGAGCCCGAAGAACACAGTGGCGGTCACCATCGAGAGCAGATGCCAGGTGACCGTCCACCAGAGCTCGCTGCGCCACGTGATCGTGAGCCACTCCGCGAGACCGGTCAGCGCGGTCGGCGCGGTGGCGATCAGACCGATGACGAGTCCAAGCCACCAGCCGATCGCACCGTTGTTCTCGGTGATGCCGACGACCTCGATGAAGCCGGCGATCGTCGCGAACGTGTAGATCCCGATCGTCGCGTCGGTCAGCGGAGGATGGAGAGGGTGGCCGGGAAGCCCGCGCCACAGATAACTGAGCTTCATCGCGTCGGGAATCTAAGCGATTCCCGCGCGCCGTGCGGCTACGACTCTCGAGACTCCAAGAAGCTGAGGAAGGCGGCGTGCTTCGCCAGGAGCGCCTCGATCTCCGCGACGCCCGCTCCGGCCCAATCCTCGAGCCAGGTCTCGTTGAGGTCGTCTTCGATCCGGTGTAGACCGCGCTCGCTCATGCCGTAAATATCGGCAGACGGGCCGGACAGCGCCATGGGCCGAACGGCTCATTCGAGGGATCGCTGGTCCCATAATCCCGACGCGTCTTGGGCAACTTCCTCCTCGTCAACCCGCGCTCCGGCCGAGGCTCTCCGAGCGCCGAGGAGCTGGCTGCGGAGGCGCGCGCCCTCGGTGTCGAGACCCACGTCCTGGGTCCCGGGGACGACGCCGCCGAGCTCGCCCGTGAGGCCTCGGCTTCCACGCTCGGCGTCGCGGGCGGCGACGGTTCCCTTGCGCCCGTCGCCGAGGTCGCGCTCGAGCAGGACGCCGCCTTCGTCTGTATCCCCTTCGGCACCCGGAACCATTTCGCGCGCGACCTCGGGCTGGACCGCGACGACCCGGTCGGCGCCCTACAGGCTTTCGGCGGCGGCGAGCGGCGAATCGACGTCGGCCGCGCCGGCGAGCAGCTGTTCCTGAACAACGTCTCGCTGGGTCTCTACGCGCGGCTCGTCCACCGGCGCGAGCGGAACCGCCGGCGACGGGAGGCGTTCGCCCGCCTGCGCGCGTGGGCGATCGTCCTGACGCATCGCGAGCCGTTGGGCATCACGATCGACGGGAGGCCGGTCGACACTCGCCTCGTCCTCGTCGCCAACAACGCGTACGCGCTCGAGCTGCCCTCGGTCGGTGCGCGCGACCGCCTCGACGCGGGGAAGCTCCACGTCTACATGCCGGATGGCGATCCCGCCGAGCTCGTCACCGAGCAGCTCGTCGTCGACGCGGCCGCCGGACGTCTCGAGGCTGCCGTCGACGGCGAGCCGGACGTGCTCGAGACGCCTCTGGAGTTCCGGATCGAGCCCCGTGCGCTACGCGTGCTCGTACCGCGTGCCGAGCGCAGCTGACAGCACGCCCGGATAGTGAGAGAAGGCGAGGTCCGAGGGGCCGGGTAGCTCGTCGGGCGCAAACCAGCGCAGCTCGACGAGGTCGTCCCCGGCGCGGCCGGCACCGGTCGCGCGCGCCGTCCAGGCGAGGCAGAGGACGATGCGGCCGTCATAGGGCTCCAGCCAGAAGCCGAGGAAGTCGAGCGGCTCGATCTCGAGCGCGGTCTCCTCGCGCACTTCCCGCCGCAGCCCGTCGAGCGGATGCTCGTCCTCGTGCAGGAAGCCACCCGGGAGATCCCAGCGCCCCGCGCCGGGCTCGAATGCGCGCCGCCCCAGCAGCACGCGTCCGTGCTCGTCGAAACAGACCGCCTCGGTGCCGGGGACGGCGTTCGCGTACCCGACGTAGCCGCACGCACGGCACTCTGCGCGTCCCTCGACCTTCTCGATAGCCTCGCCGCAGATGGGACAGAAGCGCCAGCGGTCGAGAACACCCATGCGCGGGACCATATGAGCCCGCGTGCAGCCGGGGCGACGCAGCACGAGCTCTCCCGGATCGGGCTCCTCGCCAGCCTGCCCGGCCAGACACTGGCCCGGCTCGCGCAGCGGATGACGCGCGAGGAGATTCCTGCCGGGGCACCCGTCGTCACCGAAGGCGAGGAGGGCGAGCGCTTCTACGTCGTCCTCAGCGGGATGCTGTCGGTGAGCCAGCAGAGCCGCGGGACGCAAAACGTGCTGCGGCCCGGCGACTACTTCGGCGAGGTTGCGCTGGCGATGCACATGCCCCGCACGGCGTCGGTGCGCGCGCTCACCCCGGCAACGGTGGCGAGCTGCGACCTCGCGACCTTCGACGAGTTCGTGCGTCCGCTGTTCGCCGATGACTCCTAGGGACTGAACGTGAAGGTGCGGAGCATGGGTAACGCCGCACCGGCAAACAGCATTCGGCGTGCGCGGCCCGAAGAGCGCGGTCGCCTGCGCGAACTCACGATCGTGCTGGGCCTGGATCTCCAGTAGGGACATGGCCCAAGTACCAGGGTCTGACTCTGATCGGGCCGAGAGTGTGACGTTCGTTCCACAGCTCAGGCCAAGTTCGGCTCAAGGTTGCGGCGCCACGGCGCTGCCCCGAACAGCCAGGGTCTGACCCTGTCTGAGCGGACAGTGTGACGTTCGTTCCACAGCTCGCCGGCAATCAGGACCTTGACACCTCGCCGAGCACGGCGTCTGAGAGCCGCGGCCAGGCTTCCTTCGCCCAGTCACCGAACTCCAGGTCGGTGAGACAGCCGAGCGCGACGCCTGCGTCTGGGTCGACCCACAGAAACGTGCCGCTGCCGCCGAAGTGGCCGAACGTGCGCGGCGAGTTCCGCTCACCCGTCCAGTGCGGCGACTTCTCGTCCCGCACCTCGAAGCCGAGACCCCAATCGTTCGGATCGAAGCGACCCAGGTCGGGAAGAACGCCCACGAGTCCCGGAAACTGCACGCTGGTCGCCTCGGCCAGTGTCTCGGGCGCGACGAGTGTTGGGCGTTGCAGCTCGCAGGCGAGCGACAGCAGATCGTCGAGCGAACCGTGCAGCTCCGACGCCGGCGACCCGCGGAGCTCCGCGCTCATTCCCAACGGCCGCAGCACCCCGCTCGTGAGGTAATCGGCGAACGGCATCTCGGCGCGCTTTGCGACGTGCTCGGCGAGCACCTCGAAGCCCGTGTTCGAGTACACGCGACGCGCCCCTGGACGTCCGATCGGCTTGTCGCCCTCGAACGGAAGGCCCGAGGCGTGCGTGAGCAGGTGACGAACGGTGGAACCTTCCGGCCCGGCGGGCTCGTCGAGGTCGACGACGCCCTCCTCCGCGGCGACCAGCGTTGCGAGCGCGGTGACGAGCTTCGTCACCGACGCCCAGCGGAACGTGCGGTCACGCGGGCCGTGCACCGCGACGACTGCCGCGTTCCGCACGACACCGGCCGTTGCATTCGACGCGGGCCAGTCGTCGATCCGTTGTAGCGTTTCCATGGGCGCGCGATACTAGATCGGTGGAACGACAGCTCGTCTCCTCCGGCTCGCCCTACGAGCCGACCATCGGCTATTCGCGCGCGGTACGGGACGGTCGGCACGTATTCGTGGCCGGGACCTGCGCGGTGATGCCGGACGATGCCGACCCACCGCCTGACGCGTATGGGCAGGCTCGCCGTTGCTTCGAGATCATCCTCGCTGCACTCGCCGAAGCCGAGGCGGGCCCGGAGCACGTCGTCCGCACGCGGATGTTCCTGGTCGACGCGGAGGACTGGGAAGGAGTCGGGCGTGCGCACGCCGAGATCTTCCGCGACGTTCGTCCTGCGAGCTCGATGGTCGTCGTCCCCGCCATACTCGACCCCCGCTGGCTGGTCGAGATCGAGGCCGACGCGCTGCTGCCGGAATAATGGACGAGAGGCAGATCTATCCCCCGTCGATCACGGGGAAGGGGGCACGCTTCGCGCCGGGCGGCAGCGTGCTCGACCACGCGTTCGGCCGGAGCGATCCGTACACGCTCGGCGTCGAGGAGGAGTACATGCTGCTCGACGGCGAGACCTTCGACCTCGTCCAGCACATCGACACCGTGCTCGCCGCCGTCGCTGGGCACGAGCTGGAGCCGGTCATCAACCCCGAGCTGATGCAGTCGGTGCTCGAGATCGCGACACCGGTTTGCCACACGCCCGCCGAGGTGGCCGACCAGCTGCGGCGCATCCGCGGGTACGTGATCGAGGTCGCGCGAGAACAAGGCATGCGCGTCGGCTCCGCAGGTACACATCCGTTCAGCCTGTTCGAGCGTCAGCGCATCACCGCCAAAGACCGTTACCGCGCGCTCGTCGACCAGATGCAGTACGTCGCACGGCGCGAGCTCATCTTCGGCCTCCACATCCACGTCGCGGTCGACGACGCCGAGAAGGCGATCCAGGTCGTCAATGGTCTCCTCCCTCAGCTCGGCCCGCTGCTCGCACTCTCCGCGAGCTCGCCGTTCTGGCGCGGCGAGCCGACCGGACTCCGCTCGAGCCGGCAGATGATCTTCGCCGCGTTTCCGCGCTCCGGCCCCCCACCGCGCTTCAAGGACTACGCGGACTACGCGGAGGTCGTCGGGCAGCTCGAGAAGACGGGTTGCATCGCCGACTACACCCACATCTGGTGGGACATCCGGCTGCATCCGCGGCTCGGGACGATCGAGGTGCGGATCTGCGACGCGATCACGCGCATGGAGCACGTGGTCGCGCTCGTCGCTTACTGCCAGGCACTGGTGAAGCTTCTCGGCGAGCGCTTCGAGCGCGGCGAGCAGATTCCCTCGTACCACCGCATCCTCACGACCGAGAACAAGTGGCTCGCGGGACGCTACGGTCTCGAGGCGCCGCTGATGGATCTGGCAACCGGACGGCGCAACCGCGTCCCCATCGCACAGCTGATCCGGCGAACCCTCAAGGAGATCGAGCCGCACGCGCGAGAGCTCGGCTCGGAACGCGAGCTCGAGGGGATCGAGGAGATCCTCGGCAACGGCAACGGTGCCGACCGTCAGCTGCGTGTCTTCAACGCAAACCGCGACATCGTCGAGGTGGTCAGCGAGATCGCCGACGCGACTGAAGTAGCGGCCGAGGCCGAACTGGCGAAGTAGGGTGCGGCGATGCTGGGGGTAGGCGACCGCATTCCCGACGCGACGGTGTGGATCGCTCCGCACGAGCGCCGGACGCTGAGGGAGCTGCTCGTCGACGGCCGGGCACTCTTCCTCTTCTACCTCTTCGACTGGTCCTCGACCTGAACGAGCGAGATGGAGCTCCTGCGTGACAGGAGCGCAGAGCTCGAGCAGGCAGGTGTGCGTCCCTTCGGGATCTCACGCGATTCCGCCTGGACGCACATCTCCTGGTCGCAGGCGCTCGACCTGAATTTCCCGCTTCTCTCGGATTGGAACGGTGAGGCCGCGCGGGCGTTCGAGATCACGCGCAACTTCCGCGGGCACGAGGACGTCCCCGAGCGGAGCGCGTTCCTCGTCGACCGGGACGGTACGGTCCTCGGCGCATGGCGCTACGACACGGCCGAGCTGCCGGACTTCGACGAGTTGCTTCGCGCCGCGCAGGCTTCGTAGCACTCGCCGCCGCGCTCTACCTCGGCGCCGGACTCGCGGCGACCTGGCCTGCGGTCCTGCACGCGCGCTCGCACTTTCTCTCCGGCGGCGCGGCGTCGCACGGCGAAGCCTCCCCCGGCGACCACCTCCAGACGCTCTACCACTTCTGGCTCGTCGGTCATCAGCTCGAACAGGGCCGCGCGCCCTGGCGCGACCCGTACTCGTTCCAACCGGAGGCAAAGCCGCAGCCCAATTACGCCGGCTGGCCGTACGGACTCGTTTTCTGGCCGCTCGGCGCGGCATTCGGGCTCCTCGAGGGCTGGAACCTCCTGCAGATCCTGCTCTACGGACTGGCCGGTGTCGTTGCGTGCGCCTGGCTGCGGGAGCTCGGCCTGCCGCGCGGGCCGGCGCTCGCGGGCGGGCTGGCATTCGCGATCGCGCCGTATCGCGTGCAGCAGAGCGTCGGCCACCTGCTCGGGCCGATCTCGATCCTGCTTCCGCTCGCCCTCTGGGCATTCGAGCGCGCGCGGCGCGGAAGCGCATGGTGGCTGGTGCTGTCGGGCGCTGCGATTGCGTCGATCCCCCTCTCCGGACAGGTGCATCTCGCGCTCGGCGCGATCCCGTTCTTCTTCGCCTACGCCCTCTGCCGGACGCGTGACCGCCGCCTCCTGGCGGGTGCAGGCGCGGGAATCGTCGCCGCGGTCGCCGCAGGCGTTCTGGTGCGGCAGACGCTGATCAAAGGCTCCACCCATTCGGGTGGCCGATCGCTCGACGAGGTCACGATCTACTCGGCGCGTGTGGGCGACTTCCTCTCGCGTCAGCTCGAGCACGGGCGCAGCGAGCAGTTCGTCTTCTTCGGTTGGGCGACGCCGCTCGTCGCGCTCGTGGGTCTCGCGTTGCTCCTGCGCGGGCGTAGATATGCCCTCGGCGCGCTGCTCGGTCTCGGAGCGCTGGTGCCGATCGTGCTCGCGCTCGGGACGCACACGCCCATCTACTCCGCGCTCTGGCACGCGCTGCCTCCGTTTCGCTTCCCGCGCGTGCCGGAGCGGCTGCTACCGATCGCTTCTCTCTGCATCGCCGGGCTGTTCGCGTTCGCGGTGGCGCGGACGCGCAGCGCGCTTGTGGCCGCGCTCGCGGTGGCGCTGCTTCTCGTCGACCTGCACGCGCGCGTGTACCGGGAGTCGGCGCCCGGCGATCCCGCCGGCGCGAGGCCGTCAGCGGCAGGGCGCCTGCTCGAGCTCCCCGTCTTCGACCCGGACGTGCACTACGGGAGCATCTACCTCTGGTACGACACCGTCGCGCAACGGGAGCGGCCCGCGGGCTACGCGACGACCGCGCCGAGGGCGGCCAAGCGGACTGCCGACCGCCTCCACCGCCTCAACTGCGGCGATTGGAGCGACGACACGGCAGCCGTCCTCGATCGCTTCGGGGTGAGCTCGATCGCGCTCCACCGCGGTCTGTATCAGCGCAACCGGGCCGTGACGAGCACCGCCTGGTTCGCGTGGCACGGACTGCTCGATCACGGCTGGACGTTGCAGAAAACAGCGGGCTCTGTGTGGCTCTTCGAACGCCGCAGCATCGGACTCCTGCCCGCCTTGATCGAGCCGTCACGCGCGCGACCGGTCTTCTGCCAGGGTTGGTACGCCGACACCGGCTCGGGCAGATACATGAGCGAGACGCACGCGCCGTTCTGGATCTACGGGAGCGGAACGCTGCGGCTCCGCTTCGCTCCCTCATCGTCGCCGCGTCGGGTGACAGTCGACGGGCGGAACGCGATCGAGCTGCGCGGGCGCGGCTGGCACCTGATCACGGTGGACGTTCCGAAGCTCATGCACGTCCAGGGAGAGAAGAAACGGGTCGGCCTCAGGCTCCTGTCGGTGTCTACATCCCCGGAGCGGAGGCTGCCGTAGGCGGCCGGAGCTCCCGTCCGCGATTAGCGGACCAGTGGAGGGGTCTGGGGGAACCGGGAGGTCCCCCCGGCGCGCGGGTGGAGTTACATGCCCATCGCGTGGTAGCCGGAGTCCACGTACAGGATCGTCCCCGTGACGTTGCGGGCGTCGTCGGACATCAGGTACGCCGCGGCTGCGCCGACGTCGTCGGAGTCGATGTGGCGGCGCAGAGGCGACCGTTCCTCCACGATCGCCTCCATCGTCGGGAAGCCGGCGATCGAGCGTGCCGCGAGCGTGCGCACCGGCCCGGCCGAGATTGCGTTGACACGGATGTTCTTCTGTCCGAGGTCCCACGCCAGGTAGCGGACGGACGCGTCGAGCGCCGCCTTCGCCACGCCCATGACGTTGTAGTGAGGGACGGCGCGCTCGCCGCCGAGATACGTCATTGTCAGGATCGAGCCGCCGCCGCGAGCCTCCAGCAACGGCTCGGCGGCGCGGGCACAGGAAACGAGCGAGTACGCGCTCACGTCTAGCGCGAGCCAGAAGCGGTCGCGTGGCGTGTCGGTGAACCGTCCCTCGAGATCCTTCGCGTCGGCGAAGGCGACCGAATGGACGAGCAGGTCGAGACCGCCGTCGAACGCTTCGCCGACCTCGCGGAAGACACGCGTGACGTCTTCGTCGGAGCGGACGTCGCACTCGGTCACGAGAGGGCTGGAGACAGACTCGGCCAGCTCGCGCACGCCCTTCTCGATTCGCTCGCCCTGGTAGGTGAACGCGAGCTCGGCGCCGCCGTCGGCGAGCCGCTTGGCGATCGCCCACGCGATCGAGCGGCGATTCGCAACTCCGAGAACCAAACCGCGCTTGCCCTCGTAGGTCCCAGTCATTGCACGAGTCATTGCACGAGCATAAAAGGCGAGGACGGCCGCGCGAGCGATTGCTCGCACGGCCTTTACGCGGCGCCGCCGAGTCGGCGCCTCAGCTTCCGCTAGATTGCGGTCCCTTGCGCCGTTCTGTGGGTCTTCTTGCGGTCGCGACGGCGCTCGTGGCGGCCGCTCCGGCCGGCGCCTCGCTCCTCCCGATCAAACGCACCTTCGGCGATCTCACCGTGCCGCGCGTGCGCGCCGGAAGCCTGACCATCCCGCGCCACCAGGCTCAGGGACGGGTACGCGTGATCGTCGGCCTCCCGCTGGCGCCGCTCGCCGCCTCGTACGGGCGAAGCTTCGCGGCCCAGCACGGCGCGAGAAAGCTGGATGTCGCCGCCACCGCCTCTCAGCGCTATCTTGCCCGCGTCGTCGCCGCTCAACGTCGGGCGGCGGTGGAGCTCCGGCGAGCAATCCCCGAGGCTCGCATCGGGCGCCGCTTTCAGGTGGTTCTCGACGCCATGACCGTCTCGCTCCCGGCGACGAAGCTCCCGCAACTCGTTCGTCTGCAATTCGTCAGGAAGATCTACCCGAGCATCCGGTACCACCTCGCCACGGATACGAGTCCGTCCGTCATCGGCGCCGACGAGCTCCACGAAGTCACGGGTGCGCGAGGCGACGGCATCAAGATCGGGATCGTCGACGACGGCGTCGACGACACCAATCCCTTCTTGAGCTCCGCGGGCTACTCGTATCCGCCCGGCTTCCCGAAGGGCGCACGGAAGTGGACGTCGCCGAAGGTCATCGTCGCGCGTGCGTTTCCCGGACCGAACTCAGGACGCCCGGGTCGCCTGGCCGTCGACAGGCAGGCGTCGTTCCACGCGACGCACGTCGCGGGGATCGCCGCGGGCGATTCCGGCACGTGCTCGCCGGGCGGACGCGACCATCCAGCGACCTGCGGGCTGTCCGGCGTCGCGCCGCGTGCGTACATCGGCACCTACCGCGTGTTCAACGTCCCGACGCCGATCGGGCACGTGGCCAACACGCCGGAGATCGCAGCGGCCTTCGAGTCCGCCGTTCGCGACGGGATGGACGTGATCAACTTCTCCGGCGGCGGCGCGGAGACCGAGCCTGCGAACGACGCGATGATCGAGGTCATTCACAACGTCTCCGAGGCGGGCGTCGTACCCGTCATCTCGGCCGGGAACGATCGCGACGACTTCGGCATGGGCTCCGTCGGCTCGCCGGGAACGGCACCGGAGGCGATCACCGTTGCCGCCGTCTCGAACACGCACGTCTTCGCGCCTGCCCTTGCCGTCCATGCGCCGGCTGCGCCGGCTGCGGTAACGCACATACCCGTCGCGAGCTCAGGCGGGACGCGTTTCCCGGGCGCCTTCTCGTTCACCACCCACAAGCTCGTCGACGTGGCGACGCTGACCGGCGTCGGTGGGGCGCCCGTCGATCGGCGCATCTGCGGGCCCGACGACGACACGAACAACGAGAGCAAGTCACCGCTCCGTCCGGGATCTCTGACCGGCGTGATCGCGCTCGCAGCGCGTGGACACTGCACATTCGTGTCGAAGGCGGTGCGGGCGGCACTGGCGGGTGCCGTCGGACTCGTGCTCGTCGACAACCGTCCGGGCGAGGCGAACGCCATCCCGCTCCAGCTCGCGATCCCGGCGGGGATGATCTCCGACCTCGACGGGGCACGGCTACGCGACTACCTCGCCACGCGCGGCGGCTCGGCCGACGTGACGATCGGAAACATCCTCGAGCGCGACGAGACCGGCCGCAGCGGCATCGTGACGAGCTTCTCGTCCGGTGGTCCGACGGCGTTCGAGCATCTGCTGAAGCCCGACGTCTCCGCCCCGGGAGGTCAGATCCTGTCCTCGACCCTGCCGGAGTTCAGCGGCGGACCGCCGTTCGCCGTCTTCGACGGAACGAGCATGGCCGCACCGCACGTGACCGGATCGGCGGCGCTGCTCCTCCAGCTTCATCCGAGCTGGACGCCCGAGCAGGTGAAGTCGGCGCTCGTCTCCACCACGGGGTCCGCCTGGTCCGACACCGCCCGTGCACACGAGGCCGCCGTGACCCTCGGCGGCGCAGGCCTCGTCGACCTCCCGCGCGCGGCGAAGCCGCTGCTGTTCACCGAGCCGTCCTCGCTCTCGTTCCGCGACCTGGACGTGAATCGCGGCAGCGACAGCAAGGCATTGCTCGTGCGTCTCACCGATGCGGGCGGCGGCGCGGGAACGTGGCAGGTGCAGCTCGCGCCACAGGCGACATCGCGCGGCGCCTCGCTCGACGTCGCGCCCGCGGTCGTGGTTCCCCCGGGCGGCGAGGCCGATCTCGCTGCGGTCGCGCGCGCAGGCTCTGACGCCGCGGTGGGCGAGGACTACGGCTTGATCCTGCTGCGCCGCGGGGACGTCACACGCAAGATTCCCTACGAGTTCTTCGTCGGCCGGCCCCGGCTCGAGCTCATGCCGACGAAGCGACTCGTGCGCTTCCAGGCCGGGAGCACGATCGCCGGACAGAACGCGATCGACACGTACTGCTGCCCGGCGGCCCCGTTCGGCCCGCCGCCCGATTACGTCGGAGCGCCGATGGAGGAGACCGGCTCGGAGACGATCTATGCCACGAGCATCGACAAGCCCGTGGCGAACCTCGGCGTGGCGATCCAGTCGGCGACGGCCGGATCTCTGGTCCACCCCTGGCTCCTCGGCTCTCCGAACGAGCGCGACGTCCAGGGCTACTCGGGCACGCCGGTCAACGTCAACGAGCTCATGTACGACTTCCACGTCGACCTCGGCGCCGCAGGCACGTCGTTTCCCAAGGTGCAGCGCTTCTACGTCGCGGTCGACTCGGGCTCGGATCCGTTCACGCACCGACCGCTCCCGGGTCGTTACATCCTGCGCTCGTGGGTGAACGACCTTCGCCCTCCGAGCATTCGGCTGCTGACCAAGCGGGTTGCGACGGGACGGCCCACGATCGTCGCACGCGTCCTGGACAAAGGTGCGGGCGTCGATCCCATTTCGCTCGTGATCGCGTATCGCGGCGTGCTCGTGGGCGCGGTTCTCTACGACCCCGTGTCCGGGGTCGCGGTCTTCCCGCTGCCGAAAGCGGCGAGCAGGATCCCGAAGGGGCGGACACGCGCGATCCTCACCGCCTCGGACTACCAGGAGGCGAAGAACGTCAACTCGGTCGGTGACGACATTCTTCCGAACACGGCCTTCAAGCCCGTGGCGATCACGGGGGTGACCGGTCCGGCGCTGACGTGGGTCGTCCCGGCGGAGAATCAGTGCGTCGACAAGACGGTCGGCCTCGTCGTCGTCGCAAGCTCCACGAAGCGTGTGCGCTCGGTGCGCTTCCTCGTGGACGGAAAGCAGATCGACGTCGATCGGAACGGCGCAGCGGACGTCTTCTCGGGCTCGTGGGAGACTCGTTTTGCCGAGCCGGGTGGACACCTGCTCAGCGCGCGGGCGACGGACGCGGGAGGACGAACGCTCTCCGCGACGCGCCACGTGCGGGTCTGCCGCTGAAGCCGATCGCGGTCGTCACCGGTGCCTCGAGCGGCATCGGGGAAGCGATTGCGCGCGCCCTCGCCGGGCGCGGCTCGCACACCGTCCTGCTGGCGCGCCGCGAGGAACTGTTGCGCCCGCTGGCGGAAGAGCTCGGCGGCGAGTATCACCTCTGCGACGTCGGAAGGCGCGACGAGGTGGAGCGGGTGGCGAAGTCGGTGATCGAACGTCATCCGCAGATCCAGCTGCTCGTGAACAACGCAGGCATTCCCGGCCGCGCCGGCTTCACGTCGATCGACGCGGACCGTCTCGAGGAGTTGCTGCGCGTCAACTACCTCGGCGCGGTGTGGTGCCTGCGCGCGTTCCTGCCGGCGTTGGAGGCCGCGGACCGCGCCGACGTCGTGAACATCGTCTCCGTGGCCGGGACGGTCGCATTCGCACCGGCGGGGCCGTACTCCGCGTCCAAGCACGCGCAGCTGGCATTCTCGCGCGCCGCCGCCGCAGAGCTGCGCGGACGCGGGATCCACGTCCACACGGTCAATCCCGGCTTCGTCGAGACCGAAGGGTTCCCGCAGGCGACGACGCTGCGGAGTCCGATCCTCCGGCGCCTCGTCGTCGGCCCCGAGCACGTCGCGCGGGAGGTGCTGAAGGCAGTCGACCGCAACCGCCGCGAGACGTTCGTGCCGCACTGGTATCGCCTGGCCGCCCTCGTGCAGGCACTCGCTCCCGGGCTCGTCGCCCGGATGTCGGCGCGGTCCGGCTACCGCGGCAGTTCTTAGTGCTTGACGAGGAGGTACCAGCCGCTTTCGGCCACGTACGCCTCCGGCCCGCCGGGTGAGAGCAGTCGCGCGCGCTCGCGCGCATCGCCTTCGCAGCCGGCGAGGTCGAGGTAGTAGTCGAGCTCCCGATGATGCGTCTGAAAGCGGGTGCGCAGCAGGACGAGCCCGTTCGCCTCGAAGAGATGCCTGAAGTCGATGTCGGGCAGCGTGCGCGTGTGCGACGGGTCGCGCGCGCGCTCGAAGCGGTCGAGCTCGAGCGCGGCGAGCGGGTCCACCGGCGCGATCTGGTCGTCGACGAAGATGTGTCCCCCGGACGCCGTGACGCGGACGAGCTCCGCGACCGCGAGCTCGGGACGTGCGATGTGATGGAACGTGCGGCGGCTGCACGAGAGGTCGAATGACGCGGATTCGAACGGAAGCTTCGTCGCGTCGCCCTCGACGAAGCTCACATTGGCGGGCGCCCCCTTCCGGGCATGCTCGAGCAGCTCCGGGACGACGTCCACGCCCACGACCTCACGCACGAGCGGCGCCAGTGCGAGCGCAAGCGTTCCCGCGCCGGTACCGACGTCGAGCGCACGCTCGTCGCCCGTCGGGAGAACGAACGAGCGCACCTGCTCGCGTACCGCCTCCACCTGCTGCTCGGCGTGTGTCGCGACGCGGCCGGCGCATCCTGACAGCGGCACCGCAAGCGGTGCCTTAGGCATCGACGACCGTCCGGCGCGCCCGCAGCGGCCCCGTCTCGATCCCGCACACGAGCTCGTAGTTGATCGTCCCGGCGACGCGGGCGTGCGCCTCGGCGAGGACTCCCTGGCCGACGAGCACAACCGGGCTCCCGACCGGCAGCTCGCGGTCGAGCTCGACCGCGAATGAATCCATCGAGACCGTTCCCACGACGCGCCGAGGCTCTCCCGCTACGCGGACCTCCGTCCCGGTGAGATCGCGGCGAAAGCCGTCGGCGTAGCCGACGGGGACGATGCCGATCCACGTCGGCTCCTCGGCGACGAAGCGCCGGCCGTAGCCGGTGCTCGCTCCGGCTTCGAGCCGCTTCACCTGGGCGAGCGAGCTGTGCCAGGAAAGGACCGGCTCGAGCCCGTCCTCGGCCGGATCGGTGTTGAACGGCGACAACCCGTAGACGGCGATCCCGCACCGAGCGGCATCGAAATGGGACTCCGGCAGCCGTAAGGCCGCGGCGCTGTTGGCTACGTGACGCGTCAGGTGTCGGTAGTCGTCAGTGGCCGCCCGAAACCGCTCGACCTGTTTGCGGGCGAAATCCGCGTCGGTATCCGCCGTGGCCAGGTGCGTCATCAGCCCGACGACCTCTGCAGGCGGCGCGGGCAGCTCGGAGAGCCCGTAGCGGCCCATCCCGGTGTCGAACTTCAGGTGCACCCGGACGCCCTCGGGGATCTCGCCGTCGGCGATCGCGAGCTCGAGCCCGGCGTCTCGCGCCTGCGCCACCTCGCGATTCGAGCCGGCGGGTCCCATCACGACGATGCGCTCCGCGGCGTATTCCGCGCGCAGTGCGAGCCCTTCGGGAATCGTGGCGACGCAGAGCGCGGTCGCGCCGGCGCCGAGCGCGGCGCCCGCGGCGTCGGCAGCCCCGTGGCCGTAACCGTCCGCTTTGACGACGGCCCAGAGCCCGGCGCCGTCGAGCGCGCGGAGGAGCGTGCGCACGTTTCGGCGCAGCGCGCCCAGGTCGATCGTGATCTCCGAACGGTGCATTAGCTAAGGCACCGCTTGCGGTGCCGCTTTCAGGACACGCGGGCTTTGCCCGCGTGTCCGTCTGAACCGACCGGTCGATGCGTTCGAACTCATGCCGAAAACGCGCGAAGCACGCGCGGGAGAGCGTCGATCAGGTCCGAGGCGACGAGGCCCATCTGCTGCGGCGCCAGCTCCGCGGCGCGCCCGTGCGCGTACGCGGCCGCGGCGGCGGCGAGTCGTGCATCCATTCCCTTCGCCAGGAATGCCGCGACGATGCCGGTGAGGACGTCGCCCGTTCCTGCCGTGGCGAGCGCAGGGCTCCCCGAGGCCGAGACGAGCACGCCCTCGCCGGGCGCTGCCACGAGCGTGTCGGCTCCCTTCAATAGCACGACACAGCGGTAACGGTCGGCGGCGCTGCGCACGGCTTCCAGCCGGTGTTGGTCGACCCACTTGCCGTCCTCGCCGAGCAGCCGCCCAAGCTCCCCCGAGTGCGGAGTCAGCACGCGCGGAGCGGGCCAGTCGCCGGGCTCCAGCCCGAAGAGCGCGTCCGCGTCGACGACGGCGGGAAGCTCGAGCTCCTCGAGCAGCCGGCGGACGAGCGTCCGCTCCGCGTCGCCGCGGCCGAGCCCCGGACCGATCGCCAGCGCCGAGGCGCGCCCGGCGAGCTCGTCCACCCGCTCGAGCGGCGCCTTCACCGCCTCCAGCAAACGTGTCTCGACGACCCGGAGGGAGCCGTCGGGCACCGCCACCGCAACGTAGCCCGCGTCCGCCCGGAAGGCGGCCTCCGCCGCGAGACAGACGGCTCCCGTCATCCCGGGCGAGCCGCCCACGACGAGGACCGCCCCCGCCGTGTACTTCGTGTCCTGCTCGCCCTTGCGGGGGACGAGACGCAGGATCTCTTCCGTGACGAGCCGGTGCTCGGTGTCGGCCTGCTTCAGCCCGATGTCGGCCACCTCGACGGCGCCGGCGTGGAAGCGACCCGGACCGACGACCAGGCCGACCTTCGCCGCGTGCATCGTCACGGTCACGTCCGCGTCCACCACCGCACCCGCCGCCTCTCCGGTCGACGCGTCGACGCCGGAGGGAAGATCGACAGCGACGACGGGCGCATCCGCCTCGTTGATGCGCGCGATCTGCTTGGCCGCGTCGGGGCGAGGCTCGCCGTGGAAGCCGGTCCCGAACAGCGCGTCGATGACGATGTCCGCGTCGGCAGCGGGCTCCTCGCTGGTTTGACGGCCCTCTTCGCTGAGGATTCTGAGCGCGATCCTGCCGTCGCCTCCGTTTGCGCCTTTCCCGCAGACGGCCGCGATCCGGCGCGCCTCGGGATAGCGGCGGAGCACGGCCTCTGCGACCGCCCTCCCCGCCCGCTCCATCATCGCCTCGACGTCGTGGCCCTGCTCGGCGGCGCGCATCTCGTCCGCCGTGTAGAGCGGCACGAACATCACCTGTTGCTGACGACGGCGACCGCGTTGGCGAGCTCGCGCGAGTGCGTCATCGAGAGGTCGATCGCGCCCGCGCCCACGCGCTCCGCCCAGGCGGCGATGCTCCCGCTCAGGCGTACCGACGGCTTCGGCCGGCCGGCGATCTCCACCTCACGCCACGCGAACGCCCGCGCGACGCCGAAGCCCAGCGCCTTGCCGACCGCCTCCTTGCCGGCGAAGCGCCCCGCGTAGCTCTGCGCAGGATTCGGCCGGGATTCGCAGTAGGCGCGCTCGGCCTCGGTGAAGCAGCGCTCGCGGAAGCGCGGGTAGCGCTCGAGCGCGCGCCGGATCCGCTCGATCTCGATCAGGTCGACGCCTACCGTCACAGATGCTCCTCCACCCACTCCGGCAGCTGCGCGATCGAGGAAACGATCCCGTCGGGACGGACCCGCGCGGCCTCGACCGCGTCCGGGCGGAACTTTCCGGTCCGGACGAGGACCGTCTTCATGCCGTGAGCCTGGGCCCCCGCGATGTCCGACTCGATGTCGTCGCCGACCATCCAGGTCAGGCCGGCATCCGCGTCGAGCGCCTGAAGAGCCGCCTCGAAGTAGGCAGTCGAGGGCTTCCCGAGGACGATCGCATCCGTGTCAGCCGCGTACTCGAGCCCCGCGACGAAGGCGCCCGCATCGAGGAGTGGACCGTGCTTCGTCTGCCACCAGCGGTTCTTGTGCAGGCAGTAGAGCTGAGCGCCCGCCTCGAGCTCGTGGAACGCCCGCGCGAGGTTCATGTAGCTGAAGACCAGATTCGTCTCAGGGGTCTCGTCGGCGCCGCCCACGAGAACGGCCTCCGCGTCCTCACCGACGAGCTCGACGCCCTCGAACTCCCCCACGATCGCGTGCATCGTCATCGCGAGGACGCGCCGGCCGGCCAGCGTGCTCGCGGCTGCCCGGGGCGTTGTCTGAAGCTCCTCGTCGTCGAGCTCGATGCCCATCCCGCGCAGCTCCTCGGCGAGCGTCGCGCGGGTTTGAGTCGTGTTGTTGGTGACGAAGCGCAGGCGGTGGCCGTCCTTGCGCAGGCGGCGGACCGCCTCCGCACCGCCCGCGATCGGTTCCCGCGAAACGTGGAAGACACCGTCGACGTCAAGCAGAATCGCTGCCATGGACGGCGAGTCTATTCGCGTGACCCGCTCCGTCGTCCTCCCGCTTGGAGAGGTGCAGTTCCGATTTTCGCGTTCGAGCGGGCCGGGCGGACAGCATGCCCAGAAGTCGGAGACGCGGGTGGAGGCCGTCTTCGACGTGGAGACCTCGGAGGCGCTGACCGAGACGCAGAAGCGCCGGGTGATCGCCCGCGCCGGACCCGTGCTCCGCGCGATCGCTCAGGACGAGCGAAGTCAACTGCGCAACCGCGAGCTCGCACTCGAGCGGCTGGTCGAGCAACTTCGCCGCGCGCTCCGGGTCGAACGGCGCCGCGTGGCGACGAAACCGACGGCGGCTTCGCGTGAGCGGCGGCTCGAGGAGAAGCGGCGCCGTTCTCAGGTAAAGCGGCTCCGCCGCCGGAATGCGGACGAGTGAGGGATTCCGGCCTGCGAGCGCGATTTCGAGGCCCACCCGCAACCGAACCGGAGGATCATGCGTTTACGATTTAAAAGCCATGCCGCCCATCTCCGTCACCCTGTCGCCCAGGGATCCTTCTGCCGCGGTCGTCGCACTCGTCGGCGAGCACGACGCCTACTCCTCGGAACGACTCGAGAACGAGTTGACGGTCCTGCTGGACGAGGCCCACCGCATCGTCGTCGATCTCCGGGAGACCTCGTTCATCGACTCGACGACCCTCAGCGTTCTCCTCGGAGCCCGCCACCGCGCCGAGCGTTCCTCGCTGGGATTCGCGCTCGTACTGCCCGAGGGCGAGTACACGCAGGTGAACCAGATCCTCGACCTCACCGGGCTCGGCGCGGCGTTCGCGATCTTCGGCAGCGTCGAGGACGCACTCGCAGCGGTGCGCGCGGGCCGAGTCGCAGGCCGACCGGTCAAGGCTGCGTAAGCTTTCCGTCCGATTCGCCGCGTACCGTCCGCCGCGATGGAGTACGACCCGCTCCGGCGTGGCTTTGCCGAGTTCGTCGGCACGTTTGCTCTGATCTTCATCGGCGCCGGCTCGATCATGGCTCTGGTCATCGCCTTCCAACCGAACCCGGAGGACCTTCCGTCGCTCGGAGGATTCACCCTGCTCGGAGTGGCTCTCGCGCACGGCTTGACGATCGCCGTGATGGCCTCAGCCGTGGGACACATCTCGGGCGGCCACTTCAACCCCGCGGTGACGCTGGGCTTCGTCGTAACACGGCGGATTGCGCCGACGCTCGCGCTCGTCTACTGGAGCGTGCAGTTCCTCGGCGCGACGGCTGCCGCAGCGTTGCTGCGGTGGATCTTCGACGAGCGGGTGCGCGCACTCGTCAAGCTCGGCTCGCCCGCGTTGGGACGCGGCATCGACCACTGGCAGGGACTCGTGATCGAGATCGTGCTGACCTTCTTCCTCGTCTGGGTCATCTTCGCCACCGCCGCAGATCCGGGCGGAACGTTTAAGTCGATCGCCGGGCTCGCGATCGGCCTCACGATCACGCTCGACGTACTCATGGGCGGACCGCTGACCGGCGCCGCCATGAATCCGGCACGCGCATTCGGTCCCGAGCTGCTCCAGCGCGAGTGGTCGGACGCATGGGTCTGGTACGCGGGACCGTTCGCCGGAGGCATCCTGGCCGCTCTCGCCTACGAATGGCTCTACCTCCGCCCACCCCGGCCGCTCCCGGTCGGGCCGCCCGAAACAGGCGTGATCGAGCCGCGCCCGGGCGAGACCGCGGTTTCCTAGTGGTTTGGCCGGTGACGTTGCCCGGTCCCTGGGTCGCGAGCACCAAGCCGGCGGCCGCGATCGTCCGCAGTCAAGGCTCGTAGCCTTGACAAGGGCGAGTGCGGACGCTGGCGCCGCGTGATCGCGGGCCAGGGGCCCGGCGAACGTTGCCGGTCAGACCACTAGGAGGGTTTGACGAAACGACCTAGGCTGCACCGACACCAACCCTCCCTGACATACCGTCCACAACGTGGACAAGATCAAGCACAACATCAACTAGGTGCTTGACTTCGCCTACTTCAACGTGATGAAGGAAAGCGGCTTTCCGCCAGCCCGTCTGGAGACTGAGAGCGGCTGAGGCAGCCAAAAGCTCGTTCCCCCGTCTGCATCCCTCGCCATGATGTAGGCCGGTGTTCCATTCAGCCCACACGATGCCGACAGGTCCCCTCCGTAGGCTCTCCGATGTGACTGCGACAACCGACGAGAGAGGGTGAGGGGAATGACGCTGACTCTGGCCGAGAGCCTGCCTGAGCTTGAAGCCCAGCTTGAGGACGCGGAGAGCCGCGCCGTTGCGCTTCGGAAGATCGTGGAGGGCATCCGTGCCCTGAACGGCCACGCCAACCAGGTAGAGGTGAAGGTCCCTCCGGAGGCTTCTGTTCCGAGGGCGAGTGAGGACGCGAAGCCTCGCGGTCGCGGCGCTGTGCGCCTGATCGTCGCGGAGCGGCCTGGTATCTGGAGCCTCGCCGACCTCCGTCAGGAGATGCAGGCCCGGGGCTGGTTCACGTCGCCCAAGGGCCTTGAAGTGGCTGTAACCCGACTTTGCGTCAGCGGTGAGGCCAGGCGAGTCGCCAAGGGCCGCTATGAGTTTCCCGACCCTGCGACCCGGGATGGTGGTTCCCCATGAAAGTCCTCGGCCAGAGCTGGGCCTAAAGCAGCTCTCGCCTGACCCGGGCGACGAGGAGACGGGGGCCGTTTCCGTGGAAAAGACGCGGCCCCCCGTCTCCGGGTGTTGACGTGGTGGCGGCTGCACATTGGCGCGTGCCCCGGACTTGTAATCCGGACTTTGGGGGTTCAATTCCCCTCCGCCACCTTGCCATGGGAAGTATCGCCTTTTTCGTCTGCGAGCTGAAGGGTCCTGCAACCCTCGGATGGACCCCTCAGAGAGGGGTGTGCCGTCCGATGCCCTCAGTAGGGTTAGTCCTGCAAATCCAAAGAAAAGTGGCCCCCGCGAAGCGCAAACTTCCGAGGGCCGTGACCATCCGAGAGGAACCCTCGAATGGCATCTGGCAAGGTAGCGCGTCGCACGGCTGTT
>WNGA01001743.1_pt1 | contig 33227 bp, 35 predicted proteins | sample 5400061 | NCBI WGS metagenome assembly WNGA01 (sample SAMN13153366, study PRJNA577476) | soil metagenome | isolation source: 100 cm soil or saprolite under grassland replicate 2 | place: USA:California | collected 2016-06-15 | reverse complement strand
ATGCCCTCATGCAAGAGCTCAGATTGCAAGCCAAACCCACCAAGCTGGCCCGCGCTCAGGTCACTACGCTGCGCGCTCAGCTGCTGAAATTGTCCGCCCGCATCGAACAGTCGGTGCGCCGCATCGTGGTCCATCTGCCACAATCATTCGCCTACCTCAATGAGTGGACGCGCATCGCTCGTCGCCTCGGCGCCGCGCCCGCCTAAACCCCACCACCAGCGAACAATCTGTGGTCTGCCTTAGCTCTACAGGGCAAACTCTCCTCCCCAGTCGACGCCAACCGGTCACAAAAGCGCGCCCTCCTCACAATCTGTCCCCTTCCCTCTCAAACTCGCCCTCCTTCTCATCTCGCTAGCTAAAACCGCTCGGCCTTGCTCTCAACGCAACCCTTCGTGAATAATCCGGGCTAGGAACGAAATGACTCCCACCGAGAGCTGCAACCGAGTCCGCTGCAAGAGCTTATAGGTTCGATTGCGTAACCCGAAGCCACGCAAGTTGAGCGATCTAAGGTTTTTCGTATGCATATTGAACCGTAAGATATTGGGAGACATCTTGCCCATCTTTCTTGGCTGGCTCAAACTTTATTTTGCGCGCCACTCGGATCGCGTCCTTATCGTAGCTGCATCCCGACTTTTTGATGAGAGTCACATCGGAAACTATCCCCGACTTATGAAGGACGACCTTTAAGACAACCACACGAGGGTAGTCAAATTCAAAGCAATCGCGACCGGGTTGTGGGGCGTCAGTCGTCTGTTTTATTTTGGCCTTAACGTCAACCTCTTTCGCTGTATAGATTCTGTCTTGAACCTTTGGCGACGGCGAAGGAGTTGGTGTCGGTTGTTGGGCCTGAGTCGCGTGCGAACTGAGGAACAATAACAGTACCAGCCATATGAACCTGATTCTCATAGCTCCTCCATGGAGAAATCACAGCAATCGAACGTGGAGTTGACGCGGCGGCGCGAATTCATTCAAGCATCGCCGGACGAATCAAGTTACGAAACACGCTCCCACCGCTCGCGTCCAACGATTTGTCGACCATCGCCGGCAAGAAAGAACACTAATGAACGACATGCTTTTTCGCAAGTGCGCTGAGTTCGGCGTTGGAGCCGCGCGCGATTTGAGTCAAGACTTCGTCAGCCATTTCACTCAGCACACGATCCTTTGCCTTGGTTGCCTTTGCGATTTCGGGAATGAGTTCTTTCATTGCCGGAATACTGCCTTCGAGATAATTCGAGGTCTCAGTAAGATCATCCAACGCGAAGATAGCGGTTTGCCGTTCCCACGAATCGCCTTCTTTCAATAGACGAGTCAGAACCGGAATGCCATCGGCAGAGAGCGCAAGTACATAAGCTGCCCCCTGACGGCACATCGCTTCCTCTTGGAGATGGAACAACGTTCGAACCGATGCCCCTCGTGTGACTTTGGTCATAACGGGAACGATGTCTGGGTTCTTGGGGTCAAGCTCAATTATGTATCCGGCCACCGCGACCTGATCACACACGGATTTCCTTTTTTAAGAATCGATACGAGAGCAAGTAGAGATTTCGCATCGAGTTTAGATAGTCCTTGTTTTGCGGTGTCGGAGGTCTTGAGGTCATTGCTGTGAGAGTTCGCGATAAGTTTTCGGATTTCGGTCTCGGTCTTCGGTTGCTGCGCAATTATCGGCGGAAACAGTGCAAGCACGTAGAGTAAAAGCAAAAAGAAGTTCAAGTAGGTTCGTTTCATACCGCAGTTAAGCCGCAAGCGTCGTTCCGAGGATTTGCCTTGGTGACTTGGGCGTGAGATTCAGTTCACCGCAACATCCTTCCGACAGTTGGAACGCTATTGGGAAATCGCTGGCCGAACGCTGCTGTTCACCTGCGCCGAGCGAAAGCCATCCAAGCTGGGGGCGCGAGGAAGTTACTTGAGAGCCACTCAATCGAGGCGTCAGGTGGAACAGCTTGTTGGGCCTTGCTGATCATAACCATGTCGGTTTTGCGATGACCGTAATACCCCCGACCATGCCACCGACAACCATGCTATGAATTACTGCGTATACCAGAGTGCCGGATGAAGGATACCAATTTCTGAGGATTACGTACGCACATATCCAACCGATTACAGCTCCGACGAGTCCTGCAAGCCAAGGATTCTTCAGAAAGAAGAAAACTTGAGAAGACAATACTCTCAGCGGTAGGCTCACCATTAGGCCGATAGCTAACCCGAGAGGAATACCGATCAAACCGCCTACAAAAGCAGACACTCTCATTCCTCGAATGTTAGAGGTGTCTATAGCCACTGCCGCAAAGAAAGTAGCAAAGGTTCCAATGAACCATCCGATGATCGGACCCAACATGCTGCCAACTAAGATCGCGACTAAGACCTCCTTGTATAAAGGAGGGTTCGTTGATATTTGCTGTTCAGGATCTGATTCCATTTGGAGGCACCAGGAGGGGCCCAACGCCCGGCATCACCCGCCGGGAAGACTCTACGGAGGCTTTCAATCTTGCGAATGGCATCCATGCTGATTCCGGTCGGGTGCATGCCGTTAGTTAGATTGCCCTTACTGTTTCAGACGATTGTATTCGGCAATGAACTCATGCGTGACATCAATGGAGCCGGATTCTCCATTACAGCCCATCAAACAAGCTAACTTGCTGGCGTCAAGCAGCATTATTATCCCTCGTGCCTTAGCGAATGCTTGAAGGCTTTTGCGAATATCTTCGTTAATCGGAGCAGTAACCTCGTTGATACGTCTGCTGTAGACACGCTGCGCCTCCTCCTGCTTTTGCGCAACTAAACGCCGCATCTCCTCAGCCTCAGCTTCTACCCTTCTCCGGTGCTCAGGTGTCATCGGCTCGGGATCTGTAGGTATCGGCCCAGAGAACGAGAATTTCTCAAGTTGCTTTAGAAGACGCTCTTGTATTTGTGCCAACTCGGCTCGTCGAGGCTCAAACTCGCGGTCAACACTTTCCATCGCTTTAACGAGACGGGTAATGCCGGCTCGGGTATCAGCAAAGGCATTGGTGTCGATGACGGCGACTTCTTAGGCCGGGCATAAGGTAGCCAGCATGAGCAGTAAAAGCGGTACAAAGATGACTTGCTCAACTTTCATAAAGGCGCAATATGAAGTGGCCTCAAAGGAAGCAATCTAACGCTGCGCTTCAGCGGCGAGCGAAACTACTCAACTTTCACTCCAACTTTCAATAACTGCCCGCTTTCAACCGAGTCCGCTGCAAGCGCTTTGTTAAATGCGAGGGTGATGCCCACCTTTACCTCACTTCTTTCTATCGTCGTTGATCGCTGGTCTGGAAGTCGACGTTTCTGATGGCTTACATTTTAATGCTCCTTCTTTGAGAAAGCCGTCATAGAACATCGTAGGTGGGTAAAAAAGCTGCGTTTCTCCACCCCAGTCCATCTTGTGGATGAAGACGCTGTATTTGACGAGGGCGCGACTCGCCTTCATTGCCTCCCATGCCCGTTGTGACTCCACGCTGTCTTTGAATTGGTCGTCATCGATGCAGAACTTAGTCTTGCTCGCATTCTGTGCGATGAAATTGGGGGCCAGGTCAACCGAGAAGTGGTAAACGACAGCGGCTTTGAACCAACCATCACTTCCACTTCTCACGAGCGTGTTCAAATCGACATAATCGTCAGGAGTGGCGTAGGACGGCGGTTCCGGTTTCGGGTCTATCTTTTCGTCAATAACCTCCATATTTACCAGACCGCGAACATTGTCGTCCTCGTAGTCAGGGAACACCTGAAGATAATGTGCATAGTTCCCATTAACGGAAAAGCGGAGATCATAACGCAAGCGAATTCCCAGCCGGTTATCCTTCTCCGACATGAAAGACTCATAAGTGACATTGGAGGCCTCAACACGCGGCATGACGATCACGCCGTCCGGATGTTTGCTTACGTTCTTCTCCATGTTTGTGATTGCTTGCTGCGCCTGCTGCCCAATGGCCTTCAGCGTGGCCGCGATTTTCGTCTCCTCGGCTGGAGGGAGTTTTGGTGGTAAGCGCGGAGGCGCGGGCGGTCGTTTCGTTGGTCGGAAGAGGACCGAGTACACCCTCCGATAACGCTTGCCGTCGAGGCCGATGCCGCTGACGGCGACACGGAACCGTTGCGACGGTACCTTCGCGAACCCGGTGTACTGACCGTAATCCAATGAGTTGTCAGACTTCGACATGTGCAGCAATTGAATCACGCGGCCACCTGCGTCCACCAACTCAAATTTCGCGGTGGCGACCACCTGCTGCCCGAAGAGTTGGGCCTTCACGAGGTAGTGGGCGCCGGCGGATGGCTGTTCATCCAGTCGGGTAAAGGCAACGCCTGTCTCACGGGCGAGCTGCAGTTGCTGGAACTCGAGGCTAGAGAATTGAACGTCCCTGGCCCTTAACGGGGAGGTAAACCTCTCGACCGGGCGTGCCGCATCATCACCTAACACCGCAGATTGACCATGGCACGGGATAACCCGCAGTACCAATAACAGGGCGAAGATGAATCGGATTTCTGACACGGCTCTTAAGATGTATAGCCTGATAACAGAAAGACTATTGCCATGTTCTGAATTGGCATCTAACTAACTTTGCCCGAATACTCGGTCTACCGAGGGGACTTTTCGTACAAACTCACATTCTGCCCGAAAAGTCATTTTACCCAACAAACACCGAAAATCTAACTTGTTCAGGAGGGAGGCCGCATTTCAAAGATGACACATTTAGATCCAGACGACCAAAATAGCTTTAGCTGTCCAACGGAGTCTGCCTCTTCCGAAAGTCCTTTATCTTCTGATGAAACTTCACTGGGGTCTGCATATCCGAAAACAGCATCTCGAAAAGAGATCCGGTATGAACCGTTATCCGGCGTCGTGAATTCGACGAACTCGGTTGTTACCGATTTGACTCTTCCGAATGAGGATGAGCCAAACTCCCAAGAGCCGCAAAAAATCTTTAACAAGGAAGAGTCGCTTTCCCACTTCCGCAGGATTTTGAGAGCGGCGTCTCTGGATATTTTCATGTACAGAAGCCTACGCGCAGTCGATCAACCGTTTGCGGATTTCGCACTTCGCCATGAGATAGATAAGTGCAGTCTTTGCCGGGCACTATTCGCGGTAGGCCCGGAGTTGATTACACCGATAGACGCCTTATCAGATAAAGCGACCCCATAGAATCTTAACGGCGCTTTGCTTTACTAGAATGAGCAGGCAAACGAATTGGCAAGTCTATCTCATCGTCAACTAGAACATCCATGATCACGCCCGCGAGTCGCGCATACTTGAGCAGCACTAGCAATGGAGGCTCGCTTGTGCCTAGCTAGCTCATAGCCGGAGATCGCGCTTGCAAACACCTTCTCATCCAACCTTAGCGCGGCCAGCATTTGCTCCTGAGTCAAATGAACAGGGAGCAGACGTCTCGCTTAAGACTTATGCGTGTTGTAGAGATGCCTGTCTGATACGTGAAGGAGCCTTGCCATCGAGCCCATGGATATTGGCTACTATCTGGCGGGCGACATCCTGATTGTAGGTAAACGCCAACTTTCTGTATCGAACAAGATCAGCGATTGAACCTACTAAAATGAGTCCCCAAGTGAATAGATAGAGAAACCCCATTCCCACCTGACCAAGCCAAAAACGTTGGAGACCAGGGATCGCAACTAATCCGATAATCGCTGTGATTAAGACCGTGTGAGGATCCTTTCGTTTTTGCCTGTACGCGCTGGCAAAAACGTGAGCTTGTTCGTGCGACATTCCGTCAGTCAGCTCTTGAATGAAAGCGCTTTCGTCGTTTTCGAATTCAGGCAAATAGTGAGTGATGAGAGGCATGATAATTCTCCAAAGCCTAAGAAGTATTGTCGTAAATTTTACGCCCGCATCTTAAGGAAGTCTAGACTTCAAAGCAGCGATGATTGATTTCCTTAAGCGCCTGACGTCTGTAACGTTAGGTTCTTGTGTTTTCAAACGGTAGAGGCGTGGGACCTCCACGAAGCACATGTCTCGCGAAGTTTGTTCAATCGCCTTTGAAGCGTCGTGCGTGGAATCCTCAATTGCCGTGCCGCCTTCGCTACGTTACCGCCAACTTCAGCCATTTGTCGGCGATACAAGTCAAATTCTTCGCAGCATGAACATCGGTGCTGGTGTCTGCCGATCGAGGGCAAGCCGCCGACCATCGAGGAGTTGTGATTTTTCATCAGTGCGTCCTCGCAGTAAGGCGCGTCACTTCGAGCGACTAACGGAACAAACTCTGAAAGACTCCGGACGTGTGCTTCGGTGATTACTCCTCTCTCAGAGGCTTCAAGAGCCACGCGCTTAATAACATTTTGAAGTTCACGGACGTTTCCCGGCCACGAATACCCTTTAAGAATAGCCAGGACATTGGCGGTTATCCATTCCGATACTTTGCGAGAGCTCGTTTCGTTGAATTCGCGTATGAAATGCTGAACTAACAGGCAGATATCATCCAACCTCTCACGCAACGCCGGCGCACGAATCCGCAGAACGTTGACTCTGTAGTAAAGATCCTTCCGGAATCGACCCTCAATGACATCTCGCGTCAAATCATGATTCGTGGCGACAACGACTCGGGCATCGATCTCAATTTCTTTCGGCTCGGTGCTTCCAACGGGTCGAACGGTTCTCTCCTGCAGGACACGCAGTAATCTCTGCTGTGTCGAGAGGGACATCTCTGCGAACTCATCAAGAAAGATCGTGCCGCCAGATGCAGCCTCAAAGAACCCCTTCTTGCTCGCCGTCGCTCCCGTGAATGCTCCTTTCACATGGCCGAACAACTCTGATTCAAGCAATGACTCTGTTAAAGCTCCACAGTTGACCGCTAGGAACGTCTTGTTTCGGCGAGCACTAGGATCGTGGATCGCACGCGCAATCAACTCTTTGCCTGTGCCTGATTCGCCAGTAATCAATACAGTTTCCGAAGATCCCGCGAGCAGTCGAATGGTCTTCCTAAGTGTGCGCATCGCCGCTGATTGGCCCAATAGCCGCGCGGACAGTTGATCGTTTGCTTGATCCCGATCCTCACGAGAAGACGATCGGAGAGCCCTAACTGGGACAACTCGAGGCGCCATTATTTCAGTTGATTGAAACGCGTCTCTATGAGTGGTGGCCATGGACAACTTAAGCACCGACTATCAGAATTACGTGAGGCACCTATTTCCGTAGCTATTTCCGTTAAGAACTTCTACCGAGCATCCGCCTTACTGGATCATGCGAAGCTAAATGCCCTGCGACGATCAATATTCGTACCACAACGAATTACCCAATTTGTTTGCTTGACGCCTGACTATTGTGGAACGTATTCGACACCGTGGGTCATATACGAGCCTGCCGGACCAAATACGTTCCCCTCACTCGACCGCTCTCCAAGTGAAATTAACGATTTGGCCTGGCATTGGCTTTGCCTCCCAATAGGGAAAACGACATTGAGTTGTTCCCTCAGGAATCTTGTGGAACCTAGCAAGGTGACATTCGTCAGACAGCTACTGTAGCAGTCATCTCGGCGATGCGTTTGGGAGGTAACTATGAATCAGGACTTTGGCAGCATGCTCGATGAAAGGATGAAGGCTATTGCCCGCGATGTTGTCCAGGAAACACTACGCGCTTATGCCGCCCATTTGCCGGAGTCGAATGATCCTTCAGTGGAATTGCGCGACCAACTCATTTTGATCAAAGCGAAGGAACACCTCACGGTGAAAGAGGCGGCATTGCTCCTGTCATGTTCCGAAAGCCATATTCGGAAGCTCGTAACACTCACCAGGAAGGGCAAGACTCGGCGACCGATTCCATACGTTGATATGGAAGGCGTCACGGTATTCCCTCGCGACATTCTCTTGGCTTGGGCTAGTCCGACAACACAATTGCAAGTAGTCAAAAATGAAGCAGCTTGAGTCTTGCATCATTCACGAGACAAATCTACACTTCCTCGACTTCTCTAGCCGCTTTCAACCTCAAAAGGAGAAAGCGACATGACAATTAGACAGCGGGGAAGTGAGGGTATCTGTGAATCCCAGTTTTGGATCGATGGAGAGTTCTATCAATTCACTTTCAATGGGAAGAAAGAGATGCCGTTGATTACTTCCAAACGACAGGCAAGGGAGAAAGAAAATGACCTGAAGCGACAAATAAGAACGGGAACATTCCTGAAAGAATCTGATCTGAAGAACTTCGCCAAGTTTTTCGATGAGATCTATCTGGATTATTCACGCAAACACAAAACGTCGTTGGCCACGGAATTTGATGAACATTTTGGCAAACGGCTACTCGATGAGTTCGGTTCGAAAAGCCTTACTCAAATCACGCCGCGCATGATCGAGAATTATCTTGTTGCACTTCGTCAGACTAAGACGAGATTCGATAAGCCACATTCTCCGGTCACGGTACGGCGCCACTACAACATGCTCAATCAACTCTTTAGCATGGCAAATTCGCGAGCGCATCAGTAACGACAATCCTTGTCGGCTAGTTAGCCGCACGGTGTTAAAAGAGCTTCCGACATGGCAGAATCGCCAAAGGTGGTTGAACAAATACGCCCCGGATGAAGAGGAGAGGTTGTTTGCGGCATTTAATGATTATGGTGAACATTTGCCCGCGATCAGTCGCATCGTTCTGAACACGGGCATAAGACCACCGAAAGAGGTTCTGGCAATTAAGAAAGCGCATGTTAATCTTTCGAGCAACGCGCATTATTGCAAACTCGACAAGACTGACGTCTTGATCCCACCCAACGCGGTTTTGGTCGCGAAGGGCAAGAATGGGAGTCCACGTGTGTTGCCTTTAAATCGAATAGGACAGGACGTCTTCAGGTTATTAGTTGAGGATCGAACCACGGGAGAGTGGCTCTTTATCAATCGCTTCGACAAACCAATGAAAACAATCAAGAAGGGTTTTGCCGCTGCGTGCGAGAGGGCTAAGATTCTCGATCTGCGTCCTTACGATTTGAGGCATACCTTCGCAACTCGCTTACTTGAACGAGGAGTGCACCAGTTCGTGATCTCGGCACTGTTGGGGCACTCGACACCAATGAGTGGGTTGGGGCAAATGTCTCGTATTACTACAGGGTATGCTCACGCCACTTGGGAACTAATGGTGAGAGCTGTCGAAAGCCTTGAGCAACCGGCAACATTTGGAACGGAGATCACAGAGAAGACAGATGATGTAAGGAGGGTGGGCTAGTATGGAAGACTCAAAACAAACTTTTCGAATCGGAGTCTGCCAAAAGTCTGCCAAATTCGTCTATGCAACAGGAATACTGCGTTAGATACGAGGCGGGTAAATCCATGAAATACCGGAACATAAGAATGGTAGGCGCGTGGGGATTTGAACCCCAGACCCCTACCGTGTCAAGGTAGTGCTCTACCCCTGAGCTACGCGCCTAGAGTCTTCATGGGACTCACTTATCAAAAGGAGTTTGAAATTAGCAAACGCTCTGAGCCAGTGTCAAGCCGCTGCTCTTTTGGGCGTTGGGGCATTGGATTGTTGCTAGCTCGATCTTTTTGTCTGACGCAGGAAGCCCACCCTAAGTCGTGCAACTACTAAACCTTCGTCCCACTGTTTTTGCGGGCCCGAGATTTGATTACACGCTCGTCAAGTAGCCAAGATCGAGGGACGAGTGTCTCGCCAGCTACTTCATTACAAAATATCTCAATATCCTGTACTTCTCGGAGTGTGCAGAGGCCGCCTATTCCTAACATCAGATGCGTTAGTTCATACATCATTGTAAAAACACGACGTACTGGAAGATCGCTAACATTCAAGACCATCACTGGCAGTAAGGGCTCACTTATTGAAAAGCCGAGCATTTCGCGATCACTAATACCACCAACTTGAAACACAGCTACTCCAACTTTCTCTAGCCAGACTGACATTGAGCTATAGCAAAAAGCTGTCAAACCATCAGACTATGCCATAGCTGGCCTATCGCGTTTCAAAACTTTTGCCGATACCATCAGACATTGAGGTCGACTCCTTGCATGGCACAGGGCATCACGAAAAGTATTGGAGTATTGAGGATTTGCTAACAGCGACGATCTAAAGCGCGTTTAATCGCCGCGCCGGTCAACTCTGACGTTCGGCGACGTAACCATGAATTGGAGACATAATGAAATCGATGCCATTCTTTCTCGCATTGCTTCTTCCTCTATTGGCGATAGGCTCGGTCTTTCCACAATCAGCAAATCTAATCAGTCAGAAGGATGCTCAAGCCATGAATCGTGACAAAGAATACGGAAACCCTAATCCTAAGGCACCTCCTGAACTCTCCCAGTTCGCCTTCATCATTGGCGAATGGCGTTGTTATGCAAGAGTGAAGGGAGAAGATGGGACATGGCAACCATACCAGGCAACTTGGGTCGGCCGCTACATTCTAGATGGCCACGTGATCGCTGATGAGTATCGAATGACAAATCAAACAGGCGAACTGATTGTCCATGGAATGAACTTCCGCTCCTACAGCGTTGAAAAGAAGACTTGGGTAATGAGATGGCTCAACGCCACGGGCTCTTTCTGGCTGGAGTTGGGGCCGGAAAAACTCGGCGGCGTTCGCCTAGCCCCCAAGACCATTACCTTCAATTTCATCGATACATTTGCTCCGGAGGCCCTTACCCGAGTTACCTTTTCAAACATATCAGAAAGCCACTTTACATGGAGAGCCGAAAGGTCTCTCGATCAAGGAAAGACTTGGGCTGAATTCATGGTCATCGAGGCTCATCACAGCAAATGACGCCGCCTAACTCGGGCGTGAAGCGGACCGCGAGCCGGTGTTCGCCGTGATCCGAGATGATCGCAGGCCGCATCCACAATGCGCGGTGTATGTGGATCAAGACGTTAGGAAAGAACCACGGCATCGCGGTGCCGCGAGCCGTCAATCGACACAAGGTTGGACCGAAGGAGCTACGACCAGTTGACTGATAGGGCCAGTTGCGACTGCACAGTTCAAACATTTGCTGCCTCAGTGGCCAAGCGATCCCACTCGTCATAGAGCTCTCCAAGACGTGTCTCGGTCTTTTGATATTCCTCATTCAGCCTGATAAGCCGGACTGGATCACGGGCAACTTCGGATTGGCCCATCTGCTCAGAAATTTCACCGAGTTTTCGTTCTCCTTCCGCAATCTCCCCTTCCACGAGATCAGATGTTCTGCCTTCGCGCTTCTGCTTCTTTATCAGCTTAACGCCACTATTCCTTGTTTGCGGCGAATCCTTCTTTCCCTTTGACACAATTTTCGTTCTAACAGGAGGTGCAATTTCTGGCTCCTCACGCAGAACTGTCGGGATCGCATCTATTTCTACCAAATTCTCTGCTCGGTTAACTCTTTCAGTTTCTCCTGTCTCGCTTGATTCCCTGCGTCTGGCGTGCCAGTCATGGTATTCCGTATAGTCACCCTCATAGTGTTCCGCATGGCCTTGCCCATCCAGCGCGAGAATTTGAGTTGCGACCCGATCGAGGAAATAACGATCATGACTAATGGTAATAATGGTTCCTTCAAAGGCGTCCAGGGCTTCTTCCAATGCTTCGCGCGATGGGATGTCGAGATGATTGGTCGGTTCATCGAGTACTAAGACGTTGACTCGAGAATAGATCAGTTTGGCGAGTGCAAGCCTTCCCTTCTCACCTCCAGAGAGATCTCGAACCTGTTTGTAGACGTCGTCTCCGGTAAAGAGAAATTTGGCAAGGAAAGAACGCAAATCTCCCGCGGTGACGTTCGCGGGGGCTACGCGTCGTAACTCCATAATGATTTCGTTGCGATCATCGAGATCATCAAGTTGCTGCGCGTAATAACCGATCTGGACCTTTGTACCCCAGCGGATTTCGCCGGCTAAGGCCGGGGTCTTTTGCAGCACGGTTTTGAGAAAGGTTGTTTTACCTGATCCGTTAGGCCCAATAATTCCCAAACATTCTCCACGCCGCAGAATGAATGAGATATTGCTCGCCAGTACTTTTTCATCATAGCCAATGTCTGCCTGGTCGACCATCAGGACGTGATTCCCCGTTCGCTCGATAGCGCGCAGGCGAAAATCACCCGACGATTGGTCTGGGCGGACCGCGTCTAAGCGCTCCAGTCGCTGAAGCATGGTTCTGCGCGACTTGGCCTGCTTGGTTTTTTGACCGGCCAGATTGCGACGAATAAATTCTTCCGTTTTTGCTATGAGTTGCTGTTGATTATCGTAGGCCCGTTGCTGCGCCTCGCGCCGGACGGCGCGTTCGACAAGATAATCAGAGTAGTTGCCACTATAACTTGAGGCGCGCCCGTTATCCAGTTCTACAATTCGCTGGCAGACTCGGTCAAGAAAATAGCGATCGTGGCTGATCACAACATAGGCAGACGAATAGCTCTGAAGAAATTCCTCCAGCCATTCAACTGCCCCCACGTCGAGATGATTGGTCGGCTCATCAAGCAGCAAAACATCTGGTTCCGCAAGGAGCAACCGGACCAGGCCCAGTCGATTCTGCTGCCCGCCTGACAACTTTTCAGTTTCCAGATTCCAGGTGGCGCGGTCAAAACCGAGGCCTTGCAAAATGATCTCTGCCTTCGCAGCATATTCAAAGCCGCCTTCGCGCTCAAACTGATGCTGTAGATCGCTGTATCGTTCGAGTACCCTCTCCAAATCCACGTCGGTCTCCGCCATGCGATGCTCGAGGTCGTGCATTTCATGCTCAATGTGTTGTAAATGCCCGAAGGCCGTAAGGGCAGATTCGTGCACAGTGGAGCCGCTCTCAAAATGAACATGCTGGGCCAGCAACCCAAGCCTGAGGCCGCGGGCGCGCACGACGTCTCCCCGGTCCGGCGTTTCGTCGCCACTGACCAGCCGGAATACCGTTGTTTTGCCGGCGCCATTTCGCCCGACAAGTCCAACGTGCTCCCCAGGATTGATCTGCAAGGAGGCGCCTCGCAAGAGATCCTGCGTGCCGTAGGATTTATGAACTTCTGATAAACGAAAAAGCATCTAGGAAGATAATACTGAAGCTCTGGAATGGATGCGATAGGGACAGGAGTCAGAAGCCAGAAGTCAGGAGTCTGTAGGGCTAATTGCTCTCTCTGTGTTTGGTGCGTAATCTCTGGAATCTCAGATGGTTGTAGTCCTGACTTCTGGCTTCTGACTCCTGACTCCGACTTCTGACTCCGACTCCTGACTCCTGACTCCTGACTCCTGACTTCTGGTTCTCGGTTACTTTGACGAATTAACAGTAGCTCTAGGACTAACAGGGGGAACGGCGGCCGTCGGTGATGGACTCTGCGCGGGGCTCGCAGTTTTTTGCTGGCTGCCAACAGCAGGAGTTGTGGTACCAGCCGATGCAGGCCGTAAGCCCAGATTACCGGGATTCGTGAGCATGTTACCAGCCAGACTATTTACTATTTTGGCCTCGTACATTGCCACTTCCAGTAACGCTGTGTTGAGGATGTCCTTGCGTTGATTCACCAGGGCTTGCGTTATCTGCTGACGCACACCCGGGCTCTCGAGCGTAAGATTCTCAGTCTGCAGACGCTTCTCTTCAAGTTTGAAAATGTACCACTTGCCGCTATTAAAACGGACCGCTTCTGTAAGATCGCCGACCTGCATCGGTCCAAAGAAGCGAGCTACCAATTCCGGGGGAAATCCGTTCTGCTTGAGGTCGTCCTCACTTGCAAAACCGATATCGCCGCCCCGCGTAAGACTATTGGCGTCCTCGCTTTTAGCGCGGGCCACGGTAGCAAAATCGGCACCACCCTTAAGCTGCTGGTACACGTTGTCGATTTTCACCTTGGCCTCGGCATCACTCTTGGCATCGTTCTGAATGCCTTGACCACTGTTGTCAATTGGATCTACTACAATCATTGCCAGCGCCACACCACGAGAATTAACAAAACGCTGCCGGTTGTTATTATAAAAATCCTCCACCTCTTTGTCGCTGATGCTGATCTTGCCGCTGTACTTTTCTTGTAGACTCTTAATCGCAACGTCCTTGCGAGCCTCTTCACGCAGAGACTCCATCGTCATATTTTGCTGCGCCAGACTCTTTTGGAAATCCTCATCAGTCATACCGCTCTGTTGCTTCTGCTGATTTATGGCAGACGTAATCTGCTCTTCTGTGGGCAGCAACTTCTCTCTTTCCGCCCGCTGAAAGAGCACTTCGCGTTGAATCAGGCTGTCAAGCACCTGCAGCCGGGCTTGGGCCAACTCAAGTTGTGAAAGCTGTGACTGCTTACCCGCGGACTGTTGACTGATGGTGCGCTCAACTTCAGCCAGCATGATGTTCTTCCCGTTAACGGTAGCAGCCACCATACTATCGCGACCCTCAGGACCACCACTGTTGGCGCAGGCACTGAAGATCAGCGCCGTGAGCGCCGCGACAATAATGGGGATAAATAGACTTGCCTTTTTATGCACTTTGAATAGTTGCTCCTTCAAACAAGATTGCGCAGCTTACAATTTTCGACCATCTCATTTTCGAATATTCCAATTGAGAGGCCATGCAGTGCCGTGTTGTAAGCGCGCTTTGATCCGCACAACTGGAGTTTCGCCCTCACAGACGGCTGCGTGCCCCAGGGTCCCAGCGTACAGCAGACTGTCGGTTATATCACCAGACGCGCTTGCGCAGCTTGACGACCTGTAAAACCGTTTGCTATAAAGCTTGTTTCGTCCTTTTACTATCGTTATAAAAGCGACGAATTCATCCCTGGAGGTTTTAGTTATGGCCAAACGTTGCGAAGTTTGTGGTAAGCAGCCCCAATTCGGAAATAATGTATCGCACGCAAACAATCGTACCGCCCGGCGATTTGATCCCAATCTGCAGTCAATTCGCGTGCAACTTCCTCAGGGCGGAGCTCAGCGTATGAAGGTCTGTACCAGTTGCATCAAAGCTGGTAAGGTCGCTAAAGCCGCCTAAGAGTGCTGCTAATCACGTCATAAAATATCAAGAAAGTCTCTCGCTTTTCTATTTCCCTTCCAGAGCTATCGCTTCTATCTCAACTCGCGCATCGCGTGGTAAACGGGCCGCTTCCACCGTGGCTCGGGCTGGAGGTTCTTCGCTAAAGAATCTTCCGTAAACCTCATTCATGGCGGCAAACTCCTGCATATCAGCCAGAAACACAGTGGTCTTTACTACACGGTCTAACCCAGTACCGGCCGCGTCCAGCACGGCCGACAAATTCTTAATCACTTGCTCGGTCTGCTCCGAAATCCCACCTTCAACAAACTGTCCAGTCTTTGGATCAATTGGTATCTGACCAGACGCGAACACCAGACCAGCAGCCTTAACTGCTTGCGAATAAGGACCAATTGCCTGTGGCGCCTGCTCGGTTTGAATTGTCTCTCTCAAGTTCAAGAGATTCTGTTTACTATAGTGTGTAAGCAAAAAGGTGAATTTTAGCAGAAACGCTCAGAGTTGAGCAAAAGTGGCGAAGAACGAACCGGGTGGAATCCCTGATTTAAGTTAGTCTCTGCGCCTGCGCTGTGTAGCAAGTTCGTAAGTCCTTGTTTTTCTTTCTGACAAAGTTTTTTAGTACGCTAACGGCGTTCGCTAATTTCAGCCCAGAGTTGCAGCAACCCTGGGCTCGCTTGAGAAAACAGGAAACTTAACTCTGAAAGAGTTGGTCAAACTTCTCGCGACTCCTAGCCAACGCCTTCGGCGTTAACTTCTGGCGTGTCTGATTAGACCCAGGGTTGCTGCAACCCTGGGCTGAAATTAGCGAACGCCGTTGGCGTAAAGTCTGACCTTGCTACTTCGGACGAGCATTTGGTTGCGGCTGAAAGCCGCGCTGTGACTCGGCCGAAAGAAACATAACCGCCGAGACGCTAAGAACGTAGAGAGTTGAGACCTAAATCATAAGAAGAGCCGTTCAAGCTGCGCCTTGCATTCTCTCCACATCGAGAACGCCGGGCACTCCCTTGATTGAGCTGATTACTCTATCCAGGTGTTTTACATCAAATACCTCAACCGTCACTTCGATATGGCCCTTCTCGTCGGACGCCACAGAAGCTCGCGCATCACGAATTCCCGTTTTCATGTCCGAGATCGCGCCGGTAATGCCCGCGATCATGCCGGTACGATTCTCGGTGATAGCCAGCAGCTTTACCGCGTAGGCCGTCTTCTCAGGCTTTCCCGCCCATTCAACTTCGACAATTCTTTCGCGGTTGACCATTAATTGCATTACGTTTTTGCAACGTCTCGTGTGAACTGCGACGCCCTTTCCGCGAGTAACATAGCCAATAATTTCTTCGCCATGCAAGGGGTTACAGCAGCGCGCCCGCGTAACCATTAAATCATCCACACCGCGTACAACGATGGAGTCGTCACCCAGCCGGATGAGCCGCTTGACGGCCCGGACGCCGCTACGTAAACGCGATTCTTTCTGCTTATCAAGCTGCTCAAACTGCTCTGGCCCAAGGTATTTTGCAATCACATTGCGGGGAATAAGCTTGCCGTACCCGATTGCCGCCAGCAAATCCTCCACGCGACCGTAACCGTACTCGCCAGCCACCCTTTTCATCTCACCGTCGCCATCACCAAAGAGTTTCTTTGCCGAGAGCTGAAATCTGGTGGCCTCCTTTTCGAAAAGCTTGCGTCCTATGTCGATTGATTCAGCGCGCTGCTGTTCCGCGACCCAATGACGAACCCGATTTCTGGCCCGTGACGTGACAATGAAGTTGAGCCAGTCGCGAGAAGGGTGGGAGTTTGGTGAGGTGATAATCTCTACGACATCTCCATTTTGAATCTGACTTCGGAGGGGAACAATACGGCCATTTATGCGCGCTCCCGTACAGGTGTTTCCAACTTCCGAGTGAATCATGTAGGCGAAATCCACCGGTGTCGCGCCGCGTGGCAATTGGATCACCTTCCCCATCGGGGTGAAGGCGTAAACGTCCTTGGGATAGAGATCGAGCTTCAGTGAATCGAGAAAGTCGCGAGAATCCTTAACCTCCTGCGTCCACTCAACCAGTGAGCGTAAGGCCTGAAGGGCATTGTCATCATCGCGAGCGCCGCGTTTTCCTTCTTTGTACTTCCAGTGCGCGGCCACTCCCTCTTCGGAAATGCGATGCATCTCCTCAGTTCTAATCTGAACTTCAAATGACTGCCCTTTTGAGCCGATAACAGAGGTATGGAGCGACTGGTAAAGATTGTCCCGAGGAGTGGCGATCCAGTCTTTAATGCGGCCGGGAACCGGCTTCCAGATGTTGTGAATTACGCCCAGCGCTGCATAACAGTGGCGGATCTCGTTTGGCGTAATCACGCGAGCGGCCACGAGATCGTAGACCTGATCAAGACTAATCTTCTGTCTTCTGAGCTTTTTCCAGATCGAGTAGAGACGCTTCACCCGACCTTCGATCCTAACAAATGGCACCTCAGCCTCACGCATCTTCTCTTCGATGAGCGAAGTAACTCCGCCCAGGAATGCCTCGTTTTCCGTGCGACGTTTTTCCAGTTGTTCAGCTAATTCGCGATAAGCCTCCGGATGCAGGTGACGGAATGCCAGGTCTTCCAACTCTCCACGAAGTTTGCCCATACCCAGCCGATGCGCTATGGGAGCATAGATATCCATCGTCTCCTCAGCGATAAGTTTTCGCTTGTCAGCGCTCAAGTACTGCAGCGTGCGCATGTTATGCAGCCGATCCGCAAGTTTGACGAGCACCACGCGCACGTCATCAACCATCGCCAGGAGCATCTTGCGAACGTTTTCCGCCTGCTGCTCCTCACGCGAGATATTGCTGATTTGGGCAATTTTGGTGAGTCCATCCACCAGGTGAGCAATCTCTTCGCCGAAATACTTACGGATTGTCTCGAGGTCGACAAGGGTGTCCTCCACGACGTCATGCAACAGACCAGTTGCCACAGACACTTCGTCCAAATTCATTTTGGCAAGGATGTTGGCAACCTCGAGTGGGTGAATGAGGTAGGATTCACCCGACGCTCGTTTCTGCCCCTTGTGTTCGCGTGCGGAGAAGAGATAAGCGCGGCGGATCAGATCGAGGTCGGCCTGTGGGTGATTATGACCTACACTCTCTACGATTTCTTCAATTCGAATCATCCGAATGCTCGCCCCGGAACAGCCGGGAAAGTCTCCCTTATGGGCAGAAAAATAGATTATAACAAATAGGTGATGCCCGACTCGAAAGTCGAACATCACCTATTGGGAAAGCATGAGTTGGAGTAGGAAACTCAGCTACTCGGAGGCGAGGCCTGCTTTGCGGCTTCCTCCGCTTTCTTCTTCTGGTTAACTTCACTCAAGGCGTTAGTACGTTTTTGGGCAACCTCACGCTGTTTGTCCCATTCAGCTTTCTCGTCCATTTTGCCATCCATCTCAGCGAGATGAGAGGCTTCAAGCAAGAGGTTCGTCTTATAGGACCAGGCCGATTCGCTGTTGGGATCAAACTTGATGGCGTTCTCAATTTCTTCCAGACCCTTCTTAACGCACATCTGTGCTTTGTCAAAATCCTTCTGATCTTTGGGCTTTTTATACGATACAGCGGCCTTGCTATTTTCCACCGTCGTGAGCTTGTTAGTAGGCAGGTCGGTGATCTGGAAGGAACAACTCCAATCCTTGCTGGCAAGAACAACGTAAGCCTCAGAGCGCTTCTCTGGTTCCATGCGCTCATCGGTGGCGCGGGACATGATCCATTGACGAAGCTTCTCGTCCTCTTTTAGCTTTTCATAAAGAAAAGCAATAGCTTTGTAAGCTTCTTCATCTTTGGGATTGGCTGCAAGAATCTTCTTGTAAGCCTCTATGGCTTCGTTTGCTTTGGCTATATTTTCAGGAGTAGTAACACCCGCCCTATACTGCGCGTGAATGGTACGCGCAATGAACAAAGGAGCGGTCTTGTTTGCAGGATCGAGTTCGAGGGCTCGTCGCGAGTGCTGCTCTGCCTCATCAAAATGCGACTCGCGATAGGACCGTGCCGCTTCGTTTAGTTGGTTCTTTGCCCTTATCCTGTTAATAACTGCACAGCCTGAAGTGCTGGCAACGAGAACTGCTAAAATAATAGCAAGTCTGGCCTGAGAGAGTTTCATTTATGCATGGCTCCGCTATTCAAAGAGAGATAGCCGCAAGGTCGCAAAACAAAATTCTGGATCCACCCGTCCTATTGAGGCAGATCATCTACTTGTAAGCCAACCGGATTAGCACCGGCCCCTTTTATGGCATCAATTACCTTGACCACTTCGCCATAGTGCATAGATCTTGGCGCCTTCACAAATACAGTTTTTTCTATCCTCTCCTCCTCCGGGAGATCCGAACGCGTCTCCATGCCTGGCTTAAAGGCATGCTGCTCTTTCCGCTGATGGAACACGACTACGAGCTTTTGGCTCAAAGGTCCAGTGTCGTTCACCGAGCCGAGCGAGTCCTGGTTCAACTTGATCTGAAGGTCACTGGCAATCGAAACGACCAGCGTTAGGGGGTTAGGCTTCAACTGGCTCAAGTCTTCATGCGGATCTCTTTGCGTTGGAATGTCAGCCTTAAAGCGGCTAGGTTTTAGAGGTGTCACAACCATGAAGATGATGAGCAGCACCAAAAGTACATCTATTAAAGGCGTGACGTTAATGTAAGGCTGTGCGTTAGAGCTGCTCTTTGAACTACCCATTGCCATATATTTAGGCTCCTATCATTTCCTCATCGGCAAGTCCATCGGTACATTCTTGCTTTTTATGTAGCAGGCGCGGCTGCCGCTTTGGCACCTTTCTTCTTGTCGGCCACGAGTCCGATTTTATCCACGCCGATCTTTCGCACCTCGTTGATCACGTTAACAACTGTTTCGTAACGTACATCAACACCACTCTTGATATAGACAATCTGCCGGTCAGGTTCATTCTTCAGTGGTTCCAGGAGGGCCTCAACCTTATCGCGAAACCCCTTATTGGGATCTTTATTCTGATCAGTCGGAGTATCAATCAGAATTTTTTGCTTCCCAAGATAATACTCGCCGTCATTCGGAATGGATATGACAATCGAGTTCTCCTTGATGATGTTCTGATCGACATCAGGATTGTCCATGTTTTTCGGCAACGTAACCGTAATTCCTTGTTGCAGGAACGGCGTTACAACCATAAAGATAATTAACAACACCAACATAATATCCACCATTGGCGTTACATTAATCTCTGACTGAAGGCCGCCGCCTCCGCCACTTGCCATTCCCATAGCAAAACCCCTTTCCCATTAAATCAACATAAAACTCCGTCTCGTTTCTGAGACGCACAACACCACCGTGAGCACTACGGTTTCAACTGCTTGGTCCGGTTCTTAATAAAGTAGTCGACGAGTTCGGATGCGGAATTGTCCATTTCGACAATAAATCCGTCCACTTTCCCAGTGAAATAGTTGAACAGCCAAACTGCAGGAACCGCGACGAGTAATCCCAGTGCCGTCGTAAAAAGAGCTTCGGAAATACCACCCGCAACCGCTGCGATACCGGCTGACTCTGCCGCCTTCATACCGCGGAAAGCGTTAATGATTCCAAACACGGTCCCGAACAGACCTACGAAGGGAGCAGTAGATCCGATTGTCGCCAGACCAGACAAACCACGTTTGAATTCTGCGGTCTTAATTGCGATGGCCCGCTGGAGAGCCCTTTTGGAGGCCTCAATCTCGTCCCCCGAGATATCAGAGGATTGTCCGTGCGCGCGAAACTCTTGCAGACCGCTGCTCACCACCATCGCCAAATGGGACTTTCGGTGCTTGTCGCTGATGTTAATGGCTTCCTCAATGCGATCATTCTTCAATGCCTGAGCCACCCTCGGGGCAAACTCCCGCGACTGTTTTTTTGCGGCCGAATAGGTCAGGTAGCGCTCAACCATGATCGCTATCGAGTAGACCGACATAATCAAGAGCACGATTACGACGGCAATCGCTACTCCGCCCATGCTCTTGACCATCTGAGTGATCGAGAATGTTTCAGCGTTGGTGGCCTCACCACCCGCTTGGGCAGCTGGACTGGTAGCCGCTGCTTGCCACAAGAAGATAAGGAAACTAAACGCCTTTGTTCCTAGAATGCTGGTTAGAATAGTCACGATAACCTCCAAAGGTTTTTAAATTTGATAGCGAGCAAGGAGAACGCGCAGAGTGAGTGCTTTCCGCAAAGGTCGCTCGGCGCAGAACTTCCGCAGTTATTGAGCCACGAAGTTGTACGTAATAACGCCTGTCACCTTTACGGGCTGGCCGGAAAGCTTCGTAGGCGAGAATTTCGCCCCGCGAGCTGCCGACACCGCAACGGCCTGCAACAACGGATGGCCTGAGACCGCATGTGCAGAGATGACATTCCCGTTCTCGTCGATGGTAACTTGAACGACCACCGTTCCCGAAGCGTGGGCCTGCTTGGCAATCGGTGGATAAGGCGGTTTTGGCAGACTGATGGCCTTGCCATTGAGCACACCGCCAGAGATTGGGGCCCTTGGTACGGGCGCGGGAGGTGGCGGTGGTTCGTCGGCGATGTTCACTTTAGTTGGCCCAGTTGCAACACCGGTACCGCTACCCGAACCAACTGGCAACGGCGCGGAAGCATTGGAGTCGCTACTGCCGATGACTGTAGTCACGCCTTGTCTAACTGGAGGAATGTTGCTGGCCTTCGCTGAGATCTCTTTCGGCACCAACTCCGTCCGGGACACATCAGCGATCAGCTCTTTCCGTACGTCGACGTTTTGTTCTACCTTTTGCGGTTTGGCAGTCTCCTGCTTCTCCGGCTGTTTTGGCGCCTGCGGCACCGGTACTGGTGCAACCAGAGTGGTTAATTCCAGAGCTTGCGTATCCAGATGTGCGTCGTACCAGTAGATGCCGGCTACAAAAAAGGCGAGACCAAGAACGCCGTAGACTAAAGAAGTAGCGAGAATGAAGGAGCCTTTTCGCGACAGATCATCTTTGTGCGAGTTAGACTCAACAAGGTTCTCGAACATGTGATTATCCTCCCTATTCCGGTGCCAAATGGATCAGGGGTGCGAAATCATTAGAAGCAGTATTGCTACTCAAACGCCGACTTCGCGGCCCGCTTGAGTTTACATCGCAAAATGAAGGGGAAACAGCAGCCCTACGATTCTGAGCACGCCAGATGGATTGAAAAGCCGCTGTGCGAGAAAAAACTCACCGGCCTCTCAACAGACTGCCACGCGTCCCAACCATTCCTTCCAAACGCGGGTCGACTTTGAGTATTTAATTGGCCAGCAACGAGCGCAGTCTAAGTCTCATTGCGTGACAAAGTCAAGAGCAAATCGAGGATCACGAACCAGGGATTGCCCTGTTCAAAAGGCCTCTGAGAATGGCGGCTAAGCGCGTCGCGCACCCCGCGACTGCTTAGTAACACCGGCGGAAACGGGTTCTCGCCTGGATGTTCCCCCGCCAGTGCGAAGGCTGCTGGGGACCGGACGAGCTAGCGCGGCAGCCTTATTTGCCGCTTCAATACGCTGTTCCCACCAAACCATAATAGGACTTGCAATGGCCACGGAAGAATAGGTACCGAACGTAATTCCAATTAACAGAGCGAGCGAGAAGCCACGCAGCACTTCCCCGCCAAACAGCACCATAGCCAGTACCGAAAGAAAAACCAGACCGGAGGTAATTACGGTACGCGAAAGCGTTTGATTGATCGAGTTGTTTGTCACTTTATAGAGTGAATCACGTCGGTGAAGCCGCCGGTTTTCCCGGATTCGATCGAACACCACGATGGTATCGTTCACAGAAAAACCCACCAGCGTTAGTAGGGCGGCGATGACTGTAAGACTCACTTCCCATTGAAAAATCGAAAAGAAGCCCAGAGTGACCAATACATCGTGGAAGACGGCAATGACGGCGGCCGCGCCATAGGTCCATTCAAAACGAAAAGCTATGTACATCAAGATACCAACAAGGGCCGCCAGCGTTACCGCTATAGCCTTGTTTCGCAGTTGGGCTCCTGCCACCGCACCAACGGCGTCGGTGCCAATTATTTTGTACGCTGCGTTTGGATCTTCATATAGATCAGTCTTTCCCTGCGCTTCCGGGCCAAACGTGTTGAGTCCGTTTCGCACTCTGGTTCTACCTGCATCCACCTGGGACTGTGATTCCGCTCCTTCCTGTCCCTCCAGTGGTAGCTTAATCAACACGGTATCGGGTTTATCGGTGACCGGCTGAACGATTGCGTCTCTGAGCCCCTGATTGAGGAGGGCTGCTCTAATCGTGTCGTCTACCGGTCGCTGCTTGAACCGGATAGTGACTACGGTTCCACCCTTGAAATCCACACCAAGATTGAAAGCCTGCGTGCCGCCCGGATGCTTCCACTGACGAAAGACAGCAGAACCCAGACCTGCCAACATGAGCAAAATGGAAACGGCAATGAACCAACGCCGGTTTGCAAGCCAGTCGATACGGACATTTTTGAAAACTTGAATCATATTGAGTTAGATGCTGAGGAATTCGACACGCTGGCCCTTTCGACCCAAATGCCAAATGAAAATTGTTCTCGAAACATAAACAGCCGAGAACAGATTGACGAGCAAACCAATAATTAAGGTTACGGCAAACCCGCGAATTGGACCAGTACCAAACACAAACAGGAAGAGGGACGAAACAATGGTCGTCACGTGTGTATCAATGATCGTAATAAAAGCATGCCCAAATCCTTGTTCAACAGCTGAAGGTATGGTTTTGCCGGTGCGCAGCTCCTCCCGAATGCGTTCGAAAATTAAGACGTTCGAGTCAACGGCCATACCAATGGTAAGGATTATTCCAGCGATGCCCGGCAGAGTCAGAGTAGCTCCGAAGATGATCAACCCGGCCAGCATAAGGATCATATTCAACAGAAGAGCTACGACCGCATTGATGCCTGATCCTCGATAGTAAAAAAGCATAAATACAATGACGAAAATCAATCCTACCAGCGACGCCCTTACGCCTGAATGGATTGAGTCCTGTCCCAGACTCGGGCCCACAGTTCTTTCTTCGAGGTATTCTATCGGTGCGGGCAACGCGCCTGATCGTAATGTCAACGCGAGGTCTTCGGCCGACTGTTTTGTGAAACGTCCGGAGATTTCCCCCTGGTCGAAAATCTGCGACTTGATATAGGCAATCGACTTTACTTCGTCATTCAGCACCACGCCCATGTACTCGTTTACGTTCGCGCCCGTCCAGGCACCAAACTTCTCACTGCCTGCTTTCTTTAACGAGAAGGAAATCTCGTAGTCGTTGCTGCCTCCCCCTCTTGATTGAACAGCTGAAGCATTGCGCAATTCGTTTCCCGTAATAATGGCTGGAGACTCAACGACGACCCATTTTGTAGGTTTCTGTTCATTCGGCTGCGCGGAACTGGCTTCCACCCTCTCAATATAGGGCAGCACGCGGCGGTTGGCAGGAATCGTGCCGCCCGAGCTGATTGAGGCAGCGGCCTCCTCTTTTGTGGTGTAGGTCTGACTGGGGGCAGGGCTCGGAGGACTAACGACGTGAACAAGCTCCAGCCGGGATTCTCCTGCAAGTAACCCTTTTACACGTTCGGGATCAGTAACACCCGGCATTTGGAGTAAAATTTGATGTGAACTCTGTGATCCATGTGTCTGCAGCGTTGGCTCGGCGACTCCCAGCGCATTGATTCGACTTTCAATGATTCTCAATGCTTGTGTGGTCGCATCATCGGAAAGCGATCGCTGCATCGCGGCTGACAAGCTCCAGGTAATCGTGGTTCCTGAGGCTACATAGGACCAACCTGCGCGATCGCCAAGTTCAATCTTCTTCTCAACGGCTTCTCTAATCTCGTTGGCTTTTGAAGGATCTGCGATTTGCAACACCACGCGATAATTTCCACCGGAGACATCTGCGCGCGCTTCTTTGACGTCGAATCCGGCTTCCCTGGCCGCGTTCTGCGCCGCCACGGCATTCTCTTCGGCGAGCCGCTTCAGAAATTCCTCAGTCTTGACCCTCATCACCAGATGTGAGCCACCCTTAAGGTCCAGCCCTAAGCTAATATTGTCCTGAAGATTTTGCTTAATACCGGTCCAGGTAAGATCCTGCCTTTTCGGCAACCGTGCTTTGGCACCCGTCATGGGTGGCATGATCACCTTGTAGAGGCCTAATAACGTTAGGCTCAGGATAATGACAGTTCTAAGTTTTAAATTCGTCTTTTTCATAACTCGCGATTGATCCCAGATCGCACCGCCCAGAATCCGTCTATGGCTTCTTATCCCCGTCGATACCGGCGACCGCAGATCGCGCAATTTCCAATATCGATTTATCGGCACTCCGGATCAGAAAGCTGGTATCACGCACTGTAGTAATTGTGCCGATAATCCCACCAGTCGTAACAATCCGATCTCCGGTCTTCAACTCTGCGATAGTATGCTGCAGCTCCCGTTGCCGTTTTTGCTGAGGCCTAATCAGTAGAACATAAAAGACACCTATAATAAGGAGCATCGGGAGTAGACCGCCGAGTGCACCCAGGCCACCTTGAAAGAGCAATAAGATTGTCATCTATGTATCGTAAGCAATAGAGGTAATTGGGTCCGGCTTAGGGCCTTTGCCAATCAAGAAACCAGATCCACTCCAAGGGGAATCACCACGGATATTTCACACCACATCCGTACTGAGTCGATCTATGAATTCTCGCCGAAATTTCATGAAATCGCCAGACCGGATAGCTTGCCTCACGCGTCGCATGGTGTCAAGGAAGAAGGCCAGATTGTGGTGGGAAAGCAGAATGCCTGCAAGCATTTCACCGCTGACGTACAGGTGTCGGATGTACGCTCGACTATGGCGGCCGCAAACGCTGCATGTGCAGGATTCGTCCAGCGGCCGCTGGTCTTCAATCCAGCGGGCGTTCTTCACATTCAATCTGCCCAGAGAGGTAAAAGCCTGACCATTTCGACCATTTCTAGTCGGTAAGACACAGTCGAACATATCGATCCCCTGGGCCACAGCTTCCACCAGGTCTTCCGGCGTACCAATACCCATCAAGTAACGCGGTGAGTCGGCCGGCATGAGTGGCGCAATATCGTTCACAACCTCCCACGTCACCCGCTTTTCTTCACCGACGCTCAAGCCCCCGAGGGCATAGCCGTCGAAACCTATTTCGACAGTGCGTTTGAGGCTTTCGCGCCTAAGGTCAAGATGAGTTGCTCCCTGAACTATGCCAAAAAGCGCTTGCTGCCCGCTTAAAGCATTGGCTGGCTCTACCCTACCAAGATCCATCTGTTCAAGTTGTAGTACCTCGAACCGAACTCTGGACCGTTGAGCCCAGCGAATGGTTAGCTCTAAACTTTTTCGCGCCTCATCATGCGAGGCTCGCCCGGGTACACATTCGTCGAAAGCCATAGCGATATCAGAACCAAGGACTGCCTGAATATCCATTGATATTTCTGGCGACAAGAACTTCAGCGCTCCATCAATATGAGAGCGAAACTCGGTTCCCTCTTCCGAAACTTTGCGCAAAGCGCCCAGGCTCCAAACCTGAAAGCCACCGGAATCAGTTAGCAAAGCCCTGTTCCAACCAATGAAGCGGTGCAAGCCTCCTACCACCGTTACCGTTTCGATCCCGGGCCGAAGCCATAGGTGGTAAGTGTTCCCAAGAATTATCTGAGCGTCCAGATCTGCGGATTCCAGTTCTTCAAACCTGATCCCTTTCACTGTACCAGCGGTTCCTACGGGCATAAAAACGGGCGTTTCAATGACTCCGCGTCGGGTCTTTAGTAATCCCGCGCGGGCATTGTTCTCTTGCGCAACCACTGCAAAGGAAATCGAAGTTCTATGCATCAGTTGAATCGGAGCGATACCAATTGTGAATGAAGCCTGGAGCGAATCGGTTTCTTGAAATAGGCTACCTACTGTTTCTCTTGTGTCTTTCTACGATTCTTAGCGGTGTCGCAAAGAAGTCAAATTCTTCGCGGAGGCGATTTTGCAAATGGCGTTCATAGGAAAAGTGAAGCCCTGGTTTGCCTCCAGCCGTAAATACGATGAATGTTGGCGGTCGCACGCCAACCTGAGTGAGGTATTGCACGTGGAGGCGGGAGAAGCCGCCTCTTACGGGGGCGGGAGCGACACTGCCGCGGGGTTGCGCAATCGCACGCTCAAAAAAGGCATTAAGCTGGGACGTGGGAATACGTCGGTTGCGTGCTTCGTTAGCCTGCATTGTTAACGGGAGGATCCGGTCTGCGCGTTGTCCACTTGATGCCGAGATCGTGACTACCGGCGCCCAATCCAAGAATTTCATCTTACGACGCAAAGTCCATTCAAACTCCGCCGCTGTATTCGTCTCTTTGTCTTTCAGAAGATCCCATTTATTGACGGCGAGAATGATTGAGCAGCCGGCGTCATAAGCGTAGCCAGCAATATTTGCATCCAGTGCTGTAACTCCTTCCTGGGCATCGATCAAAACGACCGCGACGTCGGCGCGTTCCAGACTTCTTCTGGCCATTATCACTGAAAGCTTTTCCGTCATCTCTTCCGTCTTGCCTTTTCTGCGAATCCCGGCAGTGTCGATGATCCTCACAATATTTCCGGGTGTTTTCAATACGGTGTCTACGGCGTCACGCGTCGTGCCCGCGACCGGGGAAACTATTGCGCGCTCTTCACCTAGTAATCTATTGAGTAATGAGGATTTGCCTACATTAGGGCGGCCCACAATCGCTAAGCGCAATTCATCTTTTTGAGACTGATGCTCGTTCGGCTCTAACGGGTATTCGCTCCCAATCTGGTTAAGATACGCGATCACGGCATCAAGCAATTCACCCAAACCGATTCCCTGCTCTGCTGAAACAGAAAAAACGCCGGCAAATCCGAATTGGTAAAAGTCCGATGCCTCATTCTCCAATTTTGAAGCGTCGATCTTATTCACGACTACAAAAACGTGTTTACCCGTTGACCTGAGCAGACGTGCCAGTTCCTCATCGAGCGGAGTACTTCCCTGTCGCCCGTCCACCACCCAAAGCAGCGCCTGCGATTCATCAATTGCTATTCCCGCCTGCTTCAGAATATTCACCGGAATTAAAGCGTCATCATCGGGCACGATGCCTCCTGTATCGACGACTGAAAAACGTTTGCCAGCCCAATCTACTTCGCCATAAATCCGGTCTCGGGTAATGCCTGGCTCATTGCCAACGATTGCTTTGCGTTCACCGGTAAGCCGGTTGAAGATAGTAGATTTTCCGACGTTCGGCCGCCCGACGATCGCAATGAGCGGCAATGCAGCGGGGTCTCCTGCAGATTTTTTCGGGTGGGACATACTATGATATAAGCGTCAGGTATAAGCCGAGCATTAAAGCCTCAAGAGATACGAGGAAATAGTATGCCTGATCACGCTCAACTCAATCTTTCACGGATCGGACAAATTGCTGTAAACGCGCATGATCTCGAACGAGCAGTCGACTTTTATCGCGACAAACTGGGAATGAAACACCTGTTTAGTGTGCCGCCAAAATTGGCTTTCTTCGACTGTGACGGTATTACGCTCATGCTCTCGCTTCCCGAAAAACCTGAATTTGACCATCCAAGCTCAATCATCTATTTCGACGTTGATGATATACAGGCGGCAACACGCACTCTAGCAGAACGCGGTGTAATGTTTGAACAACAACCCGCCTTTGTCGCTAACATGGGCTCTCACGATCTCTGGATGGCCTTCTTTGAAGACTCAGAAAATAATTTTCTGGCACTTAGGAGCAGACTGCCCCACTAGAATCGCCGCACTAAGAAATACCAAACAGATGACGAAGATAACAATCCGCTATTGCCCTGTCTGACCGGTTAAGAAGCTCATTGCCTCCCGTGTGGCGGCTGACCTAAAGAAGGAAGAAGGATTAACTGTTGCCATTGAAAAGGGTGGTCTTGGTGAGTTAAGCGTTTCGGTTAACAATAATCGTATTTACAACTCTAATCCTTTCTGGTACCCAATGCCGACTGGCGTTCTAAAAAAAGTGCGAGCGGCTCTGACAAAATAGTTCAAACAGGCTCTTCACCAGGTCTGCGGGCGTCCCGCCGCAACAAGCGCGCAGCGCGAGCGGAGCGTCGTTAATTGCGGCCACCGCGACATTGGCGTGCGAGACGCCCGCGGTCCCAGTGAGAGCGCCGTTAATTGCGCACGCAGAACGAATAAAGCGTGGACAATTGATCCGTTGCGAGGTCAGCGCGCCTGACGGCGCTTAGTGCGGGCGGGCTGCCGGCAGTCCCAGTAAACCTTTGCAGGTCGCGGAGAAGATGCGAATGAAACGTAGAGACTTTCTGCAAGCGGGAACCATCGGCTGTGCTTTGGCAGTCAGCAACCCAACAGCGGTTCTCGGTGTGGAAAGCTCCTCTGGTCTGTCTCCTTCGCACGAGCCGTCGGCATTCGAGCTCGACGAAGTGTCTCTTAGTCAACTGCAGGAAAGCATGAAGTCAGGAAAGCACACGTCACGTTCGCTGGTAAAGAAATATCTCGAGCGTATCGATGATATTGACAAGAACGGCCCGCGGATAAATTCAGTTATCGAGATAAATCCCGATGCTGTTGCCATAGCAGAATCGCTCGATCGTGAACGGAAAGAGAGAGGCGTGCGCGGGCCGCTCCACGGCATTCCGCTTCTGATTAAGGACAACATCGATACCGCGGACCGAATGATGACTACGGCGGGTTCTCTAGCTTTGCTGGGGTCTACGCCAACCAACGATTCTTTTGTAGCTCACAAATTACGTGATGCCGGTGCAGTAATCATTGGCAAAACGAATCTCAGCGAATGGGCCAACTTTCGATCAAATCATTCAACCAGCGGGTGGAGCGGTCGAGGTGGTCAGACAAAAAATCCTTATGTGCTCGATCGTAATCCCTGCGGCTCCAGCTCAGGCTCCGGTGCGGCGGCCGCTGCAAACTTGTGCGCTGCAGCTATTGGCACGGAGACAGATGGCTCCGTTGTTTGCCCTTCTTCCGCCAATTCGTTGGTCGGAATCAAACCGACCGTGGGACTGATTAGCCGCGTCGGAATTATTCCCATCGCACATAGTCAGGATACTGCTGGTCCAATGGCGCGGACAGTTACCGACGCCGCAATTCTGCTTGGGGCACTGACCAGCGTGGATTCACGTGACCCTATTACAAAGCTCAGTCGGGGCAAAGCTTACACAGACTATACTCAGTTTCTCGCCAGAAATGGTCTGCAAGGGGCAAGAATAGGCGTCGCCCGAAAATACTTTGGGTTCAATGATCGCGTTGATAAGTTGATGGACGGTCTCATCGGTGAAATTAAGAAACTCGGCGCAATTGTCATTGACCCGGCAGATATTCCCACCTCCGGCAAGTTTGATGATTCCGAATTACAGGTACTGCTTTATGAGTTCAAGAGTGACCTTAATGCTTACCTGAAGGCGCTCGGGCCTAAAGTGCGGGTCCACTCACTAAAGGAGATTATTGAGTTCAACCAAAAGAACAGGGAAAAGGAGATGCCCTACTTTGGACAGGATCTCTTCGAAAAGGCGCAAGCCAAAGGCCCGCTCACCAGCAAAGAGTATGTATCCGCTCTGGCAAAAAACCATTTGCTTTCGCGGACCCAGGGTATAGATTTCGTGATACGAAAACATCAGCTTGATGCTCTGATTGCGCCCACTGGTGGACCATCGTGGCCTACGGACTGGGTCAACGGTGACCACTTTACCGGCGGTTATTCCTCGGCTTCCGCTGTGGCGGGCTATCCACACGTCACCGTGCCTGCAGGTTACGTGTTTGGGCTGCCGTGCGGGATCTCGTTTTTTGGGTCGGCGTATAGCGAACCGAAGCTAATAAAATTCGCCTACGCTTTCGAACAAGCGTCTAATGTCAGGCGTCCGCCGCGGTTTTTGACGAGCGTAGAGTTGAAAGATTGATCTTGATTGGCGATAAGGAAAAGACTCGAAGAACTTAAAGAAAGGGATTACTCAATGGCCAAAACTGCCAGCCAAACAAAGAAAAAGTCGATTTACGCCGTGCACCCTGGTGTATTGATGACCCAGAAGTGGGTTGGAGAACTGAAACCGAAGACGGGGCGCTCGCTGGAGGAATGGATTCTGCACATTAAAAGGAGTGGGCCCAGGGAAGAGCAAGACCGCCGGCAGTGGCTGAAAACCGAGTATGGATTGGGAACTAACATCGCCGGGTGGCTTTCCGAACGCGCTGACGGTAAGGGTCTGGAAATGGCGGATCCTGACCTCTATTTAGAAAAAGCCGAAGGGTATGTTGAGGAAATGTTCTCTGGTCCAAAAGCTGACCTGCGCCCAATCTACGATGACCTGCTGAAGCTCGGCCTTAAATTAGGCAAAGATGTAAAGGCCTGTCCCTGCCAAACAATCGTGCCGCTCTATCGCAAGCACGTGTTCGCACAAATCAAACCAACCACGCGCACCAGAATCGACTTGGGTTTTGCATTGGGAAATGCAAAAGTGGAAGGACGCTTGATCGACACCGGTGGCTTTGCCAAGAAGGACCGGATCACGCATCGCATTCCCCTCACTTCTCTCGAAGATATCGACGATGAGGTGAAGCACTGGCTTAAGGTCGCCTACGACCGCGATATATAGCATTGGCTGGCGCCGACTGGACCAGCTTTCACCTCACGCGAAGAACCTCACCAGTGATGCCGAAAATTCATAGTGACCATTTGCGGCTAGGGCAGCGAGGCGAAGAGTTAGCTGCTGCATATCTGCAACACCTCGGTTACGTTCTTGTTGCTGGCAACTTTATTGTTCCCGTGGGTCGAAACAGGCTGGGGGCGGTCCTCAATGTTGAAATAGATCTCATCGCCTACGACGGCTCGACTCTCTGTTTTATTGAAGTGAAGACTCGCTCTTCCACCCGCTTCGCCGCCCCTTCAGCAAATGTGGATCTACGCAAGCAACGACAAATCACCCGCGCCGCCCGAACTTACCGGCATATCTTCGGTCTGGCAGAACAGACGTTTCGTTACGATGTCGTGAGCATCGTTTTGCCAGTTGCTGATGAAGCTCCGGAAAACGCCGAGATTGAACTTCTGCGAGGCTTTTGGACGGAAGAGAAATTTCGCAAAAGACGCTGGACAGAAAGATACTGGGATTGACTCAGTCACACGCGACCACTGAACAGACAATTGGCAATTGGAAAGCGGCAATGCTCCCGAGTCACATCTGAGTCTTGTCAGCTGATACTCGGGAGACTATGCTTGCGCGTCATTGCTCATCGGAAATTGGACGGCGCTGTTGAGTTCCGCTGAAGATATTGGAGGAGACCAAGAATGATTTGCAATAACTGCGGCAATGTGATCGAAACCTACAACAGATTCTGTCCCAAATGCGGAGCGCCGGTCCAGTTTCAACCAGCGGCGCCAATGCCGCCCCCGGCGGGAGCGGGCTTTCCCCAATCACCGATGATTGGTGGTCCAGCGATGCAAGCACAGAGAGGATCTTCAGGTTGCGGTAAGATCCTTCTGATAGTCGGAATCATAATTGTTTTGCTGGCTGGAGGTATTGCAGCGGCAGTCTATTTCGGCTATCGCTACGCTGAAAAGTCGTTGAAATCTTCTGAGGCATATACGGCAGCGGTAGCTGCTCTAAAGAAGAACCCGGAGGTAAAAGAAAAACTTGGCGAGATTACAAGTACTGGTTTTCCGCTTGGCAGCTATAGTCAGCACGGGGATGGATCGGGTAACGCCACGTTCGTAATGTCGGTGCAGGGCACTAAAACCACCGGACATTACGAGGTCTCTCTGTTGAGACGCAATAGCATCTGGCACCTGGAATCGGGAATGGTCCGCACAGCCAGCGGGGACATTATTCAGATTTCTGAAAACAGCGATCAGGAATCTACTAACGCGAATCGAGAGTCTACCGAAGTAAACGAGAATGTTAATGCCAGGGGTGCGATTAGAGGCGGTTTATTGAATGCGAAAGCGACCAGTCTGCCTAAGCCGTCTTACCCCCCAATTGCCAAAACGGCCAAAGTAGCAGGGTCAGTTACAGTGCAGGTACTGGTTGATGAGAATGGGAACGTGATCGCGGCCCGGGCCATATCCGGCCATCCCCTGTTGCAATCAGCCGCCGTTGCGGCGGCTCGGCAAGCGAAATTTGCACCGACCAAGGTCAAGGGCAAACCCGTAAAAGTGAGTGGGACTATTGTCTACAACTTCACGCTTTGATGCGCTACGGTGATCTGAGAGCTCTCTCAGCTAGGTCAGTTTGGTTGTTTCTCCGCGCAACCTCAGCGTCCTCTGCGTCTTCTTAGAAACTCGATCGTCAGGCGGCGTAGGGAACTAGTTGAAAGCCAAGGGACTTAGCTTGAGTCTTAAGATGATCAATGCGTCGCTCTTTGTATCTTTGTTCGTAGGCTTGTTGGCCGAGTTCAATGTAGC
>WNGA01001801.1_pt1 | contig 33239 bp, 33 predicted proteins | sample 5400061 | NCBI WGS metagenome assembly WNGA01 (sample SAMN13153366, study PRJNA577476) | soil metagenome | isolation source: 100 cm soil or saprolite under grassland replicate 2 | place: USA:California | collected 2016-06-15 | reverse complement strand
CGGCTTTTCCCTACATGTCAAGCCCTGGTAAGGTTCTTCGCGTCGCGTCGAATTAAGCAACATGCTCCGCCGCTTGTGCGGGCCCCCGTCAATTCCTTTGAGTTTTAGCCTTGCGGCCGTACTCCCCAGGCGGGGCGCTTAATGCGTTAGCTGCGGCACGGAAGGAGTCGATGACCTCCCACACCTAGCGCCCATCGTTTACGGCGTGGACTACCAGGGTATCTAATCCTGTTTGCTCCCCACGCTTTCGCTCCTCAGCGTCAGTACTGGCCCAGGATCCCGCCTTCGCCACCGGTGTTCCTCCTGATATCTGCGCATTCCACCGCTACACCAGGAATTCCAGATCCCCCTACCAGACTCTAGCCGCCCAGTATCGAACGCGGGCTCGGGGTTGAGCCCCGAGTTTTCACGTTCGACTTGAGTGGCCGCCTACGAGCTCTTTACGCCCAATGAATCCGGACAACGCTCGGTCCCTACGTATTACCGCGGCTGCTGGCACGTAGTTGGCCGGACCTTCTTCTGCAGGTACCGTCACTTTCGCTTCGTCCCTGCTGAAAGCGGTTTACAACCCGAAGGCCTTCGTCCCGCACGCGGCGTCGCTGTCTCAGGCTTGCGCCCATTGGACAAGATTCCCTACTGCTGCCTCCCGTAGGAGTCTGGGCCGTGTCTCAGTCCCAGTGTGGCCGTCCACCCTCTCAGGCCGGCTACCCGTCGTCGCCTTGGTGGGCCGTGACCCCGCCAACAAGCTGATAGGCCGCGGGCCCATCCCCGACCGGAGACCCTTTCCAGCTCCCGCCATGCGGTGGGAGCTCGTATCCGGTATTAGACCCAGTTTCCCAGGCTTATCCCGGTGTCGGGGGTAGGTTGCCCACGTGTTACTCACCCGTTCGCCGCTAGGAACCACCCGGTGTTGCCACCGAGCGGCCCTCGCTCGACTTGCATGTATTAAGCACGCCGCCAGCGTTCATCCTGAGCCAGGATCAAACTCTCCGTCTGAGATCGTGAACTCCCGTGGGCACGAGGCCCGTGGGGGCGTTCTCGAAGGAGCTCGGTGGCCCTGGAGCCACTCGAGTTGACCATCCGTCCCGGACGGACCGGGGGGATGGGCGATGCAGGGGCCATACCCTGCACCGCTCGAGGCTCATCCGTTATCCGGATGCGCCAAGGAACCGTTCCACGAGGGGCGAGCCCCAAGTGGGACGGGGTTGGCACTGGCTTTTCGCACACTGTTGAGTTTTCAAGGAACGTCGCCGGGTTGCTCTTCGGCGACTCGCTCGCGGTTCCCGCGTCACGTCCCGTCGCCGGAGCGGCGCGGACCGTACCACGGGCCTCTCGAGAGAGGCAAAGACTTCCCACCTGACCGGAGCGTACTCCTTGCGGAGTACTGCCCGCCACGCCGGCGCCGTCACACAGAAGCGCCGCCCCGCGCCCGGACCCTCTGAGCGTCGGGACGGCCACCGAAAGCCGTCGGATGGAATCCTCTTGGCGTTCGGCGACCTCCTGTCTTCCGTTGCCGACGCCGCTGGCGTCGTCCCGGAGAGGTCCTCGGTCCTGAAGAACTTCCCTGCTTGCAGCTTGGTGACGGTAGCACCGAGCGCGACGGCGTGTCAACTGACGGACGCCAGCAACGGCAACGGTTCCAGCGTCTGGTCGGGTCAACCGAAGTGCCGGTCGGGCACGCCGTGGTAGAGCACGAACCGCTCGTAGGGGTGCACGCCCGGGGTGTCGCCGACCTCCTCGATGGCCCGGCGCAGCGCCCGGAGGTCGGCAACGCTCAGCTCCAGGGGCGGCTCCTCCGGCTGGTAGGTGGTTCGGATCACGTAGTCGACGCCCGGGCTCCGGGTCATCTCGATGTGTGCCCCGAGCAGATGGCCGACCGGATGGTCCTCGGTGAAGGCCAGCAGCCGGTCCACGGTGGCGGTGAACGCCGACCAGTCGAACACGTACAGCCGCCCAGGGTAGAGGGTGTCCCCCGTGAGCATCAGCCCGGTGGAACGGTCGTAGTAGGTGACCGCGGGCTCGTCGTGTCCCGGGCTGGGGATGACGTCCACGACCCGGTCGCCCAGGTCGACCTGCGCGATGCCGTCCGGCCACTCCCGCAGCCCGAGGAAGCCGGTCACGGCCGGCTGGTCGGCGCCGACCAGCGTGGTGTCGGGGCGGTCGGCGAACTGGCCATCCCCGGCCGTGTGGTCGCTGTGGCTGTGGGAGTGCGCCACCAGCAGCTCGTAGCGGTCCCGGGGATGGGCGGCCAGCCAGCCGGCCAGCAGGCGGTCCACCGTGGCCCGGAGCGGGAACAGCTCGGGCTCGGGGGTCGCGCCTGTGTCCACCAGCAGCGCCCGGTCGTTGCCGAACAGCAGGTACAGGAACGGCGCCTCGTAGTGCACCGACATGTTCTGCCGCAGGATCACGGTGTGCTCGTCGTAGCGGTGGACCTGGAGCTCCGGGTCGCGGTTGTGCCTGGCCGACGGCGAGCCGTGGATCCAGCGCACGTCCAGATCGCCTGGCACCTTGGTGTGGAAGTCGACGCGCATGGCGACATCTTCGCAGAGCCGCGGTCGATTCCCTCGTCTCCCGCTCGTCGTACCGGGTGAGGGGCGGCAAGCAGTGCCGCCGGGAAGCGAAGGGAGCGCGCGATGCGCTGCATGCTGCTGATCTACACCAGCGAGGCCGACCGGCCCGCGTGGGGCACCCCCGAGGGGGACGCCGAGGCCAAGGGCTACGACGGGTTCCACGACGAGGTCACCCAGCGTGGCGTCTTCCGGAGCGGCGAGCCGCTGCTGCGGGTCGCCGAGGCCAAGAGCGTCAAGGTCCGGGACGGCCGGGCGCAGGTCGCCGACGGTCCGGCGGTCGCCACCCCGGAGCAGCTCGGCGGCTACTACCTGGTCGAGACCAAGGACCTCGACGAGGCGCTGGAGCTGGCCGCCAAGATCCCGGGCGCCCGCTACGGGACGATCGAGGTCCGCCCGGTCCTGGAGCTCTCGTAGGGGACGGCCCACGACCCGGGCGCCGGCGGAGCTACGAGGGTGGCCGGCGGCCGCCGGCGCCCGGGCGGCCAGGGGAGACGTGGGGGTCGCCGGCGACCAGCGCGCGCCATCGGCGGTCGGCGGCGGCGGTGACGCCGACCCGGCCGGTCCACGCGACCCGGTCGTCGGGCACGGGCCAGCCGGCGGTGAGCACCACCGGCCCGGCCGTGAGGTCGGCGCCGTCGGCCCAGCCGGCGAGGCCGAGCGCCTGGCAGAGGCGGGCCGGCCCCCTGGCCAGGTCGCGGGGCCGGCTCGCCGGGCGCCGGGCGGCCATCAGCTCGGTGCCGAGGACCGGCTCGCCGGCCCGCAGCAGCACCGCCTGGGCGACGCCCGGGGGCGCGCAGACCACGTTGGCGCACCAGTGCATCCCGTAGGTGAAGTACACGTAGAGGTGCCCGGGGGGGCCGAACATGACCGCGTTGCGGGCGGTGCGGCCCCGGTGGGCGTGGCTGGCCGGGTCCTGGCCGGCGCCGTCGTAGGCCTCGGCCTCGACCACCCGGACGGCGCTGGTGGCGCCGGGCGCCTGGTGCACCAGCAGGCGGCCGAGCAGGTCGCGGGTGACCTCCAGCACCGGCCGCAGGTAGAAGGCGGCCGGCAGCGGGTCGAGGGCGCCGGGCGGCAGCGGACCGGGCGGCGCCGCCGGCGGCGGGCTGGACGCGGCCGGCGGCCGGCCGGCGTTGCGCCGGCTCACCCGGCTCCCCCGGTCCGGTGCCGGCCCTTGGCCAGGAACCGGCGGAGCTCGGCGGGTGGCAGGGCGTTGACGACCCGGTCGGCGGTGGTCCAGCCACGGCCGGCGGTGGCGACCGCGAAGCGGATGTTGGCCAGGTGGCCGGGCCCGTGGCTGTCGGAGCCGAAGGCGAGCCAGACCCCGAAGCGGTGCGCCAGCCGGACCTGCTCGTCGCCCAGGTCCAGGCGATGCGGGGAGCCGTTCACCTCCAGGGCGGTGCCGGTGCGCGCCGCCGCCCGGTACAGCGCCTCCAGGTCGACGTCGCTGGCCGCGCGGGTGCCGATGCGCCGGCCGGTCGGATGGCCGATGACGTTGACCGCGGGGTGCTCGCAGGCCCGCAGCAGCCTGGCGGTGAGCTGCTCCCGCGGCTGGTCGAGGCGGTCGTGGACGCTGGCCACCAGCACGTCGAAGCCGTCCAGGAAGGCGTCGTCGTAGTCCAGCGAGCCGTCGGCGCCGATGTTGAGCTCGGCGCCGTGGAGCAGCTCGATGTCCCCGAGGCGGCGTTCCAGCCGCCGCAGGCGGTCGCGCTGCTCGAGGAGCTGCTCGCGGCTGGCCCCGCCGAGGGTCAGCCGCTCGGCGTGGTCGGTGATGGCCAGGAACCGGTAGCCGCGGGCCCTGGCGGTGTCGACCATGACCTCCAGCGGCGCGGTGCCGTCCTGCGACAGGTTCGTGTGGCAGTGGAAGTCGCCGCCCACGTCGGCCTCGGCGACCAGCGCCGGCAGCTCGCCACGGCGGGCCGCCTCGACCTCGCCACGGTCCTCGCGGAGCACCGGCGCCACCCACTCCAGCCCGAGGCGGTCGTAGACGACCGCCTCCTCCTCGGCCACGACCAGCTCACCGCCACGCTCGAACAGGCCGTACTCGCTGAGCTTGAAGCCGGCCTTGACGGCCAGCTCGCGGATGCGGACGTTGTGGGCGGCCGAGCCGGTGAAGTACTGGAGGGCGGCGCCCCACACCGCGGGGCGGACGACCCGCAGGTCGACCTGGTACCCGTCCCTGGTCCGGATCGACACCTTGGTGTCGCCGAGCGCGGCGACCTCGGCGACCTCGGGCAGGTCGGCGAAGGCGCGGGTGACGGCCGCCGGGTCGTCGCCGGCGGCGAGCAGGTCGAGGTCGTGGACGGCCGCCTTCATCCGCCGCAGCGAGCCGGCCACCTCGACCCGGTCCACGCCCGCCACGGCGGCGAGGCGGTCGCGGAGGGTCTCCGCCAGCGGCAGGGCGACGGCCAGGGGGATGCCTTCCACGCCCCCGGCCATCCGCTCCAGCGCCCGGCGCAGGTTGGCCTCGGTGCGCTGGCCCATCCCCGGCAGGCCGGCGACCCGGCCGGCCGCGACCGCCGCGGTCAGCTCCTCCGGCGAGCCGACCCCGAGCGCCTCGTGGACCAGCCGGGCCTTGCGGGGTCCCAGCCCCGGCACGCGCAGCAGCGCCCGCAGGCCGGTGGGGACCTCGGCCCGCAGCTCCTCCAGCTTGGCGACCCGGCCGGTGTCCAGGTACTCGCGGACCTTGGCGGCGATCGCCTTGCCGACCCCGGGGATGGCGGCCAGCTCGCGCTCCGAGAGGCCGGTCAGGTCGGCGCCGTAGCCGGAGAGGGCGCGCGCCCCGCGGTCGTAGGCGCGGACCCGGAAGCCGGTGTCGCCCTGGAGCAGCAGCAGCTCGGCCATCTCCTGGAACAGCCGCGCGAGCTCGTCGTTCCTCCAGGCCATGGCCGCCGCTCAGGCCGGGTCGTCGCCACCGCCGCCGCGGGCGGGGCCGGGGTCGGGGTCGGGCCTGGGGTAGGCGTCGAAGACGGGGAGGTCGGTGTGCTGGACCCGGCGGGTGGGGCGGGCCCACCAGCCGGCGGCCAGGGTCGCCCCGACCGCGCCCCAGGCGGCGAGCACGCCGACGGTCAGCAGGGCCGGGGCGACCCCGAACTCGCGCAGCCGGTCCAGCCGCAGGACCAGCAGCGGCCCGGCCGGCACCCCGACCCCGACGGCGACGACGGCCCAGCGGCCGCCTCCGCGGGGCACGACCATGGCGGCCAGCACCGCCCCCACGCAGGGGGCGCCCAGCAGCAGACCGACCCGCAGGGCGAGCTCGACCGGCTGCAGGGCGAGGTCGGCCTGGCGGCCGGCGACGGCGGCGGCCAGGGCGGTGGCGAGCGTGCTGGCCGCGGCGCCGGCCAGGCCGGCCGCCACCGTCCAGCGGATCCCGGGCCGGCGCCGGCCCGGTCCGGGCTCCGCCGCGCCGGTGCCCGCCGGACCGACGATCGGCCCGGTGCCCGCTCCCTGGGAGGCGGGTGGGATCACCGGCGGGCTAGCCGGGGTCGGGAGAGCCGGCGAGCAGCCACGACAGCAGGGCCTTCTGGGTGTGCAGGCGGTTCTCGGCCTGGTCGAACACGGCCGAGTTGGGACCGTCCATGACCTCGGCGGCGATCTCCTCGCCCCGGTGCGCCGGCAGGCAGTGGAGCACCACCACGTCCGGCGAGGCGACCGCCATGATGTCGGTGGAGAGCTGGTAGGGCTTGAAGATCAGCGCCCGCTCGCCGTGCTCGAGCTCCTTGCCCATCGACGCCCACACGTCGGTGTAGACCACGTCGGCGTCCTTGGCGGCGGTCTCGGGGTCGTGGGTCAGCTCCACGCTGCCGCCGGTCCCGGCGGCGATCTCGGTGGCCCGCCGCACCACCTGGGGGATCGGCTCGTAGCCGACCGGGGTGGCCATGGCCACGTGCATGCCCACCTTGGAGCCGGCGAACAGCAGGCTGTGGGCGACGTTGTTGCCGTCGCCCAGGTAGGCGAGGCGGAGGCCGGCCAGCCGCTGCTTGCGCTCGCGGATCGTCTGGAGGTCGGCCAGCGCCTGGCAGGGGTGGGAGTAGTCCGACAGCGCGTTGACGACCGGGATGCTGCCGGCGCGCGCGAGCCGCTCGAGGCTCTCCTGGGCGAAGGTCCGCAGCACGATCGCGTGGACGTAGCGGGACAGCACGGTGGCGGTGTCCTCGATCGTCTCGCCGCGGCCGAGCTGCAGGTCGGCGCCGGCGAGGGCCAGCGGGTAGCCGCCGAGCTCGTGGACGGCGACCTCGAAGGAGACCCGGGTGCGGGTGGAGGGCTTCTCGAAGATCAGCGCGACCGTGCGGCCCTGGAGGGTCGTGCGCGGCCGCCGCTCGGCCTTGTGCCGGTCGGCGCCGTCGAGCAGGGCGACCAGCTCGTCGGGGGTGACGTCGTCGACGGAGAGGAAGTCACGTTTGCTCATGGGCGCTCCCGTGGGCGGCACCGCCGGCCAGCGACTTGACCCGCGAGGCCAGGGTGACGATGTCGAAGGGCTTCTCGAGGACGGCCTGCGGGCCGAGCTCGCTGCGGAGCGGGGCGATCACCTCGGCGGCGCCGGTCACCACCAGCACCGCGAACGGCAGCGAGCCGTCCGCGCGGCGCAGGCGCCGGATGACGTCGGGACCGCCGAGGCCCGGCATCATGACGTCGAGCAGGACCACGTCGGGCTCGACGGTGCGGGCCAGGCGCAGGCCCTCCTCCCCGTCGGCGGCCAGGATGACCTCGAGGGCCTCGTCCTCGAGGATGGTCTGGAGCAGGCCGCGGACGCTCGGGTCGTCCTCGACCACGAGCACGCGACTGGACGCCATCGAGCAGCCTTCCTGGTTGCCGAGCTGGGACCGGGGCGGACACGGCCGAGCGATCAGTCTGCCATGCCGCCGTGACCGTCGGCCAGCACCTAGGACGCCGGTCACGGATCCACGGCGCGCATGCTGCGGGCCGCTGCCGGCTCGGCGCTGTCGCATGCGGCGCCGATCCATGACCGGCGTCCTAGCCGGTATGCCGCCCCAGGGCCTCCGGGGGTAGGTCGGTGGTGGTCACGGTCGCCGCCGCCGGGCCGACGCCCAGGTCGACGGCGAGGTCGACCTGGGACTTGGCGACGACCGCGGCGGCCGCCCGCTCGTCGTGGGGAGCGGCCTGGCCGCCGGCCACCACCGTGACCGGGCCGAAGCGCACGCCGACCCGGTCCGGGTCCAGCTCGACCTGCGCGGTGGCCAGCGCGTCCAGCACGGCCGGCCAGGCGGCGACGCCGACGGCGAGGCTGGCGCGCAGCGCGACCGAGCCGGCCACCGCACGGGCGGCGGCGAGCGCGCCGGTGTGCTCCGCCGCGCCGTGCACGGTGACGACGACGAGCTTGCGGGCGCCGGGGACGCGCAGGGCGAGCCCCTCGGCGAGCGACTCGCAGAGCTGCGCCAGCGCCGACTCGAAGGCCGCCGCCCCGTCCGAGCCGGCCCGCAGGGGCGGGGCGGCCGCGGTGGCGTTGGCGAGCAGGACGGCGCCGTCGGCCATCCCTGGCGCCTGGTCCACCATCACCCGCTCGAAGGACCGGGCCACCGCGCGGCCCAGCAGGCCGTCCAGCAGCGCCGGGTCCACGGTGGCGTCGGTGGTGAGCACCACCAGGGTGGTGGCGGTGGGGGGCGCCGTGGGGTCGGCGAAGGCGGGGGCGAACGGGACCGACGCCTTGGCGACCCCGCCGATGCGCACCTCCCCCTCCGACCAGGCGACGGCCACGGCGTGCTCGCGGGCGGTGCCGCCGGAGGCGGCCATGGCCTTCGCCACCTCGCCGGAGCCGCGCCGGCCGAGCGCGGCGGCGGCCTTCTCGGCCGCCTCGGCGGCGTCGCCGACGGCGAGCCTGGTGCCGATCGCGCCGGTGCCGAGCAGCAGCACCTCGGCGGGCGGGCAGCCGATCGCTGCCGCGCAGCGGGCGGCGAGGGCGGCCGCGTCGGCCTCGCCGTCGGGGCCGGTGGCGGCGTTGGCGCTGCCCGCGTGGACCAGCACGGCCCGGGCGGCGCCGGCCAGCAGCCGCTCCCGCGACCAGCGGACCGGCGCCGAGGCGAACGGGTGGACGGTGAACCGTCCCGCCGCCGCCGAGGTCTGCTGGCTCACGATCAGCGCCAGGTCCGGTCCCTGCCCCGGCGTGAGGCCGGCGTCGACGCCGGCAGCCCGGAACCCCCGCGGCGCGCAAACCCCGCCTTCCACACCGGCGACCGTGTAGTCGACCATCGTCCTCCTCTGGACGCGCCTCGTTCGGCAAGCCTAACCGGCCTCACGCCGGTTGGCAGCCCTCCCCTCCCCCTTGGCTAGTCGGCGGCGCGGAGGGTCGCCTGGAGGCGGTCGGCGGCCAGGGTGGCCATGCCGTCACGGACGGCGACCCCGTCGGCGTCGGTGAGGGTGCGGTCGGCGGCCTGCAGCGCGACCCGGTAGGCGAGGTTGCGGTGGCCTGGCGGCAGCGGCGCCCCCTGGTAGGCGTCGAACAGGGTGAGCCGGGTCAGCAGCTCCCCGCCGGCCTCGCGCAGCGCCGCCTCCAGGTCGCTGGCGGCGACCCCGGGCGGGACCAGGAAGGCGACGTCGAAGGACAGCTCCGGGTAGGGCGAGGGGGTCGCGGCGGGCCGCATGCGGGGCACGGCGGCCAGCAGCGGCGCCAGCTCCAGCTCGGCGGCGAAGGTGGCCGCCGGCAGCTCCAGGTCGGCCGCCACCCGCGGGTGGAGCTGGCCGAGCAGCCCGACGGGGCGCTGGTCGAGGAACACCCCGGCGCAGCGCCCGGGATGGTACGGCGGCGGGCCCTCGGCCCGGTAGCCGACCCCGTCGACGCCGAGGCCGGCGACCAGCCCCTCGACCACGCCCTTGACGTCGGCGAAGTCGAACGCCGCGGTGGGGTCGTCGAAGCGGCCGCGCTGGCGCTGGCCGGCCAGCAGCAGCCCGAGGGTCAGCGGCTCGTCGGGCAGCCCCCGGTCGCGGCCGGACCCCTCCGGCCCCCCCTCCGGCGGCAGGAACACCGCGCCCAGCTCGTAGACGGCGACCCCGGCGAGGCCCCGCGCCAGGTTGCGCCTGGCCACCTCCGCGAGCCCGGGGAGCAGGGTGGTGCGCAGCTCCGGCGCCTCCTCGGAGATGGGGTTGGCCAGGCGCAGGGTCCGGCGGCGCGGGTCGTCGGGGTCGAGCCCGAGCTGGTCCAGCGCGGCCTGGGACAGGAACGGGTAGGTCTGCGCCTCGGTGAGGCCCATGCCGGCCAGCAGCCCGCGCGCCTGGCGGCGCAGGCGCTGCTCGTCGGTGAGGCGGCCACCGGTCGCCTTGGGCAGGGTGGCCGGGACCTGGTCGTACCCCCAGCGCCTGGCGACCTCCTCCTCCAGGTCGGCCCAGAGCTCGATGTCGAAGCGCCAGCTCGGGGGGACGGCGACGACGGTGCGGTCGTCGGGCACCTCGGTGCGGCAGCCGACGCTGCGAAGCTGCCCGGCCGCGAACCGCGGGTCGGTGGGCGCGCCCAGCCGGGCCGCCGAGCGCGCCCAGTCCAGCCGGATCGCCGGCCGCTCCCCCACCCCGGGGCCGGCGCGCAGGCGGCCGGCGGCCACGGTGCCGCCGGCCAACTGGGCCATGAGCCTGGCCGCCTGGTCGCAGACCGGCTCGGCGCCCGCCGGGTCGACCCCGCGGGCCCAGCGCTGGCCGCCCTCGGTGCTCATGCCCAGCCGGCGCATGGTGCGGCGCACGACGGCCGGCGGGAAGTGGGCCGACTCGATCAGCACCCTGGTGGTGTCCGGGCGCACCTCGGAGTCCTCGCCGCCCATGATCCCGGCCAGGGCGAGCGCCTGCTCCCCCGAGGTGATCAGGGTGTCGGCGGCGGTCAGGCGGCGGTCGCGGCCGTCGAGGGTACGCAGGGTCTCGCCCTCCCCGGCCCGGCGGACGACGATCCGCTGGCCGGGCACCCGGTCCAGGTCGAAGGCGTGCAGCGGCTGCCCCTGGTCGAGCAGCAGGTAGTTGGTGACGTCGACGACCGCGCCGAGCGGGCGCATGCCGTAGAGGTACAGCCGCTTGGCCATCCACAGCGGGGCCGGCCGGGTGGCGTCCAGGCCCTGGACCACCCTGGCGACGTACAGCGGGCAGCCCTCGGCGTCCTCGACCTCGATCTCGGCGAGCCCGTCGGCCGCCGGGCCGGCCTCCGGGACGGTGAGGTCGAGCGGCTTCAGCTCGGTGCCGAGCAGGACGGCGACCTCGCGGGCGATGCCGCGCATGGACAGCGTGTCGCCGCGGTTGGGGGCGCTCTTGACCTCCAGGACGGCGTCGCGCAGGCCGACCGCCTCGACCAGGTCGACCCCGACGGTGGTGTCGGGAGGCAGCACCAGGATGCCCGAGTGGTCGTCGAAGACGCCCAGCTCGCGGGCTGAGGCGAGCATGCCGTCCGACCACTCGCCGCGGACCTGGCGGCGGCCGACCTCGATGCCGCCTGGCAGCTTGGCCCCTGGCGCCGCCCACGGCACGACGTCGCCTGGCGCGAAGTTGCGGGCGCCGCAGACCACCGAGCGGTCGTCGCCGCCGGCGTCGATGCGGACCAGCACCAGCCGGTCGGCGTTCGGATGGCCGGTGACCTCGAGAACCCGGGCGGTGACGATGCCGGCCAGGTCCTCCCCCACCCGCTCCACGGTCTCGATCTCGACGCCGGCGAAGGTGAGCTTGTCGGCCAGCGCCTCGGGGGACACGTCGACGTCGACGTGGTTGCCCAGCCAGGAGAGCGGGACGCGCATGTCTCCTCCTCTCTACACGCTGGTGAGCCAGCGGACGTCGTTGTCGGTCAGGGTGCGCAGGTCGGCAAGGCCCGAGCGGAGCATGAACGGCCGCTCGATGCCGGTGCCGGCGGCGAACCCGGACACCTTGTCGGGGTCGTAGCCGCCGGCGCGGAGCACGTTGGGGTGGACCATGCCGGCGCCGAGCAGCTCGATCCAGCCCTCGCCGCGGCAGGTGCGGCAGCCGACCCCGCGGCCGCCGCAGATGAAGCAGGAGACGTCCACCTCGGCGCCCGGCTCCACGAACGGGAAGTACGACGGCCGCAGCCGGATCTCGCGCTCGTCGCCGAAGTAGGCGCGCGCGAACGCCAGCAGCGTCCCCTTCATGTCGGCCATGGTGATGCCCTCGTCGACGGCCAGCACCTCGATCTGGTTGAACACCGGCACGTGGGTGGCGTCCGGGGTGTCGGCCCGGTAGCAGCGCCCGGGGATCACCACGTACACCGGCGGCGGGCCGGCCAGCATGGTGCGGATCTGCACCGGCGAGGTGTGGGTGCGAAGCACCAGCTCGCCGCTCTCGCGCCCGTCCCCGCCGGCCATGTAGAGGCTGTCCTGCATCGAGCGCGCCGGGTGGTCGCGGGGGATGTTCAGGGCCTCGAAGTTGTACCAGTCGGTCTCGACCTCCGGGCCCTCGGCGACGCGGTAGCCGAGGCCGATGAAGATGTCGACGATCTCGTCGCTGGTCCGGGTGATCGGGTGGATGGCGCCACGCGGTGGCACGCGGCCGGGCAGGGTGATGTCCAGCCGCTCGGCCTCCAGCAGGGCGGCGTCCCTGGCGGCCTCCAGCTCGCCGCGGCGGTCGGCCAGCTCGGCCTCGAGCGTGGCCCTGGCCTGGTTGACCCGCTGGCCGAGGGCGCGGCGGGCGTCGGCGTCGAGGCCGCCGAGCGAGCGCTGCACCTCGCCGAGGGGCGAGCGCCTGGCCAGGTGGGCCTGCTCGGCCTCACGGAGCGCCTCCAGGTCGGCGGCGTCGGCGATCGCGCGTCGCCCCGCGGCGACGATGGCGTCGAGGTCGGGGGTGGGCATGGTCGGCTCCTTCACCAGATCAATGGCGTGGTCGTCCGCTTGGCGGTCGCCCCGCCTGGCCGCGGCGCCGGCGGTGTCGCTCAGATGCCGGCCAGCTCGAGGCCCACGCGGGGCAGGCGAAATCGCAGCTCCGTGCCGCGGCCGGGCGCCGAGTTCGCCCAGATGCGGCCGCCGTGGGCCTCCACCAGCCCGCGGGCGATGAACAGGCCGAGCCCGGTGCCACTTGGCGCGCCCTGGCCGGCGCGCCGGTAGAACTTGGTGAAGATCAGCGGGAGCTGGTCGGAGGGGATGCCGACGCCCTCGTCGCCGACGGCGACCTCGACCGCGTGGTCGGTCGCCGAGCCGGTCACGGTCACCGTCCCGCCCTCCGAGTACTTCACCGCGTTCTCCACCAGGTTGGTGAGCACCTGCTCGACCTTGTCGGGGTCAGCATAGACGCGTGGGAAGCGGTCCGGGAACGAGACCTGGAAGCGGTGGCGGTCGTGCTGGATCTCGAAGCGGCCGAGGATGCCCGCGGCCATCGCCGGCAGGTCGAACTCCTGGCGCCGCACCTCCAGCTTGCCGGCGTCGATCCGGGACACGTCCAGCAGCTCCCGGATCAGCCGGGTGACCCGGTCGGCGTCCATGTTGACGGTGGCGAGCATCTCGAGCTTCTGGTCGTCGCTGAAGCGCTCCCACCGGTGCAGCAGGGTCGAGGTGAACCCCTTGACGCTGGTCAGCGGGGAGCGGAGCTCGTGGGAGAGGGTCGAGATCAGCTCGCCGCGCTGGCTGTCGGCGCGGTGCCTGGCGGAGGCGTCGCGGAGCACGCAGACGGCCTGCACGACCCGTCCGTCGCCGTCGCGCAGGAAGGTCGCGGTGAGGTCGACCGGGGTGGGCGGGCCGTCACCGGCGTCGAGGGTCAGCTCGCGCGCCGGCACCCGCCGCACCCCCGGCAGCCGGCGCAGCTTCTCGGTGCACACCCACCAGGGGTTGCCGGCCCCGTCGCGCAGCGGCATGGCGTCGTCGAGCGGCCGGCCGGCCAGCTCGTCGCGGCCGGCTCGGGACAGCCGCTCCGCGGCCCGGTTGGCGTAGGCCACCCTGCCGTCGGCGTCGACCACGACCACGGCGTCGGGCAGCGCCTCGAGATACGCCTCGCTATCGGCCAACGGCGGCCTCCCGTGGCCGGTGGGTGGTGGCCGCTGTCGCGCCCCCCTCGTCCTTCCGGGGAACCCCCCGGCGGCGGGCGGTCTCGTAGAGGAGGACGGCCGCGGCGGCGGCGAGGTTGAGGCTCTCGGCCCTGCCGGCCAGCGGCACGCGGACGACCAGGTCGAGGTCGTCGCGGACCGCGGCCGGCAGCCCGTGGGCCTCGTTGCCGAGGATCAGCGCGACCGGCTCGTCCAGTGGCGCCGCCTGGACGGTGGCGGGCGCGTGCGGGTCGGCGCCGACGAGCCGCAGGTGGCGCTCGCGCAGGGCGGCGCGGAGGTCGGGCCACGGCACGCCGGCCACCACCGGCAGGTGGAAGAGGCTGCCGGCCGCGGCCCGCGCGGCCTTGGGGCTCTGCGGGTCCACCGACCCGCTGGTGGTGGCGACCGCGTCGGCCCCGAAGGCGTCGGCGGTTCGGATCACCGTGCCGGCGTTGCCGGGGTCGCGGACCTCGGCGAGCACGCACACCAGCCGGGGCGCGGCCGGCAGGCCGTCCAGGGAGCGGGTGACGCTCGGCAGCACCGCCAGCAGGCCCTGAGGGGTCGTAGTCTGAGCCAGGCCGGCGAGCAGCGGCTCGGCGACCAGCAGCACCCGCGAGCCGGCGGCCCTGGCGGCGTTCAGCACGCCGCGGTGGCGTGCGGCGGCCCGCTCGGTCCCGAGGACCGTGACCGGCACGTGACCGGCGGCCAGCGCCTCGCGGATCCCCTCCGGCCCTTCCAGCAGGAATTGTCCACCCATGCGAGCCCGCGCCGACGGCCGGGCGAGCTGGCGCGCCGCCCGCACCGCGGGGTTGCTCGGGCTCGTGATCACGTTCACGTCGGTCGTTGCGCTGCTCGGGCGGCTACGCCTTGCCGTCCAGGCCCTCGCGGGCGCTGGCCACCAGGCTCGCGAAGGTGCGTGGGTCGGTCACGGCGATGTCGGCCAGGACCTTGCGGTCCACCTGGATGCCCGCGAGGCGCAGGCCGGCGATGAAGCGGTTGTAGGTCATGCCCTCGGCCCTGGCGGCGGCGTTGATGCGGGCGATCCAGAGGGCCCGGAAGTCGCCCTTGCGCGCCCGCCGGTCGCGGTAGGCGTAGCGCAGCGAGTGCATGACCTGCTCGTTGGCGGCTCGGTAGTGGCGTCCACGGCTGCCGCGGTAGCCCTTGGCCAGCTCCATGGTGGTCCGCTTGGCCTTGGCGCCGTGGACGGCCCGCTTGACTCTTGCCATCGTGGTTCTCTTTCCGGTCGGAGGTGCGCTCGGTCCCCGCTACCGCCCGAGCATGCGCCGCACGCTGCGGCGTTCGCTGGCGACCACCTCGACCGGGCGGGCCAGGCGGCGCTTGCGGGCAGGGGACTTCTTCTCGAGCTCGTGGTTCAACCTGGTCTGCCTGCGGAGCAGCTTGCCGTTCTTGGTGGTCCAGAAGCGCTTGGCGGCGCCCTTGTGGGTCTTCATCTTCGGCACGAGGTCTCCTATGGGGTGCGGACCGGCGCCGGGCGACCGCCGGACGCCGCCTCGCGGTCCGGGGCGGGCGTACCGGCGGGCTGGCCCCGGCCGGCCGCCGGGGGCGCGCCCTTGCCGCCCTGGGTCTTGCGGGGCGAGAACACCGTGATCATGTTGCGCCCATCCTGGCGGGCGGGGCTGTCGACCTGGGCGATCTCGACGAGGTCGGCGGCCAGCCGCTCCAGCAGCCGCCGCCCGAGCTCGGTGTGGGCCATCTCGCGGCCGCGGAACATGATGGTGACCTTGACCTTGTGGCCCTGCTTGAGGAAGCGCTCGACGTGGCCCTTCTTGGTCTGGTAGTCGTGCGGGTCGATCTTGGGCCGCATCTTCATCTCTTTGAGCGCCACCAGGTTCTGCTTGCGCCTGGCCTCCTTGGCCTTGATGGCCTGCTCGTACTTGAACTTCGAGTAGTCCATCAGCTTGCAGACCGGCGGGCGGGCCATCGGGGCGACCTCGACGAGGTCGAGGTCGAGCTGGCTGGCCATCCGCATCGCTGCCTGGGTGTCCATCACCCCGAGCTGCTCGCCGTCGGCCCCGACCACCCGGACCTGGGGGGCCCGGATACGGTCGTTGATCCTGGGTTCAACGCTGATGCAACATCCCTCCCTCGGGCATGTGCCCAAAACGAAAATACGGCCACAAGGGCCGCCCCACCTGGTTGCGCGGTGGTCATTGGAAGACCCCCTGGGCGCGAGGCCCGGAGGTGAGAAGCCCTCGCTCCTACTTCGCTCGATATGCAGTTGACGGGCCCGAAACCCTCGGACCCGACCGAATCAACGCTACTGTAGCAGGCGTTTCTTCCCGGTGTCGACGTTGCGAGGAGACCCCGATGTCGGACTCGGAGCAGCAGCAGGGGCGCGACCCGCTCGAGGAGATGCGCGAGCAGCTCGCCTCGGTCTCGGCCGAGGACGTGATCGCCGAGGCCAGCCTGTCGCTGGTGGCGCTCGCCTATGTCCGTCTCGGCGTGCCGCCCGAGGAGCACGAGCGCTACCGCGACCTGGAGGCGGCCCGCCTGCTGATCGACGCGCTCGGCGGCATGCTGGCGGCGGTCGAGGGCCGCGTCGGCGCGGCCGAGCCGGGCCTGCGCGACGCCCTGGCCCGCCTGCGCATGACCTACGTGGACGTCGCCAACCACGTCCAGGCCGGCGACGCCCCGGCGCAAGCTCCCCCGCCAGAGGGCCCCGGCGTCTACCGCCCTTCGGGCCTCTGGGTCCCCGGCCGCGACTGACCCGGACAGCGCGGGGACGCGACGGGCCCCGCCCTCGGGGGGCGGGGCCCTGCGAACCTTGCGTGACGCCGGAAGTCTTAACGAACCGAAGGCCCGTCCTGCTCCTGCTCCTTACGCAAGCGGCCGCACGTTCGAGGCCTGGGGGCCCTTGGGCCCGTCGGTGATCTCGAACTCGACGGCCTGGCCCTCGTTGAGGGTCTTGTAGCCGTCGGTCTGGATGGCCGAGAAGTGCACGAAGACGTCGTCGCCTCCGTTACGGGCGATGAACCCGTAGCCCTTCTCGTTGCTGAACCACTTGACGGTGCCTTCTGGCAACGTGCTTCCCTCCTGTCGATCCCGGCCGCCCCGACACCGGTTGCTGAGGCTGTCGGCCGGGCCGCGCGGACTGTACCGCGCCGCAAACATGGGCACAAGCGCGGGGCGAACCGGTCGAACGGCCTGGTCAGGCTACGATCTTCGAGATCGGCAGCTCGAGGATGTCGAAGGCGCCGGCGCCCTTGAGGGTGGGGATCAGCCGGTTGACGCCCGCCTTGTCCACCACCGCCTCGACCGCGTGGAAACCGGAGTCGGCCAGCTCGGTCACGGTCGGCGCCTTCATCGACGGCAGCACCTCGAGGACCCTCGGCAGGTCGGCGTCGGCGACGTTCAGCTTGATGAGCACCTTGGACCGGGCCGTGGCCGCCCCGACCAGCAGGGTGACCAGGTCGTCCATGGCCTGGCGGCGCCGCGGGTCGGCGGCGGAGTCGGGGTTGGCGACCACCTCGGTGAACGAGGTGAGCAGCGTGGCGATCACCACCATGCCGTGGCTGCGCAGCGTCGAGCCGGTCTCGGTGAGGTCCACCACCGCGTCGACGATCTCGGGCACCTTGGCCTCGGTCGCCCCGTAGGAGGGGAAGATGCGGACCGGCAGCCCCAGCTCGGCGAAGAAGCGCCTGGTGAGGTTGGGGAGCTCGGTCGACACCCTGAGCCCCGGCTGCAGCTCCTCCGGCCGCGTGACGCCGAGGTCGCGGTGCACGGCCAGCACGACCCGCACCGGGTTGGAGGTCTGCTTGGAGTAGGGCAGCTCGGCGAGGCTCACCACCTTGCCGCCGGTCTCCTCGATCCAGTCCCTGCCGGTGATGCCGAGGTCGAAGAAGCCCTCCTCGACGTAGCGGGGGATCTCCTGGGGACGCAGCAGCGACACCCGCTCCACCCGCGGGTCGTCGATGGTGCCGTGGTAGTCGCGCTCGCTGCCCCGCTTGACGGGCAGGTCGGCGGCGTCGAACAGGGCCAGCGTGGCCCGCTCCAGGCTCCCCTTCGGCAGCACCAGCTTGAGCACGGACGGGCTCCTCTCAGTCCTTGTCGATCGCCTCGAGCAGGCCGGCCATCTCCAGCACCGTGAGGGCCGCCTCGGCGCCTTTGTTGCCGGCCTTGCCGCCGGCCCGGTCCAGCGCCTGCTCCATGGTGTCGCAGGTGAGCACGCCGAACGCCACCGGCACGCCGGTCGCGCGGCTGGCGGCGGCCAGCCCGGCGGCGGCCTGGCCGGCGACGTGGTCGAAGTGGGGGGTGGCCCCGCGGACCACCGCGCCCAGCGCCACCACCCCGGCGTAGCGGCCGGTCGCGGCCAGCTTCTCGGCGGCGAGCGGCAGCTCGAACGCCCCGGGCACCCAGGCGACGTCGACGTCGGCGTCCGCCACCCCGTGGCGCCGCAGCGCCTCGGTCGCCCCGGCCACCAGCAGGTCGGTGATCAGCCGGTTGAAGCGGCTGGCGGCGATCGCCACCCGCCGCCCGGCGCCGTCCAGCCCGCCCTCCAAGGTCCGCCCCATGCCCGTCTCCTCCTAGCTCGTGGTGCCCGCGTCGTCGGGAAGCTCCAGCAGGTGGCCCATCCGCTCCCGCTTGGTGCGCAGGTAGCGCAGGTTCTCGGGGTTCGGCTGGCTCTGCAACGGCACCCGCTCGACGATCTGCAGGCCGAAGCCGTCCAGCCCGCCGTACTTGGCGGGGTTGTTGGTGAGCAGCCGCATGGTGGTCACCCCGAGGTCGACCAGGATCTGCGAGCCCATCCCGTAGTCGCGGCCGTCCACCGGCAGGCCGAGGTCCAGGTTGGCGTCGACGGTGTCGCGGCCCTGCTCCTGCAGGTTGTAGGCGCGCAGCTTGTGGCTGAGCCCGATGCCGCGGCCCTCGTGGCCGCGCAGGTAGACGACCACCCCGAGGCCCGCGTCGGCGATCAGCCGCAGCGCGTCCTCGAGCTGCGGCCCGCAGTCGCAGCGAAGGCTGCCGAGCGCGTCGCCGGTGAGGCACTCGGAGTGGACCCGGACGAGCACGTTCTCCTCGCCCTGGACGGCTCCCTTGACCATCGCCAGGTGCTGCTCGCCGTCGAGCAGCGACTCGTAGGCGTAGGCGGTGAACTCCCCCCAGCGCGTCGGGATGCGCGCCTCGGCGACCCGCTTGACCAGCTTCTCGCGCTGGCGCCGGTAGCGGATCAGCCCGGCGATGGAGATCAGCGGCAGGCCGTGCCGCTCGGCGAACCGCTCCAGCTCCGGCAGGCGGGCCATGCCGCCGTCCTCGTCGACCAGCTCGCAGAGGACCGCCGCCGGGTAGCACCCGGCCATCCGGGCCAGGTCGACGGCGGCCTCGGTGTGGCCGGCCCGCATGAGCACCCCGCCGTCCCGGTAGCGCAGCGGGAAGATGTGCCCCGGCCGGACCAGGTCGCCGGGCCGGGTCCCCGGCCCGATCAGCGCCCTGATGGTGGTGGCCCGGTCGGCGGCCGAGATGCCGGTGGTGGTGCCCCTGCCGGCGTCGACCGAGATGGTGAACGCCGTCCGGTAGGGCGCGGTGTTGGTCGCGACCATCAGGGGCAGGTCCAGCTCGTCGAGGCGCTCGCCGAGCATCGGCGTGCAGATCACCCCGGAGGTGTGGCGGACGAAGAAGGCGATCGTCTCCGGCGTGGCGGCCTCGGCGGCCATGATCAGGTCGCCCTCGTTCTCGCGGTCGGCGTCGTCGACGACGACCACCATGCGGCCGGCCGCGATCGCGGCGACCGCGTCGGGGACGCCGGCGAACCCGGTCATCCGGCGGCTCCCTGACCGCTCCACGGCCGCACGAGCCGTTCCACGTACTTGGCGACCACGTCGACCTCCAGGTGGACCGGGTCGCCAGGGGCGCGGTCGCCGAGGGTGGTGGTCGCCAGCGTGTGCGGCACCAGGGCGACGGCGAACCAGCCCCGGCCGACCCCGGCGACGGTCAGGCTGACCCCGTCGACCGCGATCGACCCCTTCTCGACCACGTACCTGGCCAGCTCCTCCGGCAGCTCCACCCGCACCTCGCGGCCGGCTTGATCCACCGGGGGGGCGGGTCGCGGGTCCAGCACGCGGCCGACGCCGTCGACGTGGCCCTGGACGAGGTGGCCGCCGAGGCGGCCGCCGAGCGCCAGCGGCCGCTCCAGGTTGACCCTGGCGCCGGCGGTGAGCCTGCCGAGGGCGGTGCGGCGCAGGGTCTCGGCGACCACGTCGGCCGCGAACCGGGTCGACCCGCTGGCCACGACGGTCAGGCAGCAGCCGTCGACCGCCACCGAGTCGCCGACGGCGAGCTCGCCGGCCAGCCACGGCGCGTCGACCTCCAGGCGCGCGGCGCCGCCGTCGGCTCGGGGGCGGACCGGCGTGACGACCGTCCCGGTGCCTTCGACGATCCCGGTGAACATCACGATCCCTCCTGTGCGGGCGAGGTCGCCGCGGGCCCCGGTCCGGGGGGGTCCGGCCGGGGGGGTCCGGGGTACCCAGAGAGGGCCCCCCGATCGGTCGGGGCGCTTGCCGCCCCCCCGGTTGGTCGGGGGTAGGCGACCACGCGGAGGTCGGCGCCGAGGCGCTCGACCGAGGCGATCCGCAGGGCCCTGGCCGCCGCCAGGGTGGGGGCGCCGCCGCCGCGGAGCAGGCCGGGCGCGCCGTCGCCGCCGATCACCAGCGGCGCCAGGTACCAGACCAGCCGGTCGGCCAGCCCGGCGGCCCAGAAGCTGGCATGCAGCCGCGGGCCGCCCTCCACCAGCAGCTCGAGCACCCCCCGCCGCCCGAGCGCGGCGGCCAGCTCGGCCAGGTCGACACCGCGGCCGCCGTTCCCCCAGGGCGCTTCGGGGCAGACCAGCACCTCGGCGCCGGCCCGCTTCCAGGCGTCGACGGCGGTGGCGGGGGCGGCGGTGGTGGTGGCGACCAGGGTGGCGGCGCCCGCGTCGAACAGGTGCCCGTCGGCGCCGACCCGCCCGGCGGCGTCGACCAGCACCCGGAGGGGCTGGCGGCCGACGTGGCCGGAAGGGTCCGGGGAACCCCAGGGGGGTGCCCCGGTGGGACGGGGCAGGCGCGCGGTCAGCCGGGGGTCGTCGGCCCGGGCGGTGCCGGCGCCGACGGCGACCGCGTCGGCCTCCGCCCGCAGCCGGTGGGCGTCGGCCCTGGCCGCCGGCCCGGTGATCCACTGCGAGCTGCCGTCGGGGGCGGCGACCTTGCCGTCGAGGCTGGCGGCGGCCTTGAGGGTGACCCGGGGCCGGCCGAGCCGGCGGTGGGTCAGGTAGGCGGCGTTCTGCTCGGCGGCGGCCTCCGCGCCGACCCCGACCGTGACCGTCACCCCGGCCGCCCGCAGCCGGGCCAGCCCGGCCCCGTCGACCCGCCGGTCGGGGTCGGCCAGGGCGGCGACGACCCTGGCCACCCCGGCCTGGAGCAGCGCGTCCACGCACGGCGGGGTGCGGCCGTGATGGGCGCACGGCTCCAGGGTCACGTAGCAGGTGGCGCCGGCGGCCAGCGGCCCGGCGGCGGCCAGCGCGGCCACCTCGGCGTGGGGCTCGCCGGCGGCCCGGTGGAACCCCTCGCCCACGACCCGGCCTTGCCCGCGCCCATCGGGCGCGGGACGCACCAGCACCGCCCCGACCATCGGGTTGGGGCTGGCCGCTCCCCTGCCACCCTCGGCGAGCGCGACCGCCCGGGCCATCCAGCCCGCGTCGCCGTCGACCGTCACCGCCACCACCTCCACGCCGGCGCTTCCCGCGGGGCGTGGTGGCAACGCGCCAGCACGTGCCGGCGCGACCGCCGCCTCCTCTCATCCGGACTGTCACCGTCGGCCCCTGAGTTCCACAGGGTCAACCCTGGCCGGTGCCGCTGCCAGGGGTCGCGGGCTCTCACCGCCGGTGGGGAGTTGCACCCCGCCCCGGAGACGCGCGTGCTACGTCCCGTCGAGCGTACCTGAGAACGAGTCGGCGCGGCGATCCAGGGCGTAGCTGGAACGCGGGTCCCGCTTGGCGACGCTCTTCAGCTCGGTGGCGGTGGCGACCAGCCCGCGGTGGTCGGTGAAGCTGCGCCGGGCGCTGGAGGCGATCCCGAGCGAGACCGAGACGATCGGGAAGCGGCGCATCTGGCCCTGGCGGTCCTCGATCTCGATCGAGCCGGCGACGGCGTCCTCCGGGTCGTACAGGCTGGGGATGCGGGCGTCGAAGTCGGCGATGAGCCGGGTGGCGAACCGCTCGGCGGCCTCCGGGGGCATCAGGGCCACGAAGTCGTCGCCGCCGATGTGGCCGACGAACCCCTCGGGGCCCGCCGCCTCCAGGGCGGCGCGGCGCAGCACCTGCGCGAACAGCGAGATCACCTCGTCGCCGCGGAGGAACCCGTAGCGGTCGTTGTAGGACTTGAAGTTGTCCAGGTCGGCGTAGGCGACCGCCACCGGCATGCCCAGCTCCATGCGGTGGGAGATCTCGTGCTCGATGCGGTTGTTGCCCGGCAGGCCGGTGAGCGGCGACAGCGAGCGCATCTCGCTGGCCCGGCGCAGGGTGGTCTTGACCCGCGCGATCAGCTCCATCGGGTCGAACGGCTTGATGATGTAGTCGTCGGCGCCGGCGGTCAGGCCGAGCACCTTGTCGGCCGAGAGCGACTTGGCGGTGAGCATGATCACCGGGATGTGGGCGCTGCGGCCGTCGTCCCGCAGCTTGGTGCAGACCTCGAAGCCGTCCATCAGCGGCATCATCACGTCGAGCAGGATGAGGTTGGGCTGCAGCTCCAGCGCCTTGGCCAGGGCGTCCTCGCCGTCGTGGGCGGTGATCACCTCGAAGCCCTCCAAGCGGAGGTTGACCTCGACGAAGCGGACGATGTCGCGGTCGTCGTCGGCGATCAGAACCATGTCGTCCACCGCTACCGGTCCTCTCGGTCCAGCAGCGCCCGGAACGCCTTGGCGGCGGCGGCCGGGTCGTCGGCGCCGAAGATCGCGGTGCCGACCACGAACACGTCGGCGCCGGCGTCGAGGCATCGCGGCAGGGTGGCGGCGTTGACGCCGCCGTCGACCTGGAGCGCGACCGGCCGGCTGGCGCGCCCGATGGCGTCGCGCGCGGCGGCGATCTTGGGCAGCACGCCGTCCTCGAACGCCTGGCCCCCGAAGCCGGGCTCCACGGTCATGGGCAGCACCAGGTCGACCGCGTCCAGGTGCGGCAGGACCGCCCGCAGCGGCGTGCCCGGCCGCAGCGCCAGCCCGGGGGCCATGCCGAGGTCGGCGGCGGCCCGCACGGCGCGGCCCGGGTCGTCGAGCGCCTCGACGTGCATGGTGACCCCGCCGGCGCCGGCCTCGGCGAGGGCGGGCAGCAGCGCCTCGGGGTTGGCGACCATCAGGTGGCAGTCGAGGTAGTGGGCGGTGTGGGGGCGCAGCGCGGCCACCACCGGCGGGCCGAAGCTGAGGTTTGGCACGAAGTGGCCGTCCATCAGGTCCAGGTGGATCCAGTCGGCGGCCTCCTCGACCAGCCGGACCTGGTCGGCGAGCTGGGCCAGGTCGGCGTTGAGCACCGATGGTGCCAGGCGTCGGATCACTGCACTCCTCGTGCTCGGAGCAGTCCTGCTCATGGTATCGGCCGTTTGGGGGTCAGCGTGAGCCGTGCGGCTGGGCAGTCTTGACGAGCCGGGCCAGGTACACGCCGTCGGCGTCGTCGCGGTGGGGCCACAGTTGCCGGCGGCCGCCAGACCCGGTGGGATTGGCGGCGAGGTCGGGGCGGCGGCGCAGCAGCTCGTCGACGACCCCGTCGGTCTCCGCCCGGGTCCAGGTGCAGACCGAGTAGACCACGGTGCCGCCCGGCCGGATAGCGTCGGCGGCCGCCAGCAGCAGGTCGAGCTGGAGTGCGACCAGCTCGGCGACCTCCTCCGGCCGGTGCCGCCAGCGGGCCTCCGGACGGCGGCGCAGGCTGCCGAGGTTGGAGCAGGGCGCGTCGACCAGCGCGGCGTCGGCGCCGCCGGCGCGCAGCGGCGGGCAGCGTCCGTCCCCGACGACGGTGTGCAGCCGGCCGGCCACGCCGAGGCGCCTGGCGGTCTCGCGCACCATCCTGGCCCGGCCGGGGTGGCGTTCCACGGCGAGCACCCTCGCGCCGAGGGCGGCCAGGTGGCCGGCCTTGCCGCCCGGCCCGGCGGCGAGGTCCACCACCAGGTCCCCGGGGGCGGCGCCGACGGCGGGGGCGACCAGCGCCGAGGCGGCGTCCTGGACCACCGCGCGGCCGTCGCGGACGGCGGCCAGCCCGGCCGGGTCGCCGCGCTCCAGCACCAGGCAGTCGGCGCCGAGGGGGTGCGGGCGGGCGGGGACGCCGGCGGCGGCGAGCTCGGCGAGGAGCCCGTCACGGGTTGCCCGGCCCGGGGTGGCCCGCAGGGTGACCCGCGGCCGGGCGTTGTCGGCCTCCACGAGGGCGACCAGCCCGTCGGGCCCGAGGCGGGCGAGCGCCTCCTCGACGACCCAGGCCGGATGGGAGCCGCGGGTGGTCGCCCAGCCGGCGGGGTCGGCGGTGGGGTCGGGCCAGTCGGGCGGGGTCGTCGCCAGCCGGCGCAGGACGGCGTTGACGTAGCCGGCCTGTCCGCGCCGGCCGGCCCTGGTGACGGCCGCGACCGTCTCGGCGACGGCGGCGTGCGCGGCGGTGCCGCCGAACAGCAGCTCGTAGGCGCCGAGACGGAGCCCGCGCAGGACCAGCGGCTCGAGCTGCTCCAGAGGCTGGCGGGACAGCGGGCGCAGCGCGTGGTCGAGCGCGCCACGCAGCCGCAGCGAGCCGTAGACCAGGTCGGTGACGGCCGCCCGGTCGGCGACGCCCAGCCCGGAGCGGCCCAGCAGCGCCGGCAGCGCGAGGTTGGCGTAGGCGCCGTCGTCGACCCGCCCGAGCGCGGCCAGGGCGACGTCCCGCGCGCCCCCGTAGGTCGCCGTCATCGGCCCAGCCACTCCTCCGGGCCGAGGCGGGCGCCGCGGGCGAACTCGGCACCGGACATCGCCCGGCGTCCCTCCGGGCGGACCTCGACCAGCTCGAGGGGCCGGTCGGCGGCGCCGACCAGCAGCCGGCCGCCCGGCCCCACGGCGAGCCGCCCCGGGGCGAGCCCCCCGGACCCCTCCGGCCGATCCTCCGGGGAACCCCCTCGGGGTCCCCCGGACCCCTCCGGCCGATCCTCCGGGGAACCCCCTCGGGGTCCCCCGGACCCCTCCGGCCGATCCTCCGGGGGACCCCCTCGGGGTCCCCCGGACCCCTCCGGCGCCGGTGTGGCCCTGGTGACCTTGAGCCGCCGGCCCCGGTGGGTGGTCCAGGCGCCAGGGGACGGCGTGAACGCCCGGACCGCGTTGGCCAGCTCGCCGGCCGGGCGGGTGAAGTCCAGGCGCGCCTCCTCCGGCCGCACCTTGGGGGCGAGGCTGACGCCCGCCAGCGGCTGCGGGCGGGGCTGGACCTGGCCGGACTCCAGCGCGTCGAAGGTCTCGACCGCGAGCCTGCCGGCGACCTCGGCGAGCCGCGCGGTGAGGGCGCCGGCGTCCTCGTCGGGGTGGACGGGGACCTCGGCGGCGAGCAGCAGCGGCCCGGTGTCCATGCCGGCGTCGATCACGAAGCTGGTGACGCCGGTGACGGCGACCCCGTCGAGCAGGGCCCGCTGCACCGGCGCCGCTCCCCGGTAGGCGGGCAGCAGCGAGAAGTGGAGGTTGACGATCCCGTTGGGGAAGGCGGCGAGCACCTCGGGCGGCAGCAGGTAGCCGAAGGCGCAGGCGCAGCCGATGTCGGCGGCCAGTCCCTGGAGCCGGGCGGGCAGCTCCGGGTCGCGGCCGCTGCGCGGCTCCAGCACCGGCAGGCCGGCGGCGACGGCGGCCTGCTTGACCGGCGAGGGCGCCGGCGCCCCCCGCTGGTGGTCGCGCGGCCGGTCCGGGCGGGTGACCACGGCGACGACCCGATGGCTGGAGGCGAGCAACGCCTCAAGCGGGGGCACCGCGGCCGCCGGCGTGCCGAGGTAGACGACGCGCACCAGGCGGCCCTAGAGGGTGGTGCCCGGCCTGGAGATCTCCGACCGGTGCAGGTGGGGCGCGGCGCCGCGCAGCTCGAGGTCCAGCTCGCGCTCGCGCCACTGCTTGAGGGCCCGCTTGCGGTCGCCCCTGGCGAGCCGGTCGATGAACAGCACCCCGTCCAGGTGGTCGATCTCGTGCTGGAAGCAGCGGGCCAGCAGCCCCTCGCCGTCCAGCTCCAGGCGCTGGCCGCGGACGTCGTTGGCGGCCACGGTCACGGCCATGGCCCTGGTGCACTCGTAGTACAGGCCGGGGAAGGACAGGCAGCCCTCGTCGCCGGTCTGCTCGCCCTCCCTGCGGGTGATCACCGGGTTGACCAGCACCCCGAAGGGGTGCTCGCCGGTCTCCTCGTCGGCGGGGATGTCGTAGGCGAACATCCGCTTGAGCACCCCCACCTGCGGCGCGGCAAGGCCGGCGCCGTGGGCGGCGCGCAGGGTCTCCAGCAGGTCGCCGCCGAAGCGGGCCAGCTCGGCGTCGAACCGCGTCACCGGGGCCGAGACCTCCGTCAGCACCGGGTCGCCGTAGAGCCGGATGTCGAGCAGTGCCACGGGTGCGGTCTCCTTCAGGTGGTCTGGCGCGGCGCGGCGAGGACCTCCAGCGGCTCCACGTCCACCGACATCCGTGGGCCGCCGATCCGCGAGGCCTCGGCCAGCACCGGGCGGAGCGCGCGGGCCGCCCACTCGGCGTCCTCGACCTTGGCGATGATACGCCAGCCCCGTCCCATGGCCGCCGGGCCGAGCAGCTCCGCCTTTGGTCCCAGGGCGTCGGCCAGGGCGGCCCTGGCGGCCTTCGCCTCCTCGGGGACCGGGCCTTCCGCCAGGACCAGGCGCCGGGCCGGTGGGAAGCGCAGCTCGACGCGGCGGGGCAGCTCGTGACGCCAGAAGAACTCGGGGTCCCAGCGGACCAGCGCCTGGACGGCGTGGTGGCCGCCGTGGCGGGTCTGGAGGACCAGGCGGCCGGCGCTCGCCCGGCCGGGGCCGCACCAGGCGGCGGCGCGGCTCCAGGTCCGGTAGGCGTCCTCGGCGGCGCGGACCTCGGCCTGGCCGAGGGCGGTGTCGGCGCCGACCACGACCACGGTGCGGCAGCCGGTCAGCGGCGGGTGGTCCTTGACGCCGGCGACGGTGCCGACGATCACCCCTGGCCGCTGCCCCGCCCACGGTGGCATCGCGCCGGGGTCGACGACCTCGCGGTCCAGCCGCCAGACCGGCGCCCCCGGCAGGATGCGGGCCAGCTCGGCGGCGACCTGCCCGGCGGTGCGGGCGCCCGGCTCGGCCGGGTCGGCGGCCCCACGCCGCGGCACCAGCACGTAGGCGCTCTCGCCCCGGTGCAGGGCCGCGCGGACGGCCGCGAGGGCGCGGGGGTGCAGGCGGGCGGCGGTCGGGCCCTCGTCGTCGGGGTCGACGACCTCCACCAGCGGCCGGGCGTGGCGCTCGGCGGCGCGGTCGGGCCGCAGCAGCCGGCACTGGCCGGCCTGCATGGCGGCCAGCGCCTCCGGCGACGGCACCGTGCCGGTGAGCACGCACAGGGCCTGGCCGCGCGCGGCCCGGCGCAGGGCCACCTCGCGGGCGTGGAAGCGGGGGGTGCGCTGCTCCTTGTGGGCGAAGTTGGCCTCGTCGTCGATGACGACGAGGCCGAGGGCCGGCAGCGGGGCGAGCACCGCCGAGCGGCCGCCGACGACCACCAGGCGCCGGCCGCGGCGCAGCTCCGCCCACGCGCGGTAGCGGCGCCGGTCCGACAGGTCGCTGGCCAGGTCGGCGGCGTCGGGGAACGCCTTGCGGACCGCGTCGCCGACCGCCGAGCCGGCCGCCACCTCCGGGGTCACCACGATCGCGCCCCGGCCCGCCGCCAGCGCGGCCTCGACCAGGGCGGTGACCCGCGCCCCGCGGTCCTCGCCCGGCAGCGGCCGCCAGTAGACCGCGCCGCCCCGCCCGGCGGCGGCCAGCTCGACCAGCGGGTCGCGTCCGGTCCCCGCCACGGCGGGCCCCGGCGGCGCGGCCGCGTCGGTGCCGGCCGGTGGCGCCGTTCCGCTCCGGCGAGCCGGCGCCGCGCTCGCGGCCTCGGCGCTGTCGCCGGTGACGGCGGCGTCCACGGCGGCGACCCGGGGCGGGACGGCCAGGCGCAGGGCGTCGACCACGGTGCCGGCGTAGCGGTCGGCGACCCAGCGGAGCAGCTCCAGCTCGCCCGGGCCGAACGCCGGCAGCGGCGACACGACCCGGAGCAGGTCGCGGGCGTCGGCGGGCAGCTCGTCGGCCCTGCCGACCACCCAGCCGTCGACGCGGCGGCGGCCCCCGAACGGCACCTTGACGCGGCTGCCGAGGTGGACGGCGTCCCGCAGCGCTTCGGGCACCCGGTAGGTGAACGGCCGGTCCAGGTGGAACAACGGCACGTCCACGAGCACCTGGACGCCCTCGACGCTCACGTCCGGTCCGGACCCGCCTCCCTGTTGTCGCCTCCGCCGCGCGCCGCGGTCAGAGGGAGCGCGCCGCCCGGGCGAGCTCCTCGGCCCGGTGGGTCGACTCCCAGGTGAACTCGGGCTCGCTGCGGCCGAAGTGGCCGTAGGCGGCGGTCTTGCGGAAGATCGGCCGGCGCAGGTCCAGGTCGCGGAGGATCGCCGCCGGCCGCAGGTCGAAGAACTCCGGCAGCAGCTTGCCGAGCTTCTCCGGGTCGACCTGCTCGGTGCCGAAGGTGTCCACGAACACGCTGACCGGGTGGGCGACGCCGATGGCGTAGGCGACCTGCACCTCGCAGCGCTCGGCCAGGCCGGCCGCGACCACGTTCTTGGCGAGCCAGCGGACCGCGTACGCGGCCGAGCGGTCGACCTTGGTGGGGTCCTTGCCGGAGAACGCGCCGCCGCCGTGGCGGGCCATGCCGCCGTAGGTGTCGACGATGATCTTGCGGCCGGTCAGGCCGGTGTCGGCCGACGGCCCGCCCAGCTCGAACCGGCCGGTCGGGTTGACGAACACCCGCATGCCCTCGGCGGCCAGGTCCTCGGGGAGGCAGGCGTCGATCACGTGCTCGCGGATGTCGGGGGCGAGCAGCGTTTCCAGGTCCACGTCGGGGCCGTGCTGGGTGGAGACCACCACCGTGTCCAGCCGCACCGGCCGGTGGCCGTCGTACTCGACGGTGACCTGGGTCTTGCCGTCGGGGCGCAGGTAGGGGACGAGGCCGCTGCGGCGCACCTCGGCCAGCCGCCGCGCCAGCCGGTGGGCCAGCGCGATCGGCAGCGGCATCAGCTCCGGCGTCTCGGTGCAGGCGTAGCCGACCATCATGCCCTGGTCGCCGGCGCCCTGGACGTCCAGCGGGTCGGTGTCGCCGGCGCGCTCCTCGAAGGCGTGGTCGACGCCCTGGGCGATGTCGGGCGACTGCTCGTCGATGGCCACCGTCACGCCGCAGGTGGTGCCGTCGAAGCCGTACTTGGCGCGGTCGTAGCCGATCTCGCGGATGGTGCGGCGCACGACGCTGGGGATGTCGACGTAGGTGGTGGTGGAGATCTCCCCGGCGACCACCACCAGACCGGTGGTGATGAGCGTCTCGCAGGCTACGCGGCCGGTCGGGTCCTCACGCAGGATCTCGTCCAGGATCGCGTCCGAGATCTGGTCGGCGATCTTGTCCGGGTGTCCTTCGGTCACCGACTCGGACGTGAACAGCTTCCGGTTTCCCACGTATGCCTCCAAGGAGATTCGCGCCGCCGACCGGCGGCGCGCTGGCCTCGCCGAAGGGTAGCCGCGTCGCCGACCGCGAGGCAAACGGCCTCCCCCGTCGCGCGGGAGCGCCCGCGGCTCAGCCGGGGGGACGGCGCAGCGCCTCGACGCGGTCGAGCAGGCGGGCGGCGATGGCGGCCTTGGAGGCGCCGCCGAGCTGCTCCACGCCGGTCGCGTCGACCAGGTAGGCGTCGGCGGCGTCGGACCCGAAGGCGGAGCGGGCGCCCTCGACGTGGTTCAGCACCACCAGGTCCAGGCGCTTGCGCTCCAGCTTGCGGCGGGCGGCGGCCAGATGGTCGTCGGTCTCGGCGGCGAAGCCGACCAGCACCTGGCCGGGCCGGCGCCGGCGGCCCAGCTCGGCGAGCGTGTCGGGGGTGGGTTCCAGGACGACCTCGGGGACGCCCTGGTCCTTCTTGAGCTTGCTCTCCGAGGTCCGCTTGGGCCGGAAGTCGGCGACCGCGGCGGCCATCACGACCACGTCCTGGTCGGCCGCCTCGGCCAGCACCGCGTCGTACAGCTCCTGGGCGGTCTCGACCCGGACCCGCCTGGCGGCGGCGGGCGGGTCGACGGTGGTCGCCGCCGTCACGGCGGTGACCGTGGCGCCGCGGCGCAGCGCCTCGGCGACGATCGCGGCGCCCATCCGCCCCGAGGAGCGGTTGCCGAGGTAGCGGACCGGGTCCAGCGGCTCACGGGTGCCGCCGAGGCTGACCAGCACCCGTGTCCCGGCCAGCGCCCGCGTGCCGGCGAGCGCGGCCGTCACGCCGGCGACCAGGTCGTCCAGCTCGGCCAGCCGCCCGGGCCCGACGTCGCCGGAGGTGAGCGCGCCGGTGGCGGGCGGCACGACCAGCACGCCGCGGCGCTCCAGCAGCTCCAGGTTGGCCCGGGTGGCCGGGTGCTGCCACATCTCGGTGTGCATCGCCGGGGCGACCACCACCGGCCCGGCGAAGGCGAGCGCGACGCTGGTGAGCAGGTCGTCGGCCAGGCCGGCGGCCATCCGGGCCAGCATGTGGGCGGTGGCCGGCGCGACCACCAGCACCTGGCCCCAGCGGGCGAGGGCGACGTGCTCGACCGCCGCCGGGTCCTCCCACATCGACGCCGGCACCCGCCGGCCGGTGAGGGCGGCGAAGGTCGCGCGGCTCACCATCGCCTCGCCGGCGGTGGTGAGGATCGGCTGTACCTCCGCCCCGGCCCGCATCAGCTCGCGGGCCAGCTCGGCGGCCTTGTAGGCGGCGATGCCGCCCGACACCCCGAGCAGCACCCGGGCCCCGGCCAGCACCTGATGCGGCCGGGCGGCTGCGCCTGCGGGATCCCCTGCCGGCGGGGCCATCGTGGCTACTTGATGGACTCGGCCACCTCGGCCGGGCGCTCCCAGTTCAGCTTGTCCTCGACCAGCTCCTGGAGCGCGACCGAAAGGGCCTTGCGGTTGGGGCCGGCGTCGACCATGGGCGGGACGAACTCGCCGATGCCCTCACCGAGCTGGGAGTAGTAGCCGTTGATCTGCCTGGCGCGCCTGGCGGCCAGGATGACCAGGGTGTACTTGGAGTCGACCCTGGCGAGCAGGTCGTCGATCCGGGGTTCGATCATGCGTGCTTGGGCTCCTTGACGTGCGTTTGGTCGTTGTCGATAGTACGCCGCCGCAGCCGGTCGACGATCTGGATCACCTCGCGGGCGGCCCGTTCCAGGTCGTCGTTGACGACGGTGACGTCGAACTCGGGCTCGGCGGCCAGCTCGTCGGACGCCTTGGCGAGCCGCCGCCGAACCTGCTGGTCGGTCTCGGTGCCACGGGTCCGCAGCCGCCGCTCCAGCTCGACCAGGCTCGGCGGGGTGACGAACACCATGTACGCCGACGGGGTGGCCGCCTTGACCTGCCGCGCGCCCTGGACGTCGATCTCGACCAGGACGTCGCGGCCTTCGGCGAGGGCGCGCTCCACCGGCTCCCTCGGCGTGCCGTAGCGCTCGCCGAAGATGTCGGCCCACTCCAGGAACCCGCCGGCCTCGATCATCCGGTCGAAGTCGGCACGGTCCACGAAGTAGTAGTGGCGGCCCTCGTCCTCCCTCGGCCGCGGCCGCCGGGTGGTGGCCGAGATCGAGAGCTCCAGGTCGGGGAGGGCCGCGAGCAGCCTGGCCACGATGGCCCCCTTGCCGACCCCGGAGGGGCCGGCAAGCACGATCAGGCGACCGCGACGCCCCCCGGACCCCCCGTCGCGCGTCAACGCAAGATGCTGGCTACTTCTTGCCGCCGAACTCCGCCAGCAGGGCGTCCTTCTGCTTGGACCCCAGGCCGCGGACCCGGCGGGAAGCGGAGATGTCCAGCTTCTCCATGATCTTGCGGGCGCGCACCTTCCCCACGCCGGGCATGCTCTCGAGCACGGCGGAGACCTTCATCTTGCCGACGGTGTCGTTGTCTTCCTTGCCCAGCACGGTCGACAGGCTCAGGTTGCCGCTTTTCAGCTGCGCCTTCAGCTCTGCCCGCTTCCGGCGCGCCTCGGCCGCCTTCTCCAGGGCCTGCTGGCGCTGCTCGGGCGTCAGGGTTGGCAGTGGCATCGTGCCTCCTCTTGGCCTCGTGCCCAGAAGCGGGTGGCGCTTCGCCCCCGCCTGCTGGATCGAAGAACGCGCGGATTCTACGCACACCTTGGCGGCGGCCACAATCCATCCGCCCTGGTCAGAACCGTGCCTGATCCGTGAGCGTTTGTCGAGAACGTTGTCATGTTCCCGACTCCGTCGCCATCCGCCGGCGCCATCGGCGCAGGTCAGCGCCGTGTGGAAGGGAGGCCTCTGCGGCTGCCGGGCGCCTCGGGGCCGGTGCCGGAAGCGCATGCCGGGCATTTGGCCGGGTCCCAGCTCGCGGCCGCCACCCTGGCGAGCGCGTGGAGCTCCAGCGGCAGGGTGGCGCCCTCGGGGAGCCGGTCGACGATGGTGGCCAACCCGGCCAAATCGGCCCCCGCGGCCCGCAGCAGCTCGGCGACCTCCAGCGCGGAGCCGCCGGTGGTGACGACGTTCTCCACCACCAGGGCGCGCTCCCCCGCCGCCACCGCGAACGAGCGCCGCAGCGCCATCGCGCCGTCGACCCGCTCGGTGAAGACCATGCGGACCCCGAGGGCGCCGGCGGTCTCGTGGCCGATCACCACCCCGCCCATGGCCGGGCCGACGACCACGTCGACCCGCCCGTGCCAGGGCGCGGCGAGCGCGCGGCCGAGCGCCGCGGCCAGCGCCGGCCACTGCAGGACGACCGCCGACTGGAGGTAGGTGTCGGAGTGCCGCCCGGACGACAGCACGAAGTGGCCGTGCCGCAGCCCCCCGGCCCGCCGGTACAGCTCCAGCACGGCCGCCGCGTCGAGCGGCCCGGGCGGCGGCACCGGCGGGGCGGGGCCGCTCACGGGATCGCCGCCAGCGCCTCGTCGCCCGGCCCGCATCGCCGCCGCGGGCGTCGCCACCCTCGCCTGGTCGTCGGGCCCGTCCCACCGGGGCACCCCCTCGGGGTTCCCCGGACCCCTCCGGCCCCGCCGGGGCACCCCCTCGGGGTTCCCCGGACCCCTCCGGCCCCGCCGGGGCACCCCCTCGGGGTTCCCCGGCCCCCTCCGGTCCCACCCGGGCGGCCCGCTCCGGGCGGCCGCGGGGCGGACCCCTGGGCAGACCAGCTCGACGCCCGGGCCGAGCAGTTCGCGAAGGGCGCCGGCCTCCAGCGGCGAGCAGACCAGCGCCTGGCAGCCGCTCGCGACGGCCAGCTCGGCGAGCCGCGGGACCGCTTCCTCCACCGGCGGCAGCCCGGCGGCGGCGACCTCGGCCGGACCGGCGCTGGTGAGCACCGTCACAGCCGCCACTCGGCAGCCGCTGGCGGCCCCCATCGCGGCGGCCAGCATGGCCGGCCCGCCGAGCGCGTGGACGGTGACCAGCTCGGCGCCGGCGCGCTCGGCCGCGCGCACCGCGCCGGCGACGGTGGCGGGGATGTCGTGCAGCTTGAGGTCGAGCATGACCCGGCGCCCCTGGCCGGCAAGCGCGGCGACCGCGGCCGGGCCCTGGGCG
>WNGA01003568.1_pt1 | contig 33262 bp, 26 predicted proteins | sample 5400061 | NCBI WGS metagenome assembly WNGA01 (sample SAMN13153366, study PRJNA577476) | soil metagenome | isolation source: 100 cm soil or saprolite under grassland replicate 2 | place: USA:California | collected 2016-06-15 | reverse complement strand
TGAGGAGCCCAAGCTGCGGCCGATGATCACGGGTCACGAGTAGCCTGCCACTTTCCTCTGCCCAGAGCCGCGGGTTCACCAGCGGCTCTGGGCAGAGGAAAGTGGCAGGCTACCTCGTGACCCGTGATCATCGGCCGCAGCTTGGGCTCCTCAACCGCGCACAACTCCTGCGCCCGCGGGCATCTCGTACGGAAGCGGCACCCGCTCGGCGGATGAATCGGTGAGGGTGGCTCACCGCTGATTGTCTTGGCTCCCCGTTCACGCCGCGCCGTGGGATCTGGGCGCGGGATCGACTCGAGCAACGCCAAGGTGTACGGGTGGAGCGGCTCGCGGTAGATCGACTCCGCGGGCCCGACCTCGCACAGCTTCCCGAGATACATGACCGCGACCCGGTCGCTTACCTGCTTAACCAGTGCGAGGTCGTGCGCGATGAACAGATAGGACAGGCCGAACTCGCCGCGCAACCGCTCGAAGAGGTTGAGCACCTGCGCCTGGATGAGCACGTCGAGCGAGGAAACTGCCTCGTCGCAGACGATGAGCGCCGGCGAAACGGCCAGGGCGCGGGCGATCGCAACCCGCTGGCACTGGCCGCCTGACAGCTCGCGGGGCCTTCGCCCGCCATAGGCCCGTGGATCGAGGCCGACATGCTCCAGAAGCTCATCGACGCGGCGGTGCCTGGCCGCGGCGTTGCCGATCCTGTGGGCAACGAGCGGCTCCGCGACAATCTGCGCCACGCGCCATTTCGGGTCGAGCGACCCGAAAGACATCCCAGGAGCTTAGATGTCAAGCCGCAAGCTTGTTTTCGTGGTGGGACCAGGCGGCCGAAAGACATCCCAGGAGCTTAGATGTCAAGCCGCAAGCTTGTTTTCGTGGTGGGACCAGGCGGTTGCCTCGTCGTAGAGGGTGCGGGTTTTGAGGCATCCGTGGAGGATTCCGACGAGCCGGTTGGCGAGCTTGCGCAGGGCAGGGTTGTGGTCAGTGCCGCTGGCGCGCTCGGCGTCGTAGAGGGCGCGGGCGCCGGGCGAGGCGTTCATGGCGGCGAAGGCCTGGGCCATGAGCGCGTCGATGAGCCGGTCGTTGTGGATGAACCGGGCGGCGACGACCTTCTTCTTCCCCGAGGCGCGGGTGATCGGGGAGGTGGCGGCGTAGTTCTTGCGGGTCTTGCCGCTGACGTAACGGTCCGGGTCGTCGCCGAACTCGCCGAGCACCCGGGCACCGAGGACGTATCCCAGACCGGGCTGGGACAGGTAGATCTCAGCGTCCGGGTGCCGGCCAAAATAGGCCTCCACCTGCCCTTCAAGGGCCTTGACCTGCTCGTTGAGGGTGCTGATCACCGCGATCAGGGACCGGACGGTGACAGCGTAAGCGGCGGTGACGGCCGGCGGCTGGCCCAGCTGGCCGCTGCGCAGCGCCGTGATGATCGCCGTCGCCTTGCCGGTGATGTCGCGGCGGCGGGCGCGCTTGAGCGCGGCGCTGATCTGGGCGCGGGTCAGCTTCGCGGCCCGGGCCGGGTCCGGCGCCTTGGCCAGCAGCTCCAGGGCATCAGGGGCGTCCAGGTCGTCGAAGGCCTCCAGCGCGGCGGGGAAGTACTCCCGCAGCTGGTGGCGCAGCCGCTGGCCATTCCGGGTACGTTCCCAGATCAGCGTTTTATGGGTGCGGGCTACCACCTTGATCGCGCCGGCGTCCGCGCTGTCGCCTGCCACCGCCCGGAGCTGGTGGGAGTCGGTGCGCACCATGTCCGTCAGCATGTGCGCGTCGCCGCGATCGCTCTTGGCCCCGGACACGCCGTGGCGTTCCCGGTACCGGGATGCCTGCAGCGGGTTCACCGCGTACACCGTGTACCCGGCCGCGACCAGCGCGGCCACCCACGGGCCGCGGTCGGTCTCGATCCCGATCAACACCTCCGTATCCTCGCCGTCCTCGCCCAGCTGCTGCCCGATCAGCTCGTGCAGCCGGGCCATCCCGGCCACCCCCTCCGGCAGCCGCTTCCTGGCCAGCACCCGGCCGGCGGCATCCATCAGCTCCACGTCGTGATGGTCGGGTAGCCCCGGGGCGTTACCGCCCCGAGGCCCCCTCAGAACTGCCCGTGCGACTTTCGCCGCAAGCAGCTCAAGCAAGCCGCAAGGGCGTGCGGGTCGGCTGTGCTGGGTTCCTGCGCTGGTGGGCTTGGAGCCCGCGATAGCAGGAGGCGTGCACGAGGCGGGTCGTGCCGCGACCGGCGGGGCCCGGTCTGCCGTGGTGGACAAGGTAGCTGGCAGCTATTGCCTTGCGGGTGACCTGAAGCCACCAGCGTTCCCACTGCTGCGGGGACTGTGGTGGCTGATCGGCGGTGAGCAGGTGTTCTCCGCAGAGCGGACAGTGCCCGTCCTGCCTGGTGAGCAGGCCGAGCGTGTAGTCATCTAGCGGGGGTTTGCTGCGCTGCCGCCGATTGGCCCAATAATCTGCCAGGGCGGGATCGTCGGGGGACGCCCCGCCCTTGACCATGACATGCCGGTCGATGCGAGTCCAGGAGAACTTCACCAGGTGGCCGCCGCTATCGCGGTCACCGAACACCCAGCGGTCGTTCCTGAACTTGTTGAACTTGCCGAAGTACCGGCCGACGAACCAGCGCTTCGGCTTGTTCGGGTGGCGGTATTTCGCCCACTTGTAGGTGAGCTTGAATACGTAATGATCCAAGGCCGAGAACACCTCGGCCGACACCACCGTCCGGTAGTAGGCCGCCCAGCCCCGGATAACCGGGGAAAGCCTGACGATGATCGCCATCGCGTTCGCGCCGCGCAACGCGCGCGTTTCGGCCGCGAGCCGTTCCCAGATCCGCCTGATGGCCGCTTTGCTCGGTTTGATCAGCAGCTTGCCGCCTGGGTAGCGGCGAACGTTAACACCCAGGAAGTCGAACCCTTCGGTGAGGTGCACGACTTTCGTCTTGTCCTCGTTGAGGGACAGGCCCCGGGGCGCCAGCCATTCCGTGAGCCGCGCCTTGACCTGCAGTGCCTGCTTGTGGCTGTGGCAGAGCACCGCGAAGTCGTCGGCGTATCTGATCAGGACCGGGGAGCCTTGCTCCGTTTCACCGGCATGAGTTCCGGTGGTGCGGTAGCGGACCCCGGCGGCCCCCTCCAGCCCGTGCAAGGCGACGTTCAGGAGGCAGGGTGAGATCACCCCGCCTTGGGGAGTTCCCTCCCCGGTTGGCGAGAATCCCTTACCCGCCTCGAACACCCCGGCCTTCAGCCAGCCCCTGATCATGTCCCTGGCGGGGAATGATCCGAGGGCTTCTAGCAGCCGGGAGTGGTCGATCCTGTCGAACGCCGCCGCCAGGTCGGCGTCGAGAGCCCATACCCGCTTGGAGCGAGGCCCCTTGCAGACGGCATAGATCGCCTCGATCGCATCATGGCAGCCGCGGCCCGGCCGGAACCCGTAACTACGTGGCTCGAACCGGGCCTCCCACTCAGGTTCCAGCGCGTTACGGACCCTGGCCTGATGGCAGCGGTCCATGATCACCGGAATTCCGAGCGGCCTCAGCTTCGCCCGGTTTGATGCCTTCGGGATATACACGCGCCTGACCGCGACGGGCGTCCAGGACGGGGCAGAGCGGTGCACCCGCACCGCCACCTCGCCCCGTGCCCTGGAGGTCAGCGCGACCTCCCCGTCGATTCCCGCGGTCGCGCGCCCAGCGTTGCGCTGCGTCACCTGCCGCACGCTGGCCAGCGTGTTCGACCGGCTCCGCAGCATCAGCTTCTGCAGGTTCCTGACCTTGGGCCAGTCCTGCTCCTGCGCCGCCTTGAAGATCCGCTGCCGCAGCCGCCGTACTTCCTCCTCACAGGTCCGCCAGTCGATGGCATCCCAGGCGGGGAGCACGTCCTCCGGTTCGTTCACCATCACCGCGTCCACCGTGGTGTCTGTCAGCATGGCGTCTAACTTGCCCTTCGGTTCCGGCGGGTCTGACCGCATCGCTTCAAAGGCTCACCTGCCCACGTCAGCGCCCTTTCGGGTCCGGGCAGCAGCCCGGTATCCGGCCGGTTATGCGGGACGGCCAGCGGAGGGGCTGGACAATCGCCCGGTTTCCCGTCGCCTTACGGCGCACCAGCATTCGCTTCTTGGGCATCCTGTGTCCGCCAGGGATTTGGGCCTTCGTTGCCTCCGGCTTACCGGCGGCGCCTGGTGGCGTCCCGGACCCTGACGGGGTTTTCACGTTCCGCATGCGCGAGCTGCGACCGGGGTGGGCGCCCCCTCGACCCCGAGGCCAGCGGTGTTCACACGGCCGGCGAAGATCTGCCCGGCCGCCGCTTGCCGTTCCTCCACGGCTAGGCCCTGCACCCCGGTCTTCATCCCATCTCCCGGGGCTCTGGGTAACGAGGCATCAGCGGGGGTTCACTCACGTTCGCCCGTCCGGTCTTCCCCTCGCCTGCCCACCCGGATGGAACGGGACGCGCTTCGGCTTCTTCCCTGAGCTTCGCACCCCGCAGTTACCCGCGACGCACGTCAGGGCGGGGACTGACCTTGAACACTGGCCAGGAGCTATGCCACCAACATCGTTGGCCCTCCACCCTGCAAGCTCACTCGCAGCATGCGACCTCGTTTCGCACGTCCTCGGCCCAGTCATCCCCGACAAACAGCCGCATCAGATCTCCCGTCCCAGGTGTCGAATCTCGTCAGCAGCCTGCGGGAGAACAATCAGCGCCCTAATGAACAGTGCTCACGCCCCCCACACCAGGCGGCGGGCACGACATCCCAGCAGCGATCCACTCTCCCGGCCAGCCGGCAGGGGCACGGTCTTTCGGAAGGGCTCATGGCCCAGGAGGCAAAAGTGCTCACCTGCCGGCGGCTACCAGGCACCGAGTCTGCCGTATGGCAACTCGCTAACACTCATTAGGATCCTGGAACACCATCTGCAGATGACGCCGCGCCTCCAGGAGCCGACCTCGCCGTAGCGTGACGAGGTCGGTGCCGCGGAAGCGGACGGCGCCCGACTTGGGCCGGGGCGCCTGCAGCAGTGACCTGGCCAGCGTCGACTTACCTGATCCGGTCTCGCCGACAATGCCGAGCGTCTCACCTGAGTAAAGGTCGAAGGAGACGTCGGAGACCGCCTGGACCACGCCACCCTTGACACCGCCATAGCCGCGGACGACGGGCGGATTCACCCGCCGCTCGGAGTCCCAGCAGTCCGCTCCGAATCCCGGCAGGGAGGGCGTATGAAGACCAAGGCCGCTATTCTCAACGACGTCGGCAAGGACTGGGAAATCACCGAACTTGACCTCGATCCACCCAAGGCCGGGGAGGTGACGCTGCGCTTTGTCGCGGCAGGCCTGTGCCACTCTGACGAGCACCTGCGGACCGGGGACATTCCGGTCCGGTACCCGATAGTCGGCGGGCATGAGGGAGCGGGGATCGTCGAAGAGGTCGGCGAAGGAGTCACCCGCCTCAAGGCCGGTGACCACGTCGTCTGCTCGTTCCTGCCCGTGTGCGGTCATTGCCGCTTCTGCTCTCGCGGCCTGACGAACCTGTGCGACCTGGGCGCGCTGCTCCTCGAGAACTGCTTGCCCGACGGCACGTTCCGGCTCCACTCCGGCGGTACCGACTTCAGCCAGATGTGCCTGCTCGGCACGTTCTCGCAATGGGGCACCGTATCCGAGCACTCGTGCGTGAAGGTCGACGACGATCTTCCGCTCGAAACCGTTGTGCTCGTGGGTTGTGGCGTGCCGACCGGCTGGGGCACCGCGGTCAACGCCGGCGGCGTGCGGCCCGGAGACACGGTGGCAATCTACGGTATCGGCGGTGTCGGAATCAACGCCGTCCAGGGCGCGTCGTTCGCCGGTGCCCAGCACGTGGTCGCGATCGACCCGCTGCCGGGCAAGCGGGAGATGGCCAAGCGGCTCGGCGCCACCCATACAGCGGCCGATGCGGAGGAAGCGCAGCAGATCATCACGGACCTCACCCAGGGCGTCGGTGCGGACGAGGCGCTTGTCACGGTCGGCGTCGTCACGGAGGACGTCATCAACGCGGCATTCGCGGCCCTCCGCAAGCACGGCACGGTGACCGTGACCGGGCTGGCAGGTCCGGCGGAGAAGACCATCCACGTCTCGGGCTTCGAGCTGACGTTGTTCGAAAAGCGGATCCAGGGCGCGCTGTTCGGCGGCGGCAACCCGTTCGAGGAAATCCCGCGGATGCTCGACCTGTACCGTTCCGGCCATCTCAAGCTGGATGAGCTCGTCACCAACAGGTACCGGCTAAACGACATCAATCAGGGTTACCAGGACCTGCTGGACGGCAAGAACGTCCGCGGCGTCCTCGTCCACGAGCACTGAGCACGCCGTTCGGCAACCCCGGTTGGACCGAAGTTAGAACCTCGGGTTAGAGGTCCGGCGTTAGAGGTCTGGCCGGGGTTGCCGAACAGCGCCGGGCTAGCAGCGTCCCGCGTAGGCACCGCTCGTGAAGGTCGTCCACGGGGACCAGTTGGTGCCGTTGTTTGACAGGATGACGGCCGCCCGAGCGTTGCCGTAGGCGTCGTAGGTCGACAACGCGCCATTCACCGGGTGGATCTGCCAGTAGCCACGCTCGCCCGCCGGTCCCGTGGCGAACTGGCTGCCACCGGACTCCGCCATGGCAATCGAGGCCGCCGTTTCGGCTGCCGCGGGTGCGCCACCGGCCGACTCCCACAGCGACTCGAGGCCGCTGCAGCTGAGCGTCCCCCCCTGTGCACGTGACGAAGCGGCCTCGCCGCTGCCGCCACCGCTGTTCTGGGAGCCGCCGCTGTTCTGGGAGCCGCCGCTGGCCTGGGAGCTTCCGCTGGCCTGGGAACCGCTTCCGCTGGCCTGGGAACCGCCGCCTGCGGCCGCTGCGGAAGGGGTACTGGGGATGGTCAGTACCTGGCCCACGTAAATCAGATCGGGATCACTGATTTTGGACCGGTTCGCCCGATACAGCCCGGGCCAGTCGTCGGCCCGGCCATAAAACCGCTGCGCAATCCCCGACAACGTGTCCCTGGACACGACCGCGTACATGCGGTCAGCCGTGTCCGCGCGACGTGCCGCGGTCGCCGGATGCACGGTCTTCGCCGCCTGTGCCGCAGTCGCCGCTCGTACCGTGGTCGCCGCTCGTGCGGTGGTCCCCGGATGCGCCGCCGTCCCCGGATGCACCGCCGCGGCCAGATGAGCCTTGATCACCTTGTGCGCTGCGGCCACGGTCGGCTGCTGAAGCTCGGCGGGTTTGTTCACGTGGGCACCGCTTGCGAGCACGCCCACAACCGCGAGCGCGGGTGCCGCCTTCCCCGCCTTCTGAACCACCCTCTCCGCTGGAGAGAGTGTCGTGTGCCTCCCCCTCCTCCTGATCTTCACTTTCCTGCGATTGCTGGGTGCTGAACTCACAAAGCTCCTTACTCGTGGTCGCGCCCACCTACTCAGGCTGATGTGCCTCTCGGCGAGCCTTGGTTCCGCTCCCCATCCGGGATCATGTCAGGGCATCTCGCCCGTTCGCAGGTAAACGGGATAAAACACCCAGGTAGAGCAGTTAGGCATAAACTGGTGAATACAGTCTGTTAGTGGAGGAATACGCGCGTTTCGGGGCAAGGCGTCCCTCCCCGGGCCTCGGGGCGAGGCGGCACCGCCGGGCCTCGGGGCGAGGCGGCACCGCCGGGCCTTAAACACGAGGCGGCGGTCACGGCGTTGGACGCGGACCGCCTGGCTCGGCCGGCGGGGACCACCACCAGAGCCGAGGTCGAAGCGGCCCCACCGTCCGGTTCTTCACGCAGCCCTGCCACACTCCGATGCTGTACGCCACGTCATCGAGCAAACGGGCGGCCATGTAACCCGCCGGTCCCATGGCGGGCCGCTGATCCCGCCAATCAAGGGCCGGTGCTGCGAGGAGCAATGCGACGAGCGGCAACCGCAGGCGTGGCACCGCCACCGCTACGGGCAGCGCCACGGGCCACCACGTCCGGGAGAGCGCCCTGCCGAGCAGCCGACCGGCTGCGAGTGTGCCTCGCCCGGCGAGCCGTCCCGCTAGCGCCCACGGCTCATCGGTGAACGGAGCAAGGCGCCTAGCGAGCAGCGCGGTGGTGGCTCCCGTGATCGCAGCGCCCGTTGCAGGACGTCCAGACACGGCCGCGATCCAGGCCGCGGCGCTCCATCCCGACATCGTGGCCGCGGGAACCGTACCCGGATGGCGCAGCTCGAGCGGAGCGGCCGACGTGCCGTAATCCACGCGCCGCGCAAACCATTCACGTAGGCGCACCCGGTGCTGGTGGGCAACGGCACTAGCAGGCTCGTAGCGCACGTGCCATCCGCCAGTTGCAAGCCGCCAGACGAAGTCGACGTCCTCGCCGACGGGCATGTCCTCAGCGAAGCCGCCACCGGCCGCCGCCGTGCGAACGACGAGCGCAGCGGCGGGCACGTACGGTATCCGCGCACCAGGGCGGACGATGCTCGCGGCCAGTCCCATGTCCAGCGCCGATCTGCTTGCCTCGTATTTCGCCAGCCACGTCCGCCCGTCCTCGTGCGGCACGATCCGGGGGGCGACGGCGGCGACGGCGGGGTCGCTGAAGTGGCGGAGCAACGGGGCAAGCCATCCAGCTTCCGGGACGCAGTCCGAGTCGAGGAACGCCACGAAGGCGGTGTCCACGGCCGCGAGACCGGTGTTCCGCGCAGCACCGGGGCCGCCGCGGCGCTGCCGACCGACGTATCGGGCCCCGCCGCCGGCGGCCACCTTTGCCACCGCCTTGGAGTCGGCTGGGCACCGCGTTAGCTCGGGTGCCCTGTCCCGGACGGGGATCACGACGGTGACCTCGTCGATCGCAGGACCACCCCCTGGATCGGGATGGGCCATGCCGAGGTCGAGAAGTCGGCGGGCGAGGGCCTGCGCCGCTGGCCTGTCCGGTACGGGCGTACCGTCCCACCACCCGCTGACCATTGCCGCGGCGGCCGGGCTGAGCCGCAGCAACCGGTAAGGGGAGCCGCCGAGGATCACCGTCCCACCTCGCATTGTGGCCAGCCCTGGGTCGGGGCGCAGCCTCATCCCGGCAGGCACAGGCGGCGGCGCAGGCGCGGACGGCAGCGCAGACGCGGAGGGCAGCGCAGACGCGGACGGCTCGCCGTCGGTTCCCGCGACCCTTCGAGGCTCGCTCACGGCCTTGCCTCTATTGCGTCACTCATCACTTCAACCAGAGGATGCACCGTCATGCAGTTCATGAAATGCCCTCCGAGACCCGAGAATATCGAGCTGCTTGATATCGGCGATCCTTATGATCTTGCCTGCTCTGCCGAGAGCAGCGGGTCAACGTGTGAGCTGGTGATGCTAAGACGGCGGCGAAACTCGTATCCAACTCGTCTCGGGAAGCTGGTCAGGTGGTTCATCCGTGACCCATGAATACTCTAGCGCCGATATCTTTCCACCAACGACCCATAGCAGCAGCTCGCCGAGATAGGAACCCTCGCGGTCTATCACTTGTGCGGTTACGGGGGCCAGACCATCAGGTATCGAAGCTCGCGGAGAACCTGCGGGCACGAAAACGTCTATGCTGGGCGACCCAGCTGGCTCCCAATTATTGATGACCCTCGCATGAACGATCTGTGCACGCAACTCCGCTGCTCCAGGGAAAGGCGCGGAAAGCATATGGAGGAGTACGTTCCTCTCTGCGTCGGTCAGCGGTCTGTCTGGTCCGTTAGTCACTTATACGCTCCCGGGTTCATGGACCCACGCCGGGGAAGGCATCCGCTATGAACGCGGTGCCAATTTTTGGGATCCCGTTGACCATAGCACCTCGAATGGTTACCTCCGCGCCATCGATTATTCGCGTGACAACAAACGGCCCAGATTCTGGCAGATCTTGCCCAGCGCCAAGACTGTTGACCATAAGTTCCATGGCTTGTGAACGTCCACCGGCAGCCTGGATAAGATCGGCGAACCCATGCTTGGCAGGATCGAGTATGTGAGCCAGCTTCGGCTCAGTATTTGCGTAGTCATACTCGCCCTCCGCGTCGGCCATCGCCTTGTCGAGCGAGCCCTCCAGGTCGCCCTGAACCTGCGTGGTCTCCGCTTCCGCGGTCTCGACGGCAGGCGCGTCGTCCGCGGCGGCCTCAACGGTCGCGACCAGGTCGCCGCCCACGGTGGCACCAACCTCCGACTCCACGGTCGCGGCCGTGTCCGCAGCCACGTCACCGACGATTGCCTCGACCTCCGCCGCATCCGCCAGCCCTGCCGCCTCGTCAGATCCGCCGCCAGTAAATACAGTGCCGAGGACGCCGAGGACGGTTGTTACGCCGACGGCTATGCCGGCGCCGAGCACCTTGCCCTTGACGCTACTGCGCTTGCTGTCAATGGCGTCCGCGTATTTGTTGCACGCGTCGCCGAGGGACTGACAGATCTGATGTGTGCCAGCGAGCACGGTCTGGTTGTTACCCGGTGAATACACCTGCGACCAGAAATCGTTGATGGCCCGCGCGGTGTCATCGTTGGCTTCTAAGGCGATGAGCGCTGACTGCGCGTTTAGGCTGATGGTCTCGACGGAACCGGCGGCGTTATGCCATGCCGTGGCCGCGGCGCGCACCTTGTCGGTGTGCGCGTTGGGCCAGAACCTCGAGAGTGGGCCCGGTAGGAACCACACGGTCTCACCCGGCCCGATGGGGGACGATACGTCGGCCATCCCGATGTCGGCGAACACCGGCTCCTGAGGAAACGTGGACAGGGGTTCGTTCTTCTTAGCCGCGGAATGGTGATCGGCGATGACGAAATTGTTGGCCGTCTGCGTCAGACCGGTTGAGATGCCGCCGAGGGTTACTGCCGAGGACCGCAGGGCCTTCCACGCCGCCCGCACGGCGGCCGCATAACTGGAGTTGAAACTCTTGGCAGGATCGTCGTCTCCTGCCATGCCCGCGTTGCCATCCAGGTTCGTCTGTAATGTCTCCCACGCGTTGAACAGGTCGTTCTGGGCGGTGTAGAAGGCCTTCGCCGCACTCGCGATGTCCTTCGGGGTGACAATGATCTTCCCGCTGCCTCCACCGGGTTCGGGAATCGGGGCCATCCTAGGCGCCCTTCCACATTCCCAGGTTGGTCGAACGGGCGCTGTGATAGTTCAGCCGCGCGGTACGGATGACGCCCTGCAGCCAGGCCAGCTTCTTGACCATGTCGCCGGCCGCCGTCCGCCACTGTGCATAAGCCGCCTGATATGCCGCCTTCGCTTCACCGGTCCACTCGCCGACGCTAGCTCCCAGCTCCGCCTCCAACCGGTCAAGCTCGGCCTCTAAGGCACTCAGAACACGCCGGAAATCGTCTTCCGCCGACACGAGAACCGGCAGGTCGACATAGATGCCGCCGTTGATCGTGACCTCCATTCAGCGACCGCGGAGTCCGCAATCACCGCTGCTTCGCAGTACCGGCGCCGGTGGGCTCGAGACCTGCGGCCAGAACGTCCAGCGCGGCGTCGATTATCTCAGGAAGGTTGTCGCCCGCGCCGGTCTCGCGCCATGTTTCGAATGCCGCCCACATCACGCCTATGACGGCTTTTGCACAGGCGCGAGCGTAGACGCCGCCACGCATACCGGTGCGCTCGGCGACCGCCGCCCGCACGGTGTCCTCCCAGGAGCGGTAGCGCAGCGCTGCGTGCGCCTGCAGGGACGGCACGGTCGCGATCAGCCGTATCCGCAGGGCGAGGGAAGCACGCTCCGATGGCTCGTACCTGCTCGTGACATGGAATGCCCGGCGCATCATCTCGACGGGCGGGAGCCTTGCGGCTTGTGCCGCGCTGAGTTCCGCGGCAAGCGCGCGCAACCGCTCATCCAACGCGCCGAACACGATGTCGTTCTTCGAAGGGAAGTAGCGGAAGATGGTTCGCCGCGCAACACCAGACGCCGCCGCCAGATCGTCGACCGTTGTCTCGTCGAAGCCGCCCTCTGCGAACAGGCGAAGCGCCGCGTCCTCCAACCGCTTGCGGGTGAGCTGCTTGCGCTGCGGCCAGCCAACAGCAGGCGCTACGTCTCTGGTCTCCATGGTCGCCCCAGTAGCAGAGGATGGCACTCGGTGCCACAATATGAAAGCATATTTTGACATCCAGCGCCCGCACCGACTCCAAGGAGACTCCACATGGCAGAGATGGCAGAGATGGCAGAGATGGCAGAGCGCGCACCCGTCCACGAGGCCAGCCCTGCCGCCGACGACGCCGGGGACGCCGGGGACGCCGGGGACGCCGGGGACGCCGGGGACGCCGGGGACGCCGGGGAAAGCATGGAGCCAGAGGTTCTCCTCCTCGAGGAGATCTCAATCGACGGCATGTGCGGCGTCTACTGATCGGGTCCCAATGCCATTCGACGCCCGCCAGGCCTACGAGAAGCACCCACAGGTGGCCATACGGCCGGAGGAGTTCGGCGGCCTCGCCTACCACTACGGCAACCGGCGTCTCGTATTTCTCAAGACCATAACGCTCGCCGAGCTTGTCAAGGCCCTCGCCGACTTCCCAAGCGCCGCTGACGCCCTGGCCGCGCACGTACCCGCCACCAGCAGGGAAACCTACGCTAAGGCGCTCAGCGGGCTCCTGGCCTCCGGAGTGATCCGGGCATGCTCACCATCTCACCCTGGATCCCGAACGGCTGCCGCGGCGCGGTCCACTCACGCACAGCGCCGCGATCCTCGCCAGGCCTCCACCCGCCGGTCGTCGCTGACCGGCCAGCTTTCCCACGGCCTCGCCGCGCCGATCTGCCTCACCTGGGAGCTCACCTACGGCTGCAACCTGGCGTGTGTTCACTGCCTCAGCTCGTCCGGCCGCCGCGACCCACGCGAACTGACCACGGGCGAGGCCCGGCGCGTCATCGATGACCTGCACGACCTGCAGGTGTTCTATGTCAATATCGGTGGCGGCGAGCCGATGATCCGCCCTGACTTCTTCGACCTCATTGGCCATGCGACGAAGCGTGGTGTCGGCGTGAAGTTCTCCACGAACGGCACGATGCTGACGCCTCCCGCCGCGAGGCGGCTCGCGGCCATGGACTACGTCGACGTGCAGGTCAGCATCGACGGTGCCGACGCGGCCACCAACGACCCGGTCCGTGGCACGGGTTCCTACGCGGCGGCGAGGCGGGCGATGGACAACCTCGCCGCGGCCGGGTTCGGGCAATTCAAGATCTCCGTGGTGATCACCCGGCACAACGTCGGCCAGCTCGACGACCTCGAGCGGCTCGCCGACTCCTACGGCGCGCGGTTGCGCCTCACCCGGCTGCGGCCATCGGGGCGGGGCGCCGATACCTGGGCGGAGCTTCACCCGGATCAACAGCAGCAGCGCGCTCTCTACCGATGGCTGCTCGACCGGCCCGGTGTTCTCACCGGGGACTCCTTCTTCCACCTGTCCGCGCTGGGTGAGCCCTTGCCCGGTCTGAACCTGTGTGGGGCAGGGCGGGTCGTTTGCTTGATCGACCCGGTCGGCGACGTGTACGCCTGCCCCTTCGTGCTGCACGAGCAGTTCCACGCCGGTTCCCTACGAGACGGCGGCTTTGCGAAGGTCTGGCGCGAGTCCCCGCTGTTCAAGGGCTTGCGTGAGCCGGGCACGGCCGGAGCCTGCTCCTCCTGTGGCAGTTACGATGCCTGCCGCGGCGGCTGCATGGCGAGCAAGTTTTTCACCGGCCTGCCGCTGGACGGCCCCGATCCTGAGTGCGTGTACGGGCATGGCGAAACGGCCCTGGAGGCACTCCGCCTGGAGCCGGTGGTCGCACCGCACCCAGGGCCCGGTCACTCGAAACATCGATCCCGGCGGGAGCCGGTATTCGTGACGCTCGGACGGCGCGCGTGAGGCTGCTGCAGCCCATTCCGCTCGGCCAGGTCGCGGCACCAAACCGGCTGATGTTCGGTCCCCATGTAACGAACTTGGGCAACGGCCGCGAGCTGTCGCACCGGCACGTCGCCTACTACACGCGGCGCGCGGCCGGCGGCGCGGGCATCGTCGTGACGGAAACCGCGTCGGTGCACGACGGCGATTGGCCGTATGAACGTGCGCCACTCGCCGCGAGCTGCCGGGCCGGGTGGGAGGCGGTCGCCGCCGCCTGCCGACCGTATGGAACCCTCGCGCTCGCCTCCATCGGCCACGTCGGCGGGCAAGGCAACTCGGCGTACAGCCAGCGCGAGCTGTGGGCGCCGTCGGGGGTGCCCGAGGTCAACACCCGCGAGATGCCCAAGGTGATGGAGGCCTCCGACGTTGCCGCGGTAGTGGACGGTTTCGCATGGGCAGCGCGGATCGCGACGACGGCGGGCCTTGCGGGCGTCGAGATCAATGCAGGCCAGCACAGCCTGGTGCGGCAGTTCATGTCTGGTCTGACCAATAACCGCTCGGACGGTTACGGCAGCGACCGGCTGCGGTTCGCGCGCGAGGTAATCGCCGCGGTGCGAGGTGAACTGCGCGGTGGCATCCTTGGGCTCCGCCTGTGCTGTGACGAACTCGCGCCATGGGCAGGGATTACACCGGAGCGAGCGGAAGAGATCGCCACCGAGCTCGCGCCATTGATCGACTACCTGACCGTCGTGCGCGGCTCCATCTATTCGGTGGCCGCCACGCGGCCGGACTCCCATACCGAGCCAGGATTCAATCTGCCACTCGCCGCCTCAATCCGCGAGGCTGTCCGCGGCCGTGTTCCCGTGTTCGCGCAGGGCTCCATCGTCGACCCGGCAATGGCAGAACTAGCGCTCGTCTCTGGCGACTGCGACGGCGTCGAGATGACGCGGGCGCAGATCGCCGATGCGGAGCTCGGGCGCAAGATCGCTTCAGACATGCCGCCACGGCCCTGCATCCTGTGCAACCAGGCCTGCCAGGTGCTCGATAGCCGCAACCCCATCGTGAGCTGCGTGGCCGATCCCCGCTCAGGCCACGAGTTGGAGGACGAGCCGGTCGACCACGGCGAATCGGAGCGAACGATCGGCACGGAAGAACTGGATGTGCCGAATATTCGGGGCAGAATATCCCCACGCCCAGAGGGTGGGCGTGAGCAGGCCAGCAACGCTGAACCGAATATTCGGCAACGAATATCTAGAACCGAGCAAGTGGCTCCGAACCGCCACGGAGAGCCCGAGGGCGGCGGAAACACTCAGCCAAATATTCGGCAACGAATACTTGGAACCAAGCAAACTGCTCCGCATCGCCACGAAGGACATGAGCACGACAAAAACGCCCAGCCACCCCCGCACGACGACAGAAACGACCAAGAATGCGGCAAAAGAACTGAGTCAAATATTCGGCAAGAAGTATTCGGGACCGACCAAGACGCTCCGCACCACCACCACCACCACCACCGCGGCGAGCCCGAGGGTGGCGGAAACACTCAGCCAAATATTCGGCAACGAATAGTTGCAACCGAACATGCAGCGGCGCACCACCACGAAGGACCTGAGCACGACAAAAACGCGGAACCGAATATTCGATCTCGAATATTCGGCGACCTCGCTGGACATTCGGCGGTCCAGCCGGGCCGCCCCGCCCGCCGACTGAACCTGCTTGTCATCGGCGGTGGACCGGCTGGGCTGGAGGCCGCCCGGGTGGCTGCGGTCCGGGGTCACCGCGTCGTACTCGCCGAGGCTACCGGGAGCCTGGGCGGCCAGGTCGAGACCGCTGCGGCCGCGCCCACCCGGAAGAGCCTGGTCGCGCTCACCGGGTGGCTGGCCGCCGAATGCCGACGCCTCGGCGTGGAGATCAAGCTCGGATACCGCGTCACCGTCCAACAGGCGGCCACCCACCCTGGCCCGGTGGTCGTGGCCACGGGCAGCCGCGACGGCGATCCTTCCTATGAGATCGCGGACGGTGGCCGCGTGGTCTCGGCGCAGGCGTTTCTCGCCGGTATCACCGCGGGATTGCCCGAGGGACATGTCCTCGTGTGGGACCCGATCGGCGGTCCCATCGGCGTGTCGGTCGCCGAACTGCTCGCGGAGCGCGGCCCCACTACGCTCGCGTTCCCGGACCAGATTCCTGGGCAGCAGCTAGCGCTGTCTGGCGATTTGGTCGATGCGAACACGCGACTGCAATCGGCCGGTGTGGAACTCGCCCGCCGCTGCGTGCTACGCCGCGTGCGCGCGGGATGCGCGGAAGTGGAGGACATCTTCGGCGCCGGCACCCGCGATCTGCCTGCCGCCCTGGTGATCGATGCGGGGCCCCGCCTGCCGGCGCCGTTGTGCGGCGCCGGTCCCGGTGTCGTGGTGGCCGGGGATGCGCAGGCCCCTCGAACCATCTACCAGGCAATTCTCGAGGGCCGACGCGCCGTGCTCGAACTCGAAGGCGCCAACCCGCCGACCTCCGCAGATCCGCTGGCGGTGCGGGCCGCGGCAGCCGTTAAGGATCAATCTTGATGCCAGCGGTGCGATAGCGATGAGCTCCCCGGGTTACCGTCACCTGTTCAAGCCGCTGCGGCTCGGACCGGTGGTCGTCCGCAACCGGATCGTGTTCTGCGCGCATCTGACCAACTACGCATCCGGCGGCATGCCCACCCCGCAGCACGCTGCCTACTACGCGGCCCGGGCCAGGGGCGGGGCCGGGCTGATCATTACGGAGGAGCATTCCACCCACCCCACGGACTGGCCGTACGAGAAGCTGATCCATGGGTTCGATCCGCGCGTCGTCCCGGGCTACCGGCGCATCACCGAGGCGGTCCACCGGCACGGGACACCAGTTTTCGCGCAGCTCAATCACAATGGCGGCCAAGCGAGCGGCATGTACTCGCGGCTCCCGGTCTGGGCGCCCTCGCCAGTGCCTGACCCGATGTTCCGTGAGGTGCCAAAGGCGGTCACGGTCGCAGAAATCGCCGAGATCATCGATGGCTACGCGACCGTCGCTGGTCATTGCCGGCAGGGCGGTTTCGACGGTGTCGAACTCCAGTGCTCGCACTCTTCGATCGTCCGGGGCTTTCTCTCCGCGGCCACGAATCTGCGCACCGACTCCTACGGAGGGACACTGGCTCGCCGGGCCCGCCTCTTGCTCGAGATCCTCAGCGCGGTGCGGGAAGCGATCGGCCCCGGCATGGCGCTCGGGGTACGGCTGTGTGGTGACGAGCTTGCCGAGCGCGGCATCACCCTTGATCAGGCGGTCGAGGTCGCCACGATGATCGAGGAACGCGGCCACGCCGATTACATCAACACCTCGATCGGCGTCGCCACCTCCAGCCTCTACATGATCGAGGCGTCGATGACAGTGCCGCCGGGCTATGCGCTGTTCATTCCCTCCGCGATCCGAAAGGCCGTGCGGCTGCCGGTGGTCGGCGTCGGGCGCTTCAAGGATCCGCTGCAGGCTGACCGGGCGCTCACTGACGGCCATGCCGATCTTATCGGTGTCGTGCGCGGGCAGATCGCGGATCCCGATTTTGCCGCAAAGGCCCGTGCCGGGCACGCCGACGACATAAGGCTCTGCTTGTCCTGCAACCAGGAATGCGTGGGCCGTATGGGCCTGAACCGCTGGCTTGGCTGTATCGAGAACCCGCGCGCCGGGCGAGAGGCGTTTCGGGCCGCGGGCCCCGCAGCAGCGCCGTGCCGGGTGATCATAGCGGGCGGCGGGCCCGGCGGGCTCCAGGCGGCCATAAGCGCCGCACGGCGGGGCCACAACGTCGCTGTCTTCGAGCGGGACGACGATGTCGGCGGGCAGGTCCGCGTCGCCGCACGCGCGCCAGGGCGGGCAGAGTTCGGCGACCTGATCCGTAACCAGCTCGCGGAGTGCCGCCGTGCCGGCATAGCGATCAAGATAGGCACGCTGGTGGACGTCGATCTGGTGACTGCGGAGCGGCCAGCCGTGGTCGTGGTCGCCACCGGAGCGTTGCCCGCCCGCCCGTACTGGGTGCCGGTGCACCCCCCTGCGGGTGCGCCCTCGATCTGTGACGTCGCCGACGTGCTGAACGGCACCGCGCACCCGCAAGGTAACGTCCTTGTCATCGATGACCTTGGCTTTCATCAGGCGACGAGCACGGCGGAACTGCTGGCCGACCGCGGGTGCCAGGTCGAGGTAATGACCGCCGGCATGGTGATCGGCCAGGATCTGGACGTCACTCTCGACATGGAGACATGGTGGCTGCGAGCCGTGGCCAAGGGCATCGTGACCGCCACCGACACGATGGTCACCGGAGTCGTGGCGGGCGGTGTGACCACGCAGCACCTCGCGACAGGTGCGGCAGGCGAGCGGGGTGTTGACTGGGTGGTGCTTGCGGTGCAGCGTGCGCCGGCCGACGAACTGTACTACGCGCTCAGGTCGCGGGCCGCGGGGCCCGCAGGGCCCGGGGTCCCCGCGGGCCCCGCGCGGCCCGCGCGGCCCGCGCGGCCCGCGGTGTACCGGGTCGGTGATTGCCTCGCGCCACGCCGGGCCCATGCCGCGGTCATCGACGGCGACCGGATTGGCGGGCTGCTGTGATCGCCCTCGTTCCGGTACGCGATGGCAGGCTGCCGCTCGGTGGCGACGAGACCGTCGCGGAATGCGGCGGGAACGTGCTGCTCATCGGCTCAGGTACCAGCGGTGCCGCGGCACAGCTGCGCGTGGCCACGACGCGAATCCGCGGCGCTGAGGTAGGGGCTTATGCACCGGGCACCTGGGCCGCAGCACTGGCCGGCGAGCTAGCCACCGATGCCCCCGATGGCGACGTGGTCGTCCTGCCCGCGTCCCCCGACGGCCGCGACCTCGCGCCCCGCCTCGCCGCCGCCCTGCGGCGGCCGCTGTGGGCGGGTGCCGTCGCGGTTGGCCCGCGCCGGGTCACGGTGGCCAGGTGGGGTGGGCAGGCTCTGGTCGAGGCCAGTATCGAGCTGCCGTACGTTGCCACGCTGCTTCCCGGCGTGGCGGGCATAGAGCCATCGGTGGCAGGTTCCCCGCCGAACGGGCTGGAGCGGCTCGAGCTGACGATTCAGCCCGGTCACGACGCCGAGATCGCCGGGCTCGACCCGCCGACCGCGGAAACAGTCGACCTCAGCGAGGCACCCAGGGTGTTTGCCGGGGGCGCCGGGCTCCAGCGCGCCGCAGAGTTCGGCCTGCTCTTTGAGGTGGCAGGCCGGGTGGGCGCGTCTCTCGGCGCAACGCGGGTCGCGGTTGACGCCGCCTGGGTGCCGTCCTCCCGCCAGATTGGCACCACCGGGCTCACCATCGCCCCCTGCCTCTACGTCGCATTCGGTATCTCCGGTGCTGTGCAGCACATCGCCGGCCTGGGCGCACCCGAGCATGTGGTCGCCGTGAACACCGACCCAAGCTGCCCGATGATGGCGATGGCAGACCTCGCGGTGGTCGCGGACGCTCCTGCGGTGCTGCACGAACTCGCCCGGCTGCTCGATGTGCCAATCCCAGCGGAAGAAGGGGCCCATGCCTGAACGCTTCGACGTGGTCGTGGTCGGCGCGGGACCAGCAGGCGCCGCGGCAGCTCTCACCCTTGCCCGGGCCGGCAAGAAGGTATGCCTGCTCGAACGAGGCCCGTTTGCGGGCTCGAAGAACATGTACGGCGGCGTGATCTACGGCAGGACCCTCGACACCCTCGTTCCGGGCTGGTGGGAACGGGTGCCGGTGCAGCGCTGGATTACTCGCCGTGAGACCCGGGTGATGACGCAGACCCAATCACTGTCCATCGGCTTCTCCTGCGGGGCCTGGGGCCAGCCGCCATACAACGGGATGACGGCGTTCCGCGCGGATTTCGACCGCTGGCTCGCCGATGAGGCGGTCGCGGCCGGTGCGGTCCTCGTCACCTCGACTGTGGCCACCGGCCTGCTGCGAGCAGACGGCGGAGCGGTAACCGGCGTTTCGACCGACCGGCCGGATGGCGACATCAAGGCCAAGGTCGTCATCGCATGCGACGGGGTGAACTCATTCCTCGCCAAACAAGCCGGGCTCCACCCGCCGGACGACCCGGCCCACATCACCCTCGGTGTCAAGGAAGTGCTATCCCTTCCGCGGGCGGAGATCGAGCGACGGTTCAACGTCACAGGCGATGAGGGAGTCGACATCGAAGCACTCGGCGTCACCGGCGAAATACCGGGCGGCGGCTTCATCTACACCAACCTCGACACGATCGCGATCGGCGTCGTGATCCAGCTGACTGGGCTGGCGAAGGCAAAGACGCGGCCGGAGGAGGTGATTGCCGGGTTCAAACGGCATCCGGCGATCGCGCCCCTGGTGGCCGGGGCCGAGCTAAAGGAATACTCCGCGCACCTTGTTCCGGAGGGCGGCTACGACCGCATGCCACGGCTGGCGTGCCACGGGATGCTGGTCGCCGGCGACGCGGCTGGCATGACGCTGGCCACCGGGCTCTGGCTCGAAGGTGTCAACTTCGCGATCGGCAGTGGCGCGGCCGCCGGCGTGACGGCGAGCGACGCGCTCGACCGTGGCGACGTCTCAGTGCGCGGCCTTGGCGGTTACCGGCGGCGGCTGGAGCAGACCTTCGTTTTGAAGAACCACAAGAAGCTGCGCCGCGTCCCCACGCTCCTGCTGAGCGACCGGGTCCAGAACCGGTACCCATCGATGCTCTGCGATATGACGGAAGGGATCTTCACCGTCACCGACCCCGCGCCGAAAAAGGGTGTGCGCCGAATCGCTCTCGCCGCACGCCAGCGCCACGGGGTACGCCTGGCCGACCTGGCCAGGGACGGCTGGACAGCGCTAAGGAGTTTCGGTTGAGCGAGCTCGACGTCTGGCCGGAGGTCAGCTTCGAAACACGCATGGCGACCGTCGAGTTCGACGTCGCAGAAAAGCCGCACATCGTCGTCGATTCCGATGTCTGCCGGAGCTGCACGACGCGAGCGTGCGTGACCGCTTGCCCGGCGGGGCTGTTCGTGCCCACCGCCGACGGCGGGATTCTGTTCAACTATGAGCAGTGCTTCGAGTGCGGCACCTGCTACCTGGTGTGCAACAACGAAGGCGCGATCTCGTGGAGCTATCCCGAGGGCGGGCACGGCGTCGTCATGAGGTATGCGTGAGTCCGCGGATCGGTGTGGCGCTCAAGCTCACGCCGCGCCGTCTCGATGTTGACCCGCTGACCGGCTCGCTTGTGCCGGACCGCGCTCCGGCCGCCGCCTCAGCCGCGGGCCTGGCCGCCCTGGAGATCGCGCTCCAGCTCCGTGCGGCCTGGCGGACGACGGTGACCGTGGCGACCATGGGACCGGACGCGGCCGAACCGATGCTCCGGGATGCGCTCGCACGAGGCGCCGACCTGGCGGTCCGGGTTCCGGTAGCGCAGGATCAAAGATGCGGAGCGCCCGGGCTTCCCTCGGCCATCGCCGCCACCGCTAGCGGGCTCGCGGCCGCGCTCGCCGACTGCCCGGTCGTGTTGTGCGGGGACGGCGGCCGCGATGGTACGGGTGCGGTCCCTGCGCTGCTTGCGGCTCACCACGGCAGGGCTCAGGCGCTCGGGCTTATCCGGGCAGAAGCCGGCGAGCCCGGTGTCATACACGCCGAACGCAGGCTTGACCAGGGATGGCGCGAAAGGCTGCGCGTGCACGCGCCGATGGTGATCTCTGTCGAAAGCGCCGTTGCGCGGCCCCGCCGGGCCGCGCTGGCCGACGTGCTGGCCACAAGGGATGGGGAGGTCACGGTGTCGCACGCCGCGCGCGCCTCGGCGGTGGCCGGCGCTGGCTGTGAGCTCGGATCGGTGGCCGTGGCGGCGTACCGCCCGCGCGCCCGGGCGCTGCCGGCACCTGCTGGTGAATCGCCGCTTGCGCGGGTGCGGAGCCTCATGGGCAGTGCCGCCGACCATAGGCAGCCGCCGCGGCAGGTCCACGACGAGCCTGCCGAAGCCGCCCGGCAGATCCTGGAACAGCTCCGAAGCTGGGGATATTTGTGAGCACGCCATCCCTAGCGGAGCTGCGCTGGCCCGATGTCGACCGCGGCCCGCGGCTGTTGCTCGTCGTGCCATTGGGGTCGCTGGAGCAGCACGGGCCGCACCTGCCACTCGACACCGACACGCGGATCGCCGTAGCCGTGGCACGCCGCTGCTGCGCGGGCCGTTCGGGTCTCGCGCTCGCGCCCGCCATCACGATCGGCGCGAGCGGCGAGCACGCCGACTTTCCCGGCACGTTGTCGATCGGGACCAGCGCCCTCGCGACCTGCCTCGTCGAGCTGGGTCGGCATTCGAGCCTGCACTGGCCTGCGATGCTGTTCGTGAACGGGCACGGTGGAAACGGCGAGGCGATCGCGGCAGCCACCGCCGGGTTGCGCCACGAGGGCCGCCCCTGCGAAGCCTGGCACGCTAACCTGCCGGGCGGCGACGCTCACGCGGGGCGCTCGGAGACCTCGATCATGCTTAACCTGGCCCCGTGGACGGTCGACATGGATGCGGCCGCGGCCGGCAACCGCGGGCCTCTTGATGAGCTGATGCCGATGCTGCGCGCCCGGGGTGTCCGGGCCGTCAGCCCGAACGGCGTGCTCGGCGATCCGTCGGGCGCATCCGCCCGTGAAGGCAAGCGCCTGCTGGCCGACCTGGCCACGGGCCTCAACCAGACCCTCGACAGGCTGCTTGCTGAGGTCAGGACCCGATGACACGAGACGGCGAGAAAGCGAGGCTCACGTGACGCAGCGGCTGGCCGTGGTCACCGGAGCCGCGCGCGGCATCGGGGCGGCATCGGCACGCCGGCTCGCGCATGACGGCTGGTCGCTGTTGCTCGTCGATGCCTGTGCCCCACAGCCGCCCGTCGACTACCCAATGCCGACGCAGCGTGACCTCGCTGGCGTGGCGCGCGAATGTAAGGCCGCGGGAGCACCGGAGGCGACCACGCTCATCGCCGATGTCGGTGCCGGATCGCTGCGCGATCGTGTCCGTGACGCGCTCGGCGGGCGGACCCCGTCGGCGGTCGTGGCCGCCGCGGGAGTGATTCAGGGGCACCTCGCCTGGGCGGTGCCGGACGACTCCTTCGACCTGCAACTGCGAGTGAACCTCTTTGGCGTTCGCTACCTGGCCGAGGCCTGCGTTCCCGCGATGATTGAGGCCGGTGCGGGGCGATTCGTCGCCGTGGCCTCCGCCGCCGCGCTGAAGGCCATGCCGAAGCTGGCCGCCTACTCGGCCGCCAAAGGCGCGGTGCTGTGTTACGTCCGCGCGCTCGCGGCGGATCTCGCGGGGACAGGGGTGACCGCGAACACCGTATGCCCGGGCTCGACGCGCGGGGAGATGCTGGCCGCGAGCGCCGCCGTGTACGGCCTCGCCGATCAGGAAGCCTTCGCGGCACAGGCGATGCTCAGGAGGCTGCTCGAGCCTGCTGAGGTAGCCTCCGCCGTCGCCTGGCTGTGCGGGCCTGACGCCGCCGGGCTGACCGGAGCCGCCGTGCCGGTCGACGCCGGCCTCAGCGCGTAAAGGGCCCTGGCTCGCGTTTTAACTCTGGACCGGACCATCCCGCAGGCCGGACACCGCGGGCCAGTATTGATCGCTGGCCTACTAACCCGAAGTTACGGACTAATCCGGAACCCCGCGCGCTGGGTGGCCCACGAACCGAAACCCCACACGCTGGCGTGGCCCACCAACCGAAACCCACGCGGCGGTCGATACTGGACCATGCGAATTCCCGCCAAGCGTCCATGATCCACTACGTCGGAGACCTTTCAGCTGTACGCGCTGAAAAGTCTCCGACAAAAGGGATCAAACGCGGCGGAGCCCCGGCCGATGACTGTAGCCAGTTCGGTCAGGGGCGACACGGCCCGTTGGAGCGGTCGGACACCTTCCGGTCACCGGGGACGTGGCGCCGCCATGAGCTCCACTCGCGGGCGTAGCCACTCGCGGGCGTGGCCGGGCGCGGGGGTAGCCGGGCCGACGCAGGTGCAGGCCGGACGGCGAGGTGACTCAATCGCGCACCATCGCCGATCACCGACCTGGGTCGGCTCACCGCGACTCGGGGAGGAGCGCGGTGATCATAACGTCGGCGACGAACCCGGCGAACCGCGGCATGGACCAGCCGCACTGCAGGACGAGGAGCTCGTAGATCTCGACTGAGCTGCAGGTCCACAAGACGTCGGCCGGCCTCAGCCGGCGTGACGTCCTTGCGCAGATAGCCGCGCTCCGCCCCCAGCGACCAGGCTGCGCGACGTCCTGAGCCCGCGCGGCAGCGCGAAAACCTGATCACACCAGCGCGGCGAGGAGCGGATCAAGGGTGGAGGCGTCGTCATCGGCCGCCCGGAGCACCACGCCATCCACAAGTCCCCGGGCTTCACGTGCGACAGTGGCCGCAAAGGTCAGGCCGACCATCCGCGCCGCTCCTCGCCCGGCGCGATCCATGGCGCGCAGGATGTCGGCCGGTATGTTGACCTCCGGCACCTCGTGCACCAGGTAGTCGGCCTCCTCAAAGCTGCGCAGCGGCGCGATCGAGGCCAGGATGGGAACGTTGTCCCCCGCCAGCGCATCGACAACGTGACGCAGCGAGTCGACCTCGTAGACCGGCCGGGTGACGAGAAACTGTGCGCCTGCCCGCACCTTGATCCGGGCTCGCGCGACCTCAGCGTCGATGTCGACCGCGCCAAGGTTGATCCGCGCCCCGATGCGGAAAGACGTCGTGGTGGTCAGCGCGAGGCCACCCCAGTCACGGCCCTCGTTCAGCCCAGCCAGCAGCGAAATCAGCCCGAGGGAGTCCACCTCCCACACGCCGTCCACGGCAGGGTAGTCGCCGAGAACTGGCGGATTGCCCGTCTCGCACAGCACGCTGCGGATGCCAAGAGCATGCGCGCCGAGAAGGTCCGCCTGGAGCGTCATAATCGTTTTGTCCCACGTCGTCACCGCCACGAGGGTCTCCACCCCGGCGTGATCTTGCAGGTGGAGCGCCATGCTGAGCGAATCGAGGTGGGCGCGCGCGCTCTGCTGCGCCGTGACGGCGAACAAACCAACACCCCTGGCATGCAGAGCGGTCACCACGCCCGTCGCCTCGTCGAGTACCCCACCCGGCGGCGGGGAGATCTCGGATCCAACGATGAAGCTGCGGCTGGCCAACCGGTCGGCGAAGCTCCCGCCCGGCTGGCCGAGGGGGACTTCCTGCTTGGCTGTCCCGGTACTGGCGCCACCAGAGTCCCGCCCAGGCCGAGTCTCTCGCGATGGCGGGGCGACGGTGCGCGCAGCCGTTCGGGCTAGGTCAGCGAGTCCCGCCGCCGCGATGCCGATGTGGGTCGGTGTGGTACCGCAACAGCCGCCGACGACCGACACCCCGGCTTCAGCGAACCGGCGAAGGTAGCGGGCGAAATAGGTGCCGTCGATGTTGAATTCGAAGCGCCGGTGCCCAACCCGGTGCGGTTGTCCAGCATTGGGCTGGGCGCTCACTGGAAGCGAGGTATAGCGAAGGAGATCCTCCACGACGGCAAGCATCCGTTGCGGGCCGATCGTGCAGTTCGTCCCGAGCATCGCGACCGGCAGGCTGCTGAGCACCGAAGCGACCTCGTGCGGGGTCTCGCCCCCCAGCGTGCGCCCGTCGTCAGCAAACGTGGCCTGGGCGATAACGGGAACATCGGAGATCTCGCTCGCCACGGCCACCGCCTCCGCGAGCTCGTCGAGATAGCCGAAGGTTTCCAGGATGAGGACGTCCACGCCTGCCGCGACAAGGGCTTCGATCTGCTCCCTGATCACCTCGATCCGCTCGGCCGCGCCCACCGTCCGCCGCTGCAGCGCCGTAACGGCGGGGGACACCGAACCCGCGACGAAGACCTCGCGATCGCTCTGCTCGGTGACCTCGCGGGCGAGGCGGACCGCTGCGCGGTTGATTTCGTCGACCTTGTCGGGAAAGCCGTGGTCGCCGAGCCACAACCGGTTGGCCCCGAACGTGTTGGTCTGGATGATGTCCGCGCCAGCGCTTAGATAGCTCTCGTGGATGGTGGCGACCAACTTGGGGTCGGAGAGGCTGAGCTCGGGAAGCGCGCGGTCGAGCGCGCTTCCCGCGGAATGCAGCATCGTGCCCATGGCGCCGTCGCAGATGAGAACTCGCCGCCCGACGGCATCAGCGAATCCGGTCACGGCTTATCCCCTAGGACGTCCAGGATCTCCAGCGCCACCTGAGTGGTCAGACGGTCGCGGTAATTGTCCAAGTGCAACCCGGTGATCTCCTCGATCCGCTTGACCCGGTACGCGACCGTATTGGGATGCACATGCAGAACCCGTGCGGCGCGCTGCGGGCTGTTGTTCTCACGGAAGTAGCAGGCAAGCGTCGTCAGGTATTCGGATTTGCGCTCACGCTCATGCCGGCTCAGCTTGCCGAGCACATCCGTCGCGAAGGACCGCAGTTCTGACAGGTCAGGCACCTGCAGAAGCAGCCGGTGGATGCCCAGGTCTTCGAAGGCGGTGACAACGCCAGCCCGGCCAAGGCGGCGGAGCGCCTCGATGGTGCGATGGGCCTCTTCATATGAGCGGGCGATCTTCCGCGGCGCGCGGCAAATCCCGCCAATGCCGATGATCACCTTCGTGTCGGGGAAGAGCTCGGTCAGCCGGGTGACGCAGGTCAGGCCGAGCTGGCGCGGCTGCACACCAGCCGAGGCGTCCGCCACGGCCACGACGAGCACCACCTCTGTCTCCCGCGCCGAGATGATCACGTCTGGCGCTCGGGTCGTGAAGAAGTGCTCGACGGCGTCGCGTACCCGTTGGCGCAGCGCATCGGCGCCCTGCGCCACGGCACGCGAGGCCGGGACATCGAACGTGACCACCACGACGACGTGCTCGCGCTCGGCGTCGTAACCGAGGTGCGCGGCCCACCGGCCCGTCTCACCATCATCGCGGCCACGCCCGAGTAGCAGTCCTTCCACGAGATCGTCTCGCACCCGCCGCGCCGCCGCGGCGACGACGCGTTCACGGCCGAGAATCACGCCGCAGATGGTCGCCGCGTGTTCGGTGACGAGCAGGCTCATGTCCTCCCCGACGCTCTTCTCCAGCGGATCCAGCGTGATCAGATGCGCGGGAACCTCGTCGCCGACGAGGATGGGCGCGACAATCGTCGCTGGCATGCCGTTGACGCTCGGCAGCCGGAGCGCCCGGTGACCCTGCCGTGACGCCCGCAGCACCTGGCCAAGGCGGGGATGAACAAGGTGGTCGCGTACCGCCTCGGCGGCCTTGTCGGCCGCAGCCCCTGGTGACGCGGCGGCCATTACCTCCATGACCTGGCTCACCACGGCCACGGTCGCCGCCGTCCGCTCGGCAAGCAACTGGGTCACACGGGCCAAGTCCGCGTCTTGCAGCGCGAGACCGGAAAGGTGGCGGTATACGGTGACGAGTTCACGGAGTATGGAGTTCTCCCGGCCGAGGTCCCGCGAGCCCCCTACGTTGAGGGCACGCGCCGGAGCCTGAAGCCTGTCTGCCACGATCTTTCATACTATGACCAACGGGCACGCAGAACATTGTGACATGCCACAAAAAGTCGGTAAACTAGCATCTAGACCGCATGAAAGCCTCATCAACCCCGGCCGGGCGCGCCGGACTGATTGTGCCAGACCACAGGAACCAGGCCCGCCGCTTGGGGTGTCTGTCGTTGCCGCGGCTCCAGCGGCCGTGGAACAGTCCGAAAGGATGGGAATCAAAGGAGCCGCGATGGGGACCCCGTCACCCTGCCCTTACTGCAGTGCGCCCCGGCGCGCAGGTGGCGGCGGTCGGCACGACGCCGTCGCGGATGCCCTGCAAGACCTCAACCGGCAAGTTGCGCTGATCCGCAAGATGGCCGAGGAGTCGTCGCGCCAGGAACGCGAAATTTTGCTGCTGCGCGAGACAATCGCTCGCCTGCGCGGCAGTCCCGTCGCGGTGGCGCGCCCAAGGGCTGCGGCAAGAGACAGTTCGGCCGCTTGACATCCTGAGGCCGCCCGCCACCGCGCCAAATGCCATCATGCTTGACAACTGGCCAGCGTCTCGCGCAAATTGTCAGGAACCCCGTTGACCAGGGGGCCCTTTTTGCTCGAGTACCGGGACATATACGCCGACGGCCGTCTTCTTGCCTCGGCTTGTGCCGACGCGATTACCGTGGCCAACCCGGCCACGGAGGAGATCGTCGGCACCGCTCCCGCGGCGGTGGAAAAGGATGTCGAGATCGCCGTCCGCGCGGCCAGGCACGCATTCGACACGGGCACCTGGTCCGGTGCCGACCCCGCGGACCGGGCCAACTCGCTGGAGCGTCTGGCGGCAGCGCTCGATGACCGCGCGGAGGACATCGCCCGCCTCGTCACGGCAGAGATGGGGATGCCGATCACGTTCTCGCGCTTCCACAACGGGGAGATTCCGGGTCTCATCCTCCGCTATTACGCCGGCCTTGCGCGCCGCCTGGAACCTGAGGAGATCCGCGCGGCCATCACGTTCGCCGGTCGCACGGTGGTCCGGCATGAGCCGATAGGCGTCGCCGCGGTAATCGCTGCGTGGAACTACCCGATGGCACTCGCGTTCGCGCAACTCGCGCCCGCCCTGGCCGCTGGGTGTACGACGGTGCTCCAGCCAGCATCCGAGACCTCGCTCAGCGCGTATATCCTCGCCGAGGCGTGCGAAGCGACGGACCTCCCTCCCGGCGTCTTCAACCTCGTGACCGGCACAGATGAGGTCACGGAGATGCTCGCCCGGCACGCAAGCGTGGACAAGCTCGCCTTCGTGGGAGCAACCTCCGCCGGCCGGAGGATCGCCGCCTTGTGCGGCGAGATGCTCAAGCCAGCCAACCTCGAACTCGGCGGTAAGTCCGCGGCGATCGTGCTTGAAGACGCCGACCTCAGCGCGACGGCCGCCGCCCTTGGCGTCCTGTGCTTCGGCAATTCGGGGCAGGCTTGTTTCGCCATGTCCCGCGTGCTCGCCCCGCGGTCACGTTACCAGGAGGTCGTTGACGGGCTGATAGCGCAGGCGTCGGCCATGGTCATCGGCGATCCAATGGCGCCGGAGACGACGATGGGGCCGCTGGTCAGCCCGCGGCACCGGGCGAGCGTCGAGTCCTACGTGGCGAGCGGAATCGCCGACGGCGCCCGCGTTGCCGCCGGTGGCCGTCGCCCAGCCGCGCCGGTCCGCGGCTACTACTACGAGCCGACCGTGTTCGCCGAGGCGACGAGCACGATGACGATCGCACGGGATGAGATCTTTGGCCCGGTCGTGACGGTGATCCCGTACAGAGACGAACCGGAAGCGGTCGCCGTAGCCAACGACTCCGAGTACGGGCTGGCGGGAAGCGTGTGGACGTCGGACCCTGATCACGGACTGGAGATCGCGCGAAAGCTCCACGTTGGGACGTTCGGCGTCAACCTGTACATACCGGATCTTGGGTCACCCTGGGGCGGCTTCAAGTCGAGTGGCCAGGGGACCGCGTACGGCCCGGAGGGCCTTTCCGCCTACCTCAAGCCGAAGTCAGTGTTCTTCCCCGCGCCCCGTTAAGCCGAATTTAGCGCCGGCCCCGGGACACTAATCCGGACTAATTCAGCCGCTGCAGTATCCGATCAGCGATGTCGCCCCCGGAAACCTCGTACCGTGCCCGCAGCGCCGCCGCGACCTGCGTTGCGCGCACGGCCGGCCAGTCGGTGGGCAGGTGTTCAAGCGGCAGCCGCGGATCGGCCCGCACGAGCATCAGCCACTCGGTGAGCATCAGGAGCTGGCGGGCCAGGTCGTCCGCTGCCTCGGGCACCGGAAACGCATGGTCCCAGCGGCCGAGGAACTGGTGATAACGCCCGGACAGGTCGTCGAGGTCCCAGGTTGCGCGGATCATCTCGGCGATCTCGGCGGGGGGCACCGCGCGGGCGCTGAACACCCTTATGTGCGAGCCCACCTTCAGGTCGGCGAGCACCGACGCCACGTCGATCTGGCCCGGCGCCAGCCAGAGACCCTTCTGCAGCATGCCGAAGCCGAGCCAGGAAAGGCGCGCGCGCAACTGATGACGATCCGCCCGACGGCTCTCCGGCAGCGAGAATCCAAGCAGTGTCCACGACCCGTCCCATACCGGCTCGACCGGCGCTTCGATGCGGCGAGCGCCCTCGTCCAGAATCTGCTCCGCGCGGGGCGTCAGCGTGAGATAGACCCGCTTGCCCCTGCGGATCCGCTGCAACAGACCGCGTGTCACCATCCTGCTCATCGCGGTTCGCGCCGCGTGCTCTGATGTTCCCACCCGGCCAAGCACGCTGACAACGCTGCCTGAGAGCACCGGTGCCTGCTGCCCGCGCAGGTAGTTGCCGCAGAAAGTGAGCAGGAGCGGCTGGGCATGGGCGCCCCGCCCGGCAGAGGCGGTGAGCGCCGTGGTCACCGGTTGCACCGTCCGGGGTCTAGACCCAGGAGCGCGGCGGCGTTGTCCTTGAGAATGCCGGCCTTGACCTCGTCGCGGATCCCGATCTTCTCGAGATCCGTCAGCCACCGTTCCGGAGTGATCATCGGGAAGTCCGTCCCGAACAGCATCTTGTGCTTGAGCAACGTGTTCGCGTACTGGATGAGCAGCGGCGGAAAGTATTTGGGCGACCATCCCGACAGGTCGATGAAGACCCCCGGCTTGTGCAGGGCGATCGAGATCGCCTCCTCCTGCCACGGGAAGGAGGGGTGAGCCATGATGATCGGCAAGCCAGGAAAGTCGGCCGCCACGTCGTCGAGATACAAGGGATTCGCGTACTTGAGCCGTATTCCACCGCCGCCGGGTGTGCCAGCGCCGACTCCCGTCTGACCGGTGTGGAACAAAGCAGGCAGCCCAGCCGCCTCGATCACCTCGTAGAGCGGGTACACCGCGCGGTCGTTCGGGTAGAAGCGCTGTGCACTGGGGTGGAACTTGAACCCGCGCATGCCGAACTCGTCGATCAGGGTACGAGCCTGCCGTACTGCCGCCTGGCCCCGTGCCGGGTCGAGGCTGGCGAATGGGATGATCACGTCGGCGTTGCGGGCGGCGAGTTCTGCTACCTCCTCGTTGCCCGGCGACGGGTCCTGACCGCTCACGCTCACCAGGTCGAGCGTGAAGGTCACGGCCGCCATGTTCCGCTCACGGTAATACGCGGCCAGCTCATCGACGTTGTACGCCTTGACGTCACCGGACCTGAAGTACGAGGCCATCGCCGCCAGGTTCTCGCCGCTTGTGACGAGCGGCTTGACCGACCCATGCACGTGCGTATGCACGTCGATGGCCGTCACCCGCTCCAGATCGATCACGACGCCGCCTTCGCCGGGTAATGTGCGCCGCCAAGTTACGCAGGGCCCAACATTAGGCGCACGCACGCCGACCGTCAACGAAGTGACGACCATGGGGTGTCCCCCGCACGGCTCCGCACCCGCGCGGTGACTCGCGCCGGCGCCAGCCGTTAGGAAGAATGATCCCGAACGGCTCCCGCTTGGTGTCGCAAACCTGACTGGACCCGCGCCTGCTGAGCCCGAAATGTCAGATCCACCTGTGATACTGAGTTTGTGCTGCAGATGCCGCAGGGACGTCTGGTCGGCAGGGCCGGTGAGCTCCGCCGTCTTCTTGGTTTGCTCGACGATGCTGCCGCCGGGCGGCCCGTCGTCGCCCTGATCAGCGGGGACGCTGGGGTCGGAAAGACCAGGCTCGTCGCCGAGCTGGCCACCCGCGCCAGCGAACGGGGATTCACGGTGCTCTCTGGCCGTTGCGCCCAACTGGGCGACAGCGTGCCGTATCTGCCCCTCGCCGACGCACTGCGGGATGCCGCGACCGGTTGCCCATCGGACCGGCTGCGCGACGCGCTGGCGGCGCGGCCCGTCCTCGGTCGCCTGCTACCGGACCTCGGCAACGGTCGCCCAGCCGACCGCGACGAGTCTGGTCTAGCGCAACAGGAGTTGTTCGGCGCGGTCCTCGGCCTGCTCGCCGAACTGGCCGAGGAGACCCCGGTCCTGCTGGTCCTCGAGGACCTGCACTGGGCGGACCGGTCCACTCGCGACCTTGTGACGTTCCTCAGCCGGGTGTTGCACCGCGAGCGGATGACCGTCGCCGCCACCTACCGGACAGACGATCTGTACCGGCGCCACCCGCTCCGGCCTGTTATCGCCGAGCTTTCGCGGCTGCCCAGCGTAACGACCGTCGAACTCGGGCCGCTCGACAGCACGGCGATGGCAGAGCACCTGACGGCACTAGCCGCCAGCCCGCTCGCGGCGGCCGCCCTGGACACCATCATCATGCGGGCCGAGGGGAACGCCTACTACGCCGAGGAACTGCTCGCCGCCTCGTCCGCCGGCGGCGAACTGCCCGCAGGGCTCGCCGGGCTGCTCCTGGCCAGGGTGGAGCGGCTCTCTGCAACGGCGCAGCAGGTGTTGCGGGCCGCGGCGGTGACCGGCCCGCGGGTGGATGACGAACTCGTCCGCGCGGCGTCGGGCCTCCCCGCGCCTGAATATGAAGCCGCGGTCAGGGAGGCGGTCGCGCACCAGGTGCTGGTCCCCGACGGAGCGGCCGGGTACTCGTTCCGGCACGCCCTGCTGCGCGAGGCCGTTTATGCTGACCTGCTGCCTGGTGAGCGCACCCGGTTGCACGCCAGGCTCGCCGAGCTGCTCGCCGACCAAGACCGGTTCGGTGACGTGCCGGGCTTGGCGGCCGAACTCGCCCACCATTGCCTGGCGAGCCACGACATCCCTGGCGCCTTCGCCGCGTCCGTGCGGGCGGGAAGGGAAGCCGACCGGCTGGCCGCACCGGCCGAGGCGCATCGTCATTTTGATCAGGCACTCTCGCTGTGGGACCGGGTGACCCAGCCAGAGGCGCTGGCCGACATGGAGCGCCCCAAGCTCGCCTTCCTGTCCGCGAATGCCGCAGCGGCCAGCGGTGACATCCGCCGCGCCGTGCACCAGCTGCGGCGGCTCCGCACCTTTCTCGCGGAGAACGCGGGTGATCCGAAGCTGGCCAGCAGGACCTCCGAACGGCTCGGCTACTTTCTGCTCGAGACCGAGGAGTCCGCCGGGGCGGCTGAGGCCGCCTACACGGCAATAGAGGCTCTGCCGGAGCAACCGCCCACGTGGGAACGCGCCCGCGCGCTCGGCACCTATGCGCAGGCGTTGCTGTACCGAGACGCCGGGTCGGAGGAGCAGGCGCGGGACTTCGCGGAACAAGCGCGCGCCGCTGCCCGAGCCGCCAATGCCCCCTGGGTGGAAGCCGATGCCCTGGTAACGCTGGGCGTAATGAGCGAGCGCGGCGGCCGCATCAAGGAGGCCATCGAGCTGTTCACGGCCGCACACGATCAAGCCAGGCAGGCCACGGTTCTCGGGGTCGAGCTCCGGGCGGCGTTCCAGCTGGCGCGGGCGCGGCTGGAGCGCGGCGATCTCGACGACGCGAGCGCCACCGCCCATCAGGGCCTGCGCCGGGCCAACGAGCGCGGGCTCGGCATGGCCCCTTATGGCCTGGACCTGCAGTACCTGCACTACCTGGCGCACTACTTCGACGGGGACTGGGATCACGCGGCGGAGCTCGCCGCGGGTTTCGTGACCCGTGTTACCAG
>WNGA01002111.1_pt1 | contig 33262 bp, 29 predicted proteins | sample 5400061 | NCBI WGS metagenome assembly WNGA01 (sample SAMN13153366, study PRJNA577476) | soil metagenome | isolation source: 100 cm soil or saprolite under grassland replicate 2 | place: USA:California | collected 2016-06-15 | reverse complement strand
GGCTCTCCTCCACGTCTAATGGGTAGAGGGCCGCACGTATCGTGAAGCAAGGAGCGTGACCGGTTCCGCGAGAGGAAGAAGGAAGCGCACCGAAAACCCGTGGTACTTCGAGGTTTGCGAGGACCCGAAGGCACGGAGGACCCGGTGCGCGTCACCACGGTATTCAACAAGCTGCTCGCTCTGCAAGGTGCGTTCGTGCGAGGCGTCGCTTTCGTGCCCGCCGGGATCATGGTCGACGTGGCGAAGCGGCACCGCCGCCATCGCTGCCCGCGCTGCACGTTCTCCACCCGCGCGAGGTACGACCAGACCACGCGGGAGTGGCGGCACGTCTCGCTCGGCAAGTGGCGGATCGTCCTCCGCGCGGTGCTCTGCCGACTCGACTGCCCCGAGCACGGCGTCGTGACCGAGGCGGTCCCCTGGGCCGAGCACGAGTCGCGGTTCACCCGCGACTTCGAGGACCTCGTGGCCTGGGTGGCCCGCGAGATGAACAAGACCGCGGTGAAGAACCTGCTCCACATCGCCTGGGCCACCGTCGGCAACATCATCGAGCGGGTGGTGGCGCGGAAGATCGACCGCACCCGGCTCGAGCGGCTGCACCGAGTCGGCATCGACGAGGTGAGCTACCGGAAGGGCCACAAGTACCTCACCGTCGTCGCCGATCACGAGACGGGCGATCCCGTCTGGATCGGCGAGGGGCGCTCGCAGGCGACGGTCGGCGCTTTCTTCGACGAGCTCGGCGAGCGCGCCAAGCAGCTCGAGGCCGTCAGCATGGACATGTGCGCGCCGTACATCCTGGAGACGAAGGCGCGCGCTCCGCAGGCCGAGATCTCCTTCGACCCGTTCCACGTCGTGAAGCTCGCGAACGAGGCGGTCCACGACGTCCGGCGTACCGAGGCGCGCGAGCGGAAGGGCACCGCCGAGGCGGCCGTGCTGAAGGGCTCGCGCTGGGCGTTGCTCAAGGCGCCCGAGTCGCTCCGCGCCGAAGAGCACGTTCGGCTCTCGGCGGTCGCCGGCCTCAACGCCCGCGTCTACCGCGCCTACCTGCTGAAGGAGGAGCTGCGCGCCCTGTACCGCTGCGGCCCGCGCTCGGCGCCCGAGCACCTGCGCTCCTGGCTCTCCTGGGCGAGCCGCTCGAACCTCGGCCCCTTCGTGAAGCTCGGCCGCACGCTCCGGCAGTACCGCGACGGCGTTCTCGCGGCGATCCGGCTCCGCCTCTCGAACGGCCGGATGGAGGGGCTGAACAACAAGATCGGCGTCATCAAGCATCGCGCCTACGGCTTCCACTCGTTCGCTGCCCTCGCCGCGATGGTCTTCCTCTGCTGCACCGATCTTCAGCTCAAACTACCCATTTGAAGTTGAGGAGAGCCCGAATTACTCCGGGTCGGGGTTCCGGGTCGGGGTTCCGGGTCGGGGTTCCGGGTCGGGGTTCCGGACTACCAGGTGGTGATCTGGGACGCGGTCCAGGTGGCCGTGAACGCCGGGTCTGTCACCTTCATCTCGGACACGCTCACGTCCGCATGGGCTCGAACCTCGCGTTGAACTTCGGTCCGCCGCCGCACATGGCTGGCGTTCGGACCGAGCGCAAGACGCGGACGTGGGCCGCCCCACCAGGCGCCGCCTGCCGCTGCAAGCTCCCGGAAAGACGAAGCCCGCTGCGCACGGCGGCGGCGGGCTTGGTACACCGCTTGGTACACCCGACGAGCTTCTGCTGGAAGCTCGCGGGGTTAGGAAGTGGAGGCGCCGGGAATCGAACGCGGCGCCGAATGGTGGGCTCGATCAGCGTCGCGCCGACACCACCGCACCCCGCCCGCCGCCCGCCGCGATGACCCGTCTCGCCTTCCGCCGTGGGCCGAATCGCGTCCGGCGTTGGCATCTTCACTATAAGGCAATCCGACGGCGACGACCATATCAGCTGTTTCAAGTTGCGGAGCGGGGCTCGAAGCGTCGCGCCCGCTCCCCAGGCGTGGTCAGCAGCGCTCTTCGCGGCCCCACGCAAAGAGAAGCCCCCTCTCCGCCGGCGGAGAGGGGGCCGAGTGACGCGTACGAGCGCGATCGATCGCTACTTCTGCAGGCCCGCGACCTTCGCGACCTCCTCCGCCAGGTTCTCCTGCTTCTTCTGGAGCCCCTCGCCGAGGACGAAGCGCGCGAAGCGGCGGATCTGGATGTTCTCGCCGATCTTCGCGATCGCGTCGGTGAGGACCTCCTGGATCTTCTTCTTGTCGTCCTTCACGAAGAGCTGCTCGAGGAGGCAGTTCACCTCGTAGAACTTCTCGAGCTTCCCGGTCGCGATCTTCTCGAGGATCGCCTCGGGCTTCTTCTGGTCGCGCATCTGCGCCTTCGCGATCTCGAGCTCCTTCGCGACGACGTCCGCAGGGACCTCCTCGCGGCGAACCCACAGCGGCGCGGCCGCGGCGATCTGCATCGCGAGATCCTTCACGAGCGCCTGGAATCCCTCGGTGCGCGCGACGAAGTCGGTCTCGCAGTTCACCTCGACGAGCACGCCGATCTTGCCGCCCATGTGGATGTAGCTCGCGACGGCGCCCTCGGTCGCGGCGCGCGAGGACTTCTTCGCGGCGGCGGCGAGCCCCTTCTTGCGCAGCAGCTCCTCGGCCTTGACGGTGTCCCCGCCCGCCTCGGCGAGCACCCTCTTGCAGTCCATCATCCCCGCCCCGGTCTTCTCCCGGAGCTCCTTCACGAGCTGCGCGCTGACCTCGGCCATCTGCTTCTCCCTTCTCGAAAAGTATGGGGGCGGGCCGACGGGCCCGCCCCCGGATCCACGCATCCGGTGTGGGACCTACTCCTTCGGCGCCTCGGCGGTGCCCGCCGGGCCCGCCGGGCTCGCCGGGCTCGCCGGGCTCGCCGGGCCCGCCGGGCTCGCCGCGGCCGGCGTCACGTCGCCCTTGCGGACGACCTCGACGCGCGCGCTCGCTGCGCCGCGGTCCTCGCGCGGCTCGCGGGGGGGGCGGCGATCACGGCGATCACGACGATCGCGCTTCTGACCGCGCTCGCTCGCCGCGTCACGGTCCTCCTCGCCCTGCCGCTCGGCGCCGCCGTGCTCCGCCACCCAGGCGCCGTAGCGGGCCCTCCCCTCGATGCAGCCCTCGGCGATCTTGCCGGTGAACAGGCGGATCGAGCGGATCGCGTCGTCGTTGCCGGGGATGACGTAGTCGATCCCCTCGGGATCGCAGTTCGTGTCCACCACCGCGACCACCGGGATGCCGAGCCGGTTCGCCTCGTGGACGGCGATGTGCTCCTTCTTCGTGTCGATGACGAAGATCGCCGCCGGCAGGCGCGCCATCTCCTTGATGCCGCCGAGGTTCCTCTCGAGCTTCTCGCGCTCACGCTCGAGCGAGGCGACCTCCTTCTTCGGGAGGCGCTCGTAGGTGCCGTCCGCCTTCATCTTGTCGATGGTCTTGAGGCGCTCGATCCCCTGCTTCACGGTCTTGAAGTTCGTGAGCGTGCCGCCGAGCCAGCGGTTCGTGACGAAGAACATGCCGCACCGGGACGCCTCCTCGCGGATGGCGTCCTGCGCCTGCTTCTTCGTGCCGACGAAGAGCACCGACCCACCCTTCGCGGACGCGTCCGAGACGAAGCGGAGCGCGGAGCGGGCGAGCCCGACCGTCTTCTGGAGGTCGATGATGTAGATGCCGTTGCGGGCGCCGAAGATGTACGGCTTCATCTTCGGATTCCAGCGCTTCGTCTGGTGCCCGAAGTGGACGCCCGCCTCGAGGAGCTGCTTCATCGTGATGGCCGTGCCGGCCCCGACGAGGGCGGCGGTCATCGCTTCGCTCGGCTGGGACGGGGGGGCGGCTTCGGCGGCGGCTGCGGGTGGGATCTCCGCCTGCTGGGGCGGCTGCTGCGTTTCCGGCTGCTGCGTCTCCATGGTTTTGTCTCCGGTTGTTCCGCCACTCCCCGTGCTCTACGACGCGCCGACCCCGGGAACGTGATCCGTTCGCCGGAAGCACCGGGGCGCGCCGATGCGGGAGTGTGTGAATTTGAATCCGTTCCGCCCTCGCGGGCGGACCACCGCAGAAACCCCGCGGGGGACGGTCACTTAACATGGCGGAGGAGCCATCGCAAGCGAGCCGGTGGTGCGCGCGCCGCATCGAAATGCGCCGTCGCGACGCGGACTTGAGGCGACGAGCCCTACGGGCCCGGACGGCGCCACCAGGAAAGGACGACGAGCCCTCCCCCGTAGCCACGCCACGCGACCGGGCGCGCGCCAACCGCCGGGCAGGGATGGCGCGCGAGGCGCCCGCCGATCTGGAGCTCCGGGGAGCCGCAGTCCGGGCAGCGAAAGGACGACAGGAGGGCAGGGGGCCACGCGCCGCGGAGGACCGTGGTCGGTCCGAACAGCCCTCGCGCGCGGTAGCTCTCCAGCTCCGCCGTCTCGGCCGCCTCCCCGCCCTGGTTCCGGTCGGACTCGGCGAGCGCGAAGGTGGCGCACGCGGCGCACGGGGGGAACCCGCCGCTCCGCGCGCAGCCGACCTCGGTGCCGTCCTTCCCGTCACGCTCCCACTCCTCGCGGGCGTCGATCTCGACGAATGGAACGCCGGCGGCGGCGAGCGCCGCCTCCTTCGCCGCGTCGACGGCGTGCGTCACCCGCACCTCGAACGCGAGCGCCGGCCGGCCTCGCGAGCGGAGGAGAACGTCGGCGCGCAGCGGCCCGACCGCCGCCTCGGCCTCGGCGGTGTCGCCGAGCGCGGCGATGTCGAGCGGGAGCGGTCGGCGGCAGCCGCCGCAGCGCGCGGCGAGCGAGACCTTGCGCACGCCGGCGAACGCGTCTGCGCAGAGGACGAGGAGCCGCTCCTTCGCGTCGAGGTGGAGCGCGGTCTCGGGGGAGGTGAGCGGACAGCGCGATCCGGGCAGGTGGGCGAAGTGCGGGACGCGGATCGCGCCGAGGTGCGGGACGAGCCGCTCGCCGCAGGAGACACAGGTGAAGGGGGCGCGTCTGCGCCGGTCCGCCGGCCGGAGCCGCGACGCGCGCACCTTCGCGCCCGTCCCATCCAATGCCCAGGCGAGGAGCACCGCCGGCTTTCTGAGCGGGGGGACACTCGCCTTCGGCTCGCGCCTGGTCCGCAGCACGGCGGGAGTCTACCCGCGCGGGCCCCTGCGGCGCAGGTCCGGACGCGGTACGGGTAGCGGCGAGGAGGCGCCAGATGACGGTCGAGGTCGGAAAGAAGGCTCCACGCTTCGCGCTCCCGGACGAGAACGGGAACCTCGTGAAGCTCTCGGAGTTCGAGGGCCGGCGCGTCGTCGTCTTCTTCTTCCCGAAGGCGATGACGTCGGGCTGAACGCGCGAGGCCTGCGACTTCCGGGACGAGGTCGACGCGTTCAAGAAGAAGGACGTCGCGGTGCTCGGGATCTCGCGGGACGCGCCCGATGCCCAGCGCCGCTTCAAGGAGAAGTACCAGCTCCCGTTCCCGCTCCTCTCCGACGCCGACGCCGAGGTCCAGAAGGCGTGGGGCGTATGGAGGGAGAAGACGATGTACGGGAAGAAGGTGATGGGGACGGAGCGCACCACGGTCGTGGTCGGTCCGGACGGGAAGGTGGAGAAGGTCTTCCCGAAGGTGAAGGTGGAGGGGCACGTCGCGAGCGTGCTCGACGTCCTGTAGCCCGCGCGAGGGCGTGGTCGCCGCGCCGGGCCCTTCGACTGCGCGCCCGCTCCGCGGGCGCTTCGCTCAGGGCGAACGGAAGGTGTAGAAGAGCGCCGTGGCGAACCGTCCCATCCGCAAGGATCTCGTGGACGCGGCCGTCCTCGAGGTGCACGGGCTCGTGCACGATCAGGGCTGGCTCGCGGACCGTGCGCTCGAGCGGGCGCTGCGCCGCGAGCGCGGGCTCTGGGCCTCGGAGCGGCGCGCCGCCGCCGACGCGGTCTACGGCATCACCCGCTGGCAGGGGCAGCTCGACGCGCTCCTCGGCGGGCGCCCCTCGCTCGCCGCGCGCTACGCGGCGTGGCTCGCCCGCTTCGCCGGCGTCGCGCCTGTCGAGGCGGCGCGCCGGCTCGGGCTTCCGGCGGCGGCGCTCGCCGCGCTCGCGTCGGCGGACGCGCGGATCGCGGCGGTGCCGGATCCGGTGGACCGCCTCGCGCTCGAGGCGTCGCTCCCGCGCTGGATCGCGGAGCGCTTCATCCGGCAGCTCGGGCTCGACGAGGCGCGCGCCCTCGCCCGGGCCATGAACCAGCGGGCGCCGCTCACGATCCGCGCGAACCTGCTCGCCGGCGACCGCGACGCCTTGCGCGAGAAGCTCGCCGCCGAGGGGACCGACGCCGAGCCGACCCGCTTCTCGCCCTGGGGGCTCGTCCTCGACGGCCACGAGAACGCGTTCTCGCTCTCCGCGTTTCGCGAGGGGCGCTTCGAGATGCAGGACGAAGGGAGCCAGCTCATCGCGCTCGCCTGCGGCGCACGCCCGGGCTGGACGGTGGTGGACGCCTGCGCCGGCGCGGGCGGGAAGTCGCTCGCGCTCGCGGCGGAGATGCGGAACAAGGGCTCGCTCCACGCGCTCGACTCGGACGCGGAGCGGCTCGACGAGGCACGCCGCCGCGCCCGCCGCGCCGGGGTCCACAACCTCCGCGCGCGGGCGATCGCGGCGGGCCCGGAGGCCGAGGCGCAGCTCCAGGACCTCGCCGGCAAGGCCGACGTCGTCCTCGTGGACGCGCCCTGCAGCGGCCTCGGCACGCTCCGGCGCAAGCCCGACGCGCGCTGGCGGCTCACGCCCGACGATCCCGCGCGGTTCGCCGCGCTCCAGCGCGACCTCGTCCGTCGCTTCGCGGCGCTCGTCCGCCCGGGCGGACGGCTCGTGTACGCGACCTGCTCGATCGGCCCGACCGAGAACGAGGAGGTCGCCGACGCGGCCGGCGAGATGGGCCTCTCCCCGGCGCCCATCGCGCCGCTGCTCGGCGAGGAGCGCGCCCGCGCGCTCGGGGCGGGCGAGGCGCGGCTCACCGTCCTTCCCCATCGCCACGGCACGGACGGATTCTTCATGGCCACGTTCGAGAAGGCCAGGTAGGCGGTCGGGGTCGCTGCGATCCCGTAAACGAGCCCGAGCCCGCGCCCGAAGAAGAGACCGGGCTCGGACTCGGGCGCGTTCACGGGCACGGAACCCGCCGAGGTGGATGCATGCCGGAGCTGCCGGAAGTCGAGATCGCGGCGCGAAACCTGCGAGCCTGGACCCGCGGTCGCCGGATCGAGCGGGTCGAGGTTGACCCGAAGGCGCGCTACGTGTTCCGGCCGTCGTCCCCCGCCGCGTTCGCGAGGACGCTCGCAGGCACGCGGTTCGGCGAGATCCGGCGCATCGGCAAGCACCTGCTCGTCACGCTCGAGCGCGAGGGGAAGCCGCTCGGCCTCCTCGCCCACCTCGGCATGACCGGGAAGTGGCTCCGCCGCACCGAGGGCGATCCCCCCACCCGCTTCTCGCGTGCGCGGATCCACCTCGACGACGGCGCGGTCCTCCACTTCGACGACCACCGCCTCTTCGGACGCCTGCGCGTCATTCCGGGGGCGCGCTTCGAGGCGGTGCGGGAGGTGGCCGCGCTCGGCGACGATCCGCTCGAGCGCGGCATCGACCGGGCACGCCTCGGAGAGGCGCTCGCCCGCTCCAGGCTGCCCGTGAAGGTCCGGATCATGGACCAGGGGATCCTGCCCGGGGTCGGGAACATCCAGGCGTCGGAGGCGCTCTTCCGCGCGCGCCTCGACCCGCGGCGCGAGGCGCGAGCGCTGTCCGGGCGCGAGGTGAAGGCGCTCGCGGAAGCGGTGCTCGCCTCGATCCGCGACGCGATCGCCGAGCAGGAGGGGCCCGAGATCTCGTATGTCGAGGAGCCAGGGTCCGATAACCCCTTCGCGGTCTACGGCCGCGAGGGGGAGAGGTGCCCCCGCTGCAGGAAGGCGGAGATCCTCCGGATCGTCCAGGCGCAGCGCTCGACGTTCTTCTGCCCGAGGTGCCAGAGGTAATATCTCGTCGTGGTGCGCCCCGAGGACCTCGCCTCCCTCTCCGTGGACGAGCTGCGCGCCCGCTTCCTCGACGGCTGCCGGCCGCTGCCGGAGGGGTGCGAGGCGGCGCTCGAGGCGGATCCGCGGGCGGGAGCGCGCGAGGTGCTCCGGCTCGTCCGCAAGCGTCGGCACGAGAACCGCGCTGAGGGGCAGCGCCTCCGTCACCTGCTCCGCTTCGAGACCGAGCTGTGGGCCCAGGGGATTGTGCACGTCGCCGGGGTGGACGAGGCGGGCATGGCGCCGCTCGCAGGGCCGGTGGTGGCGGGCGCATGCGTGCTGCCGCCCGACTACCGGCCGCGCGGCATCGACGACTCGAAGCAGCTCGACCGCAAGGAGCGCGAGCGGCTCGCCGAGGACATCCGCCGAAACGCGATCTGCTGGGCGGTGGCGCGCGCGGAGGTGGAGGAGATCGACAGCCTGAACATCTACCGGGCGGGCCTCCTCGCGCTCACACGGGCGGTGAGGGCGCTCGCCACGTGCCCGGACCACCTCCTCGTCGACGCGCGGAAGCTCGCTGACCTGCGCATCCCTCAGACCCCCATCATCCACGGGGACGCGCTCTCGCTCACGATCGCCGCCGCCTCGATCCTCGCGAAGACCGCACGCGACGCGCTGATGGCGGAGCTCGACCTCGCGCACCCGGGCTATGGCTTCGCGAGGCACAAGGGGTATCCCACCGCGGAGCACTTCGAAGCGCTGAGCCGCCTCGGCGCGTGTCCCGTCCACCGCAGGAGCTTCCAGCCCGTGCGCGAAGCGCTCGGCCTCGTCCTCGTGCACGGGGACCTCTTCCCTGAGCCGCCCGAGGAAAGCGAGGTTTGACGAACCGCCCGGCGCTGGATACAACCGGTCGGCGAGGACGAGCCCGACGGTGACCCCCGCCGTCGTCCGTGAGAACCAGGCACTGCACGGCGGGGTCGAGCGGCGCGTACCCGGCGCGGGGATCTCCCCCGGCCTGGGCGCCCCCCGATCCGGCGACCGCATGCAAGAGACCTCATCGAAGCGCCCGAGACACCCCCACTCCCCCGAAGACCTCGACGATCCCCGCGACCACCGGCCGCCGCCCGGGCTCGCGCTCGACCCTCCCGACGACGACCCGCCTCCGGAGCACCCGCCGGAGATCGCGGCCGAGCGGCTCGACGCCGACGCGCTGAGGGTCATCGCGCGGCTCCGCCACATGCGCCACCAGGCGTACTTCGTGGGCGGTTGCGTGCGCGACCTGCTGCTCGACCGGACGCCGAAGGACTTCGACCTCGCGACGGACGCGCACCCCGGCGAGGTGCGCGCGATCTTCCGCAACTGCCGCCTCATCGGAAGGCGCTTCCGGCTCGCCCACGTCTACTTCCGGGGCGGGAAGGTCCTCGAGGTGGCGACCTTCCGGAAGAACCCCATCGACGTGGCGGAAGACGTGCCCGACGGCGGGGACCTGCTCATCACCCGCGACAACGTGTTCGGCACCGCCGAGGAGGACGCCGTCCGCCGCGACTTCACGGTGAACGGGCTCTTCTACGACGTCGGACGCGGTGAGGTGATCGACTACGTGGGGGGCCGCGAGGACCTCGAGGCCCATCGCATCGCGACCATCGGCGATCCCGAGATCCGGATGCGGGAGGATCCGGTGCGGACGCTCCGTGCGGTGCGCTTCGCCGCGCGGCTCGGCTTCATCATCGCGCCCGACACGTTCGAGGCGATGCGCCGCCACGCAGGCGAGCTCGCCCGCTGCGCGCCAGCCCGGGTGCTCGAGGAGACCTTCAAGATCCTGCGCTGCGGCGGGTCCGCGCGCGCGTTCGAGCTGCTCCGCGCCTGCGGGGCCCTTCCCGTGGTGCTCCCCGCCCTCGGCGCGGGGCTCGACGCGTGGGACGACAGCCGGCGCCGCGGGTTCTTCGCGCACCTCGCCGCGCTCGACCGGCTCGTTCGCGCCGGCGAGGACGTCTCGGACGCGGTCCTCCTCGGTACCCTCCTCATGCATCTTCAGGGCGGGGGGACACTCGGTCCGCGGGGCGGACGCGCCCCCCCGAGCGCCGATGCTTCGGCTTCGCCTCCGCCCGTCGCCGGGCGGAGCCCGGCTCCTCCGCCGATCGCTCCGGGGCAGCCTCATCCGGCTGCCCCTGCGCTCGCTTCGAGCGACCACGGCCAGGCCGACACGGAGGCGGACGGGCTGCTCGCCTCGCTCGTCGCGACCTCCCGCCTTCCGCGCAAGATCGCGGAGCGGACGCGGCTCGCGCTTCACGCGCAGCGCGCGTTCCGCGATCCGACGCGCCGGCGGCGCCGCCGCGGGCGCGGGCCCGTCGGGCAGCCGATCGCGGACGCGACCCAGCTCCTGCGGATCTCCGTCGAGGCCACCGGTGAGGGGCACGACGTCCTCGAGCGCTGGACCGCCGCCGCCCGCGAGGAGCCGGCGCAGCGCGACCTCGACGGGTCCCCGGCGCAGCGCCACGTGGAGCCGTCCCCGCGCCAGCGCCACGTGGAGCCGTCCCCGGGCCAGCGCCACGCCGACGTGCCCGCGCCGCACCGCGAGGGGCAGCCGCGCGAGGTGGACATGTCGCCGCGGCAGCGCAACGCGCTGGGCGGCGGCGCCGGGGAGCCGCGCGAGGTGTCGATCGGGGGCGGCGACGTGCAGCCGGGTGGACGCCGGGGACGCCGGCGCCGGGGAGGGCGGCGCCGCCGCAGGCGCGGTCAGGATTCCGCCGCTCCCGCCGGGGACGCTCCGAGCGAATGATCGATGCGCGGCCCATCGCGGCGAGGTTCGGGTAGAATCGTCCGGACCTGCGCCGTTGAAAGAAGCGGCGCGGTCCGGTAGAACGCGCCGACTATGCCCGCCGAGAAAGCAGCCCCGAAGCCCATCTACAAGCGCATCCTCCTCAAGCTCTCGGGCGAGGCGCTGATGGGCGACGGCAAGTACGGCATCTCGACGAAGACGCTCTCGGCGATCGCCCAGGACGTGAAGGACGTCGTGGACCTCGGCATCGAGGTCGCCCTCACCATCGGCGGCGGCAACATCTTCCGGGGCGTCTCGGGCGCCACCGAGGGAATGGATCGCGCCTCGGCCGACTACATGGGGATGCTCGCCACCGTCATCAACGCGATGGCGCTGCAGGACGCCCTCGAGAAGATCGGGGTCGTGACCCGCGTCCAGACCGCGATCGAGATGCACCACGTCGGCGAGCCGTACATCCGCCGGCGCGCGATGCGACACCTCGAGAAGGGACGCGTCGTCATCTTCGCCGCTGGCACCGGCAACCCGTACTTCACGACCGACACCGCCGCCTCGCTGCGCGCGATGGAGATCCACGCGGACGTCCTCCTCAAGGCGACCAAGGTGGACGGCGTCTACACGGACGATCCGAAGAAGAACGCCTCCGCGACCAAGTTCAAGCAGCTGAGCTACATCGACGTGCTGAAGAAGAACCTGAAGGTGATGGACTCGACCGCCATCAGCCTCTGCATGGACAACGATCTCCCGATCATCGTGTTCGACTCCACGAAGCGCGGGAACGTCCGCCGGGTCGTGCTCGGGGATGAGATCGGGACCGTCGTGGGGCGCCTCCCTGGGCGCGCCCCGAAGCACAGCGAGGAACGCCCATGAGCGTCGCCGAAGACATCCTGAAGGATCTGCACGACCGGATCGCGAAGACCCTCGAGGACCTGAAGCGCGAGCTCTCGAACGTCCGCACCGGCCGCGCGAACCTGCACCTCCTCGACGGGGTGCGGGTCGACTACTACGGGACCCCCACGCCGCTCAACCAGATCGCGACCCTCTCCGTCCCCGAGGCGCGGCTCATTCTGGTGAAGCCGTGGGAGAAGAACATGATCCCGCCGATCGAGAAGGCGATCCGGGACGGGAACCTCGGCCTGAACCCGCAGTCCGACAAGGACCTCGTCCGCGTGCCGATCCCGCCGCTCACCGAGGAGCGCCGCCGCGAGATCGTGAAGCAGTGCAAGCAGCGGGCGGAGGACCACAAGATCGCCGTCCGCAACGAGCGCCGCGACGCGAAGGAGCTCATCGAGGCGTCGGAGAAGGACGGCGACATCGCCGGGGACGAAGCAAAGAAGTCCCTCGACCGGATGCAGAAGGAGACGGACGACGGCGTGAAGAAGATCGACGAGATCGTCGCGGCGAAGGAGAAGGAAGTGATGCAGGTCTGACGTGCGGCTCCTCGCCCTCGGCGCACCGCTCCTCCTCCTCGGGGTCGCCTCCGGCGCGCTGCGGGTCCTCGCGAGCCTTCCCGGCGCACTGCCGCGCCGCCGCCGCGCCCTCCAGGCCGGCTGGATCCTCCTCCTCATCGTCGGGGTGCCGCTCTGGCTCGTCCTCGCCGCCGCGCTGCGGCTGTGGTAGCTCGGCGCGCTTCCCCTGAACGTGAACGTGCCCGTGCACGCGCCCGAAGCCGTGCACGGGCGCATTCACGTTCACGGGTGCCTTTCATAGCGGGGCTCACTTGCATTGATCCCCGTGAACGAGCCCGCGCCCGAGCCCGAGCCCGGCTTCTTCGGGCTCGGACTCGGGCGCGTTTACGGGCTCGGGGCTCATGCCAACCGAGAGGCGCTGTCATAATCAGATGGGAAAGATCATTCCGGCGAGCGCGAGCAGCCAGAGCGTGTGCGCGATCCCGGAGAGCATCGCGACGCGCCGGGCCGCGGGATCGGTCGTGGGCACCGTCTCGCCGGCCCGGAGCCGGGCGGCGATCGAGCGGAACGCGCGCCGGACCGCGGCGAGGAGCCCGAGCCGCACGAGCGTGAACACGATGCCGGCGGTGATCCCGAGGCGCGGCCGACCGAGGTGCTCCTCCCACATGAGCAGCGCGCCCGTCACGAACGTCGCGATCCCCGCCGCGGCGTCGAGGCCGAGCGCCGGGCGGACCCGCTGTGGCAGCAGGTCCACGTGCGGGCGGCCGCTCGCGAGCGTGCGGCGGACGTCGCCCGCCACCCAGAGCGCGGCGGCCATCCAGACCGAGATCGAGAGGACGTGCAGGAAGGCGAGGAGCGGATGAAGGAGGGTCACGGACCGACTCTACGCCACCACGCGTCGGCGGCCCCGTCCCCGTGAGGTACCGAGGCCGACCTACGTCCGGGACCGTTCGAGCCTCGCGAACGGGTCGCCGCATGCCGCCGCGGGTCACCGGCCGCAGCCGGCGCTCGCGCGCGGCGCCCCGGTCTCCGCTCCGCCGGCCGCCGCGGTGCGCCGCGACTCGAGCGCCGCCTCCACCGCGTCCACCGCCGACTCGAGCCCGGCGTCCTTGCAGACCACCGCGTCCGCGCCCGCCGCGGTCATGCGGAGGCGGCGCGCGCCGTCGCTTTCGGCGGTGACGAGCACGAGCGCGAGGTCCTGCTCGCCGCCCGCGCCGCGCACCGCTCGCACGAGGTCCTCCCCGGAGAAGCCCGGCATGCACACGTCGGACACGACCGCGTCCAGCGAGAACAGCTCGTCGATGATCGCGCGGAGCCCCGCCTCTCCGTCGGCGGAGGTGGAGACCTCGAACCCGCGCCTCTCGAACACGTCCGCCAGCAGACGCCGCGCGAGCGCGTTGTCGTCGATGACGAGGACGTGGCGGCGACGCGCGGCGATCGAGGTGAGCGCGGCGGAGAGGACCGCCTCGCCTGACGCGTCGAGCGCGAAGGACACCCCCATGCCGCTCGGCGAGGAGTGGACCACGGTGGCCGGGGTCGCGAGCTCGCCGCCGCCGGGCAGCCGCATGCGGAGATCGACGCTCGTGCCCGGAGCGCTCGGGGCCGAGGTACGCACGAATGCTCCCCCCGCCGAGAGATTGCCGAGGAACGCCTCCGGCCCGCCCTCTCCGAGGTCCACCCTCCCGGCGGCGCAGCAGCGCGCGGCGCGCCGGCTGGAGCCGCTCGCGCGGGGCGCGCACCGCGCCGCGAGCGCGAGGTGCATCCGCTCCGCAGCCTCGAGGAGGACGACGGAGAACCCGGCCGGACCGCCCGGTCGCGCGTCGCCGAGCGACCGCACCGCGGTCACGCGCGCGCGGGTGGCGAACGCGACCCGCAGGTCCGGAACCTGGAGCTGCAGCGTCAGCTCGTCTCCGACCGGAGGCGCGAGCGGCATCGGGACGTCGAGGGTCCGCGTGCCGCGATCGTACGTGAACTCCTCCCAGCACGGTCCCCCGACGTGCAGCGCGAGGACGGGACGCCCGGGCACCAGGGGAGCGCAGGAGCTCCCCGCCGCGAGCGCCAGCTCGCGAACCGCGCTCCGGTAGCGATCTGGAGCGACGTCGCGGAGCAGGTGGTTGCACGCGGCGAGCTCCTCCCGGAACCCCGCCACCTCGAGCGGCGTCATCTCGTCGAGGGGACGCGCCGAGGCACCCTCGCGCGCGCTCCAGAACGCGAGCCGGTCCCGGATCGCCCCCGTCGTGCGCTCGCGGCACAGGTGGAGGACGGCGGCGAACCGGCGGCGAGGCGTTGCAAGTCCGAGATCGGCCGACGCCAGCGCGCCGTCTGCGAGCGCCGGAACGAGGCTCAGCAGCTGCTCGAGCGCTGCCGCCCGTGCGCCCTCGAATCCGGATGCCGTGATCACGAGGTCCATGACTCACCTCTCCGGTTTTCCGCGAGCGCGCCCATCGCGCCCGCGAGGTCCCCGCCTCGACGCGGGCGGGCGCTCCTCATCCGACGTGGGCCCACCGCTCCGGGCCCCGGTTCCGCGCGCGCGCCGCGAAGCTTCGGCTCGGCGCGCCCGCGTGCGAGTGCGCATGCGCGAGGGCGCGGTGGAGCGGCTCGTCCTCAGCTACGAGGAAGAACCCGGGAACGCCCGGCCGCACGTTCGCAGCGAGGCCAACCTCGGCGACGCGGACGGTCCCGCACACGCGCGCGGCGCTCGATGGCGCGCCGTCGAGGGCGAGGCCGAGCTCGTCTCCCACCGGAGGGGCGAGGGCGCTCGGCACGAAGAGGCGCCGCGCGAACGGCTCGTAGCCGGCGCCCCCGTGGCCAACCTCGTCGGCGCGGATCAACAGCACCGGCAGCGGGACCGTCCGCGCACGGGCGTCCGGTCCCCACAGCAGCGCGAACGCCCGCTCGAGCACGTCCCAGAGGTCCTCTGGTGCGGCGGCGTGCTCGACCCGGTCGCTCGCCGCGAGCGCAAGCTCGATGCTCTCGATCTCGCGCGGCGGACGCCTCGCCGAGGCGTCGCGCCACGCCACCCGCGCAGGCGGTCCAGAACGCGAGCCGCCCGGCCGCCACGCACCCGGCGGCGCCTTCCGTGAGGCGAACGTGGAGCAAGAGCGAGCGCGCGCAGGTCCGCACGCCGACGGTGCACCCCTCGAGGGTGGCCGGCGCGAAGGACGGGATGAGCTGCGTCACCGTCTTCACCGCCTCGGCGCGCGGGACGCGGAACAACCCCCCGAAGCACATCGCCAGATCGATCGCCACGTCGCGCTCCCTTCCGGCCGCGCAGCCATCGCGCCCGCGCCCGTGCCGTCCGGGAGAGCAACGGGCGCGCCGCGCGCCATGATCGCGAGATCCGGCGGGTTTTCACGGACGGCGCACGGCGGCCGGGGTCCGGCAGCACCCGCCGCATCGAGCGGCTGCGCAGTCGCCCTTCGCAGCCGAAGCCCGATCCTGCGGAGGTGGAACCATGACTCCGGGTGAGGTACATCACCGCGAGAACACTGAGGCAAAGTATCGCGGCTCGCAAATCCCACGCCGTGATGCGCTGACCGGGGCTGGTGAGCCGCCGCCAGCGCTGACCCGTAGAAACCCATGGGTCCCCCGAAGGATGGACCGGCCCGCGCGGCAAAGAGCGCCGCGTCAGGTGCGGTAGCCGTGCGCGATGGGGAAGCGACGACCCTCGCCGAACGCCTTCGCGCTGATCTTGAGCACCGGCGCCGCCTGGCGGCGCTTGTACTCGCTCGCGACGACCATCCGCAGCACGCGTCGCACGACCTCGCGATCGTGGCCGCGCGCCACGATCGCGTCGAGCGGCAGGCGCTCCTCGACGTACGCCTGGAGGATGTCGTCGAGCGCGTCGTAGGGAGGGAGGGTGTCCTGATCGGTCTGGTCCGGCTTCAGCTCCGCCGAAGGCGGCTTCGTGAACGTCCGCTCCGGGACGATCGGCGTTCCGGCGCGCACGTTCGCCGCGCGCGCCACGCGGTACACGAGCGTCTTCGGAACGTCTCCGATGACGGCGAGCCCGCCCGCCATGTCGCCGTAGAGCGTGCAGTAGCCGACCGCGAGCTCGCTCTTGTTGCCCGTGGAGAGGACGAGTCCGCCCGTGTCGTTGGAGAGGGCCATCAGGATCTGCCCGCGCACGCGGGCCTGCACGTTCTGCTCGGCGAGATCGCAGAGCGGCCGCCCCTGGGCGTGCTCGAGCTGCGCGAGGAAGGCGGCGTGCATCGGCTCGATCGAGATCTCCTGGAAGCGGATTCCGAGGTTCCGCGCGAGGGCGGCCGCGTCCGCGCGGGAGTGATCGGAGCTGTAGCGCGATGGCATCGCCACGCCGAGCACCGCCGCCGGCCCGAGCGCCTCGGCGGCGATGCAGGCGGTGAGGGCCGAGTCGATCCCGCCGGAGAGGCCGATGATCGCGGCGCGGAAGCCGCACTTGCGCACGTAGTCGCGGACTCCGAGCACGAGCGCAGAGAGCACCTCGTCGGCGAGCGGGTCCGGTGCCGACGCAGCGGGGGCGGCGAGGGGCGCGCCGTCGAGGGCGAGGATGCGCGCGTCGCCTCCGGCGAGGTCGGCGACGACGAGCGCCTCCTCGAAGAGCGGACCCCTCGCGAGGACGCATCCGTCCGGTCCGAGGAGCATCGAGCCGCCGTCGAAGAGGAGCGCGTCGTTCCCGCCCACCTGGTTCACGTACGCGATCGGCACACCGTGCCCGCGCGCGCTCGCGGCGAGCATCCGCTCGCGCAGCGCCGGCTTCCCGGTCGCGTACGGCGAGGCCGAGACGTTCACGATGAGCGACGCGCCCGAGCGGGCGAGCTCGGCGACCGGATCGCGTCCGTAGCGGGGCCGGTCCCAGAAGCGCTTGTCGTTCCAGACGTCCTCGCAGATGGAGAGGCCGAGCCGCAGCGGCACCCCCGCCGCGTCGGAGGCGGTCGACGAATCCGCCGGCAGGAAATAGCGGGTCTCGTCGAAGACGTCGTAGGTGGGGAGGAGCGACTTGCGCCCGACCGCGGCGATCCGGCCGCCGGCGAGGAGCGCGACGGAGTTGTAGACGCCCGGCGGGGGCGCGCCCGGCGCCGCCTCGGGGAACCCGACGACGACGGCGATGCCGCGCGACCACTCCGCCGGCTGGGCCAGCTCGGCGAGGGTGCGGTCCGCGCGGTCGAGGAACTCGGGAAGATCGAGGAAGTCGCGGGGGGGATAGCCGCACAGCGCCAGCTCGGGGAACAGGACGAGCGACGCCCCCGCGGCGCGCGCCTGCTCCGTCACGGCGCGGATCCGTGCGGCGTTGCCGGCGAAGTCGCCGACGGTCGTGTCGATCTGCCCGAGGGCGATGCGTCCGGAGGTGGCCACCGGCCAGAATGGTACATTAACGTCGCGATGGCGCGCCGCATCCTCCTCGCCGGCGACACCGACGCGGATCTCGATCGGATAGACGCCGCGGCGCGGCCGCGCGCCTAGCTTCGAGGCGATGACCGGCGCCTCCCGCGCGCTCCTCGCCGCCCTCCTCGCCGCCCTCGCGTCGCTCCCGGCCCAGGGTGCCCCCGCCGAGCGTCGCGGCCGCCAGCCCTGCGCCGGTCGCTACTCCGACACGCTCGCCGCGATGTCCGCCGCCGCGCGGGAGCGCGAGTCGCGGCCGGGAGCGGACTGGGTGTACTGCCTGCGCGCGACGGCGGTGTACGAACACCTCTCGTACGGCCGCGGCGGCAAGATCGTCCACGAGTACCACACGAAGATCCGCCACGGGACGGGGTTCGCGTACCGCCAGCGAGGGGGAGAGTGGCTGGTGGCGACGAACGAGCACGTCGTCGGGTATCCGGAGGTGACGGGAGAGGGGCAGGACGTGGAGGGCGTCCCGGCCGGCTCCCGCCGGGTACGGGTCGAGGTGCGGATCGTCGCGAACGAATCCGAGCCGGAGTCGCCCGAGCAGGTCCTGCTCCGGACGGTGCTCGTGGACGACCCGCTCGACATCGCGGTGCTCGCGTCGCGCGAGCCGCTCCGGGTGATGCCGTACCGGTTCGGGCGCTCGGCGGATCTTCGCGTCGGCGACGCCGTCCTCGTGCGGGGCTACCCACTCGGCGCGTTCATGGCGACCAACGCGGGCCGGGTGATCGGCGTCGGCCAGCGCGATCTGGAGCGCGGCTGGGATCACGAGGACTTCGCGGTCGACGCCCTGCTCAACCTCGGCAGCTCGGGCAGCCCCGTCCTCGCCGTCTCCTGCCAGACGGGAGAGCCGGAGGTCGTGGGCGTCTACCACGCCGGCTACCGGAACGCGCAGGGGATGAACGTGGTGATCGTCATCGACGAGCTGCGCGCGGTGCTCGAGGAGCTGCGCGCGCCCGGGCGCGCCGCCGCGCCACGGGAGCCCTCGGCGGATCCCTCCGAGGCCCGCGCCGCGCTCGGGAAGGGGCCGCTCCTCATCCCGTTCGGTCGGCGGACGGTGCAGGTCGAGCGCCAGGGCGAGGTCGTCAAGTTCGCGGTGCTCGACAATGCCTTCCCGCTCTCGACGCGCGTCGAGATCTCGATCGTCGATCGCGGCGCCGCTGCCGACGGGCGGGCAGCCGACCTGCGCGCGGCGCTCTGGGATCAGCTCGGGCTCGTCCTGCGCTATCGCGCTGCGGAGGAGGGGCCTGAGGCCCGCCGCTCGCCGGCGGTGCGGGAGCGGATCGCGGCGAAGCTGCGGCGAGGCGAGGAGGAGCAGGAGCAGATCCTCGCGGCGGTGAAGGCCGGCGCCGAGGGATTCGCGCAGATCACCCGGAACGAGCGCGATCCGGCCGCCCAGGGACCTGCCGAGGCCGCCGACCGGCCCGGCCGCGGAGGCGTCGAGGTGATCCTCGCCCCGCGTTGAGCGGGCGGTTGCGAACCTCCACCCGGGAGGCCCCATCAGGGTACGATGGCTCCCGGCAGTACGCCCCTTAAGGGAATCACTGGAGAAATTGTCTCTTGTCCCGTGGCCTTCGCGGAAGGCGGCCAGCGGGGGGTGGCAACCGGCCGGGGCGTTATTATCGTCCCCTCGCTGGCGACGGCCGACCAAGCAGGGGTGTGAAAAGGAAGCCACTGCCAGGATGGAGGCCGCAACACCAGTGTCAGACTGCCCCTGCGCGGGGCATTTCCGGGGAAGGAATGAGATGGCCCAGATCGATATCGAGATCCTCACGCCGTTCGCTGCAAAGTTCATGGAGGGGACGACGCTGACCCCCGCCGAGCGTGCGGAGGTCCTCCGCGTCGCCCAGGGCTTCGCCTGCAAGGACTCGGCGGCCGCCGCCGGCGTGTCTCCGGAGACGATCCGCGCCCGCCGCAAGCGGATCTACCGCAAGCTCGACGTGCCGGGCTCGGGGGAGCTCCTCGCCTCGCTGCTCTCGCTCTCGCTCAAGATGCTCGCGAAGGGCGAGCGGATCGAGCCGCGTCCGGTCGCGCCTGCGCAGCCGCAGCAGGCCCAGCAGGCCCAGGCCGCAGCGGGCGTCGCTCGCTAGCGCGAGCGCGCGCCCTCCGGCGACGGGGGGCGCGCATCCGAAAATCTCCGAGCGGCTCAGCGCGACTGCGCGAGCCAGCGCTCGAGCCGCTCCGCCACCTTCGCGGGGGTGAAGCCGTACTCGTCGGCGAGCGCCTTCTCCGGCGCGCTCGCGCCGAAGCGATCGATCCCGAGGACGAGCCCATCTCGGCCGGCGAGGCGGTACCACTCGATGCCACGCGCGGCCTCGACCACCGCGACCGGGAGCGACCGCGGCACCACCGCCTCCCGCCACTCCGCGGGCTGCGCCTCGAACAGCTCCCAGCACGGCATCGAGACGAGCCGGCCGGCGATGCCCTTCTTCGCGAGCAGCTCGAGGGCAGCCTGCGCGAGCGGGACCTCGGACCCGGTCGCGACGACCGTGAAGCGTGCCTTCGCCGGCTCCTCGACGACGTAGCCGCCGCGCAGCGCGGTCTCGGGCGCGAACCCCGGCGCGCGCCGCACCGCCGCGAGCTTCTGGCGCGTGAGCACGAGCGCCGTCGGCCCCTCGCGACGCCGCAGCGCGTGCGCCCACCCCGCCGCGACCTCGACGGGATCGCCCGGGCGGAAGACGTGCAGGTTCGGGATGGCGCGCAGCGCGGAGAGGTGCTCGACCGGCTGGTGGGTGGGGCCGTCCTCGCCGAGGAAGATCGAGTCGTGCGTCCAGACGTAGATCGCCTGGAGCTTCGAGAGCGCGGCGAGCCGGACCGCGGCGCGCATGTAGTCGGCGAACTGCAGGAACGTCCCGGTGAACGGAATGAAGAGGCCGTCGTACGCGAGCCCGTTCTGGATGGCGCCCATGCCGTGCTCGCGGATGCCGTAGTGGACGTTCCGCCCGCCGGGGCTCTGGGGCGAGAACGAGCCGCCCCCCTTGATGTCGGTGAGGTTCGACTCGGCGAGATCCGCGGAGCCGCCGACGAGGGCGGGGATGAGCGGGGCGACCTGCTGGATCACGGCTGCGGACAGCTTGCGGGTGGCGTCCGCTCCGTCCGCAGCCTCGAGGAGCCGCTCGAAGATCCGCTCCGGCACCCAGCGCCCGACGTGGACGTCGAGGAGGGCGGCCCGCTCCGGGTTCGCGCTGCGCCAGACCTTCTCCTTCTCGCGCGCGGCCTGCGCCTGCGACGCCTTCTCCGCCTGCACCCCGCGCCAAAGGGCGCGGACCTCGTCCGGCACGAAGAAGCGCGGCTCGATGGGCCAGCCCAGGTTCCGCTTCGTCGCCTCGAGCTCCTCGTTCCCGAGGGGCGCGCCGTGGACGGAGGACTTCCCCGCCTTGCCGGGCGAGCCGAAGCCGATCGTCGTTCGCACCCGCACGAGCGACGGCCTCCCGAGCTGCGCCTTGGCCGCGCCGATCGCGCGGTCGATCCCGTCATGGTCGCGGCCGTCCACCGACTGCACGTGCCAGCCGTAGCCCTCGAAGCGCTTCGTGACGTCCTCGCCGGTGAAGGCGATCGAGGTCTTTCCGTCGATGGTGACCTCGTTGTCGTCGTACAGGTACACGAGCCGCCCGAGCCGGTTGTGCCCGGCGAAGCTCGCCGCCTCGGCGGCGACGCCCTCCATGAGGTCGCCGTCGGACACGATCGCGTAGACGAAGTGGTCGGCGATCGGGCTCCCGAGCCCGAGCTTCGCCGCGAGCATCGCCTGGCCGAGCGCCATGCCGACGCCGTTCGCGAACCCCTGGCCGAGCGGTCCGCTCGTCACCTCCACGCCGGGCAGGTGGCCGAACTCCGGGTGCCCTGGAGTGCGGGACCCGAGCTGGCGGAAGCGGCGCAGGTCGTCGAGGGTGCAGTCGAAGCCGGCGAGGTGCAGGAGGGAGTAGAGGAGCATCGACCCGTGGCCGGCGGACAGGACGAAGCGGTCGCGGCCGATCCAGCGGGGATCGCCGGCGTCGAAGCGCAGGTGACGCGTCCAGAGCACGAACGCCATGTCGGCGGCGCCCATCGGCATGCCCGGGTGGCCGCTGTTCGCCTGCTGGACGGCGTCCGCCGCCAGCATGCGGATGGTGTTCACCGCCTTCTCGACGAGATCTCGGGACGCGTTCGGCAAGGGGGCTCCTCGGTGCTGCGGGGGAAGCGGAAGATCGCGCAGCGGGGAGGGGAGATCAAGGGGCGGGGTCGCTCACCACGGCCACGGGCGGCCGAGGAGATTCGACAGCCAGCGACCGAGCCCGGCCTCGCGCTCCTCCGCGTCGAGCCGCGCCCGCTCGCGGGCGCCCACCTCGCGCGCGAGCTCTTCGCCCATGGCGCGACGGGCCACGGCGAGGTCGACCTCGCCGAGCTCACGCGCGGCGCGGCGCTCCCCGGCCGCGCGCGCTTCGCGCGCCGCCTCCTCCTGCCGCCGCGCCCAGAGCCGCTCGTTGAAGTCGCGCTGCGCCGCCGTGTCGAGGCTCGTGCCGCATCCGGTGCACTCGGTGGCGAACACGTGGTGATCCATGCCGCACCGCATGCAGCGGGTGAACGGGCGCTCGGTCGCCGAGGTCTCCACGAGCTCGATCCGCGGGGCCGGCTCGGGGCCGAAACGCTCGAGGTCCGCCCCGGAGCGCGGCGACGCGGGAGGCTTCGTCGGACGCTCGACGCCCGCGAAGCGGCCGGAGGTCTCCGCGCCCGGAACGGCGGGGGCCTCGGATCGCTCCGACCGGGGGCGCTCGATGCGGCGGAAGCGGTCGAGGAGCGACACCGCCTCACCTCCCCGAGCCTGCCTCTCCGCGGAGCGGAGAGGGGGGAGCTGGAGGCTCTCCACGGGGGGGTGGGACGGGCTCGGGGACCGCGCTCGAGGCCGCCCGTGTCCGCGTCCGCGCCCATTCCCGCACGCGCGCGATCTCCTCGCGCATCGTGGTCGAGAGGGGCAGCGACTCGGCGACCGCCCGCTCGAGGTGGGCCGGCGCGAGCTCCTTCCCCTCCGCGAAGGCGTCGTACAGCGCCGACACGACCGCCTGCTCGATCTCCGCGCCAGAGAACCCCGTCGCGCTCCGGGCGAGGAGCTCGAGGTCGTGCGCGTCGGGAGCGCGCCCGCGGCGCCGCACGTGGATCTCGAAGATCTCCCGCCGCTCCGGGAGGCTCGGGAGGTCGATGAAGAAGATGTCGTCGAAGCGGCCCTTGCGGAGGAGCTCGGGCGGGAGCTGCTCGATCCGGTTCGCGGTCGCGACGACGAACACGGGCGCGGCCTTCTCCTGCAGCCAGGTGAGGAGCGTGCCCGCGACGCGGGCCGTCACGCCGCCGTCCGAGACCCCCGAGCCGGAGATGCCGGAGAGCCCCTTCTCGATCTCGTCGATCCAGAGCACCACCGGCGCGACGCTCTCGGCGACGCCGATGGCTCGCCGGAGGTTCTCCTCCGAGGAGCCCACGAGCCCGCTGAAGATCCGTCCCATGTCGAGCCGGAGCAGCGGCAGCCGCCACTGGGCGGCGATCGCCTTCGCGGTGAGGCTCTTGCCGCAGCCCTGCACGCCGAGGAGGAGGAGCCCCTTCGGCTCGGGCAGGCCGAAGCGGCGCGCCGCCTCGGAGAAGGCGGCCCCGCGGCGGGCGAGCCAGGTCTTCAGGAGGTCGAGCCCACCGACGTTCTGGAGCTGCTCGTCCGTCGGGAAGTACTCGAGGAGGCCGCTCTTGCGGATCACCTGCCGCTTCTCCTCGAGCACGAGCGCGACGTCGTCGCGGGAGAGCCGGCCGTCGTTCGCGATCGCCTTCGCGAACGCGTTCTCGGCCTCGGAGAGCGTGAGGCCGAGGGCGGCCCGGACGAGCTGTTCCGCGTCATCCTTCGTGAGATCGACCTTGGCGCGGTTCCCCTGGCGGACCACGTCGACGATCTCCTTCAGGAGCCGGAGGAGGTCGCGGGTGGTCGGGAGCGGCACGTCGAGGACCGAGACCTCCTTCTCGATCTCGGGAGGGATGACGAGCGTCGGCGAGACGAGGACGACCGTCGTGTAGCTGGACTTCAGCGCCTGGGCGAGCTCGCGAACGGCGCGGACGACGGCCGGATCGGAGAGGTACGGGTGGAAGTCCTTCAGCACGACGAGCGACGGCTCGGGGAGCTTCTCGATCGCGGCGATCGCGGCGAGCGGGTCCCTGGCGCCCTCCGGCGCCTGCGCCGTCTTCGAGCCGCCGAGCCGCCGGAAGCCGGTGGTGACGGACCACCCGAGGAGCACCTTCCCGTGGGTCTCCGCGAGCTGCGCGAGGATCGCCTCGACCCGCTGCTCCTCGGAGGTGACGAGGTAGACGAGCGGGTAGCGCGCGCGAACGCGCACGTCGAGCTCCTGCACGAACTTCGGAGAGGGCGAGGCAGGGGTGCCGGGGCCGGCCATCCTGGGAGTCTAGCAGGCTCGAGGAGGCGACCCGATCGGGCATCCTCGGCGTCGAACCGAGCGGCAGGCCGGCCGGCTCGAACGAGGAAACAGGAGGTGGCGCATGAGGTCCCTCGTCCTGAGAAGCGGAGTCCTCGTGGTCCTCGCGGCCGCGGCGGTGCTCGCCGGCGCGGCGCTCGCGGACGGCTCGGCCCTCCGCCTGCCGAAGCAGTTCCGCTCGTGGAGCCATGTCCGTTCACTCGCGGTGCTCGACCCTCAGCACGAGATGTACGGGTTCCACGACGGATATGCGAACCCGGCGGCGCTGCAGGCGCTGCGCTCCAGGGCGCGCCCGGTCTCGTACCCGGACGGCGCCACGTTCGTCGTCTCGATCTACGAGGTCGTCACGGCGGACGGGGTCACCCGGCCCGGAGCGAAGCGGCGGGACGTCGTGCAGCTGAAGGACCGCAGGGCGGTGGCGAGCGGCGGCTGGCGGTTCGCGGCGTTCGATCCCGCGGGCCGGCCCGTGCCGATCGACCCGAGCAGCTGCTTCGGTTGCCACGCGCGCGCGAAGGACACGGATTTCGTGTTCGCGACGTACGCCGAGTAGCCGGTGCAGCGGGAGGGCGATCCTGCCGTCGCGGGGTCGCTCCAGGTCGCAAGACGGCGCGCGCGACTTGATATTCGGCCATAGCCGAATAATTATGCGGGTATGTCTAGCGAGGGCTTCCGCCAGAGCTACCTCGAGTGCCGGGATCTGCTGGCCAAGCGCCTGACCGAGCCCGCTCCCGGCCGCATCCAGCTGCTCGCCGGTCCCCGTCAGGTCGGCAAGACCACGCTGCTCCTGGAGATCGCCGAGCACCTTGGCAAGCAGGCCGTCTACGCCGCCGCAGACGCGCCGGAAGCTGCGCTCCCCGGGTTCTGGGAACGGCTCCTGGCCAGGCTCGAGGATGTCGCTGCGACGGAGGGCCGCGCCATCGTGCTCCTCGACGAGGCGCATCTCCTCCACGACTGGGCGGCGCGTCTGAAGGGCATCTGGGACCGCTTCCGGCGCAAGAAGACCGCTGTCCACATCGTCGCCACCGGGTCGTCAGCGCTGCACCTCGCCGCCGGGTCGCGCGAGAGCCTCGCCGGCCGGTTCGAGCGGATCACCCTGACGCACTGGTCGGCGGCGTCGATCGCGCAGGTGTTCAAGGTCGAGCCCATGCAGGCGGCCGATCTCGTCGTGCGCATGGGTTCCTACCCGGGCGCCTTTCCCCTGCGCGAGGACGTGACCCGCTGGTCGGCCTACGTGCGCGACGCCATCCTCGAGCCGGCCATCGGCCGCGACATCCTCGCGCTCGCGGCGGTGCGCCGCCCAGCGCTGCTCCGGCAGGTGTTCGGGGTGGCCGCCTCGTCGCCCGCGCAGATAGTGTCCCTGCAAAAGATCCAGGGGCAGTTGCAGGACGCTGGCGCCATCGAGACGATTGCCCACTACCTGGGGCTCCTCGAGGAGGCGTTCCTGGCGGCGCCGCTGCCGAAGTACTCCACGCGCGCCGCGAGGCGCCGGGCGGCACCGCCGAAGCTCGTGACCCTCAACAACGCGCTCCTCGCGGTGATGGACCCGCAGGGGATCGCCGACGCCAAGTCGGCCCCGATGCGCTTCGGAGCCTGGGTCGAGAACGCCTGCCTGGCACACGCCTGGAACGCGGGGCAGCAGGTCTCCTACTGGCGCGAGGAGCCGCTCGAGGTCGACGGCGTCCTCGAAGGGAGTTGGGGCTCGTGGGCCATCGAGGTGAAGATCGGCAGCTTCCAGACGAGCGAGCTCAAGGCGCTGCTCGAGCTCGTGCGGCGCCACCCCGAGCTGCGACCGCTCGTCATCTGCGACGGCTCGGGTTGCGCGACCGCCGAGCGCGCCGGCGTCCAGGCCATGACCTGGCAGGAATTCTTGCTCGGTGGACCGCCCGGAGATTCGGGACGCGGTAGGGACCCCGCCATGAGCAGCGCGATCCAGGCGAAGAGCAGGCCGTAGTGACGGACGCTAAACGCGGTCGCGGCGCAACAGGCGGACCTGCCAGAGCATCGTGCGGGGCGCTCCCATCGAGCCCGTGGTGATGATATGGGTAGCCCATATGAAGACGACCATCGAGATCGCGGATCCCCTGCTCCGCCGCGCGAAGAGGCTGGCGGCGAAGCGCGGGACGACGTTGAAGGCCATCATCGAAGATGCCCTTCGTACCGAGCTCGCCGCTGGCGAGGCGGGGACCGGCGGCGGCAGCGTTCGGACGCACACCTTCGAGGGGCGCGGGCTCAAGCCCGGGCTCGCATGGGGCGACTGGGCTACTATCCGCTCGCTCGCCTACGAAGGGCGGGGCGGATGATCGCCGTCGACACGAACATCCTCGTTCACGCTCACCGTGGCGACTCCCCCTGGCACGAGCCTGCGACGCGAGCGCTCTCAACGCTCGGCGCCGGACGCTGGGGCATCCCGTGGCCCTGCGTCCACGAGTTCTACGCCGTCGTGACGCATCCGAGAATCTTCGACCCGCCCACCCCACTCGAGGACGCCCTCCTCGCGGTCGAATCCTGGCGGTCCGCGTCGCTCCAGCTGCTCGGGGAGACGGACGAGCACTGGCCCGTGCTCGCGGACCTCGTGCGGCAGGGGCACGTCGTCGGTCCGATGGTGCACGACGCGCGCGTCGCGGCGATCTGCGTCCAGCACGGCATCGAAGAGCTGTGGACCGTCGATCGCGACTTCTCGCGGTTCCCGACGCTCCGTGTGCGAAACCCACTCGCGTCGAGCTGAGGACGGGCCATGTCGAGCTCGGAGTGCGGGTTGGCGTGGTGCGCGCGCTGTTGAAGGTGCCTCAGTGGTTCGACGAAGGACTCGCAGTCCTGTTCAGCGCGGATCCGGGTTTCGCCGAGGCTCGGTGGCTCGCCGCGACCGACGACGGCGCGAGAGCGCCGTACCGCTCGATTGAGGACACTTCGGGACGCGACCGGGGCGATAGGAGCGCCGGTCCGAAGCCGGCTTCCCGCTCCAGCGTCGACGGGGTCCTCAAAGTCTTCGAAGACGCTCTGCGACGACGCGATCCCAGGGAGTGCCGTCGGTATGGGCGCGAAGCTTGTTCAGGACCTCCTTCTCGGAAGGAGACCTGATGGGCGTGAGGCGGAAGGAATCGTCCCCCTTCGACTCGAAACGGTAGGCGCCCATGAAGACCGCCCCCGGGCGAGTAACCCGGGTCGTCGTGGCATTCGTCTCGGCGGTCTTGCCGAGGTCGTAGTGGTAGTCACCCCTGAGGGCGACGACTGCGACGGCTGCGGGCATCCAGCACGTTCCCATCGGGACGTTCTCGACCTAGAAGAGCGAGCCGTCGATCCTCATGGCTCGCCACCAGCCTTCGTTGCCGTTCTTGTCCCTGCAGAGGATGGTGGCCTGCTGCCAGCTCGAAGGGGACTTGCCGAGGTCGACGTAGGCATAGACGAGCGCCGTGTTCGGCTCGACGGGCGAGCTCACCGTCTTGGCGGGGGCACAACCGGTGAACGAGACAATCAGGACGAGAGTCCGCACCACGCGCGGGACGGATGGCATGTCGCTCATCGTACGACTGCCGACCGGAAAAGCGAGCTCGACATCGGCGCTCTACCCGCTCGGCGCCCGGCCGTAGACGTTCGCGACGTACTCGTTCAGCATCCGGGCCTGCAGCGGCCGCGCGCCGCGGGCAGCGCGAGCGCGCGCCGCGGGTCCGCGACGAGCAGGTTCAGCCGCTTGTACGACGCTACGCGGCGAGCGAAGCCGAAGGTGAGGACGTCCGGGTCGAACGCCAGCGCAGCGCGCTCCACGTAGCCGATCCCCTCGCCGCGCGACAAACGCAGTGGCGGAGGCCCCCGCCGAACGCGTTCGCCGGCGGCGGCTACTGGGACGCCATGCACGGGACGATGGCGGGGTATTACCAGGTCCGCGTCGGCGGCCGCGACCGGCGCCACGACCGGCTGCTGTTCTGCATGCTGAAGCGTGAGGGAGCGAGGCCCGGTGTCGGCGGGCCAGCCCGTGAGGAAGAGCATGTCGGAGCGCAGCTTCATCAGCTTGCCGCTGCCCTTGCGGCTCGATGAGCTCGCGCCGAGCTTCGGCATCACTGGCGAGGGGGCAGGCTTCAGTCCGTGAAGGAGGGGTCGGCGCTGTGGTAGTCGGGGCCGGGGTCGAACACCTCGGGGCGGCGGCTGGGCTCTGGCGACGGGCGGCCCCTGCGAGTCGAGGCGAGGTGGTCGAGGATGCAGCAGGCCACGGTCGCCTCGGTGATGAAGGCGACGAGCTTCAGCCGGCCGCCGCAGTCTAGGCAGGCGAGGACGTCGACGGCGAAGACCTTCTTCAGGAGATCGGCCCAGGGGACGCGGCAGGTCCGGACGGGTTCGACGTTCGCATCGTCGTGTCTCCGGGGGGCCCGGGGCGCTCGACCCGGAGGCCGAGCGCCCTGGGTGAACGGCGGAATATCGACTACCGCGGCGTGACGTTCGCCGCGTCGAAGGTCGAGACCGTCGAGGTGGGGCTCGCCGGATCGTCGAGGAACTTCATGACGGTCGTGATGGAGCCGTCGGCGTGCACGGTGACGACCGCATAGCCGAACCGCGGGTCCAGCCCGCCCGCCCAGCTCTTGACGGTCAGCTTCGGGTCGGGCGTGTACTGCCCGCTCGAGCCGCCCGAGACGAGCACCGGATCCTCCTGCGGCGCGCCGGCGACCCCGATGAGCAGCTCCTGGAAGCGGTACCCGGCCTCCGCGATCCGCTGGTAGCTGTGGACGTGCCCGGAGAAGTAGACGTCCACCTTGCCCGCCTGGAGCGCGTCCGCGAGATCGACGGGGCCGAGTTCGTCGGTCTTGTAGTTCCAGACCGGCTGGTGCGCGAACGCGAACTTGTGGTTCACCTTCGCGCCGAGCTGCTCACTCAGGAACGCCGCGTCGAAGCCGGGGGGGTTCTTCGCGCCGTTCGGGTACTCGTCCAGGCCGACGAAGAGCGAGCCCTTGTGCTGGAACGCGAAGGTGGTGAGGGCGCCCGGGATGCTCGTGTCCCAGGTGACCACGTCCTCGGCTGGGTTCGGGCCCTGCCCGGGCTGGAACAGGTGCTCCCGCCAGATCTCCGCGGCGCTGACGCCGGTCGTCAGGTAGTCGGAGACCTCGTACGCGTCGTGATTCCCGCGCACGTAGTAGACGGGGACGCCGGCGGAGTACACCGGCTGCATGAGCGCGTCGAACGCGTCGAGCTCGGTCGCGAACTGATCGCCCGTAAGGGCGGGCTTCTTTCCGCGGACGAGGTCACCCGGGTAGACGACGAAGTCGACGCCCGTCTCCCTCGCCAGCGCGTACGCGACGTTCTGGAAGTAGGGAGAGATGCCGGAGTCGCTGTAGTACGGGCTCGCGGTGCCCGCGGGATCTCCCGCGTAGCTGCTGCGGCTGTCGCAGAGGACGGCGAAGCTGAAGGGCGAGGCCGAATCGGAGGCGAAGGCGCTCCTCGCCGCGACGAGGAGGGCCATCGAGGCGAGGACGAGCGCGGCGAGGCGGTGCGCCGCCGTGCGCCGAGATACGGGTGTCTGCGGCATGCCATGCGTCAGGCGATGTGTCGTGGTCATTCGACGCTCCAGGGGATGGGTGAACGTTCCGGACCGCCGGCAGGAAGCCGGCGGCGCGCATGGTCCCGCTCCTGCATGCCAAGAGCGTGACGGAGGCACGAACTCTCGGTGAGATCGCGCTTACGAGCGAGCAGACCGGTGCGGTTGCCGAAAACCCCGTCCGTTCGAGCTTCGGGCCGCGGGTAGGCGAATCAAGCCGCGGATCGGGGTCGAACAGCTCGGGCGGCGGCTGGGCTCTGGCGACGGGCGGCCCCTGCGAGTCGAGGACGAGGTGGTCGAGGATGCGGCAGGTACGGTCGCCTCGGTGATGAAGGCGACGAGCTTCGGCCGTCTGGGCAGGCGAGGACGTCGACGGCGAAGACCTTCTTCAGGAGATCGGCCCAGGGGACGCGGTAGGTCCGGACGGGTTCGAGGTCGGGGTCCCGTCTCGGCGTCTCAGCGCGCGATGCGGCGACGGGCCCTGCGGCGTGTGCGTGCCGTTCGGGCACGGGCGGGGACGCCGGCTGTGGCACGATCCGCCTGCGCACCTTGGAGTTGGGCGCGAAGACCCCGTGGTACCTGGAACCTCTTCGATCGCGCGTGACGCGAGTCGCGGCCGCCGGACTCGGCGTCAGCCGTCGTCTCGAACAGCGCCCTTCTGTGCCGACGACTCGCGCTGGGTCCAGCCCTCCTCCTCGCGCGGATCGTCCTCGTCGCGGAGCGCGCGCTCCCGCGGGCCGCGCTCCGCGGCCATGCGGTCCGACACCTCCTGCTCCTCGCTCTCCGCCGTTTCACCCGGCGTGGGCCTAGGGTCATCCGGGTTCCTGGTCATGAACCGGAGGGAGCCCCGGGACGCGCGCTAAACGGGCGAGCACGATTCGCGATCACCAGGCGCCCGCATCAGCGGGCGCGGAGTCGAAGCACGCGCCTTGGAACGCTGGCGCCCTTCGACTTCGGGGCGCTGCGCGCCCCTACGCTCAGGGCGAACGGAACCTTCCCGGTGTTTCCGAATCGCGCTCGGTCGTTTAGGTGGCGCTGACCGGAGGCGTAACTTGCGCCACCGGAACTCGATCGGCTCCTCGGCGCTCCACAAGGAGCACGACCGCGTGGGAACGCTCCTCGGCATCCGCGTTGACCAGGTGGCGTTAGACAAGTTCGAGGCGCTTCTCAAGTCGTCACCACTTTACCAGAGGGGATGCATCGACTTCCTACCAGTGGCGTTGCTGGGAGGCTGCGAACGGCGACGGCACGGTGCTCGTGATCGGGCGCGGCGAGGTCGATGCGCAGTTCCACGTTCTCGGACGAGATGAAGTCCGCCGCGCGCGGGACCTGCCCGAAGTCGAAGCGTGTGAGCCGCGCGGCGCCGCCGCGACCGCTACAGCCCCGACGCATACTTCATTGCCCAGCCGTCTGTGCCGTTACCGAACGTGACCATCGCGTTGCCGTAGCGGTTCACCGCCACCGAGGATCTCGATCCCGCCCCGAGCACGATCTCCGAGCCGCAGTCGCGGCCCGGCACGTACCGGCGCGTGACCACGCTGCCGCCGGAGCCGAACGCGAGGAGCACGTCACCGAGGTCGTCACGAGCGAGCACCGCATCGACGACGTCGCTGTCGCGGAGGAAGAAACAGAAGCCGCCCTGCCACACGCCGCCGGAGAACTCACGCGTGACGACCTCGAACTTGCCGATGGTGTCCGTCCGTACCCATGCGAGGGTGGCGTCGCCGTTCGGCGACATCGCGAGCCGGGGGTTGCGGCATCCAGAGTAATTCGTCGCGTCGACGGCCGGCCTCCACGAAGACCCGTCATACCAGCTCGAGGCGAGCCCCCCGTCGCTCGCGCTGAGCGGGAACACGCAGAGGGCATGCCCGGCGGCGTCGACCGCGATCTGCGGCGAGAGCGTCGTCCCGTGGCCTCCGAGCGCGACGGCGCTCCAGTCCGCCGTCGCAGGATCGCGAACGGCCACGTACACGTCCTTGTAGGCGGGGAACGGGGTCGGCTGGTTCCACGCCAGCGCCGCGGCACCGTCATCGCCGATCGCCGCCTGGATTGGGTCGGGGATGTTCTGGTACATGACCCCCGAGACCGGCTCGCGGTCACTCCAGCCCGATCCGGGCACGAAGTACCTGGCTGACACCTGGAACGTCGAAGTCCCGGCGTTCGTGAACTCCACCCACGCCGCGACGGCGTGGCCGGACCCGGCCATCGCCAGGACCGTGGGCTGCGTGGAATCGAAGAGGTGGCCGAGGGTGACGGGCGCCGACCACGATCCGGTTAGCGCATCGTAGTGGACCGCGCGCAGCTCGGGGAACATCTGCCAAGGGGTGGTCGTGTACGTGACGAGCACGTTCCCGCGATCGTCGATGGCGACGGAGGGACGGTAGTTCCAGCCACCGCCGGTGATGCGCGTCATCGACGTGATCTCGTCCCACGAGTTCGCGTGTGCGTACGGGCCGACCGGGTTTTCGTTGAACCAGCGGAAGTCGAGGTCGCCCGACGTCTCGAACACGACCGCCGCGTCGCCGTTCGCGCCGTACCCCACGTCGAACGAGACCACGTTCCTCAGGTAGCCATAGCTGAAGCTGTAGTTGAACTGGGTCATCAAGCCCCAGCCCGCGTTCTCGGTCGTGAACGCCCCCGGTGTCGTCGGCCGGCACCCGAGCCCGTACGCGTCGGTCACGTCCTGGGTCATCGTCCACGCGTACGTGGTCTGTGTGGCGAGCGGACCGTCGACGAAGAGATCGAGGATGGTGTTGCCGCCGGAGATGGCGTACTGCGCCGGGACGACGCCCTGCGGTCCGGAGACGAACACGGTGTCGGGACGCACGGTGGCCGGGTTCACCGGCTCGTCGAACGCGAGGCGCAGCCGGAGTCGGACGGGCACGCCCGTCTCGTCCCGCCTCGGGTTCGAGATCGAGACGCCCATCCTGTTCTTCACCCGGATCGCGCCCGAGATGGCAGGCGAGAAGCGCGGGTCCGGTACGCTCGCGGTGAGCGTCGCCGCGTCGGCGGCGGAGGCCCAGACGCTCTCGAACCTGGCGGCGCCGCCGACGAGCGTCACCGTCCGGGTGCCGTAGAGGGTCGCGCCAGGGCTCGCGGCGAGGGTGACCACGATGCCGCTCACGTCGTACGGCGCGCCGTCGAACCTCGCGCGCACGGTGAACGGAGCCCACTTCTCGCCCGCGGGCAGGACGCTCGGCAGTGGCGGGTCGTACACGAGCTCGATGTACTGGACCGAGACCGTGCTCGAGACGACCTCGACGATGTTCGGGTCCGCGGTGGCTGCGGTGATCGTGATGGGCTCCGCCCGGTCGTAGCTGACGTCGTCGAACGTGACGGTTCCATCGACGAGCGGGCGCGTCAGCGTGCCCAGCAGGCTGCCGGTCGCGGCGCTGGACACCTCCAGCGTCACGAGCGTGCCCTGCTCCGCGTAGGGCGCACCGCCCAGCGTCGTCCTCACCCGGAAAGACGGCCACACGTCGCCGATCACGACCGCCGCAGCAGGCTGCGGCTCGAACGCGAGCTGCAGGTTGCGCACGTCGACCGCCGCCGGCGCGGTCGGGACGATCGAGGTGTCGGTGCTCCCCGCGGTGAGGTAGACGGTTTCCGGGACGGAGTAGCTCACCGTGAAGGTGGCGATCCCGTGCACCGACGTGGCCTGGACCGTGCCGCCGAGGGAACCGGTGGCGCCGGTTCCGACGCTCACGCGGACCACCGTCTTGTTGTCGGTCGTATCGAGAGAGCCAGCCTTGTAGATCCCGACCCGGAAGCTCCACGGCCTCACTGCCGCGACAGGAGCGTCGAACGAGTCGAGCCAGGTGAGGCTCTTC
>WNGA01002064.1_pt1 | contig 33263 bp, 25 predicted proteins | sample 5400061 | NCBI WGS metagenome assembly WNGA01 (sample SAMN13153366, study PRJNA577476) | soil metagenome | isolation source: 100 cm soil or saprolite under grassland replicate 2 | place: USA:California | collected 2016-06-15 | reverse complement strand
TTCGTGGTTCAAACATCTGCGAAATGGCGCCACAGCAGAGCGCCACTGGCGCAACTCTCCGCTCCGAGCATCCATTTTATCGATGCGGGAGACCGGGCGGGGTGAGGGCGGGATTTCCCGCAATGACATTTTCGGACCCAACATGAGAACGACGTCTTGCACGATTCTGATTGCGGCGGCCTCCTGCCTTACCCTGGCCGGCTGCAAGAAAAAGGCCGGCGCGGGGGGCGCGGGCGGCTTTCCTCCCATCCAAGTCATCGCCGTCGAGGCGAAAAGCCAGTCGGTCTCCGAGACCCTTTCATTGCCGGGCACGGTCGCCCCCAACGAGCAGGTGGAGATCAAAGCCGAGACGGACGGGATTATTCAAGAAATCAACTTCGCCGAAGGCGAGCGTGTCGCCAAAGGCCAGTTGCTGGTCAAGCTGGACGAGACCAAGTTGGCCGCGTCCCTGGCGGAAGCGGCAGCGAACCAGAAGTTGAGCGAGGCCAATTACGAGCGGGCCAAACAGCTTTTTGAAGCCAAGCTGATCTCCCAGCAGGAATTTGATCAGACCGCGTCGACCTACGCCGTCAACCAGGCCGGCGTGGACCTGATGCGACGCCAACTCAAGGACGCGCGGGTGGTGGCGCCGTTCTCCGGGATTGTCGCCGCGCGGCAGGTCAGTCCCGGCCAAGTGATCACCCGCAACTCGACGCTCAGTTGGCTGGTGGATCTCGACACGGTGAAGGTCGAGGTCAAAGTTCCGGAGCGCTACCTCCGCCAGCTCAAACTGGGGCAGCCGCTCGAGTTTTCGGTAGCCGCGTTCCCTGGAGAAAAATTCCGGGGAGAAGTCTATTTCATCTCGCCGCAAATCGACGAGAGCACCCGCACGGCGCTGGTGAAGGCGCGCATTCCCAATTCCGATGCCAAGCTGCGCGGCGGTATGTTCGCCAGTCTGGATTTGACCCTGCAATTGCGCGACGCGGCCATCGTGATCCCCGAGCCTGCGCTGATGAGCAACGGCGACAATTTTTCCGTGTTCGTCGTCGATGACAAGGGCAGCGCCCAGGTCCGGATGGTCGAGGTGGGCCTTCGTCTGGCAGGCAAAGCAGAGGTGTTGAAGGGATTGAAGGCCGGGGAAAGGGTCGTCGTCGAGGGAACGCAAAAGTTGCGCCCCGGAGCCCCGGTAAAACTGGCTCCCCCGGAAGCCGCCGCCCCCTACCTCGGCTCGTAATCTCATTCTTAATCTTAATCTTAATCTTAATCTTAATCTCACAGAGAGCCCATCATGATCCTCTCGCGCGTTTCCATCCAACGACCGATCCTGGCGCTGATGATGAATCTGGTGCTGGTTCTTTTTGGCATCATTGGACTGTCGCGCTTGCCCGTGCGCGAACTGCCGGACATCGACCCGCCGATCGTTTCAGTCACCACGGTCTATCCGGGCGCCAACGCGCAAGTGGTCGAAACCGAAGTCACCGAAAGGCTCGAAGAGGTCATCAACAACATTGAAGGCATCAAGACCCTCACCAGCGAAAGCCGCGAGGGCGCGAGCAATATCACCATCGAGTTCGACCTCTCGCGCGACATCGACATCGCGGCGCAGGATGTGCGCGACCGCGTCTCGCGCGTGCGAGGCAACCTCCCCACGGACATTCGCGAGCCCATCATTGCGAAGCAGGATTCCGACGCCCAGCCGATCATCTGGAACGCGTTGAACAGCGACCGCTATTCGCCGTTGGAACTGACGACCCTGGCCGAACGCCAGATCAAACCGCGGCTCCAAAGCGTGCCGGGTGTTTCCTCGGTGATCATCGGCGGGGAGAAACGTTTCGCCATGCGGTTGTGGCTCGACTCCGAGAAGATGGCAGCCCGCCATGTCGCCGTTCTCGATGTCGAACGCGCCCTGCGCGAGCAGAACATCGAGTTGCCCAGCGGGCGGGTCGAGAATCTCGATCGGGAGATGACCATTCAGACCCGCGGCGAGCTGAAAACCGCGGAGGAATTCAACAACCTGGTGGTGCGCGCCGAGGGCGCCAACCTCGTCCGGATGCGGGACATCGGCCGCGCCGAGGTGGGCGTGGAAGACTACCGCACGATCGCTCGGGCGGGCGGCAAACCGTGCGTGTTCCTCGGAGTTGTCAAGCAGGCCAAGGCCAACACCGTCAGCGTCGCCAAAGGCATTCGCGCGGAAATCAATGCCATCCATGCGACCCTGCCGCAGGGCTGCGACCTTTGGGTGGCCTATGACGCCAGTGTCTATGTCGAGCAGGCCATCAGTCAGGTCTGGGAAACCCTCGGCCTCGCCTTTCTCCTCGTCGTGCTGATCATTTTTGTTTTCCTGCGCAATTTCCGCTCCACCATCATCCCCTCGGTCGCCATCCCGGTTTCGATCGTGGGCACCTTCGCCGTTCTGTATCTGTTCGGGTATTCGGTGAACATCCTGACGATGCTGGCGCTGGTGCTGAGCATCGGCGTGGTGGTGGACGACGCCATCGTCGTCCTCGAGGCGATCTACCGCCATATCGAGGAAGGCATGCCGCCCATGAAGGCCGCCTTCAAAGCGATGGAGGAAATCAGCTTCGCCGTCATCGCCATCACAATTTCGCTCGTCGCCGTGTTTGCCCCTCTGGCGTTTCAAAAGAGCGCCACCGGCCGTTTGTTCATCGAGTTTGCCGTCGCCGTTTCGGCTTCCGTCATCATCTCCGCTTTCGTGGCGCTCACCCTGTCGCCGGCCATGTCCGCGCGCGTCCTCAAATCGCTTGAAGGCGTCAAGCATGGACGGATATTCGATTTTTTCGAACGCGGTTTCGACTGGATCGCCGCAACCTACGGACACGGGCTCAAATGGGCGCTGCGCCACCGCGTGCTGATGGTGATGGTGACGGTCGGGACGCTGGTGGTGATGGTGTTGGCGTTCCACGGATTGGAGCAGGATTTTTTGCCGCAGGAAGACAAGGGCCGGATGTTTTGTCTCGTGTTGACGCCGAACGGTTCGACCAGCGAGTTCACCGACCGGCAATTGCGCAAAGCGGAAAAGATCATCGCCGACGTGCCCGAAGTGGCCGCCTACGGCGCGATTGTGGCGCCCGGGTTCAACGGGCCGGGACAGGCGAACCTGGGTGTGATCTTCGTGCGTTTCAAGGACCGGAGCGAACGCAGGCGTTCCGTGCAGGAGATCGTGCTCGGTCCGGGCGGGGTGCAGGAGCGGTTCTTTGGACAGGTTGAGGGGGCGATTTCCATTGCAAACTTACCGACGGCCATCGAGGTCAGTTTCCGTCAGGCAAAGTTCGAGTTGATACTCCAGAATCAGGATTTGGACGTGCTGAACAGGGTGGCCCAGGACATCGCCAACAAGGTCCGCGGCATGAACAATCTTAGAAGCGTGAACGTGGGCTTCGAGGTGAACAAGCCGGAATTGCGCGTCAGCATCGATCGCAGTCGCGCCGCGTCGCTCGGTGTCAGCATTGAAGACGTCTCGCGCGCGATGCAAATCCTGTTCGGCGGGCTCGACCTGAGCCGCATCAAAGTCGGAGGCAAGGAATACTACGTGATGGCCCAACTGGAACGGCAGTCCCGGCTTACCCCGCAGGATTTGGACAAGGTTTTCGTGCGAAATAACAAGGGAGATTTGATTCAGCTCAGCAGCGTGGTCACCCGTGCGCAAGGCGCCGCTCCCAACTCGATCAACCATTACGGCCGGATGCGCAGCGCCAGCATTACCGCCTCGCCGGGCGCGGTGCCCACCGGCACGGTTGTCAAGGAGGTTGAAGCCATGCTCTCGCGCGAACTGCCGCCGGGCTTCCTCTATGCCTGGGGCGGTGATGCGAGAAATCTACGCGACGCCAACACCGAGGTCTGGTGGGTGCTCGGCTTGGCGGCAATCATTGTGTATATGACGCTGGCGGCTCAATTTGAAAGCCTCGTCCATCCTTTTACCGTGATGTTGGCCGTGCCGCTGGGCGCCATCGGTGCCTTCGGCCTGCTCTGGCTGCTGAATCTCGGCGGGAAAATGGGCCTCTACCCGCCGATCCCCGCCATGAACATCAATCTGTTCAGTCTGATCGGCCTGGTTTTGTTGCTCGGGTTGGTGACCAAAAACTCGATCCTCCTGGTGGAATACGCCAACCAGCAGGTCGCCAAAGGAGCCGATTCACACGAAGCCATGATCCAGGCCGGATTGGTCCGGCTGCGCCCGATCCTGATGACGGCCTTCTCGACTATCGCCGGCATCCTGCCCATCGCCATCGGGTTCGGTGCCGGCGCCGAAAGCCGCCGGCCCATGGGTGTCGCCGTCGTCGGCGGCATGCTCACCAGCACCTTCCTGACGTTGTTTGTCATCCCGGTGGTTTACACGCTGCTGAGCGATCTGGTGCGACGATTCCATCGCAAACCCGCCGCGGCACCGGCAACACTCCAGCAGGTGCCCGCTGGAAAATGACGAATGACGAATGACGAAAACCGAAAGAATGACCCAGCTCGAATACCGAAACAGCCAACGCGCCTTCCGGGCGCCTTTCGTCATTGGGATTTCGGATTTCTTTTGCCCTTCGTCATTCGTCATTGGTCATTGACGACGCTAGGGTCGGCCCTGGCCCTGGCGGTCTCCTGCTCGAAGCCGGCCGCCAACGGCGCGAGGCCGGAGGCTGAAGAGGCAGTGCCCGTCACGGCGGCCAGGGTTGACCTGCTCCCGATGGATCAGTCGCTGGACATCTGGGGAACTCTTTACGCCAAGGACGAAGCGACCCTCGGCGCGGAAGTCGAGGGCAAGGTGGAGAAAACGCTCGTGGATTTTGGCGATCGCATAACGGCCGGCCAGGAACTGGCACTGATCGACACGACCACCTACGAGGCGCTGGCGCGCCAGGCCGAGGCCAACGTGGCCAAGGCCAAGGCCAGCGCCCGGAACGCGGAACTGACCCTCACACGCGCCCAGGAGTTGCGCAAAAACAACATCGCCTCGCAAAGCGATCTGGACGCCGCCGTGGCCGCCGCGGAGCAGGCCCGCGCCGAGGTCAACGCGGCTGAGGCGGCCAACGCGGTCGCGCAGTTGAACCTGCTGCGTTCGCATGTCAAAGCGCCGTTCGACGCCACCATCGCCGAGCGGATCGCCAGTGCCGGCGATTATCTGAAGATCGGCGCGCCGCTGTTCCGCGTCGTGAACGACAACGTCCTCAAGCTCATCGTGCAGGCCCCCGAGAGTTACGCCGGCAAGGTGGTTAAGGATCAGCAGGTGGTCTTCTGGGTGGACGCTTACGGCACCAACCAGACTTTCGAGGGCAAAGTTTACCTGATCAGCCCCGCCGTGAACACCGGCACGCGCGCGTTTCCGTTCGGCGCGCTGGTGCAGAACGCCGACCACCGTCTGAAAGCCAGTTCGTATGCCCGCGGCAAATTGAGCCTCGCCCGCGATGTGCCCACGGCGGTTGTGCCGCTCGACGCAGTGAGCACGTTTGCCGGCGTGACCAAGGTCTTCGTCGTTGACCACGGGGTGGCCCGCGCCCGCGAGGTCGTGGTCGGCCGCGTGCAGGAGGGCCGGCAGCAGGTCCTCTCCGGCCTCAAACCCGGCGAAGTGGTCGCCCTCAGCGGCTTGAGCAAGCTCCATGACGGAGTCAAGGTGCGGGTGCGCTCGAAGAATGACGATTGACGGTAACGAATCACGAATGCCGAATGCCGAATGCCGAAAGAAGTTCAAAATCCGAATGATGAAACACGCCGGAAATATCTGGTGGCCGTTTTGTCATTCGTGCTTCGACATTCTTTCGGATTTCGTCATTCGACATTCGACATTCACAGCGGATTTCATCATTCGACATTCGTCATTCCCCACGGGTGTGTCGCATGAATTCCACCCAGCCGCCCAGTCCCCCGCCCGCCACCCGCGGCCTCGGCATCGCCGACTTGTGCATCTCGCGGCCCGTGTTCGCCACCATGATCAACCTGTTCCTGGTGGTGCTCGGCTGGTTCTCCTTCCGCCAGATCGGCATCGACCAGTTCCCCAACGTCGAATTGCCCATCGTCACCGTCACCGCCACGCTGCGCGGCGCATCGCCGGAGGAAATGGAGACGAGTGTCAGCAAGCCGCTGGAGGAAATCATCAACACCGTCCAGGGCATCGACGAATTGAGCAGCACGACGATCGAAGGCGTCTCGCGCATAACCATCCAATTCTTTCTCGAACGCAACCGCGATATCGCCGCCCAGGACGTGCGCGACAAGGTGAACACGATTTTGTCGCAACTGCCGCAAGGAACCGACACGCCCATCATCGACAAGTTCGATCTCGACGCTGTGCCGGTCATGTCCCTCAGCGTCAGCGCGCCGCGCGACCTCAAGGAGATCACCTTCATCGTGGACAAACAGATCAAGCAGATCCTTGAAACCGTGTCGGACGTCGGCGCGGTGATCATGAATGGTGGCCGGACGCGCGCGGTGCAGGTGGCGGTCGATATCGACCGGTTGCGCGCCCGTGGGTTGACCGTCGAAGATGTCCGGACCGCCTTGCTGCAGCAAAACCTTGAAGTGCCCGAGGGCCGGGTTGACCAGGGCACGCGCGAACTGGTCGTGCGCACCCTCGGCCGGATGCGTAACGTCCGCGACTTCAACGACCTCATCGTCGCCAGCGTGGGCACCCAGCCGATCCGGTTGGCCGACATCGCCACGGTCAACGATTCGGTCGAGGAACCGCGTTCGCTCTCGCGCATCAACGGCGTCAACGCCGTCACCCTCGTGGTGCGCAAACAGTCCGGCTCCAACACCGTCAGGGTGATTGACGCGGTCAAGGCGAAGTTGAAGGAGTTGGAACCGGTCATCCCCCGCGATTTCAAGGTCAACATTATCCGCGATCAGTCCCGCTTCATCCGGCGTTCGCTCGATGAGGTCAGCTTTCACCTGTTGATGGGCGCGGTGCTGGTGGCGTTGACGGTGTTCTTCTTCCTGCACGACTGGCGCGGCACGGTCATCGCCTCGGTGGCCATTCCGGCCTCGCTGGTGGCTACCTTCACCCTGATGCGGGCGATGAATTACACGCTCAACAACTTCACCATGCTCGGCATGGTGTTCGCCGTGGGCATCGTGATCGATGACGCCATCGTCGTGCTCGAAAACATTCATCGCACGATGGAGGAGAAAGGCTGGTCGGCCGCCAGTTCCGCCAGTCACGCGACACGCGAAATCGCGCTGGCGGTCATGGCGACAACGTTGTCGCTGGTGGTGATTTTCCTGCCGCTGGCCTTCATGAAAGGCCGCACCGGCATGTTCTTTTCGAGCTATGGCGTCACGGTCGCGTTTGCCATCCTGGTGTCGCTGTTCGTTTCCTTCACGCTCACGCCCATGCTGGCGTCGCGTTTCCTCAAGCATACGGACGACGAAAAGGTTCGTGAGAAAAAGGCGCACGGCGGCGCGCTGCTGCGCTGGCTCGCCGACCATTACATCGCGGTGTTGCGCTGGAGCCTGCACCATCGCTGGGTCGTCGTCGCCGGCGCCGCCCTGTGCGTGCTTTCGCTGGCGGTGCTCGGCAAGCTGACGAAGTTCACCTTCCTGCCGCAGGATGACGCCAGCGAGTTTGAAATCGCGCTACAGACGGCGGAAGGCTCGACGCTCCAGCGGACGGCGGACCTGTGCGCGGAAATCGAGCAAAGACTGAAGGCGGTTGGCATCGACGGCCAGCAGGCCATTACCACCACTCTGGCCACGATCGGGGAAACCTCCGGACGCGTCGGCAAGGCGGAAGGCGACGTCACTCTGGCCACGATTTACTGTCGCCTGCCGGAGTTGGGCGGCTTTTGGTCCCGGTTATTCGGCAAGTCACGACGCTGGTCGCAGTTTGACGTCATGGGCATGGCCCGGCGCATCCTGGCCGATTACCCCGACGTGCGCGCCAGCGTGCAATTGATCTCCAACATCAGCACCGGCGGACGCAACTCCGATTTGTCGTTCAACCTGCTTGGACCGGACCTCGATAAACTTTCCGCCTGGGCGGACGACATTATCCGGCGGCTGGCGCCGAACAAAGGCATTGTGGACGTGGACACGACGCTCTCGAACCGCAAACCGGAGTTGCAGGTGCATCTGGACCGCCCCAAAGCCGCGGCGTTCGGCCTGCGCGTGACCGACGTCGCCAACACGCTGCACACGCTGGTGGGCGGCGACATCGTCGGCACTTACAAGGAGGCGGACGACCAGTATGACGTCTGGCTGCGGGCCGAGGCGCGCGACCGGAGCACGCAGGAGGCGCTGGGAGAAATCATGATGCGCGCGGGCACGGGCAACCGCTTCCCGCTCTCGACAAACACCGGCGTTTCCGAGGCGTCGCTGGTGCAGCTCGCGAATTTCGTGAAGCTCGAGGAGGCGCGGGGGCCGAACCAGATCGACCGCTTCCAGCGCCAGCGCAAAGTCACCCTTGTCGGCAACCTGGCGCCCGGCTATCCGCTGGCCGACGCGGTGCAGAATGTCAAGGACGTCGTCGCGGCAATGAACCTGCCGGCGGAGTACCAGGTCGTGTTCACCGGCCGCGCCAAGCAGTTGGTCGAGACGTTCCAGAATTTTCTCATCGCCTTCGGTCTGGCGATGATTTTCATGTATATGATTCTCGCCGCGCAGTTCGAACACTTCGTGCATCCGGTGTCGATACTCCTCGCGGTGCCGTTGTCCCTGCCGTTCGCGCTCATCACGATGATTGCGATGCACGAGCCGTTGAACATCTATGCCATCTTTGGCCTGTTCATGCTGTTCGGTATCGTAAAGAAAAATGGCATCCTGCAGATCGATTATACGAACACCCTCCGCGCTCGCGGCCTGGACCGCGAAGCGGCGATTTTGCAGGCCAATCGCACCCGGCTGCGCCCGATTCTGATGACCACCATGATGTTGGTGGCGTCCATGATCCCGATAGCGCTCGGGACCGGTCCCGGTTCCGGCGGGCGCGCCTCGATGGCGAAGGTGATCATCGGCGGCCAGATGCTTTGCCTGCTGTTGACGCTGCTGGTGACGCCGGTGAGCTATTCGATTTTCGATGATTGGGGCGCCGCTAAATTCTCCCTCTTCCGCCGTCGCGCCGCCAAAAGAGAGGCGGCACCGGGTCGGGCGTCGGAATCGTCACCGATGCCGGCAAAATGATCCGGAGGCGCGCGTCGCGTTTTTGAATCAGGCGAACGTTCTCTTCAGGTATTCCAGGCTTTTGGTCGCGATGACCTCCGGCCCCTCATCGAAACTGAACACTTCCACCGAGACATAATCGTCGTAGCCCACCTCCTTCAACGCCGCGGCAATCGGTTTGAAATCCACGTTGCCGAAGCCGGGTCCTTTCAGGTTTTTGTCGTTGGCGTGGAAATAGGCGAAATGCGGCCAGGAATCGCGGATGATCTGGGGAATCGGTTTCGGTTCGGCGCACATCGCTTTGACATCGAGGAGGATTTTGAAATGGGCCGAGTTGAACTGTTGCGTGAATTGGATGGCCTCGGCGGCGGTGTTGATGAAATTGGTTTCCGCGGCGGACAAGGGTTCGAGGCAGATCGTAATCCCGCGTTTCTCGGCCCTTCCCACCGGCTCCCGAAAGGCGTCCGTGGACCAGTCCCAGGCGTCCCGGGGCGTGACGCCGTCCAGCATTTTCCGTTGTTTGGGGGAGCCGAACACGATGATTTTGCCGCCAATATCGGCGCAGAAATCCACCAGGTCGCAAAGGTAACGCGACGTCGCTGCGCGCACCGCCTCATCGGGATGCGTCAGGTGCAATCCTTCGGTCTGCGCCAGCACCCAATGGATACCGGAGATGGCGATGCCCTGGCGGGCGGCTGTCTCCCGGATCTTTTGGCGTTCGGCCGCGGAAACGGCGGTGACCCGGTCGGCAATGGTGAACGGGGCAATCTCCACGGCGTCGTAACCGGTCCGAGCCGCGCAGGCGAGCGCGTCTTCGAGTTTCCAGCCCTGGAAAATCTCGTTGCAAACTGCGAATTTCATTGACGAGTTGTTTAACGGGCGAGTGCGGGTCCGTCGAGCACTGACTTTGTTACGAATTGGACAAATTTCACGCGTTTTGCGTGAAAATCACGCGAGCGACGAAAATACAAAGACGGCGCCGAGCTTGGACCGGGCCGACATCGCCGCGGCATTGGCATTGCTTACGTTTAGGGATCAGCAATGCCTGACAACCGCAGGGGACCATGAGCGTCTTATTCAATTTTCAGCCGTCATCTGACTGGGCGCGCGCCGGATTGGTCATAGCGGTCGGAAGCGGTCTGTGGCTGGCGATTTTTCCGACGCTGTTCCGCCGGAAAACGTCGGGCGACCCTCAGGTTATTGAATCGGTGCTGGCCAGGGTTCATCAATTGCGGCAGGGCCGGTTTTCGTCGCGCTACTCGCACTTCGATGCGGTCAAAACGCGGAGGAAACTGTTGGCTGAAGCCCGCGAAAGGTTGAAACGGAAGCCGTTTTTTAGAAATCGGCCACCGGGTTGAAAATTGGCTCCGAACTATGAAGCCGGCTGTTTCCAGCAACCCAAACAGAGGACCACCAATCAACCAGTGGGTTGGACTAAGGAAATTCATCAACAGTCCGGTAACCTCCTGCTGGACGACGGCAGTGTGCAGCCGGTGGACTCCGCCGGCCTGCAGAAGGCGCTGCGCGATTCCGGCGTAGCCACGAACCGGCTGGCAATTCCATAAATCCAGTGAGAACAAAGCCGATTCACGCGCAGCGCGTAAAGATTGCCTTCACCTTGATTGAGTTGATTGTGGTGATTGGCGTGATGGTGATCTTAATGGCGCTGGTCATTTCCGCTGCGGCCAGAGCCAGGGACAAATCCCGCAAAATCAGTTGCAGCTGCAACCTGAAGCAGATCGGTCTCGCGTTCCGCATCTTTGCCAACGACAACGGCGACGCCTATCCGATGAGTGTTTCGACCAAAAAAGGCGGTTCGATCGAATACCTCACTGCGACCGATGTTTTTCGACACTTCCGGGCGATGTCGAACGAGTTGAGCACACCCAGAATTTTGGTCTGTCCGGCGGACAATCGGAAGCCCGCGCCCAGCTTCTCCGTTCTGAGCAACGCTAACATCAGCTATTTTGTCGGCTTGGACGCGACGGCCGTCTTCCCGCAGACGTTGCTGGCGGGCGACCGCAACCTCATGACGAACGGGGTTCCGGTCGGCAGCGGTGTCGTGGTCCTGACCACAAACCTGGCGGTCGGCTGGACGGCGGCTTTGCATAAAGGCTCCGCCAACGTCCTGTTGGGCGACGGCAGCGTCCAGCCGTTCACCAACGTCCGACTGCAGCAGCACGTCGCCGACTCCGGCGTCGCCACCAATCGACTCGTGATTCCGTGATCGAACCGACACCGGTGGCAACTCGGCAAACTCACTGACCAACTTTTGTCGCACATGCGGCAAAAATTGGTCAAGAGGCTCATTTTAAATAACTTGCTCTTACATCAAACTACGTGAGTGACGTAGGCCGGCGCGGAGGTGCGGGGGAAAAAACCGTGAAATTCGTGGTGAACTCTGGTTGGGTGATGGGCGGTGAAACTGTTTTACACCGGGCCGGTGATCAACGCCGAGATGCTCGTAATGATGCTCGAGAAGCACGGCATCCAGGCCACGCAAGAGTTCGTTGATCTCGCGCCGGCAGATGACGGCGATCTGAGTCGCCCGGCGAAGGTATTTGTGCCGGAGGCGGATTATGACCGCGCCTACCAGTTGTTTTACGCGGAGCGGGAAGACGAGCTCTGAGCGGTGCGGCGTCGCGGGCGCGCAATTCGGAAGGGGAAGGATTCCGGTCAATGGGCAGCTTGACGACCTCACTGGACCTCAGTAGCGTGCGGCATGAAAGCGCTCGCGATGGAACCGTTGACCGTCGAGGATTATCGCTCGCTGCCGGATGGCGGGCCGCGCTATCAACTCATCGAAGGAGATCTGTTTATGGCCCCGGCGCCCAATCGTTATCACCAGGAGATTTCCGGCAACATCTATCTATTGCTGGCCAAATACCTGGAGAAGCACCCCATCGGCAAGCTCTATGCCGCGCCGTTCGATGTTTATTTCGATGAGATCAATGTGCACCAGCCCGACCTGGTGTTCGTCTCCAGGAAAAACCTGTCCATCCTTACCCACGCGGGGGCCGAAGGCACCCCCGATTTTCTCGTGGAAATCCTTTCGCCGAAGACGGCCGGTCTTGATAAGAAGCCCAAGCGCCGTGTGGCCGCCCGGAGTGGAGTGAAGGAATTGTGGATCGTCGATCCTGAAACAAAACTGGTCCACGTCTATTTTCTTCAGAAAGACGCTGAGCGGCCGGCGGCTACCTGGTCGGAGAAGGACACGTTTGCTTCACCGCATTTTCCCGGCCTGAAGATCAAGGGCGCGACGGTTTTCAAGCGCTAGCTCCACGGGCACATCCTGGCGACTGCTTTGTAAGAGCGCAGACACTTTCAGCTTTTCAACAGCGCTTCGGCGTGCTTGCGCGCGGTGTCGGATTGGCCGCCCAGCATCCGCGCCAGTTCCGTCACGCGTTCCTTTTGGTCGAGCAGACGCATGTCCGTCAACGTCCGCAACAGTTTCGTTTCCTTCGTGACAACATAGTGGGCGGAGGCGCGGGCGGCCACCGGCGCCAGGTGGGTGATGCACAGGACCTGTCGTTGTTCACCAAGCTGGCGCATCTTTTCGCCGACGGCGCGGGCGGTTTCCCCGCCGACGTTCGCGTCCACTTCGTCAAAGATGAGCACCGGGATGTCGTCCTGCGCGGCGAGCACGGTTTTCAAGGCCAACATGACCCGCGCCATTTCACCCGACGAGGCAATGGCGCGCAACGGACGGGGCGGCTCGCCCGGGTTGGGAGCGAACTGGAATTCGATTCGGTCGAACCCCGACGTCGGACGTTGCGATTCGAAGTTCGAGACTTCGGAACCGGTCGTAATGGCGACGTCAAAGTGGCTCTGTTTGAACCCGAGATCAGCGAGGTGTTGGGCTACGGCCTTGGAGAGTTTGGGGACAACTTTGCGGCGACGGGCGGAGAGTTCCTCCCCGACGCGTTTGAGTTCGTCGTCGCTCTTCCTGAGTTCGGCGTTGAGGCGTTCCAGTTCGGCGTCGCGCTGTTCGAGGTCGCGCAGTTTCTGCCGCGCCTGTTCGCCAAACTCGATGACGTCGGCGAGGGTCGCGCCGTATTTGCGCCGAAGGGACCGAATGAGATCGAGCCGTTCTTCGAGCGATTGCAGGCGGGCCGGATCACTGTCCAGCTTGTCGGCGTAGTGCGACAGATCGCTCTGGAGGTCGCGGAAAAAAGAGAGCGCCTGTTCGTGCAAGGAGAGCAGACAGACGGCGTCGGGATCGAGCCGTTGCAACTCCTGAAGCGCGCGGCCCAGGGCGCCGGCGTGAACGGCCAGCGAATTCTCGTCGTCGCCCAATTGGCGCAAGGCGGCGTGGGCGAGTTCAAGCAACCGGACGGCATTGCTCGCCAGCCGATGTTCGCGTTCGAGTTGCGTCTCCTCGTCGGGCCGCAGGTTGGCGGCGGCGATTTCGCCCGCCTGATGGCGGAGCAAATCGAGTTGCTGCGCATAAGTTCTTTCGTCCACGATCAGCGACGTTTTTTTGGCTGCCAGCGCGGCGCGACTCTGGACGAGGCCGGCAAAATGTTCGCGCAACGAATCCAGACCGCCAAAGGCGTCCAGAATAGCGAGCTGCCTGGCGGGGTGGAGCAAGGACTGGTGATCGTGCGGGCCGTGGACGTCCACGAGCCATTCGCCGAGTGCGGCGAGCACGTTCAACGTCGTGGGCGAGCCATTCACGAATTGCCGGTTGGTGCCGCTGGCGCTGATGGCGCGTTTGAGCACGAGCTGAGGGCCGTCGCACGGTTCGAGTCCGTTTTCGTCGAGAAACCTTTTAAGCGGCGCGCGCAGATTCGAGACATCGAACACCGCTTCGACCGCGCAACTGTCGCTGCCGCTGCGGATGAACGCGCGTTCGGCGCGCTCGCCCAGCACGAGGTTGAGCGCGCCGATGAGGATGGATTTGCCGGCGCCGGTCTCGCCCGTGATGGCGTTGTAGCCGGGCCGCAGGTCGAGCGTCAGGTCGGCGACCAGGGCGAGGTTTTTGATGCGCAGCGTGCTCAGCATGGTGAAATTCGTTCGTGCTGAATTTGACGATTATGCTAGGGTTCGGCAAAAGATTTTTGGCAGAATTGACCGGGTGAACGAAACGAGAATATGAATTCGCGGCTGGACACAGACTCTGGACAAAACGGAAGGGATGTTCTGCGGGTCCCCCGGGGTGCGGCGAATTCTGGTTGATTCTGTCGGAACTCGAATGTCTTTCGCTTTCATTTTCCTCGGTTCCGGAACGTCGCAAGGTGTGCCGGTCATCGGGAAGGAATACCCGTCGGAATTTCTGGCGAATCCCAAAAACCAACGAACCCGGCCCTCTCTTTACGTGGCGACGGAGCAGGCGAAAGTTGTCGTCGATACCACGCCGGAGTTTCGCATCCAATGTTTGCGGGAGAGGATCAACTGGCTCGACGCGGTGATTTTCACGCACGCTCACGCGGACCACATCATGGGGCTGGATGATTGCCGGCGGTTTTGCGATCTGCGAGGCGGCGCCCTGCCGATTTATGCCAGCGCGGCGACCATGCGGGATTTGAAGCGGGTTTTTGCCTACGCGTTTCACGAGGGCCCGTGGCCGAAGGGGTATTTTATTCCGGAACCGCACGTGATTGACGGACCGTTCGTGATTGGCGATCTGGCCATCACGCCCCTGCCGCTGCCGCACGGTTCGATGGGTGTGTACGGTTATTTGTTTGCGCAGAGCGGCAAAAAGCGGCTGGCTTATTTGAGCGATTGCAAGGAAGTGCCGGTCGAAGTTCTGGAACAGGTGCGCGGTGTGGAAGTGGCCGTGCTCGATGCGCTCCGGCGCCAGCCGCATCCGACGCACATGTGCCTGGATGAAGCGCTGACCACGGCCCGGCGCATCGCGGCCCCGCGCACCTACTTCACGCACCTGACGCATGATTACGACCACGACGTTGACCAGGCAGAAATGCCCGCGGGCATCGAGCTGGCTTACGACGGGTTGAAAGCGGAGTGTGAATTGTGAGGCGCGCGCGAGAAAGGCGTCGAATGCGAATTCTGAAGAAGGAAATTTTTTGGGGAGGCTGGGCGGCAACGGCGGGGCTTTGTTCGACGTTGCTGGCGGGGGCGCCGGGGGACGCCGTGGTGGTGATTTACAACAGCCGGTTGCCCGAGTCGAAGGAGCTGGCCGGTTACTACGTCCAACGCCGCGAGGTGCCAACCAACCAGGTGTTCGGCTTCGATCTGCCGGTGACCGAGACGATGACGCGCGGAGAGTTCCGCGACCAGTTGCAGAAACCTTTGCTGAAGGCCCTGGAGCGCCAGAAACTGCTGACCATTCGATCGGAAATCATTCCGGCGACGCGCGACAAAACCGGCGACGCCCATCAAAAAATCACGGATGCCAAAATCCGTTACGCGACCCTGTGTTACGGCGTGCCGGTGAAGATCCTGGCCGAGCCCAACTTGAGCGAGCCGGGCGTCGAAAAGGTCCGCGCTGAACTGCGGCGCAACGAGGCGGCGGTGGACAGCGAGCTGGCGGCGCTGCCGCTGCTCCTGCAAGGCCTCCCGTTGACCGGCATGGGGCGAAATCCGGTCTTCGGTGTCACCAATGCGGCGCAGATCCAACCGGCCGGCGGCGTGTTGATGGTGTCGCGGCTCGACGGCCCGACGGTGGAAATCGCGCGAGGCCTGGTGGACAAAGCGATGGAAGCGGAGACCAACGGCCTGTGGGGCCGCGCTTATTTCGACCTGCGCGGCTTGACCAACACCAACTACAAATTGGGCGACGACTGGATTCGAAGCGCGGCCGAGGTGATCAAGCGGTTGGGATTCGAAACGGTCATTGACGAACAGCCGGAGACGTTTTCGGCAGCCTTTCCGATGAGCCAGATTGCGTTTTACGCCGGCTGGTACGACGGGCAATTCTCCGGCCCGTTCACGCGTCCGAAAGTCGAATTCATGCCGGGGGCGGTGGCTTATCACCTGCATTCCTTCAGCGCGCATGTCCTGCGGACGCCCGATCAATACTGGGTCGGGCCGCTGCTGGCCCGCGGAGTGACGGCCACCGTAGGCTATGTGGAGGAGCCGTATCTGGACGGAACCATAAACGTGGCCGTGTTTTTATCGGACCTCACGGTTTTAGGCTTCAGCCTGGGAGAGGCGGCCTACGCGGCACAGCAAACGGTTTCCTGGCAAACGACGGTAGTGGGCGACCCCTTGTTTCGGCCGTTCGGCCGGAAAAATCCCGGCGACCATTTCGGCCAACGCTTGCGGGAATTGCATGGTGAATTGCTCTCGCGGCAGAGCAAACTGATTGAATGGTCGCACCTGCAGGTTGTGAACCTGAATCTGAGCGCGGGCGACCAGGCGTCGAAGGCGATTACTTATCTGGAACAGCAGCCGACGACAAAGACGAGCGCGATGTTGCAGGAGAAGCTGGGCGACCTGTTCTACGCGCGGGGCAAGCTGGCCGACGCCATTGACGCTTATGGCAAGGCGCTGAACCTGGAGATGACGCCGCTGCAACGTGTCCGGGTGACGCTGGCGCAGGCGCAACTGCTCGGGCTCTACACGAAACGCCAGCAAGCTCTGGATTTGTACCGGCAATTTCTGAAGGAATTCCCGGATTATCCCGCGGTCCTGGACATTTATCAGAAGATGCTGCCCTTGGCCCAGGACCTGAACAGTGCGGCGGATGTGGAAAGCATAGGAAAAGAGATCGAGCGCCTCTCGCCGCAGCCGGGAAAATAAACATTTCCATTCAGGCTCCCATGCCTTCCTCGAAGGAACCGGCGGCCAGTGGGAAACAGAGATGGTCCCGCACATATTGGATGCCGTTGGCGCTGGTGAAATCGAGGTCGCGGTAGGCGCTCTCGGCCTCGACGATCAACGGCGCGGTCTTCCGGCCCATGACTTCGCAGTAACGCTGCGGATAGCCGATGTGAACCAACAGCTCGATGTAACGCGTCATGTTCAAATCGCCCGACGGCAGGTCGGTGAACTGCATCGCCCGCTTTTGCCAGCCCGCCTCCATCCGGCGCAGCGGCACGCCGGGGCGGATCACGAAATTCTTCACGTGACAGGCATAAACGCGGGAAGCGACTTTCAGAAAACGCGCCTCCCAGTTTTCCCCTTCCCAGCAGTGCGACGGATCGGCATTGACAGCGAGAGTCGGGTCGCCGTCGCAAATTTCCACGAGCAGGTTGAAGTCGTCGGCGCACATCGCGGCCGTGCCCGGATGGATTTCATGGCAAAGATAGAGACCAAGTTTCTTGGCATGCTGGCGCAATCTGGCGGTTTTTTTCACGAAACGATCCTGGCCTTCCTTGACAAGGTCATAATCGCCGCCGGCCCAGAAGCCCCAGGGATAACCGGTGGCCAGTTCCCAGCCGAATGCCGCGCCCCAGAACATCGGAACGATCTTCACACCAAGCTCAGCGCACAGATCCAAAAGTCGCAACAGATAATCCTCCGTCCATTTTTCGATTTGCTCCGCCGATTTTTTGGCGATGTCGGCGGGGATAAACGGACGGATGGTCGGGCTGCCGGTCCAGGCGGTGGTATGGACCCAGAACGGGCAATGGGCCGACACACCATCGAGACTCATTTTTGACCCGGCGAAAGCGTCCTTGATTTCCCCGGCGCTTTTGAAGCCCTTGTCGGACTGAAGCATGTAATTGGACGGCTGCGCGCCGGCGGCGCCCGATTTCCTGGCGTAATCGAGGAATTTGGCCAGACTCTTGGCGCCATGTTGCGCACCTTCGACGCTGGGGTGGAAACAGGTTTGGGCCATAAATGTGCTGTTTGATTTTGAGGCTGAGAATTACCGAGGTTCGGCGCGGAAATCAATGGGAAAGCGGCAAATTCGGATTGTGGATTGCGAACGGCGGATGGAAGACGTAAGATGAAACGCCGAAGCGACGAGCGACAGCCGATGGCCATGCCGATTTTTTACGATACACACGCGCACCTGGATTACCCGGACTTTGCTCACGACTTGGCGCAAGTGCTCGAACGCGCGGCGGCTGCGGGTATCGCCAAAATCATTTCCATTGGCACCGACCTGGCCAGCAGCGCGCGCGCGGTGAAACTGGCGGAGCACTTTCCCGGCGTGTTTGCCGCGGTCGGCTGGCATCCTTGCCATGCGTCGGAAGCGCCCGAGGATTTGCGTCCGGCGCTGCGCGAGCTGGCGCGCCATCCCAAGGTGGCGGCCATCGGCGAGACCGGGCTGGATTATCATCGTCTTTCGGCTCAACCACCGGAATGTTCCGACGCCGACCGCGCGCGGTCCCAACAGAAGCAGGCCGCCATTTTCCGCCAGCAAATGGAAGTGGCCGCGGAATTCGAATTGAATTGTGTGGTTCATCAACGCGACGCGCTGGAAGACGTCCTGGACCAGATGCAGCCGTTTGTCGGCAAAATGCGCGGTGTGTTCCACTGTTTTGTGAACGATCCGGCGGCCATGCGGCGAATTACGGCCGCCGGCTCTCTGGTCAGCTTCACCGGCATTGTGACATTCAAAAACGCGCAGAATGTCCGCGACACACTGTCCGCCACGCCGCTCGACCAACTCATGCTGGAAACGGATTGTCCTTATCTTGCTCCGGTGCCCTATCGCAGCAAACGATGCGAGCCGGCGCACGTGAAGGAAATCGCGGAGGTGGCCGCTCAGGTGAAGGGTTGCTCGCTGGAGGAACTGAGCCGGGCCACGTGCGCAACCGCCGGGAGGTTCTTTCCAGCTCTTGATGAGCATCGCAGCATCCCTCGAACCTCAACGTAGGGCGGGCCCTCCTGGCCCCGTCGGCCAACCCGACGGCACATCTGATTTCCCGCTCGCTCTGGCGCGCCCGCCGGACGGGCAAGAGGCCTGTGCCACCTCCGGCCTCGGTTCGTGACCGCTTCGTGGAGTACGCATTTTCCTGCTTTTGCAGTTGTATTTTTGGTGAAAATTTTGTATTTAATGATCGTTGGTTCACTTATCCGCAAGTCCGGCGAATCAGGTTGCAGGTGCCCCGCAAACGCGCCTGCGATTTTGCCGGTGTTGGCGGGAGGCAACCGGCTGCTTATGCGGGTGCGGGCGACTGCCCGCTCGTGACGACGTCAGACGGACCAACTTGGCCTGCGGTTTTCTCGCGAACTCAACCGGGACTGTCAGGCTGTTGACGTCGCGGCTTCCCTTGCCTGAGGAAGGTGGCTGTCTCGCTGCCGGCGACCAGCCTGACTTGCCGAAGCGGCCGACCGGTGTGGGGTGGCATTTACTCCGCGACCGCGAACGAAGTTGGCAAAACGGCGGATGCGCGCCGGCGGCGAATCATGGATGATGGATGGGGCACGACCTGTACGAAGGTAACACATGACCGAACTGAGAAGCATTCTGCTGGCCGAGGACAACTCGAACGATGTGGAGTTGACCCTGGCCGGATTGGCTGAACTACGCCTCGCCAACGAAGTCGTGGTTGTGCGCGACGGGGCCGAAGCGCTCGATTACCTTCACTCCCGGGGGAAATATGCGTCCCGCGCCAATGGCAATCCGGCGGTGATCCTGCTGGACCTCAAGATGCCCAAGATGGATGGGTTGGAAGTGTTGCGCGAAATCAAGACCAACGAGCGGCTCAAGTCGATTCCCGTGGTGATGCTCACCTCCTCGGCGCAGGAGAGCGACCTGGTCAAAAGCTATCGACTGGGCGTCAACGCCTACGTCGTCAAGCCGGTCAATTACCGGGAATTCATCAACGCCATCAAACAAGTCGGCGCGTTCTGGGCCGTGGTCAACGAGCCGCCGCCCGAGAACACTCATCAAACGAACTGAAGCCGACCGGAAGTTGTTGTCCCCGCCAAATTGTCTTGTGAAACCGCCGTTGCGTATTCTCCATTTGGAGGACGATGCCAGGGACAGCGAGTTGCTGCGGGCCATGCTCGAAATGGAGGACCTCCCTGCCGAACTGTATCGGGTTGGTACCCGCGAACAGTTCGCGCGCGCCCTGGACGCCGGGGGATATGATGTGATTATTTCCGATTACTCCGTGCCTTCCTTCGACGGTCTCGCCGCTCTGGCCCTGGCCCGGGAGCAACGAGGGAACATCCCTTTCATTCTGTTCTCCGGCACCATCGGCGAAGAAGCTGCGATCGAAAGCCTTCACAACGGGGCGACCGATTACGTTCTCAAACAGCGCCCCGAACGGCTTATCGCCTCGTTGCGCCGGGCGTTGCAGGAGTTCGAAGACCGGCGCCGGCGCCAGCAGGCCGAAGAAGCATTGCGCGAACGGGAAGAGTTTTTCCGTCTGATCTCGGAAAGCGTCACGGATTTGATCGCGGTCATCGATCTCGCCGGCCAATGGGTTTACAACAGCCCTTCCTACAAAAGCATTCTCGGCGACCCGGAACAACTGCGGGGCGCGGATTCCTTCGACGCAATCCATCCCGAAGACCGCGAGCGCATGCGGCGCATCTTCCGCGAGACGATCGCCACCGGCGCCGGGCAGCGCGCCGAATTCCGTTTCCTGCTCCGGGACGGCAGCGTCCGCTATATCGAGTCGCAAGGCAGCGTGATGCGGGACAAAGACGGCCGGGCGGCCAATGTGATCATCGTTTCCCGCGACGTGACCGGGCGCAAACAGGCCGAGGAACAAATCCGGGAGCAGGCCGCGCTGCTCGACAAGGCGCAAGACGCCATTTGCGTCACCGACATGGAGCAGCGCATACTGTATTGGAACCGGAGCGCCGAGGTGTTGTATGGCTGGACCGCCGCCGAAGCGGCCGGCAAGCAGGCCAACGATCTCCTTTTCCGGAACGATTCCTCCCATCAGATGGAGGCGCTCAGAAGCCTGCTTGCCCGGGGCGAGTGGAAGGGCGAACTGTGCCAGGTCACCAAAGGCGGCGCGGAAATCATCGTCGAAAGCCACTTCACGCTCGTACAGGACGGCGCGGGGAAACCCAAATCCATCCTGGTCATCAACACCGATGTCACCGAGAAAAAAACGTTGGAGACCCAGTTCTTCCGTTCGCAACGACTGGAAAACATCGGCATGCTTGCCAGCGGCATCGCGCACGATCTGAACAACGTGCTCGCGCCAATGATGATGGCGGTGCCGATGCTCCGCGAGCGCGTGGATAATCCCGCCGACCGCAAACTGCTGGACATGCTTGATCGAAGCGTTCGGCGGGGCGCGGAACTGGTGCGGCAGATTCTTTCCTTTGCGCGGGGCGCCGAGGGCGGGCACAAACTCCTCCAGCCCCGTCACCTGTTGGCGGACCTGGAAAAGATGATCCTGGAAACGTTCCCCAAATCCATCCGGTTCCGGAAAAATATCGATCCCGAACTGTGGTCCATTCGCGGCAACGCGACACAAATCCACCAGGTGCTGCTCAACCTCTGCGTCAATGCGCGCGACGCCATGCTCCAGGGCGGCGCGCTGTCGATCGCCGCCGGGAACAAGCGGCTCACCGGCGTCGAAGCGGAGCCCCACGCCGACGCAAAACCGGGCGCGTTCGTGTCCATCAGCGTGGCCGACACCGGCACGGGCATCGCGCCTGAATTGATCGAGAAGATTTTCGAGCCGTTCTTCACCACCAAGGAACCCGGCAAGGGGACCGGCCTGGGCCTGGCCGGAGTGCGCAGTATTTTGAAAAATCACGGCGGCTTCGTCGAAGTGCAAAGCGAAGTCGGCAAGGGAACCCGTTTTCAGATTTATCTGCCGGCCGTGGAACGCGAGTCGTTTGAAGCAACCTATACGAAGCCGGCGAAACTGCCGGCCGGACAAGGTGAACTGATTCTGGTGGTCGACGACGAAGAGGCCGTCCAGCAGATCGCCCGCGCGACCCTGGAGAACTTCGGTTATCGTGTGCTCAACGCCAATAACGGCGTCGAGGCCCTGGCGATTTACAAGCAGCACAAGGACGAGGTCAAAGCCGTGGTGCTGGATTCGATGATGCCGTTCATGGATGGAGCAGCCGCGCTACACGCGCTCCGGGAAATCGCTCCCACACTGAAAATCGTCGGCGTCAGCGGCCTGACTGCGGACGACAAGTTTTGCATCAGCCCCGCCGGCGTGCAGGCTTTTCTGACCAAGCCGTACACGGCGCAAGAGCTGTTGTCCAAATTGCACGCCGTCCTGCAGAGTCGGTAGTGGCCGAGGGCGGAATTTTCATGTCGCTCGGGTGCGCCTGAGCGGAGCGCCGGTCGCCGACGTCGCTGACCCGGCCTGATCTTGAATTGGTGCAATTATTGTTATAGCTATAACAAATTTTGTACCATTTCAGGGCCGGTATTGGAGCCTCACGGATTCTTTGGCAGGAAAGTCATTCGCCCGTTCAACAACGCTCTGGAAATCGCCCCGTTTCTTTTGTAATGATGGCAATGGCAAAGAGCGAATCGACCGTGGCCAGCGCCGCCCGAACATGAATTGTTCCGCATCGAGACCCGACCCCTCGTCCGAGGTGGCGGCCGTTCCCGCGGCGAAGCGGACGCGCCGGCCATATCCTTACATTGCGCTGGCAGCCCTGGTCCTGCTAACCGTTGGCACCGGTTTTTACCTACGTCACCGGCTCCTGGCCGCTTACGCCGGGTCAATCCGGACCAACCACGCGTGGTCGCGCCGGCTGGCCGGCTACTGGGACCTCAGCCAATTGGCGGTTGCCGTGAACGCCCCCGGCAACGATGTGTTCCATTCACACGACATTGCCGGGGAGTCGGCCAAGATGGAATCCGCACTGGAACGGTTCAACGAACAGATGCGCGCCGTCCGGGCCGAAGTGAACTCGGAGATGGCCGTCGCCGAAATCAAACGTCTCCTGCCGCAGATGGACCTGGTGCAAAGCGCGATGGATGAACTGGGGGACGAGGCAAGGGGGATTTTTGCCCGCTTCCGGCGCAATCAATCCGCTCAGGCGGGCGAACGCCGGGCGACGCTGAGCCGGAAATTTGCCCAATTGAACACGGCGATGCTCGGCATGCGCGCCGTCGTTCGGGACATTCAGGCGGGCCATTTTGCGGAACAACTGGCCCTGGCCGCTTCGGTCCGGAAATTTGAACGCATCCTCGCCGGGGCGATCCTGCTGCTGGTGGTCGGCGTCGCCCTCTACGGCGCCGGATTATTCAAAGGCGTTGCCGGCCCAGTTCAGTCCGAAGAACAGCAACGCGCCGTGGACGCATTAAAAGCCAGCGAAGAGCGTTATCGCTCCATCATGGAATCCGCCAACGACGCCATGGTTATTGCCGATGCCGTCGGAAATATCGTCGCCTGGAACAAGGCGGCGCAACGGACCTTTGGTTACAGCGAGGAGGAAATCGTGGGACAGGCACTGACGCGCCTGCTGCCGGAACGATACCGGGACGGGTATCGCCAGGATTTGGCGGGTTTTCGGGCCACGGGCGAAAGCAACGCGGTGGGCAGAACGGTCGAGCTGCACGGACTGCGCAAAGATGGGAGCGAGTTTCCTATCGAACTCTCGTTGGCCAGCTCGAAGAGCGGCGGCCTGCTGTACTTCAACGGGGACATACGCGACATTTCGGAGCGTCGGGAGGTGGAAAAGGAACATGAGGAACAAGCGCGGCTGCATGTCTTTCGGGCCGATGTCAACCAGGCGCTGAACCGGGGCCGCAGCATTCCCCTGATGTTGCAGGATTGCGCCGTGGCCATGCACACCCACCTCGCTGCCGCCCTCGCCCGGGTCTGGGTCCTCAATGAAACCGGGGTCATGTTGCAACTTCTCGCCAGCGCCGGGAGGTACACCCACCTGGACGGTTTGCACAGCCGCGCGCCGATCGGCAAGTCCAAGATCGGGCTGATCGCGGAGGCAAAAGAACCGTATGTGACCAACGACGCGCTGAACGACCCGCGCATCAGCGACAAGCTATGGGTCCGGTCCGAGGGGATCATCGCCTTCGCCGGTTACCCGCTGCTGGTGGGAGAGGAGTGTGTCGGCGTCATGGCCCTGTTCGCGCGCCGCCCGCTGTCGCAGCAGGCGTTGGACGCGCTGGCCGCGGTCGCTCCCGCCATCGCCCAGTCCGTCGAACGGGTGCGCGCTCAGGAACAGTTGCGACAGGCCAAGGACGTCGCGGAATCGGCGAACCGGGCCAAGAGCGAATTCCTGGCCAACATGAGCCACGAAATTCGCACGCCCATGAACGCCATCCTGGGCATGACCGACCTGGCGTTGGACACGCCGTTGGACGAAACCCAACGGCATTATCTGGAGACGGTGCAAAACTCGGCCGACTCGCTGCTGGGCCTGCTCAACGACATCCTCGATTTTTCCAAGATTGAAGCCGGCAAACTCGAACTGGAGACGGTGGAATTCTCGCTGCGCGAACGGCTCGAGGCGACCATCAAAACGCTGGCGGTCAAAGCGCACGAAAAGGGATTGGAGTTGTCGCTGCGCGTACCCCCCGACCTGCCTGACTCCTGGCGGGGCGACGCGCGCCGTTTGCAACAGGTCGTCATCAATCTGGTCGGCAACGCCATCAAGTTCACCAAAACCGGTGAAGTGTCGGTCCACGTCGCTCTGGAAGGCGCCGGCGCCCCGACGACCGAACGGGCGGACCGGGTCTTGAACGGGACCGAATCCGTCGCGGCGCCGGCGTTTGACCCGAGGTCGTTTTTGTATTTCGTGGTCAAGGACACCGGCATTGGGATTCCCCGGAACCGGCTGCATTACATTTTCAAAGAATTTGCCCAGGCCGACAGTTCGGTGACGCGGAAATACGGTGGGACCGGTCTGGGACTGTCTATTTCCCGGCGGCTGATTGAACTTATGGGCGGCAGCATTTGGGTTGAGAGTCAAGAGGGCAAGGGAAGTGCCTTCCATTTTATCGTAAGACTGGAGCCGGGCAGCGGGTCGCAGCGCAGTCCCGCCGCCGCGGATTCCCGCGAACCGAAATCGCGCTCGGCCGAGACGAAAAGCGCCCCGGCGAAAGTCCACTCGTCTGCCGGCGGATTGAATATTTTGCTGGCGGAAGACCATCGGGTAAACCGTGAACTGGCCGTCACCATCCTGGCCCAGGAAGGTCACCGGGTCGTCGAGGCGTGCAATGGCCGGGAAGCGTTGGCCCTGGCCACCGGCCACCATTTCGATATCGTGCTGATGGACGTGCAGATGCCCGAATTGGACGGCCTGGAAGTGCTGCGCTCGATTCGCGAACACGAAAAGCGGACGGGCGGGCGCGTGCCCATCATCGCGTTGACGGCCCATGCCATGAAGGGCGACCGTGAGTTGTGCCTCGCCGCAGGGGCGGACGCGTATCTCAGCAAGCCGGTCAGACGGCGGGAACTTTTGGACGCGATCCACCAACTGGCGCGTCCGGGATCGGTCGGCGCCGGTCCGTCGGCCGCGAGGGCGTTGCCTTCCGAGAACCATCTCGACCTGGAACGATTGCGGGAACAGGTGGGCGGTGTCGAGGCGATCGTGGGGAAGCTGGCGCAGATGTTTTTGGAGAAGCTTCCGGAGCAGGTGGCGCAACTGCGGAATGCGTCAGCGCAATATGACAATCGCGCGTTGGCGCGCCTCGCGCACACGCTGAAAGGAGCGATTGGCAATTTCCAATCCGGCCCCGCTTATGCCGCCGCCAGCCGCCTGGAACAATTGGCCAGGAACGGCGATTGGTCTCGAATTGCCTCGGCCCAGCCGGAGTTCGAAAAACAGTTGGACCGCCTGGTCGCCGAATTGGAAGGTTACCTGAGCGGGGATTCGCAGAAGGGTAAAACAGCGTCATGAAAACTCTCGTCGCCGAAGATGATCCCGTGTCCAACGAGATGCTGGGTTTCCTGCTCGACCAATGGGGCTACCAGGTCGTGGCCACGCGCAACGGAGCGGAGGCCTGGCGGGCGCTTCAGGCAAACGACGCGCCGGCGCTGGCGATTCTGGATTGGCAAATGCCGGGGTTGGACGGCGTCGAAGTCTGCCGCCGGGTCCGTCTCTGCCCCGAACTGAAGCATGTGTATCTGTTGATTCTGACCAGCATGTCGCAGCCGGATGAAATTGTCACCGGACTGGAAGCGGGCGCCAACGATTACGTCACCAAACCGTTCAAGGCGCCGGAACTGCGCGCGCGGTTGAACGTCGGGGCCCGCATGGTGGAACTGCAGCGGGAGCTGGCCGATCGCGTCCGCGAGTTGGAGAAGGCCCTTTCGGAAGTCAAACAGCTCCGCGGCATCCTGCCGATCTGCTCCTATTGCAAAAAAATCCGCGATGACAAAAATTACTGGCAGCAGGTTGAGAACTATTTCGCGCGGCACACCGACGCCAAATTCAGCCACAGTGTTTGTCCGGACTGTTACGAGAAGGTCATCAAGGCTGAGTTCAAAGGGTTGGGCATCGACGCGCCGGAAAAGTGAACCTCATGTCTCACATCATCTTCATCAGCGTTTCCGCCATGACCGAGGGCGTGGCGGCGACGCCAATGCCTGCTTCTTTGAATGCCGCGGTTTTCGCGGCCGCGGTGCCTTTGCCGCCGCTGATAATGGCGCCCGCGTGACCCATGCGCCGGCCCGGCGGGGCAGTGGCCCCGGCAATGAATCCGGCCACCGGCTTCTTGCAATGGCGCTTGATCCACTGGGCGGCTTCTTCCTCGGCGCTTCCGCCAATCTCGCCGATCATAATCACGCCGTGTGTGTCCGGATCGTCATTGAACAGTTTGATCGCGTCCAGATGGGACGTCCCGTTGACCGGGTCGCCGCCGATGCCGACGCAGGTCGATTGCCCGACGCCGCGGCAGGTCAGTTGCCAGACCGCTTCGTAGGTCAGCGTGCCGCTGCGCGAAACGACGCCGATCTGGCCTTTCTTGTGAATGTAGCCGGGCGCGATGCCGATGCGGCAGCCGCCGTGCGAATCTTTGCCGTCGCCCGGCGTCACGATCCCGGGGCAATTCGGGCCGATCAAACGTGTTTTCCGGCCCTGCATCGCGCGTTTCACTTTCACCATGTCGTTGACGGGAATGCCTTCGGTGATACAAACGACCAGGTCGAGACCTGCATCCACCGCCTCGAGGATGGCGTCGGCGGCGAAGGACGGGGGAACGAAGATGGCGGACGCGGTCGCGCCCGTCTGCTCCGCGGCTTTGGCCACGGTATCGAAGATAGGCACCTTGTTTTCAAAGAGCTGTCCGCCTTTGCCCGGCGTGACCCCGGCGACGATCTGCGTGCCGTATTCGAGGCTGAGTTTGGTATGTCGCGCGCCAAAGCTGCCGGTGATGCCCTGGACGAGAACTTTGGTTTGTGAGCTGACGATGATGGACATGAAGAATTTACGATTGGCGATTTACGATTTACGATTTGAAATCACTTTCTGCGTTGTTCGTTTTTTTTCTTTGATAGCGCGGAGCTGTCGGACCGCGTCTAAATCGCGACCTCTGCCAGCGGCTTCTTTCGAGGCAATGAGAGCGTCGAGGCTCAGGAAACGAAATTCGTCGTACGAAAATTCTGCCGGAACGCTCTGTATCAGCACCTTGTCGTATGGACCGATCCCCGCGACTTCGCTGAGGCAGTCGAGCTTTCCTAAATCTGTTTGGAGATAAAGATTTTTCAACTCACCAAAAAGATGCCGCGTTTGTTCCAATGGCAATTTGTTGGCCGTCAGGCGATGAACTGGATGCAGATCGCGCACAGCAGCTTCAATGAGCTTGAGATTGTCCTCGCCAAATCGGCAGCAGATATCGAGATGAAACGTGGCCAAAGGCACGCCATGAAAAACGACGCAGACACCGCCAATGATAACAAATTCGAGGCCGTTATCTTTGAGCCTCGTGAGCAAGACCTGGTCATTCTGCGGCATGGGAAGGGCCGGCTTCTTGAACAGTCGATAGAAAATCAATCACCTGCTGATGCTCCGCCAATCTTTGCTCGGGGACCAACGTCAGCGCGTGTTCGATCAGAGACATGTCAAATCCCGCTTCCACCGCCGCCCGCCAGGCCGGACCTGCATCTGGCGGACAAACATATTTGCCGTTGATCTGAGCCAGGGTTTCTTCCTCGAGCATGGAAACAGTTTGCCTATTTATCACTTCGTCACCGCCTTGACCACCTTCTGCGCCGCGTCGGCCATGGAATCGCCGCTGATGATGGTCAGGCCGGAGTCGGCCAACGTCTTCCGGCCCGTCTGAACGTTGTTGCCTTCGAGCCGGACGACCAACGGCAGCGTTAAATGAGTTTCCTTGACCGCGGCGACGATGCCGGCGGCGATGACGTTGCAATCCATGATGCCGCCGAAAATGTTGACCAGTATTCCTTTCACGTTCGGATCGCTCAAAATAATCTTGAACGCCGCGGCGACCTGTTCCTGGCTCGCGCCGCCGCCGACGTCGAGGAAATTTGCCGGACTGCCGCCGTAATGCTGGATGATGTCCATGGTGGCCATTGCCAGGCCGGCGCCATTGACGAGGCAGGCGATGTTGCCGTCGAGCTTGATGTAATTGAGGTTGAATTTGCTCGCCTCGATTTCGAGGGGCGCTTCCTCGGCAAGGTCGCGCATCGCCTGGATGTTTGGATGGCGATAGAGCGCATTGTCATCGAGGCCAATCTTGGCGTCCACCGCCAGGACGGCCTCCTTGCCCTCGGCGGTTGCCACCACGCAAAGCGGATTGACTTCGACCAGCGCGGCGTCGCATTCCCACCAGGTTTTATAAACGCCGAGCAGCACTTTTGCGGCGGCACCGATCAAATCACCTCTCAAGCCGAGCGCGGCGGCCAGCTTGCGCGCCTGGAAGGGCATCATTCCCACGGCCGGATCGATGGTTTCCCTGAGGATTTTTTCCGGGGTTCTGGCGGCGACCTCCTCGATTTCCATGCCGCCCTCGGTGCTGGCCATGACAATCGGTCGCGACAGCGCGCGATCGAGCAGCACGGCCAGGTAAAACTCCTTTTTGATCGTGGAGGCGGCTTCAATGAGCAGCGTGCTGACCAGGCGGCCTTCCGGTCCGGTCTGTTTGGTGACCAGCACCTGGCCGAGCATGGCCCGGGCGCGTTCGCTGACCTCCGCGACCGAGGAGCAGACTTTGACGCCGCCGGTCAGACCGCTCTTGAATGTGCCTTTACCGCGGCCGCCGGCATGAATCTGCGATTTGACGACGAACCGCTTGTGGCCGGCGCCGAGAAGTTTTTCCGCGGTGGCTTTGGCTTCGTCCGGTGTTGTGACCACGTTGCCCGAAGGAACCGGCACGCCGAATTGGGCGAAGAGTTGTTTGGCCTGGTATTCGTGGATGTTCACCAAATCAAAGTTTCTCGTTTCCAGGCTTCAATGTCTTCAAACCGGCGAATGGTACCCATAGTCGTCTCCCTCTGTTCGGGTCAAGGAACAAGAAACCAGAAACCTAAAACTGTGCCTTACCGTTCGTCGATCGGCACCACCTTCAATCCCACCGGGCCGGAGTACTGACTCTGCGGGCGAATCAACCGGTTGTCGGCCAGTTGTTCCAGGACGTGCGCGGTCCAGCCGGCAGTGCGGGCGATGGCGAAGATGGGCGTGAACAGGTCGGTCGGAATGCCCAGGGAATAATAGACGGTGGCGGAATAGAAATCGACGTTGGCCTGGAGGTTCTTCTCTTTCAACATGAGCGCGGCAATCCGTTCGCTCATTTGAATCCATTTGGGCTCGCCGATCTTCGCGCTGAGGATTTGCGCCATGTGTTTGAGGTGCGGCGCGCGCGGGTCGAGCGTTTTATAGACGCGATGGCCGATGCCCATGATTTTCTTCTTTTGCGCCAAAGCCTCGGCGATGTAGGCATCCACGCGGTCGAGCGAGCCGATCTCCTGAAGCATTTTGATGACACCCTCGTTGGCGCCGCCGTGGAGCGGGCCTTTCAATGTCCCGATGGCGCTGGTGATGGCCGAATACATGTCGCTCAAGGTCGCGATGGTGACCCGCGCGCTGAAGGTGGAGGCGTTCATCCCGTGGTCGGCGTGCAACACGTAGCACAGGTCCAGCGTATTGACCTTTTCCGCGGAAGGCTTCTCGCCATCGATGAGATAGAGAAAATTGGCCGCTTCCCCGAGGGACGGATCGGGCGGAAGCAGGCTTTTGCCCTGACGATGGCGGTGAAAGTAGGCGGTGATGATCGGGATGCGGGCGGTGAGGCGCAGCGCTTTCAAACGATTCTCGTCCATCGAATCATTGTCGGCTTCCGGGTCAAAACAACCGAGCGAGGACACGGCCGTGCGGATGGCGTGCATCGGCGGGGTGTCTTTGGGAAACATTTTGATGATTTCAACAACGCCCTTGGGCAGTTCCCGTTTCACGGCCAGCAAACCCTTTAACTCATCCAGTTCCCGGCGAGTGGGAAGATGATCGTGGTGCAGGAGGTGCACCACTTCCTCGAAGGTCACCTTGCCGGCGAGTTCATTGATGTCGTAGCCGCAATAGATCAACTGGCCAACGTCACCGCGGACGTCGCTCAGGCGCGTGGACGCGGCGACCACGCCTTCCAGACCTTTGGCGGGAGTAATGGTAGTCATGTCAGGTGCAACGATTTTCTTCTTGAATCATCTCGAAGCGCGGTGCAGATTGCGCGCGTTCATGAAATTGGCGGTGGCGGCGCTCGTGTTGTTGACCGGTTTGCTGACGGCGTCCGCGCAAAGCGCGTCAAGCAAACTGGAGCGCACGCACCTCTTCGGCATTGACTACGTTCGACTGGCCGATTGGGCCAAGGCGTACCATTTTCAAATGTTCTGGACGCGAAGGAACGAGGAGGTTCAGTTGACCAACTCGTGGTCGAAGCTGGTTTTCACCGCCGACTCGCACAAAGCGGAAATCAATGGCGTCGCGGTGTTCCTTTCCGCGCCCGTCGCCGTCCGAAACAGCTCGGTATTCGTGTCGGTGATGGATTTGGAGACGGCGGTGCAACCGGCGTTGTTTCCGCCGAAAAACACAGTCAGTGTGCCGATCCTGAACGTCTGCCTGGACCCGGGCCACGGCGGCAAGGACCCGGGCAACGAGGTGGGCCGCCGGAAGGAAAAGGAATACACGCTGCTCCTGGCGCGGGAGGTGCGCGAGGAATTGACCGGCGCCGGTTTGAAGGTCACGCTCACGCGCAATGGCGATAGTTACGTGCCATTGCCCGATCGACCGGCCCTGGCCAAACAGCGGGCCGCCGACTTGTTCGTAAGCCTCCATTTCAACGCCGCCATCACCGAAAAAGATCAGATCGAAGGGGTGGAGGTTTATTGTCTGACGCCGGCCGGGGCCGACTCCACCAACGCCCGCGGCGACTCCGCGGACACCAGCGCCTGCGCGGGAAACCGGTTTGACGCAAAAAACATGTTGCTGGCCTACCAGGTCCAAAAGGCGATGATCAGAAGCCTCCCGGTGGAGGATCGGGGAGTGAAACGGGCGCGCTTCGCCGTGCTGCGTGAGGCGCGAGTCCCGGCCGTTCTGATCGAAGCCGGCTTCATGTCGCACCCGCGGGAATCGAAACGGATCTTTGATCCGCAATATCGGCGACAGTTGGGGCGGGCGATCGCCGAAGGCATCCTCGCCTACAAACGGCTGGTGGAGCGATGAACTCAACCGCCCCATTGCCGATCGGCATATTCGATTCCGGCATCGGCGGCCTCACCGTGGTGCGCCAAATCCACCGCGTCCTTCCCCACGAAGATCTCGTTTACCTTGGCGATACGGCGCGGGTGCCTTATGGCACGAAATCGCCCGGGACCGTCGTGCGTTTTGCCTGCGAAGACACCCGGTTTCTGATCCAGCAAAACGTCAAAGCGGTCGTCGTGGCCTGCAACACGGTTTCCGCCTGGGCGTTGCCCACACTCGAACGGCAATTCGCGGTGCCGATTTTTGGTGTCATCATTCCCGGCGCGCAAGCTGCCTTGAAAAAAACGCGTAATGGTCGCATCGGCGTCATCGCCACGACCACCACTATTCGCAGCCAGGCTTACCGCCGCGCGATTCTGGCGGGCGACGACACCGCGCGGGTGTTTGCTCGCGCCTGCCCGCTGCTGGTCCCGCTGGTTGAAGAAGGCTGGACGGAACAGAAAGTGATCCGGACGATCCTTCGCACTTATCTTGCGCCGCTCTTGAGCGCGGGCATCGACACACTGGTGCTGGGTTGCACGCATTATCCGCTGTTGAAACGGGCGATTCGCTCCGTGGCGGGCAACGAAGTGGCCCTGGTGGATTCGGCGGACAGTTGCGCGCAGTTTCTGAGCGAGAAATTGCACAGCGCGAACCTGCTCGACAAAGGCCGGCGCCGCCGCGGCGTCATCAAACCGTTTGTGACGGATGAAGTGGAGCGTTTCGACGAACTGGCCGGCCGTTTCCTCGGCCTGCCGACCGAGCCGGCGCGGAAAGTGGACTTGCCCACAATCTCCCCGCTTTAATTTCGAAATGTCCAAACTGCTCCCCTGCGGAAAAAATACGCATATGCGTGTTTTTTCCGCAGGGGAGGTTTCGCTTCCGGCTCTTCCCGGGTCGCACGCGCCGCGATTAACGCTTTACGTTTCACCCCTCTCATTTCACTTTTGCGCGCATGAGCATCGTCACCAAAACCGGCGACACGGGCACGACCGGCCTGATGTACAACCGGCGCGTGTCCAAGTGCCATCCGCGCGTCGAGGCCTACGGCAGTGTTGACGAATTGAACGCCGCCCTCGGCCTGGCCCGCGCGACGACGGAGCACGCATTTGTCCGCGACAATCTGCTGGCCATTCAAAAGGACCTCGTGACGTTGATGGGGGAGCTCGCCACGGGTGTGGAGGATTTGTCCCGCTACGTCAAAGAGGGTTACTCGCTGGTGACGGCGGAGTTGAGTGCCCGGTTGGAAAAACTCATCCGTGAAATTGAATCGCAACAGGTCACGTATCATGGCTGGGCCACACCGGGCGCCTCGCTGAATTCGGCCGCGCTCGATGTCGCGCGCACGATCTGCCGGCGCGCCGAACGCCGGGTGTGCGCCTTGCACAAGGTTGACCAGTTGCGAAATCCCGAGATCACGATTTACCTGAACCGGCTCAGCGATCTGTTGTGGCTCTTCGCGCGCTGGGTGGAGGCGCGGCCTGAGCCGAACGACCGGTGATGATCTCCGGGTGATGACGAAGCCCGAATGTCGAAGGCCAAAGGAAAACCGAAAAGCAGTCCGCTCTGAATTACGCGCTGGCCAAAACGGCGCATCAGTGCTGGGGACCAGCCTCAAGGACAGCGTACACCAGAAACAGTTCATCGCCGACGCGTTTCATCGACTTCAACCCGAGCCGCGCTGCGTCGGTCAATTTCGCCACTCCTGGTCCGTCGGCGATCGTCGG